>Ga0335077_10002186_pt1 | contig 23304 bp, 19 predicted proteins | sample Lox_Sample_31_FD_207151 | JGI IMG/M metagenome (GOLD analysis project Ga0335077, IMG submission 207151) | Soil microbial communities from Loxahatchee National Wildlife Refuge, Florida, United States - Lox_Sample_3.1 | ecosystem: Environmental > Terrestrial > Soil > Wetlands | place: USA...
CCCGGCTGATGTCCGGTCGTTTCTACACCGCCGCACGGCGTGCCGGAGAGAAGGTCCTGGGGGTGCTCCCGCCTGTGCTGGATTTCGCCCGCCGCGCCGAGGAGCACGTGAAGGGGATGATGACGCCGGGAACGCTGTTCGAGGAGTTCGGCTTCAACTATATCGGTCCCATCGATGGGCACGACCTCGACGTGCTGGTGTCCACGCTCGCGAACTTGAAAGAGCTCGACGGCCCACAGTTCCTGCATGTGGTGACCCGCAAGGGCAAGGGCTACGCACGGGCGGAGCAGGACCCGATCTTGTACCACGGCGTGACCAAGTTCGATCCGGAAGTCGGGATCGTGGCCAAACCGCCCGGCAAACCCACCTACACCCAGGTCTTCGGCGACTGGCTGTGTGACATGGCGGCGCTGGACGAGCGCTTGATCGGAATCACGCCCGCGATGCGCGAAGGGTCCGGGCTGGTCAGGTTCTCCCAGGAGTACCCGGACCGCTACTTCGACGTGGGTATCGCCGAGCAACATGCGTTGACCTTTGCGGCCGGCCTCGCTTGCGAGGGGTTGCGTCCGGTGGTGGCGATCTATTCGACCTTCTTGCAGCGGGCTTACGATCAGCTCATCCACGACATCGCGATCCAGAATCTTCCGGTGATGTTCGCCATCGACCGCGGCGGATTAGTCGGTGCGGACGGACCCACGCATCATGGTGCTTTCGACCTGTCCTACTTGCGCTGTATCCCCAACCTGACGGTCATGGCGCCCAGCGACGAAAACGAGTGCCGGCAGATGCTCTACACGGCCTTTCACCTCGGTGCTCCGGCGGCGGTACGCTATCCGCGCGGCTCCGGGCCTGGGGTTGCCCAAGAGGGCGAGATGCACGAGTTGCCTATCGGCCGCGGCGTGCTGCGCCGGCAGGGACATGGCATTGCCATCCTGGCCTTCGGAAGCGCCGTAAAGCCGGCTTTGCAAGCGGCCGAGACACTGGACGCGACGGTCGCGGACATGCGGTTCGTGAAGCCCCTCGACGAGGCACTGGTCGCCGAATTAGCCGCCTCGCACGCTCGCCTGGTCACAATCGAGGAGAACGTCGTGGAAGGAGGCGCAGGAAGCGCGGTAGCGGAGTCGCTTGCACGCATGGGGTTACAGCTACCGATGTTGCACTTGGGCCTGCCGGATCGCTTCGTGGAGCATGGAGACCCGGCCGTGCTCTTGCGCGACTGTGGGCTGGATGGGGACGGGGTGTTGCAGGCGATCCGGGCGCGGTTCGCGGATGACGAGGGACGGCCATAAGCTATAATCGGCTGCCGTTTCGGTCCAGCATCAGACCATGAACTTCCCGCACGCCCTGGGCATTCCCGACATCCACAGCACGGTCGACGACCGGCGTCTTGCCATCGATCGGGTGGGGATCAAGGGCATACGCCACCCTGTCCGCATCGGCGACAAGGCAGGTGGGATCCAGCATACGGTCGCCCTCTTCAACATGTACGTGCATCTGCCGCACGACTTCAAGGGCACGCACATGTCCCGCTTCGTGGAGATCCTCAACAGCCACGAGCGCGAAATCTCAGTCGAGTCCTTCGAAACCATCCTGCGCGAAATGGTCGAGCGGCTGGAGGCCGAATCGGGCCGCATCGAGATGAGCTTTCCGTACTTCATCAACAAGGCGGCGCCGGTCTCCGGCGTGCAGAGCTTGCTCGACTACGAGGTGACGTTCATCGGCGAGATCGACCACGGCCACTACCGCTTTACCGTGAAGGTGCAGGTTCCGGTCACCAGCCTGTGTCCGTGCTCCAAGGAGATCTCCGACTACGGCGCTCACAACCAGCGCTCGCATATCACTGTGACGGCGCGAACCCGCGGCTTCGTCTGGATCGAGGACCTGGTCCGCATCTGCGAGGAGCAGGCATCCTGCGAGCTGTTCGGGTTACTGAAGCGCCCGGACGAGAAGTACGTGACGGAGCGAGCCTACGACAACCCGAAGTTCGTCGAGGACATCGTGCGCGACATCGCGACGGTGATCAACGCCGACCCGCGCATCGAAGCCTATATCATCGAGTCGGAAAACTTCGAATCGATTCACAATCACTCGGCGTATGCGAGGATCGAACGGGACCGGGCGCGGGGATGAGCACCGCCTGCTGTCACCGTTGCGCTGCGATGCCGGGGCTTGGCTGGTTCAGCCGGCGCGAGGCGCCGGTCGGCGGCTAGCCGTCTTTCGTCCCAGCGCCGCAGCGGATGCCTTGCGGCGCCCGTCAGTAGCGCTTGGTGAGAGTCAGGTCGCTTCCGGTACGCGTCATCTCGACGCGGTTGAGAAAGCTCATTCCCAGCAGCACGAAGGGCATGTCCGCCTCGTGCACCAGCGCATCGATGTTGTTCAGTGTGATGTCCCCCACACGGACGCTATCCAGCTTGACCCGGTAGACGCGAGCGGTCCCGTTCGCCGTGCGCGTGATTCCGCGCTCTCCCTCCAGGTAGTTGAGCCCGATGCGCCGGGCGTCGGCCAGGCCGAGCGAAATCATGGTGGCGCCTGTGTCCACCAAGAACTGGACGGTAGCCCCGTTGATGGTGCCGGTGGTCATGAAATGGCCGCGCGCGTCGGCCGCCAGGGTCACGCTGCCCGAGCCGTTGGCTGCCGAGTGGCCGTTGGCGAGCTGGTTGTTGCCCAGCGTCAGGCTGCGCCGCTTGCCATTGATTTCGAACAGAGCGCCTTCGGGAGTCGCTTTGATCAGCCTCACACCGCTGCGCAGGGTGTCGCCGTCGCGAAGCAGGCGCGGCTTTCCGCCGTCGCCTACTACGACCACTGCGGTGCCGCTGGACAAGCCGACCACGTTGATCTCGTTGTCCTGCTCGGAGGCATGCGTGAGCGCCGAGGCCAACATGCCGGCGGCCAACATCGACCTCAATCCGCGGGGCGTCACAGCCATCGCAGACTCCCAGCATGAAACCGATCGCCGTTTTTCGTCATTACGTCACCGAGGGACCCGGTTATTTCGCCACTTACCTGGATCGACACCGGCTTCCCTGGACAATGGTCAAAGTCGATGAGGGCCAACCGATTCCGCCGCGCGCGGATGCCTTCAGCGGACTGGTGTTCATGGGTGGGCCGATGAGCGTCAACGATGATCTTCCGTGGCTACCGCCGGCCTTGGCCTTTATACGGGAAGCGGTGGCAAGAGACGTGCCGGTGCTGGGCCATTGCCTAGGCGCACAGCTCATGTCCAAGGCCCTCGGCGGGCGAGTCAGCCGAAACCCGGTCCGGGAGATCGGCTGGGGCGAGGTCCGAGTCGAAGATCAGGCGGCGGCCCAGGAATGGTTCGGCACCGCCTCTCACCCGTTTCTGGCCTTCCACTGGCACGGGGAAACGTTCAGCGTCCCCGAGGACGCGACCCGAGTGCTATCGAGCCCGTGGTGCGAGAACCAGGCGTTCGTGCTCGGACCCCATCTGGGATTGCAATGTCACATCGAGATGACGGAGGAACTCCTGCGGACCTGGTGCGGCGCAGGTGCGCGGGAGATCGCCGCCCATTGCGGTCCGTCGGTGCAGTCGGTGGACGCGATCCTGGAAGAACTCGAGACCCGGCTCTCGCAGCTACACGCGGTAGCGGACCGCGTGTACGGCAGGTGGGTGCAGCGCTTGCGCGGCTAGCGCGGTCGGGTCGAGCTGGAAAGCGGTGGAGCGCAGTCGGGTCGTCGCTTACCCCTGGCTTTCAACGCGGGTCAATCCCTGAAGTTGGTGAACTGCAGTGGGAAGTCCTGGACGGTTTTGCGGACCAGTTGGATGGCTTCCTGCAGGGTGTCCTTCTTGGCCCCCGAAATGCGCACGGCGTCGCCCTGGATGCTCGCTTGGAGTTTGAGCTTGCTGTCCTTGATCAGCCGGACGATGCGCTTGGCCAGATCGGGGTTCACGCCCGTGCGAACGGTCAAGGCCTGCTTGACCTTGTCGCCGCTCAGCTTCTCCACTTTGCCCTTCTCCAGGCAGCGCACATCCACGCCGCGCTTTGCGAGCCTGCCGATCAGCACGTCGTAGACCTGCCCGAGCTTGAACTCGTCGTCGGCGAACAGCGAGAGCACATGCTCAGCCTGTTCGATCCGCGCGTCGCTGCCCTTGAAGTCGAAGCGGTTGGCGATCTCCTTGCACGCCTGCTCCACGGCGTTGCGCAACTCGACCTCATTGACCTCGGACACGACGTCGAAGCTCGCCATTTTTGAGTCGGCTCACGCTTTGATCAACGGCACAGTGAAAGAGGTGATCGGCGCGCCGGTGCCGTCGTCGAACTCGGCCGCCGCCTGCACCCCGTGCCGCGCGATCTGCTCGGCGCTCAAGTGTGGATCGGCATACACGGAGTACATCGCGCCCAGGGCGTAGTCGCTGCCACTGCCATAAGCATAGAAGCGTGAGAACTCCTGCACGGTGCGGTGTGCCGCCACGCCGAAGATCCCGTAGGGATTGGCGATCAAGCAGTCCATGCGCGAAGACTCCAAGGCGTCCTCCTTGTCCTCTTCGGGCAGCAGATAGTAGCGCTGCTTCAAGATGCCGTGGAGCCGGTTCCAGGTGCGGAAGATGTTGGCCGCGCTGTCCAGCAGCACTTCTTCCTGCAGATGATCGAAGTAGTCGCGCAGAATGGTCTTGAACGCGAAGTAGCCTGTCACCCCGATGTAGTTGTTCCCGACCCGCAGGATCTTCGCATGATTCACGATATAGTCGCTGCTCTCCTTGGCGGCACCCCATTTGGTCAGGGTATCGGCAGCGATCGCAGCGATGCCGTCCTTCTTGACGACGGTTACCGTGGTCATGGGCGAGTGGTCTTGCCTCGGGGTGGACGCGCGATCTGGAGCGTGGGAACCGAGCCCTATCGGTGCCGCAGCCTGGCGGCGATGCGCATGCGCAGCGCGTTGAGCCGGATGAATCCTTCGGCGTCCTTCTGGTCGTACGCGCCGCGGTCCTCCTCGAAGGTGGCGATGGCCGGGTCGAACAACGAATCGGTCTTGGAGCCGCGGCCGACTACCATCACGTTGCCCTTGTACAGCTTCAACCGGACCCAGCCGTTCACGTGCGCCTGTGTTGCGTCGATCGCCTGTTGCAGCACGCGCCGCTCGGGGCTCCACCAATACCCGTTGTAGATGAGCGAGGCATAGCGCGGCATCAGCTCGTCTTTGAGGTGCGCGACCTCACGATCCAGCGTGATGGACTCGATCGCCCGGTGGGCCTTGAGCATGATCGTGCCACCCGGCGTCTCGTAGCAGCCGCGTGACTTCATGCCGACGTACCGGTTCTCGACCAAGTCGAGACGCCCGACTCCATGCTTGCCTCCGAGTTCGTTGAGCGTCGTGAGCACCTGTGCCGGGCTGAGCCGCCGGCCATCCACCGCGACGATGTCGCCTTGCAGGTATTCCAACTCCACGTACTGCGGTCGATCGGGCGCCCGCTCGGGCGCGACCGTCCAGCGCCACATCGCCTCCTCGGGCTCCTGAGCGGGGTCCTCCAGGGCTCTCCCCTCGTAAGAGATATGCAGCAGGTTGGCGTCCATGCTATAGGGGCTGCCCCCTTCGCGATGCTGCATTTCGATCGGGATGCCGTGCGTCTGAGCATACGCGAGCAGCCGCTCGCGGGACGTGAGATCCCATTCGCGCCACGGCGCAATCACGCGGATGTTCGGCTCCAAGGCGTAGTAGCCGAGCTCGAAGCGCACCTGATCGTTGCCCTTGCCGGTGGCGCCGTGCGCCACCGCGCTCGCCTTGGTCTGATGTGCGATCTCGATTTGCCGCTTCGCGATCAGCGGGCGGGCGATGCTGGTTCCGAGCAGATACTCGCCTTCGTAGATCGCGTTGGCCCGGAACATCGGAAAGACGAAATCGCGAACGAACTCCTCGCGCAGATCGTCGACAAAGATCTCCTTGACGCCGAACTGCCGCGCTTTCGCACGCGCAGGTTCCAGCTCTTCGCCTTGTCCGATGTCAGCCGTAAAGGTCACGACCTCGCATTTGTACACATCTTGGAGCCACTTCAGGATGACCGAAGTGTCCAGCCCCCCGGAATAGGCGAGTACGACTTTTGCGATTCCTGTCATTTCACGCGTGACCCCGCTGCGGCGCGCCGATCAGATCTTGTTCGGCTGGGGCTTATCTTCCTCTTCCTGTTCCTGTGGGTTATCGATGTCGCCCTCGAAGACTCCGTCGACCCACTCGCCGATGAAGATCTTGCCGTCGGGTCGGCGATATTGGCCTTGGCCGTGTGGCTTGCCGCTCTTCCATCCTCCTTCGTACCAACTGCCGTCGGGCGCCTCGTATCGGCCGCTGCCCTCCTGGACGCTATGCTTCCAGTCGCCTTCGTACTTGCCTCCTTCGGCCTTGGACAGCGTGCCCTTGCCCTCCGCCCAGCCCATGTCCAGGTTGCCTTCATAGCGGTCGTCCTTGCGGCCGTCCAGGTACCATTGCAAGACCCCTTCCCCGTTGGCATAGCCGTTCTTGCAGGCCCCGCTCCAGGTAATCGTCTCTCCGGGCCGGGGGAACGTGTTCGCCACCTTGCACCCCCGCTGGTCGGCAATCCACGCGACGTCGTCATCGGACGGCGCGGCGAATGCCGTCAAGGAGCCGGCAAGAACAACTACCACAGGGATGGCCGAGGCGACGCGGCGGATGCGATTCATAAGCTTAGCCCTCGTGAGTGGATACGGCGGTTTCTCCCTGCCATGTCCCGGTTGTCAGTGGACGCCGGCTTGCCGTCATTGCCGCCGGAGCAGGCGCGGACACCCGGCCTATAGTCCTGGCTCACGGTCTTCCTAGGAGCGTCCACCGTGATTCCGTAACAACCCGTCCCGTGATCATTGTAGTTCTCCCCGCGGGCGCCATCGACCCACGGGCGGAGGATACGGCGCGCACCGTCGCACGAACCGGAGGCGGTACCGGCGCACCCCTGTACGCTCTCCTGCCCATTGGAGAACCCGCCGACGCAAGCGCCGTTCCAGCTGAGCGGTTTGTTGTCTCGGGGTTCGGGATGGCCATCCTGCGCCGGTTGGCGGTGGCGATCCATCCTGCTTGCGCGCATGGAACCGCTGCCGTCCAGGGGCTGCGCGCCACGGTCTGCCGCTCCGGACCGAAGCCTTGGTTCCGCTCCCCTTCAAGCTTCCACCCGGCCGAGCAGCAGGTACTCGAGGAGCGCCTTCTGCGTGTGTAGGCGGTTTTCCGCCTCCTCCCAGACCACGCTGCGAGATCCGTCGATGACGGCGGCTTCGACCTCTTCGCCCCGGTGCGCAGGCAGGCAATGCATGAACAGGGCATCGGGCTTGGCGAGCCTCATCATCTCCTGGTTCACCTGATATGCCGCGAAGGTCTTTTTGCGCTCCTCGGCCTCGTCTTCGAAGCCCATGCTCGTCCATACGTCGGTGGTGACGAGGTCGGCGCCCGCGACGGCTTGCCGCGGGTCCCGGAAGCACTCCACAAACCGCCCGCCGTCGGCGGCTCCACGCTCTGCCTCCAGCTCATACCCGGGAGGAGAGGCGATGTTGAGCTGGAACTCGAAAATTCTTGCCGCCTGCACCCAGGTGTTACAGACGTTGTTGGAGTCGCCCACCCAGGCGAGCGTTTTGCCACGGATCGGCCCGCAGTGCTCGATGAACGTGAAGATATCGGCCAGGGTCTGACACGGGTGGTATTCGTCGGTGAGGCCGTTGATGACCGGCACTCGTGAGTGCGCCGCGAACCGCTCGACGATGTGCTGCTCGTACGTGCGCAGCATGACGACATCGACCATGCGGGAGATCACCTCTGCTACATCTTCGATCGGCTCGCCGCGCCCGAGCTGTGTGTCGCGAGCGGTCAGGAACAGCGCCGTGCCTCCGAGCTGCGCCATTCCCGCTTCGAACGAGACGCGCGTACGCGTGGAGCTCTTTTCGAAGATCATGGCAAGGGTCTTGCCGCGGAGCGGCTGAAACAGCGTCCCGCTGCGATGCCGGGCTTTCAGGGTGCGCGCCCGAGCGAACAGATACTCCAATTCCCCACGGCTGAAGTCCTTGAGCTGTAGAAAATGCCTGACGGCGGGCATGACGTGGCGACTCCGGGGCTTTCAGTCACCCAAGGCTGCGCTGGCCGGCTCGGCCAGGAATTCGCGAATGACCCCGGCAACACCTTCCGCCAGCTGGCGCGCCTGCGCCGGTTGTAGGATCAGCGGGGGCAGCAGGCGCACCACGGTGTCCGCCGTCACGTTGATCAGCAAGCCACGCTCCAACCCGGCGTTGACGACGTGGTTGCACGGCCGGTCCAGGTCGATGCCCACCATCAGCCCTCGGCCTCGGATCTGCTTGAACCCCGGAAGCTCGCCGAGATGCTCCTGCAGCCGCGCTCGGACCAACTCGCCCATGCGCACCGCGTTCTCCAGCAGGTTGTCCTCAGCGATGATCTGCAGAGTCGTGTAGGCCGCCGTGCAGGCGAGCGGGTTGCCGCCGAAGGTCGAGCCATGGTTGCCCGGGTGAAACACCCGGGCCGCAGGGCCGCGCGCGAGACACGCCCCGATCGGCACCCCGTTGCCCAGTCCCTTGGCGAGGGTCATGACATCGGGCTGGATATTGAGCAGCTGATGTGCGAACCAGCGCCCGGTCCGGCCGATCCCGGTCTGGACCTCGTCCAGCATGAGCAGCCACCCGTGGCGGTCGCACAGCTGGCGCAGATACGACAGGTATCCATCGTCCGGGACGTTCACGCCGCCCTCGCCCTGGATGGGTTCGACCAGGACTGCCACGATGTTCTTGTTGTTCGCCGCCGCCTGTTCCACCGCGCGCAGGTCGTTGTAGGGCACGCGGGCGAAGCCTGTCAGCAGCGGCTCGAACCCGGCCTGGACCTTCCTGCTGCCGGTGGCAGAGAGGGTGGCGATGGTGCGGCCATGGAACGCCTTCTCCATCACCACGACCGTGGGCTGCTCGATCCCCATCTGATGACCGTACAGTCGCGCGAGCTTGATCGCCGCTTCGTTCGCCTCGCACCCTGAGTTGCAGAAGAATGCGTTGTCCATGCAGGAGAGCTCGCACAGCAGATCCGCCAGGCGTTCTTGCTCGGGGATGCGATACAGATTGGAGGCGTGGAGAATGCGCCCGGCCTGGTCGGCGAGCGCGCGCGTGAGCCTCGGGTGCGCATGGCCGAGGCCAGTCACCGCGACTCCGCTGACCCCGTCGAGATAACGTTTGCCCTCGGTGTCCCAGAGCCAGACGCCTTCTCCCCGCACAAAGGCTACGGGCAGGCGGCCGTATGTGTTCATCAGATGCGCGCTCATCAGGTTCCGGTCCCGTAGGTTTCGGCGGTCGCAGCGCAGTCCGCGGCGGCAGTTCCCGGCGGCCCAGGCCACGCCAAGAGGTCCGGGCAGCGCACCGCGCCGCCCTCTGAAATCGAAACGGCGGCCGCGGCCGCCGTCTTTGCTCTCCGACTGTAGGCTGAGAATACTTTTAACCGAATCAGTCCTACGGCGCAAGCCTGGCCCGTTGGAAGCCTCAGCGTTTGAGCTTCTTGAGGCCCTTCTCGTCGCTCGCGGTGAGCACCCGGACGCACGGCATATAGCCGTCGTAGACGATGCCGTGCAGCTCGACCCGCTTGTGACTGCGCAGCAGCCCGGCCAGATATTGCAGGATCTCCGCCGTGATCACCTGTCCCGGGACGAGCACCGGGATGCCCGGCGGGTAGGGCGTGATCTGGTCGGCCGCAACCCGGCCGTTCAAGCCGGCGTTCACGCGGTCCTGGTCATCCAGGATCGGCAGCGCCTGGCCGCCGCAGTAGAAGGCATCGCGCGGCAGGTACTTGAGGTGCGTAAAACCAGGGATATCGGGCGTGCGGTACAGCCGGCGTGCCGGACGGCCCTCGCGCGCGATGCGCATCAGCGCGTCGTAGAGACGTGAGACCTTGCTGCGGGTGGTGCCGATCGTGAGCAGCAGCGACAGCGTATTGAACGTCGACTTCTCGACTTGGATGTTGTAGCGCTCGAACAGCTCGTGCTGCAGTTCTTCCACCGTGTAGCCGCACTGGGAGATGTCGACCGTGACCTTGGTCGGATCGACCTGGATGTTGTCGTTGCGTACCTCCTCGGGCAGCAAATCCTCCAGCTCGAGCACCCGGAATACCCCGGTGGAGTTGATCTGCTGGCGCAGCTCGATCGACAGCGACAGCGTGCGCGACAGCAGCTTGTACCCCTCCATCACCGCTTGCTTCCGCGCCACGTCCAGGCTCGCGATCATGCTGTATTGCGGGCTGGTGGAGGTGTGCATGTTGAAGTTTTCGCGGAAGATGTGTTCGTTGAAACCGGGATCGTTGACGTGGATCATCGCGGCCTGGGAGAACGCCGAAAGCACCTTGTGCGTGCTTTGCGTGGCGTAATCCGCGCCCGCCTCCAGAGCGGTAGGCCGAAATGCCGGATGAAAGCGCGCGAACCCGTACCAAGCCTCGTCCACGACCACCTTGATCCCTTTGGCATGGGCGGCCTCGATGATCGGCTGCAGATCGTAGCGCAAGCCATCGTAGGTACACGAGGTGAGCACCAGCGCCTCGGCGTCGCCGTGCTCCTCGATCGCGCGCAGGATGGATTTCTTGGGGATCGGTCCGAAGATGCCGTATCTGCGATTGACCGAGGAATCCAGGTAGACCGGGTGCGCGCCGGAGAGCACCACGCCATGATGGACCGACTTGTGGCAGTTGCGGTCCAGCAGCAGCTTCTCGCCCGGAGCGATCAAGGTCTGGAAGATCACCTTGTTGCCCGTCGAGGTGCCGTTGGTGGCGAAGAACGTCCGGCGCGCGCCGAATGCCTTGGCGGCGATCTTCTGCGCCTCCGCGATCACCCCGGTGGGCTCCATCAGCGAATCGAGCATCGGCACCGAGACGGAGAGGTCGGCGTCGAATACATGCTCGCCCATGAACTCGTAGAAATCGCTGACCCACGGGCTGTCGCGCAGGCTGTCCCCCGAGGAATGCCCGGGCGTGTGCCAGGCGTCCTTCGCCATCAGCACGTAGCTCTTCAGGGCGTCGTAGAACGGGGTATCGGCCTTCTCTTGCAGCTGTGCGTTGAGGATGCGGTAGATCCCGCGATAGTCCCGCTCCTCCCGGTAGAAATAGCCGTCCACCGCTTCCGAGAACAGGGCGTCGACCACCTCGTCCTCCTGCTCCTGCGCGATGAGGATGTAGACGTCCAGCTCGGGACGGAAGCGCGTGATCTTCTGCACCAACTCGAGAGCGGACATCTGCAGCGCGCGCGATCCGCCGCTGTCGTTCTTGAGGGTGTAGAGCGTGTCATCGACGATCACGGCTTGGATGTCGCCGTCCTCCTCGATGGCTTTGAGGGCATCGCGCGCGGTCGTGATGCCGGTGAAGGTGATGCCCAACGGGTTATCGAGGCTCTTGGCGGCCGCGTTCAAGCCCTTGACGAACTCCCGCAGCACCAAGTGCTCATCGTTGATGACCAGGATGCGACTCAGCGGGTTGCGCACGCGCGAGGCTCCTCAGGCAAGTCCGTTAGCGCGCGGCCGGGCGCGAGTCTGACCGTACGGCACCGATGCCACATTTATGGAACGCGAGGCACCCCGCACCGAGTTCGAACGTCCGCGTGAGCACCCGATCTGCGGGGAGCCCGCCGCGCGGAAATCCAGGCGGTGGTCGGCACGTAGGGGTAGAGCGCGCGATGGGGACAGGAGGAACGCGCGGAGAGTCTGTGCGCTGGCGGCGCCCAAGAGGGGAGGGCGGCGCTCAGCAAGCAGGGCCTGCCGCTAAGCTAGAACCTTCCCAGGGGCGCCGGATCGTCCAGACAACCTCGCCCGGCAGCAACCGCGCTGGAAAGGGTTCGGCAAGGCCAGGGGCTTCGCGCTGCGGCTCACCCCATTGCCTTGATGGCTGTAGCCAGCCGCCTCTTGTAGCGGGCGGCCGCGTTCTTGTGGAACACCTTCTTGTCGGTGATCGAGTCGATGACGCTCTGCGATAGGCGGAACTGCGCCTCCGCGGACGCCCTGTTGCCCGCCGCGATCGCTTTGCGCACTTTGCCGATGGCAGTCCTCAACTCGGACCGCTGGGCCGCATTGTGCTGGCGGCGCGTTTCCGACTGATGTGCTCGCTTCCGGGCCTGGGCCGTGTTCGCCATGAGCCGCTCCTTGACCTCTTAAGGCCTTGAAAAAGCGCGTAAGGATAATCGCTGCCCCGATCAATTGCAAGCGCGAGTGTGCCCCCTCGCGTGCCGCAGGCGCGCTGGGGGTCCGCCCGGCTCCGATCGCCGATTTCCAGTTGGGGCGGGGACCCTTGGGGACCCAGGCGCCGAGCTTGTCCGGCAGGCTTGGCGGGCGGGGATGGTCCTGTCGGGATCGGGTGACACCCGACCCGGTGGCAACTGGCTGTTCGACCGCGAACGATCGAAGCGCCCGGGGGAAACGGCCGGTCCTGTAGAATCCGCGCACGCCGCTTGCTACCCGGACCGAGTCGATCGGGCTGGGGTGGTTTCCATGCCGCGGATACCAGCCGCGCCGACCTATCGCTTCCAACCGCCACGGCCTCGATGAACCTGCTCAAGGCGCTGGTCACCGTCAGCGGAATGACGCTGATCTCGCGTGTGTTTGGCTTCGTGCGCGACGCCGTGGTGGCGCGCGTGTTCGGTGCAGGCCTGGCTACCGATGCTTTCTTCGTCGCCTTTCGCCTGCCCAATCTTCTGCGCCGCATCTTCGCCGAGGGCGCCTTCTCGCAGGCGTTCGTACCCATCCTCGCGGAGTACAAGACCCAACGCGGCGAAGCCCAGGCCCGAGCGCTGGTGGATCACATCACCTCGAGCCTGGCGTTGGTGCTGTTCGCCGTGACTGCGCTCGGGATCCTCGCCGCTCCCGTCATCATCTATGTGAGCGCGCCCGGGTTCGCGGCCGTGCCCGATAAGTTCGAGCTCACCGTCCGGTTGCTGCGCATCACCTTCCCGTACATTCTGTTCATCTCGCTCACCTCGCTTGCGGGCGGAATCCTCAACACGTACGGGCGGTTCGCCATCCCTGCGTTCACGCCCACGCTGCTCAATCTCTCCTTCATCGCCTTCGCCCTGTGGGCGGCGCCGTGGTTCGACCCCCCCGTGCTGGCGTTGGCGTGGGCAGTGGTGGCCGGCGGCCTGCTCCAGCTCGGGTTCCAGGCGCCCTTCCTGCTCCGGATGCGCATGCTCCCGCGGCTGCGCCTGACCTTCACGGACCCCGGTGTATGGCGCATCATCAAGCTGATGGGGCCCGCGATCTTCGGCGTTTCCATCGGGCAGATCAGCTTGCTCATCAACACGATCTTCGCCTCGTTCCTGGTCACCGGCAGCGTGTCCTGGCTGTATTACGCCGACCGGCTGATGGAGTTTCCCACCGGTGTGCTGGGTGTGGCGCTCGGGACGATTCTTCTGCCCAGCCTATCCCGCAGCTACGCGGAGAACTCGGTCGAGGAGTATTCGAAGCTGCTCGACTGGGGCCTGCGCTTGACGTTGCTGCTGGCGTTGCCCTCGGCGGTCGCCTTGGCGATCCTGGCCGTGCCGCTCGTCTCCACGCTGTTCCACCACGGTGCGTTCGGCCGCCACGACGTGGCGATGACCTCGCATGCGCTGGAAGCCTACAGCCTAGGGCTGGTCGGTCTGATCATGGTCAAGGTGCTCGCGCCGGGCTTCTATGCACGCCAGAACATCCGCACCCCAGTGAAGATCGGCGTACTTGCGCTGCTAGCCACGCAGCTCATGAACTTGGCGTTCATCTACCCGCTGCGCCATGCCGGTCTCGCGCTGGCGATCGGTCTAGGCGCCTGTGCGAACGCAGGCATGCTGTATCACCAGCTGCGCCGGCACGAAGTCTTCTCGCCGCGGCCGGGCTGGCCCAGGTTCCTGTTGCAGCTTAGTGCCGGGTTGACTGCGATGGCGGTCGTCTTGTGGTTCGCGAGCGGCAGCCAGGAAAGCTGGCTTGCGGCGTCCACCTGGGCGCGCGTGGTGAGGCTGATCGGGATCGTCCTAGCCGGGGCTGGCGTGTATTTCGCAACGCTGTGGGCCGTGGGCCTGCGGGCTTCTCAGTTCGTCAAGCGCGTGGCATAGCTGGATCGTCGGCGTCTGCGCCGGTGTCCCGGCAGGCAAGCGGACCGCACTATGGACCAGGCGACCGTCGGACCCTAGAATGTCGCCTTTGTGTCGTCGATCGGCTGAGCCGAGTGGCGGGGGTCGCGGATCGCCCCGGCGGCCGTCCTGGTCTGGACCCTGACGCGTCTACCCACACTCTGGCTGGTTGCCAGGCAGGCCATGCTGACCCTGCGTCACCTCCCAGCACGCGCTGCCGTGCCTGTTGCGCTCACCGTCGGCAACTTCGATGGCGTACATCTCGGGCACCGCGCAATGCTTGCAACCTTGTGCTCCGAAGCGCAAGCACGCGGGCTGCGCTCCTGCGTGATGACATTCGAGCCGCATCCGCGCGAGTTTTTCTCGCCGGACCAGGCGCCCACGCGACTCACCTCGCTGCGCGAAAAGCTCGAGCTGCTGGCGGGCCTGGGCGTGGAGCAGGTCCATGTGCGCCGCTTCGACTACGACTTCGCACGCGTCACGGCCGAGGACTTCGTTGACCGGGTGCTGGTGCAGGGGTTGGGCACGCGCTGGATCCTCGTCGGCGACGACTTCCGCTATGGCGCTCGACGCCACGGCGACTTCGACCAGCTACGCGCAGCAGGGGTACGCCACGGCTTCGAGGTCGTTCGCATGGAGAGCGTTTGCGTGCAGGGCGTTCGTGTCTCGAGCACCGCCGTGCGCGAGCGGCTGGCCGGGGGTGAGCTGGTGGCGGCGGCCCGCCTGCTGGGGCGTCCCTACAGCATCAGCGGGCGCGTGGTCGCGGGAGCGCGCTTAGGCGGCCAGCTCGGATTTCCCACCGCCAACGTGCAGATGAAGCACAACCGGCCCCCGCTCGCCGGGATCTTCGTCGCGCAGGTCCTGGGCATCGGTGACCAGCCGCGAGAAGCGGTGGCGAGCCTGGGCGTGCGACCGACAGTGGTTGCCGGCGGCGCGCCGGTGCTCGAGGTCCATCTGTTCGATTTCGCCGGCGACCTCTACGGCCGGCATCTCCAGGTGCGCTTTCTGCACAAGCTGCGGGACGAGGAGAAGTATGCCAATCTCGATCTGCTCAAGGCGCAGATCGCGCGCGACGCAGCCGCCGCCCGCGCCTATTTTCGTGCTGCAACCGCGGCGCGGATTCTGAACGCGCGCTAGCCGCGAAGTGGCCGCCCGTCTACCGATGCGGCCTTGCGCACACCCGTGAACGAGAGGGATGGAGTACTTGAGGATCGATGGCTGACTACAAGAACACGCTGAATCTTCCGGACACCACGTTCCCGATGAAAGGGGATCTGGCCAAGCGCGAGCCGGAGTGGATCGCACAGTGGCAGCGGCGCGGCGTGTATGCGCGCATTCGCGAGGCCTGTGCGGGGCGCCCGAAGTTCGTGCTCCACGACGGGCCGCCGTATGCCAACGGCGACATCCACATGGGCCACGCCGTGAACAAGATCCTCAAGGACATCGTGGTGAAGAGCAAGACGCTCGCCGGCTTCGATGCGCCGTATGTGCCCGGCTGGGATTGCCATGGGTTGCCGATCGAGCATCAGGTCGAGAAGCTGCATGGCAAGGACATCCCCGCAGGCGAGTTCCGTCGCCTGTGCCGCGAATACGCGACGCTGCAGATCGAGCGCCAGCGGCGCGACTTCATCCGCCTCGGTGTGCTGGGCGATTGGGGTGCCCCCTATCTGACGATGAACTTCGAGACCGAGGCCGACATCGTGCGCTCGCTCGGGCGGATCCATGAGCGCGGTTTCTTGTATCAAGGCGCGAAGCCGGTGCACTGGTGCATCGATTGCCGCTCGGCGCTGGCGGAGGCGGAGGTCGAGTACGAAGACCGCACTTCGCCCGCGATCGACGTGACCTTCGCGTTCACCGATCTGCGCAAGCTGGCGCGCCCCTTCGGCTTTACCCATATCTACGAGCCCGCGTTCGCCGTCATTTGGACGACGACGCCGTGGACGTTGCCCGCCAACCAAGCGGTGGCCGTGCATCCTGAGCTGCATTACAACCTCGTGCGTACGCCCAAAGGCCTGCTGGTGCTCGCCGAGGGGCTGCGTGATTCCTGCCTGCAGCGCTATGGTCTGCGCGGAGAGGTGATGGCTACCGCAGCGGGCCAAACGCTGGAGCTCCTGGAGCTTGCCCATCCTTTCCTCGATCGCAAGGTGCCGATCGTGGTGGGATCGCATGTCACGCTCGAGACCGGCACCGGCCTCGTGCATACGGCACCGGCCCACGGCCTCGACGACTATGTCATCGGCAGCCGCTATAACCTGCCGGTCGATAACCCGGTGGACGACGACGGGCGTTTCTTGGACAGCACCCCGCTGGTGGGCGGGCTCACCGTCTGGGACGCCAACAAGGTCGTGATCGACACGCTGGCCCAGGAGGGCCGGCTCCTGCACCACGAGGCGATCACGCACAGCTACCCGCATTGCTGGCGGCATAAGACGCCGATCATCTTCCGCGCCACTCGGCAGTGGTTCATCGGGATGGACTCGAACCGTCACGCGGGTGGCGGGCCGCTGCTGCGGGAGCTGGCGCGCACAGCGGTGGAGCACACCGAGTTCTTTCCGGGCTGGGGCCGCGCCCGGCTCGAGGCCATGATCCGCAACCGTCCAGACTGGTGCGTCTCGCGGCAGCGCAGCTGGGGCGTGCCGATGGCGCTGTTCGTCCATCGCGAGTCGGGCGAGCTGCACCCCAAGACTTCGGAGCTGATCGAAACGGTGGCGCAGCGGATCGCCGGGAAGGGCATCGATGCTTGGTTCGAGCTCGATGCCCGTGAAGTGCTGGGCGAGGAAGCCGAGGTCTACCGAAAAGTGCCCGACACGCTCGATGTCTGGTTCGACTCCGGGACGACGCACGCCAGCGTGCTCGCGCGGCAAGCCGGGCTGGTGAAGCCGGCCGATATCTACTTGGAAGGCTCCGACCAGCACCGCGGCTGGTTTCAGTCGTCGCTGCTCACCGGCTGTGCGATGGACGGGCGCGCGCCGTTCCGCCAGCTGCTCACGCACGGGTTCGTGGTCGACGCCAACGGGCGCAAGATGAGCAAGTCGCTCGGAAACGGGATCGAACCCCAGGAAGTCTCCGGGACTCTGGGCGCCGAGATTCTGCGCCTGTGGGTCGCCAGCACCGACTACTCGGGCGAGCTTTCGCTGTCGCCGGAGATCTTGAAGCGCGTGGTCGAGATGTATCGACGGATCAGGAACACGCTGCGCTTCCTGCTCGCCAACGTGTCGGACTTCGACGCGCAGATGGACCTCGTGCCGCCGGAGCGATGGGTGGAGCTCGACCGCTATGCCTTGACCGTGGCTCACGATGTCCAGGCGGCCGTCATGCAGGATTACGGGCGATACGAATTCCACTTCGTCGCACAGAAGCTGCACGCGTTCTGTTCCGAGTTCCTGGGCGCGTTCTACCTCGACATCCTCAAGGATCGCCTGTACACGACGGCGGCGTCGGGACCGGCGCGGCGCTCGGCGCAGAGCGCGTTGTATCACATCGTGCACAGCCTACTGCGGATGTTCGCGCCGATCTTGAGCTTTACCGCGGACGAAGCCTGGGGACACTTCATGCCGGGCGCGCGCGGCGCTGGCGTGTTCGAGCAGACGGTCTATGCGCTACCCTCGGTGCCCGAAGGCGATGTGCTGCGGCAGAAGTGGGCGCTGGTGCGCGAAGTGCGTTCGGAGGCGCAAAAGGAGCTCGAAGCGTTACGCGTTGCCGGACGCATCGGGTCCTCGCTCGCCGCCGAGGTCGAGATCTTCGCATCCGGGGAGCGTCTCGCCGCCATCGCGTCGCTCGGCGACGATCTGCGCTTCGTGCTGATCACGTCTGGTGCCGCGGTCAGGGCGGTATCGGCCGCCTCCGAGCATCGGATTGTCGCTTGCGCGAGCCCGCACGCCAAGTGCCCGCGGTGCTGGCACTATCGGGCCGACATCGGCGCCAGCGCGGCGTATCCGGAGGTGTGCGGGCGCTGCGCCTCGAATTTGAGCGGGCCTGGGGAGCAGCGTGCGTATGCCTGAGCGCAAGGCACCCCATTGGGCACTCTGGTTGAGCGTGAGCGCCGGCGTGGTTCTTGTCGACCAGGCGGTCAAGACCGTGATCCGGCACAAGATCGGCCTGCCGCAGTCGATACGCGTGACGCCGTTCTTCGACTTGGTGCTGACGTACAACCCGGGGGCTGCGTTCAGCTTTTTGAGCACTGCGTCGGGCTGGCAGCGCAATTTGTTCATCGGCATCGCGCTGGCCGCCAGCGTTCTCATCCTGCATCTGCTCCGCAAGCATGCTGGGGAGCGCCTGTTCTGCCTGGGCCTGAGCCTGATCCTGGGCGGCGCGGTCGGCAACCTGTTGGATCGCGTCCAATTCGGTGCCGTGGTGGATTTTCTGCATTTTCATCTCGGGGAGCACTATTGGCCTGCTTTCAACGTGGCCGACAGCTCGATCACGTGTGGCGCCGGTGTGCTCATCTGGGACGCGCTGCGGCGTTCCAAGGCCCGCTCCACACGTTGAGGCGGCCAGTCCGCTGGTCCGGGGTATAATCCCAGCTGCTTTCCTGTTCCCCTCCCCGCATGCAAGTCATCCTTGCCCGACCGCGCGGCTTCTGCGCCGGTGTCGAGCGCGCGATCGAAATCGTCGAACGGGCGCTGCAGCTGCACGGCGCGCCGGTGTACGTTCGTCACGAAGTCGTGCATAACAAATCCGTGGTCGAGCGCCTGCGTAGCAAGGGCGCGGTCTTCGTGGAGGCGCTGTCGGACGTGCCCGCGGGAGCAACGCTGGTGTTCAGCGCGCACGGCGTTTCTCTAGACGTACGCCGCCAGGCTGCGATTCGCGGACTGGACGTGTTCGATGCGACCTGTCCACTGGTGACCAAGGTCCACGTCGAAGTGGCGAAGATGCGCGCCCAAGGCCGGGAGATCATCATGATCGGGCACCGCGGACACCCGGAGGTCGAGGGCACGATGGGGCAGGCGGCTGCCGGCATGTACCTCGTCGAGCGTGCCGAGGATGTGGCGGGGCTCCAGGTCCAGGACCCGGAACGCCTCGCCTTCGTCACGCAGACGACGCTGTCGGTGGATGATGCTGCGCTCGTCATCGCGGCCCTCAAGGAGCGGTTCCCGTCGATCGTCGGACCGAAGAAGGACGACATCTGCTACGCCACGCAGAACCGCCAGGACGCCGTCAAGGCTCTGGCGCGCCAGTGTGACGTGCTGCTCGTGGTGGGCTCTCCCAACAGCTCCAACTCCAACCGACTGCGCGAGGTGGCGGAGAACCTCGGTGTGCCGGCCTACATGGTCGACGATCCCGATGAGCTCGATCCGGCCTGGCTGGAGGGCAAATCGCGGGTCGGCGTGACGGCGGGGGCGTCCGCGCCCGAGATGCTCGTCCAGCGGTTGGTCGGGCGCCTGCGCCAGCTCGGCGCCGTCGACGTGCGGGAGATGGACGGTATTTCGGAGAGCGTAGAGTTCCCGCTCCCGCGGGCGCTTGCTCTCTGAGCGGTATCGGGGACGCGGCGCGCGCGCGGCAGCGTCCGCGGCGGGCACGGCAACCGCCCAGTGCGGAATGCGAATTAGACACAGTCCAAGCTTCCCGCTTATAATTTGCGGATGGGGCCCCAACCGTACACGCGAGATCAGCTGGTGGAACTGCTGCGCAGTCACGGCATCAATCCCACCCACCAACGCATCGAGATCGCGCACGCGCTGTATTCGCGGCGCGAGCACCTGTCTGCCGACGGGGTGCTCGCGATCGTGAACGAGCGCCATCCGGAGACATCGCGGGCCACCGTATACAACACGCTCAACCTGTTCGTCGAGAAGAACCTCATCCGCGAGGTCATCGTAGACCCGAGCCGGGTCTTCTACGATCCGAATACCTCCGGGCACTACCACATCTACGACGTCGAGACCGGCGAGCTCACCGATATCGATGCGGCCGACGTGCGCATCGAGGGCTTGCCTGCCCTGCCCAACGGGATGGTGACCCAGGGGATGGACATCATCATCCGCGTGCGTCGCGCGGCGAAAGCCTGAGGCCGCGGCTAGAGCTCCGCGGATCGGCCCGTGAGGCCGGCCTGCAAGCGCGGCGCGGCCGGTGCGGCGGATCGCCTCGCGCTGGCACGTTGATCTCGCATAGAATGACTGCCAGTGGCATGCAGTCGCGGTCCGCCCATCATCGTCCGCCGCGAGCGGCGGACGCCTGTCGCAGCGAGTCCCCAACTCCAACCCGAACATGGATCCCCAGTCTTATGACCTATCAAAACCTGTTGGTTGAGCCGCGCGGCAAGGTCGGTCTGATCACGCTGAACCGCCCGCAGGCGATGAATGCGCTCTCCCCGGACCTGATGCGGGAGTTGCGCGACGCGTTGACCCAGTTCGAGGCGGACGAAGGCATCGGCGCCATCGTGATCACGGGCAGCGCCAAAGCCTTCGCCGCAGGGGCCGACATCAAGGCGATGCGAGAGTGGGGCTACATGGACGTGTATCTCGCGGACTACATCACCGCCGAATGGGAGGCGGTGCTGGGCGTCCGCAAGCCCGTGATTGCCGCGGTCGCCGGTTATGCGCTGGGAGGCGGATGCGAGCTGGCGATGATGTGCGATTTCATCCTCGCGGCGGACACCGCGAAGTTCGGGCAGCCGGAGATCAACCTCGGCATCATCCCAGGCGCCGGCGGGACGCAACGGCTCCCGCGTTTCGTGGGGAAGTCCAAGGCGATGGAGATGGTCCTCACCGGACGGATGATGGATGCGGCCGAAGCGGAGCGGTGCGGGCTGGTGAGCCGCGTGGTGCCGGCGGACCAACTCGTGGAGGAGGCGGTAAAGACCGCGCAGAAGATCTGCGAGCTCTCGCTGCCTGCAGTGATGATGGCCAAGGAGTCGGTGAACCGCGCCTTCGAGACGACGCTCAACGAAGGCGTGCGCTTCGAGCGCCGGCTGTTCCACTCTCTGTTCGCCACGCAGGACCAGAAGGAAGGCATGGCCGCGTTCGTCGAGAAGCGCAAGCCGGCATTCCGCAATCGGTGAGCCGGCGCGCAGCGGTTCCGGCTGATCTGGAACTGCGCTGCGTGGGCGCATATAATCTTGCGCCGCGGATGCTGCTGTAGCTCAGTTGGTAGAGCACTTGATTCGTAATCATGGGGTCGGTGGTTCGAGTCCACTCAGCAGCACCAAGAATCAAACAGTTAGCATATTTCTCCGCTCGGTTTTGCTCGCATTTGCAGAAAAGTGTTCTTGCAGCGAGCGCGGATTGCGCGTGCGGGCCGAGCAGTGCGAAGGCCACCGTCGATTCCGACCTGGACTGAGCATTGGTGGCCTCGACTCGGGATGCGCAGCCGGCTTGCTTCTCAATGACCAGCGCATAGCGATCAACAACCCGCCCATGCGGGGGGTTGAGCATCGCACGCGTGGACGACTGAATACGCGGGCCGAGAACTCACATTCGCCGACTTGAGAGCGGCGGGTGTGGCGATTCAAGTCGATGCGGCAGGCGCAGCGTCCCCCGTCTGTGTAGGCGTGGCCCCAAGGGCTCACCCACGTGGACGTTCGGATGACGCTGGGAGCTTGGACACGCTGTCGGATGATGATCGAGTGACCGCTACCGAGACGCCTAGGTAGTCAAGACCGGCCAAGAGCTGTCGTTCGGCCCGAAGTCTTATTCGGTTCGCGGCCCCCCAGGGGATGAGGCACGCCACTGGTTGCTTACCGGTTGCTCAGGTTGACAGTGCCGCTACCCGCGGATCAGAGCCACTGCCCATGCGCCAACAATCACCGCCAAGGTCGACGCAGCGGCCAGCAGTTGCACGAGCGGAGGACCGGATCTTGGGAAGGACAGGCTTCCATATACGACGCCGAGCGCTGTGCCCGCAAAGAATCCCGTGAGATGCGCGAGTACATCCGTATGCTCCCCTCCGGCACCCATGAGCGCAAGCAAAGCAACGGCGGCGAGCAATGGCGCCCACCGATACGGCCAGCTTGCGCCGCGTCCGGAGCGCCGACGCCACGAGTACGCCGCAACAAGACCAAGAGTTGCGAATACTGCGGTCGATGCACCGATCGCGCTATGGGTTGGCGGCATCAGTAGCGCGTCTACGAAATCCCCAAGTGCGCCGGCGGCGACAATGCTGGCCCAGGCGATCCCTGGTCCGAGCAATTGGCCTGCGAAGTAGCCGAACAACATGCCGAAGCTCAAATTTGAAATCAGGTGACTGAAATCGGCGTGCAGCGTAAGCGCGGTGACCACGCGCCAAAACTCCCCGTTGCGCAGAAGCCCGGGGACAAGTTCGCCAGAGGAAAACCAATCGAAACCCAGAAGGCCGCTTGCCGCGCAATGTGTCACGATTGCGAGGACCACCGCGTAACCCGCCGAACCAAGCCACGCATCTGGGTGCGGACTGATCGGGCCGGGCTCCGGCTGGCGAGAGAAGCTCTCCTCGCTATAGTCCTTGAGCTCGGTCACCGCTGTGGTGACCGAATCCTCGGGCACGAGCAGTGCGAAGCCGTCGCTCAGCGATACAAGCTCGGACGCAACACCGATAGCCGCAAGGACTAAGGCGCGTTCGTCGCAATCGGCGCGACGATAGGATCGGTAGACCTCGACGAGCGCCATCGGTGTGCCTGGCGAAATACTGCCTCGCAGTAGACTGGTACTGAGAGCATAATCGCCGAGCGTGCACCCAACAATAGAGGGCCGACGGCAATGCTACCCAGCAGCGCGCTGCGTATCGACGCGCTTGGTCGAGGGAGCCAGAGGCCCAGCACTTCGCGCACGGGGATGATCTGCGGCTTGGGCGCCTGCGTCGCAGCGGCGCTTCCCAGGCCGGCGAGGAATCAAGAGCCGGCGCTGCTCCTGCGCATTGGCGATCCGGACAAGACGGAGCGTCTGCTTCATTGGGTCGTTTCGCACGCTCCGGTTGACGGGCGCTGAGCGGCCACCTTGCGACACGCAGTGCTCAGAACTCGACAGCCGAGAGCTGCCATTCGCAGCGCCCCAAGCAGCCGACGACCGCCGCAGAGGAACCGCGATGCAAGAGCGGTCGAGCGCCGACCGCAACCCAAGGCGATGTCGCCGACCCCGTCTCCTATTTAGGGAATGGTTACGACGACTTTGCCGACAGCGCGGCCGGTTTCCGCGTAGGCGAGCGCATCTCGGATCGAGGCGAGATGAAACGTCCGGTCGATGACCGGGCGAATCACGCCGGCATCGAGCAGCTTCGCGATCTCGCCAAGCTCGGCGCCATCGGCGTGCATGAACAGATATTCGAACT
>Ga0335077_10002188_pt1 | contig 23296 bp, 20 predicted proteins | sample Lox_Sample_31_FD_207151 | JGI IMG/M metagenome (GOLD analysis project Ga0335077, IMG submission 207151) | Soil microbial communities from Loxahatchee National Wildlife Refuge, Florida, United States - Lox_Sample_3.1 | ecosystem: Environmental > Terrestrial > Soil > Wetlands | place: USA...
CGTTCGAGATGACGCGCTCCGAGAGATACGTCCGGCCATCGGTGGTCATGACTCCCGTGACGCGGCCATTGCCGACCTTCACTTCGGCTATGCCGCTGTCGGTGCGGATTTCCACTCCCAGCTCGCGCGCAGCCGCGGCAATCGACTCGCTGATCGATCCCATGCCGCCGCGGATGAATCCCCAGCCACCGGCTCCCGCGTTCTCACCCATGATGTGGTGCATGATCACGTACGCCGAACCGGGGGTCTTGGGTCCCGCGAAAGTCCCTATGGAGGCGTAGTACGCGAGCACGGCCTTGATGCGGTCGTCGCTGAACCATTCGGTGAGGAAGTCGTACGCGCTCATCGACAGCATGTCGAGAACCCGGAATATCTTCCCGCCGATGCGCCAGTTGCGGTACAGGAAGCCCGCGGACTGTTTGAAGGTGCGCCAGTCGCGCCCGGTGGGATCGAACGGCGTCTCCCACAGCAGCCTGCGGAACATTCGCGCATTCTCGTTCAGGAAGCGGTCGAACTCGGGATAGATGTCCGCGTCGCGCCGGTTGAAGCGCGCAAAGCTGGCCTGCGTGCGCGCGACGTTGTCGGAGAACACGATGTAGTCAGCGCCTTCCAGCGGCGACAGCATGTCGCTGCACGGCATGATCTGCAGTCCGTGGCGCTTCAGGTCCAGGTCGGACTGGATCCGCGGATGCAACAGGCTCATGAGGTACGAGAACGTGGACGCGCGGAATCCCGGCGCGATCTCCTGCGTCACCGCCGCTCCGCCGACCACCGGACGGCGCTCCAGCACCAGCGGCTTCAGTCCGTTGCGCGCCAGGTAGGCCGCGCAGACCAGGCCGTTGTGGCCGCCGCCGACGACGAGCGCCCGGCGCGTCATTCAGCGCGAGGGCTTGTCTTCGACCAGCTCGGCGAGGGCTTCGCGTGCGCCGCGCGCGCAGGCGAGGTAGAGGCTGCGGACGATCGCCGAGCGCTCGCCGATCGCGAGCGCTTCGCACAGCTCCGCCTCCGTCTGCCAGGCGTCGTGGTCCTCGGGGTCCGCCTGGCGCAGCAACACCGCAAGGTGTAGTGCGCGGCGCGCCTCGCCGCCGATGAAGAGCTTCCCCACGCGGTCGAGGATAGCTTCGCGGCCGGCGAGCGACACGAGATCGCGCGCGGTCTGGCCCCGCGGCGCGGGGATGAGCTCGGCCGGATTGCCGCCCCACCAGCCCGCGTACGCGCGCAGCACGTCGCGCACCACGAACTGCGCGCAGCCGCTCGTCTCCACCAGGTAGGGCTTGTTGGCGAGGCTCGCCGGCAGCTGGATGCCCTCCTCGACGATCTCGTCGGGCCACTTGCCCGCGTTCAGCCGCTCGACGACCGCGTCGTGCAGGAAGCGCAGCGCGCGCGCCGTTTCGGTCATGACCTCGAGCGCGTAGTCGCCCTCGACGAGCTCGCCGTGGCCCGGCAGCACCCAGCGCGGCCGGTGCGCGGCGACGGTGTCCAGCGCCTGCGCCCAGCCCAGCGTGTAGCGCTGCGTGCGGTTGGGGTGGCCGGTGTTCGGCAGCGAGCCGATCAGGAGGTCGCCGACGAATGCGACCCGGCGGTCGGGCAGCCACACCCAGGTGGCGTCGTCCGTCTCCGCCGTGGCGTGGTAGAGCTCGACGCGTTCGCCCGCGAGCTCGAAGTCGTCGCGGTCGCGGTAGGTGCGGTCGGGCGGCACGAGGCCCCGCGGGAAGGTGTTCATGCCGCGCGGCAGGCGGAGCTGGCGCCGGTTGACCTCGTTGTTCCAGCGCCACGTGCGCTGGTAGCGCATGAGCCGCGCGAGCACGTTCTCGTGCGCCCACACCGTCGGCCGCGGGCGGCCGCGCGAGCGCGCTTCCTGTACGAACGTGGACGCGCCGCCGACGTGGTCTACGTGTCCGTGTGTATAGACGATGTGCTGGACGGGCTCATCGCTGGCGCGCCGCAGGGCCTCGATGATCTTCGTGCCCGACTGCAGCGAGCCGGTGTCGATCGCCAGCGCGGCGCCGTTGCCCCAGACGAGGCCGACGTTGGAGGGTCCGTACACGATCCCGACGCCGTCCGTGACGGTCTCGAGCGTGCCGAACCGCGAGGCGTCGAGCACTTCATCCAGCTTCTGCACGCGAGAGCTTCCCCCACCGCGGGCTGCGACTTCTCTTCTTCGGAAGCTCGCGCGTGCGGATTTACGGATCAGTCGACGCGGAGCGTGCGCGTGCCGCCTTCGCCGTTCTGGCCCGGGCTCGTCTCGCTCGGGGCGTTGCCCTCGCGGAACGGCATGAAGATGGCGTTGTCGTCGCCAGGCGGCGCAAGCAGGCCCGTCACCCGGTCGACGCGCGCGAACACCACGCCGTCGGGCACCGCGAACTCCTGCACGGGCCGCTGCGCGAGCGCGCTCTTCATGTAGTCGAGGAAGATCGGCGCGGCCGCGCGCCCGCCGGTCTCGTTCTTGCCCAGGTTGCGCGCGCTGTCGTAGCCGACCCAGACGCCCGCGGCGAGCTCGGGCGTGTAGCCGATGAACCAGGCGTCGCGCAGGTCGTTCGTCGTGCCGGTCTTGCCCGCGACGGGCCGGCCCAGCGCCTTCACCTTCGTGCCGGTCCCTTCCTCGACGACCGCGCGCAGCATGTCGGTCATCAGGTACGCGTCGATCGGATCCAGGTGCGCGCCCTCGGGCGCGCCCTGCGCGTCCTTGTTGTCGACCTGCTCCTTGAGCTTCTCCATGACCTTCTGCAGCTCGGCGTCGCTCGGGCCGGCGCTCTCCTCGCCGCCCTGGCCGACCGGCGGCGTCGCGGGCGGCTGCGCCTCGGCGCCCTCGAGCAGGTGCACGTTCTGCGCGAGCATCCGGCCGGTGCGGTCGCGCACTTCGAGCACGAACACGGGGTCGATCACGCGCCCGCCCGTGGCGAACGCGGTGTAGGCGCGCACGAGCTCCGCGAGCGTCACCTCGCTGTTGCCGAGCGCGAGGCCCAGGTTCATCTCCATGGGCGTCGTGATGCCGAGCGCCTTCGCCATGCCCTGCACGGGCGACAGGCCGATCTCGGACAGCACGCGGATCGTCGCCGCGTTCCGCGACTTCGCGAGCGCGGTGCGCAGCGTGATCGGGCCGTAGAAATCCTCGGTGTAGTTCTCGGGCTTCCACTCGAAGCCGCGCGAGTCGTCGTCGTACACCACGGCGGTGTCGTGCACGATCGTGGCGCCCGTGAAGCCGCGCCCGAGCGCCGCCGCGTACACGATCGGCTTGAACGCCGAGCCCGGCTGGCGACGCGACTGCAGCGCGCGGTCGAACTCGCTGTCGGCGAAGCTGTAGCCGCCGACGACGGTCTTGAGCTCGCCCTTCTCGAGGTCGACGGAGAGCAGCGCGCCCTCGGTCGCCGGCTTCTGGTACAGCGACCAGCCCTTGCCGTCGTTCTTCTCGAGCTGCACGAGGTCGCCCTTGTGCAGCGCCTGACTCACTTTGCTGATGCGCGGGTAGAGCCCGTCGCGCGCCGGGTCGGGGGCGCCGGCCCAGCTCACGTCGGCGAGCGCGAGCGTCGCGCGGTCCGCGGGCTTCGGCCCGAGCGCGAGCGTGACCTTCTGCGCGGCGTCGTCGAGCCCGGTCACGAGGCCCTGGTAGAGGATCTCCTCCGCGGGCTCGCCGAGCGCGGCGTTGGACGTGCCGATCTGCTCGAGCACGCCGCCCCACTCCTTCTCGGGCACGTTGCGCAGCGGGCCGCGGTAGCCGCTGCGGCGGTCGTGCTCGCGCAGGCCGTGGCGCAGCGCGCGCCAGGCGTCGATCTGCTGGCCCACGTCGAGCGTCGTGTGCACGGTGAGGCCGCCGGTCAGCACTTCGTCGCCGCCGAAGTGCTCCATCAGGTAGCGGCGCACCTCTTCGACGAAGAACGCCGTCGCGGAGTCGCGCTCCTGCCAGCGCGGCTTCACGTACACGAGCGGCTGCGCGGCCCAGTAGTCGTGCTTGTCCTGCGGCAGAAGACCCTGCTCCACCATCCGGTGTAGGACGAGCAGCTGCTTCTTGCGCGCGGTCTCCGGGTCGACGTGCGGGTTCCACTCGGCCGGCCGCGGCACCAGGCCCGCGATCAGCGCGGCCTCGTGCACCTGGAGGTCGCGCGCCGACTTTCCGAAGTACGTCTGCGCCGCGGCTTCGATGCCGTACGCGCCGGAGCCGAAGTAGATCTGGTTCAGGTACAGGTACAGGATGTCGTTCTTCGACAGCGCCTTCTCGATGCGCCGCGCGAGCACCATGTCCTTCAGCTTGCGCGTGTAGCTGCGCTCGGGCGTGAGCAGGAAGGTCTTCGCGACCTGCTGCGTGATCGTGCTCGCCCCCTGCGCCTTGCGGCCCTCGACGATGTTCGTGAACGCGGCGCGCAGGATGCCGGTGTAGTCGAGCCCGGTGTGCTCGTAGAACGAGCCGTCCTCGGCGGCGATGAAGGCGTCGACGACGTGCTTGGGCACCTGCTCGATCGGCAGCACGATGCGCCGCTCCTTGGCGAAGCTGGCGACCTCGTTCCCGTCCACGTCGAGCACGCGCGTGATGAGGTTGGGCCGGTAGTCCTGCAGGTTGTTGATCGCCGGCAGGTCGTGCAGGACGAGCGAATAGAACAGCACGACGCCGATCGCGGCGCCGACCGCCGAGAGCAAGCCGAGCGCGATCGCGAGCTGGAGAAGCCGTCTCACGCGCCCATCCTCATCGCAAGCCGGTCATGACCGACATGATCGCCGAAGCGCCGTCCTTTGACAGTCTGCGACGAGCGACCCTAGCATCCGCCGCATGCGGCATCTCTTTATCGTCGATCCGATCGCGGGATTGAACCCGAACGCCGACACGAGCGTCGTGTTCATGCGCGAGGCGGCGCGCCGCGGTCACGACGTGGCGACGTGCGACGTGTCTGTGCTCTCCATCGCGAGCAGCGGCCGCGCGCAGGCGCGCTGGACCGAGACGAAGATCCGCGAGACGACCGGCTGGTACGAGCTGGGCGCGGAGCGCGCCGGCGAGCTCGGCGAGTTCGACGTGGTCTGGATGCGCAAGGACCCGCCGTACGACCTGAACTACTTCTTCGCGACGCACCTGCTCGATCTGGTGCCGAAGGAGACGCTCGTCGTGAACTCTCCGCGCGGCCTGCGCGAGGTCACGGAGAAGCTCTTCATTCTCCGCTTCCCGGACCTGTGTCCGGAGAGTTTCGTGAGTCGCAACATCGCCGAGCTGCTCGCCTTCCGCGAGAAGCTCGGCGGCGAGATGATCATCAAGCCGCTGGACGGCTGCGGCGGCGAAGGCGTCTTCCACCTGACCAAGGACGACCGCAACGTCAAAGCGCTGCTCGAGCTCGGGACGAAGCACGGCACCACCTACCAGATCGCGCAGCGCTACGTGCCGGAAGTGCGCGAGGGCGACAAGCGCATCATCGTGGTGGAAGGCGAGCCGGTCGGCGCGGTGCTGCGCGTGCCGCAGGCGTACGAGTCGCGCGCGAACTTCCACGTCGGCGGCACCGCTGCAAAGACGCCGCTGGGGGCGCGCGAGCGCGAGATCTGCGCGCGCATCGGGCCGGCGCTGCGCGAGTATGGCATCGTGTTCGCGGGAATCGACGTGATCGGGCGCTGGCTCACCGAGGTGAACGTCACCAGCCCGACGGGGATCCAGGAGATCAACAGGCTCGACGGAGTGCGGCTCGAAGCCAAGGTGCTCGACGCCGTCGAGCGCCGCCTGGCGCGCGCTCCGCAAGCGAACTGAAAGGGGGGGGCACGATGGGCATCGATCCGATCCTGTTGCGCGACCAGTGCAGCCGCACCGTCCTGCGCACGAGCTTTCCCGAGCTCGGCCAGCGCATCGAAGGCAAGGTCCGCGACTGCTACGTGAAGGGCGACCGGCGCATCCTGATCGCCACTGACCGCATCAGCTGCTTCGACGTGGTCGTCGGCACGATCCCGTTCAAGGGCCAGGTACTGAACCAGCTGGCCGCGTTCTGGTTCGAGAAGACGAAGGAAGTGGCAAAGAACCACGTCGTCTCGGTTCCCGATCCCATGGTCACGGTTGCGCGCGAGTGCAAGCCCGTGCCGATCGAGTTCGTGTTTCGCGCCTACCTCACGGGCAATACGTCGACGTCCATCTGGAAGGCGTACGCCGCCGGCGCGCGGACTTATTGCGGCCACCGGCTGCCCGACGGCATGAAGAAGCACCAGAAGCTGCCGGCGGCGCTCCTCACGCCGACCACCAAGGCCGAGCACGGCGAGCACGACGAGCTGACCTCGCGCGACGAGCTCGTCGCCCGGGGCGCGATCACGGCCGCGCGCTACGACGAGGCCGCGGCGCACCTCGCGCGCCTGTTCGCCGCGGGCCAGGCCTGGGCGGCCACGCGCGGGCTCATCCTCGTCGACACCAAGTACGAGCTGGGCACGGACGCCGACGGGAGCTTCATCGTCATCGACGAGGTCCACACGCCCGACTCGTCGCGCTTCTGGTACGCGGAGGGCTACACCGAAGCGTTTAGCCGCGGCGAGGACCCGAAGTCGCTCGACAAGGAGTACGTCCGACGCTGGCTGCAGGAGCACGGCTACCACGGCGACGGTCCGCCGCCGACGCTGCCCGACGACGTGCGCTGCGAGGCGGCGCGCCGCTACGTCGAGACCTACGAACGCGTGACCGGGCGCGTGTTCGAGCCCGCCACCGACGAGCCGGAGGCCCGCATCCGCAGGAGTCTCCGTCTGGTGTAGGGCCGTCTCCGACGAGAAAAAGCGCAACTTCTCGCGCTTACCCCCTTTACAACGTCGGAAATCGCTCCATCCTCTTCGTGGTTCCTTCGACGCAGCGTCGGAGAGAACGTTGTGGGGGGAGAGAGTGATGGCAATGAAGATCGCGCAGACCGGAGTCAAGCGTGAATCCGGTTACCTGTACTACCTGGACAAGCAAGGCGATGTGTCACGAGTGGTGATGGCCCGCGGCGGTGGACGCCATGCGCGCACCCGACCCGAGAAAGTCGCCCGCGCTGGGGTGAAGCGCGAAGACGGCTTCCTGTATTTCATCGACAAGAAGGGCGACGTCTGTCGCACGAAGATGGCGCGGCGCGGCGGAGGCCGGCGCAAGAAGGCCACTCGCCGCAGCGCACCGCGACGCCGCACGACGGCGCGCCGCAAGACGACCGCTCGCGCGAAGAAGACGACGCGGCGGGGGACGACGGCGCGGCGCCGGGCCGGGCGCACCACGCGCCGCCGCGGCTAGCGTTCGTTCGTTCCGTCGTCTGACATCGAGAGGTTGGACGTGAGTCTGGGGAGCAGCCGGTGCGGTTGCTCCCCAGACTATTTTCGCTGCTGAAATCCGGAGTTCGTTGGGATAGGCTCGGCGGCGATGGGGGTGAAGCTCTCGACGTCGGTGGTCGAGACGCCGCTGGGCGCTTTGCGCGTGGCGGTGACGGAGGACGGCGTCGCGCGCGTCGCGCTGCCGCACTCGAGCGGGTCGGGCTTCGCGGGCTGGCTGCGCTCCGTGTTCGCCGACGCCGAGCGCGTGCCGTGGCTGCCGCTCGCCGACAAGCTGGCGCAGGAGCTCACCGAGTACTTCGCGGGCCGGCGCCGCGAGTTCTCGGTGCCGCTCGACCCGCGCGGCACGGAGTTCCAGCGCGCGGTGTGGCGCGCGATCGCCGCGATTCCGTACGGCCGCACGAAGACCTACGCGGAGATCGCGCGGGCGGCGGGCCGGGCCAGGGCGGTGCGCGCCGCCGGTAGCGCGACCGGTGCGAACCCGCTGCCGATCCTCGTGCCGTGCCACCGCGTGATCGCCGCGCAGGGCAAGCTCGGCGGCTTCTCGGGCGGGCTCGACGCGAAGCGCCGCCTGCTCGCGCTCGAGAAGGCCGCGACGGCCGAGCTGATCTAGCCGGCTAGGTCAGGCGCAGCGCCTGGTCGATGTCGCGGATCAGGTCGTCCGCGTCCTCGATGCCGCACGAGTAGCGCACCAGGTTGTCGCGGATGCCGAGCTCGGCGCGCTCGGCGGGCGTCTTGTCCCAGTACGACACGATCGTGGGCTGCTCGACGAGCGACTCGACGCCGCCCAGGCTCGGCGCGATGTACGGGATGCGCAGCGCGTCGATGAACTTCGAGGCGCTCTCGAGCGTGCCCTTCACCTCGAAGCTCACCACGCCGCCGAAGCCGGTCATCTGGCGCACGGCGATCGCGTGCTCGGGGTGACTCGCGAGGCCCGGGTAGTGAACGCGCTCGATCTTGTCGTGCTGCTCGAGGTGGCGCGCGAGCTTCGCTGCGGTCTCGTTCACGTGCGCGACGCGCAGCGCCAGCGTCTTCACGCCGCGCAGGATCAAGTAGGACGCGTGTGGATCGATCACGCCGCCGAGCACGCCGTGCAGGTCGCGGATCTTCCCGATCAGCGCGCGCTTGCCGATGAGCGCACCGCCCATGACGTCGTTGTGGCCCGCGAGATACTTCGTGGCCGAGTGCAGCACCAGGTCCGCGCCGAGCGCGAGCGCCTGCTGGTTGATGGGCGTGGCGAAGGTCGAGTCGATCACGCACAGCGCGCCGTGCCGGTGACACAGCTCGGCGACGCGCGCGATGTCCACCACGCGCAGGTACGGGTTCGTCGGCGACTCGGAGAAGAACAGGCTGCAGCCGTCGGCGAGCGCGCGCTCGAGCCCCGCGGAGTCGCCCGGGTCGACCACGGTGGTGCGCACGCCCATGCGCGGCAGCAAGGTGGTGATGAACTGGCGCGTGCGCCGGTAGCACTCGCTGGTGGTGACGAGGTGCCCGTCCTGCGCCAGCAGCGCGAAGAGCAGCGTCGTGATCGAGTTCATGCCCGACGCCGAGACCACGCAGTCCTCGCCGCCTTCGAGCGCGCAGAGCTTGTCCTCGAGCGTGCGCGTGGTCGGGTTGCCGTAGCGGCCGTACTCGAAGCTCGGGTGCCGGCCTTCCTGGTACGCGATCACTTCCTGCGTGTCGCGGAACCAGTAAGTCGCGCTCTGCACGACCGGCGTCGTGAGTGAATCTCCGACGCGCGGCCGGCCGTCGCGTTCGCCGCCGTGGACGGCCTGGGTCGACGGGTGGCCCTTGTCGCGCTCGCGGCTCATACGGGGCGCGCGAGATTACTCCCGCTCACAGCGAGGGTCAATTCGGCGGTGGCCTGCGCGCGCCGCGCGGCCAGGCGCGCTTCGAGCGCGTCGCGCACGTCGCGGCCGACGCGCAACTTGCCGGCACGCCCGCGTCCCACGTCGATCTCGGGCCGGTCCGCGCCGTGAAAGTCGCTGCCGCCGGTCTCGAGCAGCGCGTGCGTCTCGGCGAGCCGCCGCAGCCGGCGCGTCTGCGCGGGCTTGTGGTTCGGATGCCAGACCTCGAGCCCGTCGAGGCCGAGCGGCACGAGCCGCTCGACGAACGCGTCGAGCCCGCCGGGCGCGTCGATGCCGCCCGACAGCGGCGGGTGCGCGAGCACGGCGACGCCGCCCGCGGCGTGCACGAGCGCGATCGCCTCGCGCGCCGACAGCGCGGCGTTGGGCTCGTAGCCGGGCCGGCCGCGGCGCAGCCAGCGCGCGAACGCGTCCTCGACGTCGCGCGCGGCGCCGGCGTCGACGAGCGCGCGCGCGACGTGCGGCCGGCCGACCGAGCCGCCGCGCGCGTGCGCCTCGACGGCGGCGAGCTCGAGCGCGATGCCCGCCGCGCGCAGGTGCCCGACGATGCGCGCGGCGCGCGACTCGCGCGAGCTGCGCAGCTCGGCGAGCCGCGCGCGCAGTGCGGGGTGGCCGTCGTCGAGGCCGAGCCCGAGCACGTGCAGCGTGCGCACGCCGTCCGCCTCGTTCACCGACAGCTCGATGCCGGCCAGCACCTCGACGCCCGCGCGCGCGCCCGCGTCGCGCGCCTCGGCGACTCCGTCGATGGTGTCGTGGTCGGTCACGGCGAGGCACACCACCTTGTTCGCGGCCGCGCGGCGCAGCAGCTCCGTCGGCGTCTCGCTGCCGTCCGACGCGCGCGTGTGCGTGTGGAAGTCGCAGCGCTCGTACACCCGCTCGTTCACGCGGCCGCCCAGCGCGCCAGCCGGTCGAGGAAGCGCGCCTTCACGTCGGAAGCGCGCACGTCGACGGCGTACGCGACGCCGCCCGAGGCGTCGCTCTTGGCGCGGATGCGGCCGCGCTCGGCGCCCTCGCGGTCGCACACCTCGAGCGCGCGCGCCGCGAAGGCGAACTCGCCCGGCGCCGCTGCGGCGGCGATCGCGCTCGGGTCGTGCAGCACCGCGCGGCCGGTGCCGCCGAGCGAGAGCTCGGCCGCCGCCAGCCCGCGCAGCAGCGCGGCGGCCGTCTGCGCGCGCGCGCTCGGGCCCAGGTCGAGCGCTGCGAGCTCGGCTTCCGAGAGCGCGACGCGCGTCGTCACCTCGAGCCCCACCACGCGCAGCCGCACGCCCGTGCCCAACAAGAGCCGCAGCGCGCGCGGATCCGCGAAGGCATTGTACTCCGCCTTGGGCGTCACGTTGCCCGCGCCCAGCGTGCCGCCCATCCAGATCACCTCGGCGTTCGCGAACAGCTTGGGGTCCTCGACGGCGAGCGTGGCCACGTTCGTGAGCGGCCCGAGCGCGACGACCGCCTCGACGCCGCGCGACACCAAGCTGTGTCGGAGCACGTCGCGCGCGGGCGCGAGCCGGGCCTCGGGAGCTTCGGGCAGCGGCGCGCCGCGCCGGCCGTCCTTGCCGTGGAAGTGCGCGGCGTCGATCGGCGTCAGCGCGAGCGGCGCCGACGCGCCCACGCCGATCGGCACGTCGCGCCGAGCGAGCGCGCAGAAGCGCCGCGCGTTCTCGGTGACGATCGGCAGCGCGGCGTTGCCCGCCACCGTCGTCACGCCCTCGACCGACAGCTCGGGCGAGCCGAACGCGAGCGCCAGCGCGAGCAGGTCGTCGAGCCCGGGGTCGGTGTCCACGTGGATGCGCCGCGCGCTCACGGCTTCGCCCCGTAGCCGGCCTCGCCGAGCCTGTTCTCGAGGATCAAGCGGCGGCGCTTCTGGTACTCGCCCTCGGTGATGCTGCCGCTCGTGCGCGAAGCCTCGAGCTGGTCCATGGCCTGGAGCTGCGCGTCGGACAGGCCCTCGGGCAGCCCCGCCTTCTTGTCGTCGGGCTTCGCCTTGTCGTGCGGCTCGTCGGGCAGCTCCATGAGCACCGTGCGTTTCTTGCCCGCCTCGCGCTCGTGCAGGTTCACGGGCCGGCGGAACGCGTCGTCGCGCCAGGCGACGGAGACGCCGCGCGGGCCGAACCGAGTCGTCGCCTGGCCGGGCACGAGTGTGAAGTGCGGCTCGAAGGTCGGCAGGTCGGCCGGGATCTCCCACTCCTTGTAGCCGACCTTCACGCCCTCCTTCTCGAGCGGCTCCTCGACGGAGATGAACTCGAGCTTCAGCTCGTCTCCGTCGACGTGCAGCCGGAACGCGGTGACCTTCTGGTCGCTGAAGATCGCGAAACGCCGGTCCGTGGGGAACGCGGCCGCCGCGATCTCGTCGTCGGGCGTCGCCTTCGCGAGGGCCTTGGCGATGCCGCCCGCCAGGTCGTACACGTGCTCGGTGCGGATCACGAGCCGCTGCTTCTGGTCGGAGTCCTCGAAGGCCAGGTTCGCGAGGATGTGCGCGATGCGCACCTCGGAGATCGTCGCCGGCTGCGACCAGCCGTGCGCCAGGACGGTGCCGCTCTTCTCGAAATGCCGCACCTCGACGCGGACCTGGTCGTTCTCGAACACGCGGCTGCGCACGAGCTTCGGTCCGCAGCCCGCGAGCACGAGCGCGGCGGCCGCTGCGATGGCTACACAGAGACGTGTCGGCTTCATCGCTACTCGGTCTCGCTCTTCAGCTGGCGCGAGCGCAGCTCGATGGCCGCCTCGAACGGGTTCTTGCCCTCGAAGAGCATCGCGTACACGCCCGCGGTGATCGGCATGTCGACGCCGAGCCGCTGTGCGAGCTCGTGCGCCGACTTCGCCGTGCGCACGCCCTCGGCGACCTCGCGCAGGCCGCCGAGCACCTCGTCCACCTTGCGCCCGCGCCCGATCTCGAGCCCCACGCGCCGGTTGCGCGACAGATCGCCCGTGCACGTGAGCACGAGGTCGCCGACGCCGGCCAGGCCGAGGAACGTCACGGGGTTCGCGCCCATGGCGACGCCGAGGCGCGTCATCTCGGCGAGCCCGCGCGTGATGAGCGCCGCGCGCGAGTTCAGCCCCGACTCCAGGCCGTCGGCGACGCCCACCGCGATGGCGACGACGTTCTTGAGCGCGCCGCCGAGCTCGACCCCGATCACGTCCGCGTTCGTGTAGCAGCGGAACTGCGGCGACGAGATCAGCGCTTGCGCGGCGATGGCATAGCTCTCGTGGCGCGCGGCGAGTGCGACGGCGGTCGGACGGCCCTCGGCGATCTCGCGCGCGAAGCTCGGCCCCGACAGGAAGCACAGCCGGTCGTGCTGCTCGGGCGGGAGCATCTCCATCAGCACGTCGGAGCACAGCTTTCCGGTGCCGACCTCGATGCCCTTCGACGCCGACACCACGATCGCGCCCGGAGCCAGGAGCGGGCGCGCGGCGCCCCACACCTCACGCACCGCGTGGCTCGGTACGACCGATACGACGAGCTCCTTCCGCAGCAGCGCCTCTTCGAGCGACGCCGTCGGATGCACGGAGTCGGGCAGCGCGAAGTCGCCGAGGTAGCGGGGGTTGCGGCGCGTGCGAACGATCGCGTCCACCAGGGCGGCGTCGCGCGCCCACAGGTCGATCGCGAAGCCGCGTTGCGCGAGCAGGAGCGCCAGGGCCGTGCCGAAGCTGCCCGCGCCCAGCACCGCCGCGCGCACCGGATTGTCCGGACTCATCGCGCGAAGCATAGACGCGGCTCCGAGCGGTTGACAGGGCGGAACCCGACTCCTACGCTAGCCGCGCCTTTTTCGAGGGAAATCGCGCAGTTCGGCTCGAATCGACTCGCCGAACTCACGCGCAGGTCTTGCGCACAAGTCTCGCGCACGAGTCTGGGGGCAGCTGGGGGGCGATGGAAGAGTACGCGGGTCTCGGACTCTTCGTGCTGCTCGGCTCCGCGGCGGTGCTCGGCTTCCTCGTGCTCACGACCGTGCTCGGACCGAAGCTCGTCTTCCCCGAGAAGCAGGAGCCGTTCGAGTGCGGTGAACACCAATTGGAGTCACCCAATCGGCGGTTCAGCGTGAAGTTCTACATGGTCGCCGTCTCTTTCATCATCTTCGACGTCGAGGTGGTGTTCCTCTTCCCGTGGTCCGTCGTGTTCAAGGACCTGGGCTGGTACGGGCTCGCGATGATGGCGCCGTTCCTCGCAGTGCTGTGTGTCGGCCTCGCGTACGAGTGGCTCCGCGGCGGGCTGGAGTGGGACTAGCAGCGTGACTCCAGAAACTCGCGCACGAATCGAAGCGCTCTTCGAGCGCTACCCGGAGAAGCGCGGCGCGCTCCTGCCCGCGATCTACCTGGTGCAGGCCGAGAAGGGTTGGGTCGACGCCGCGGCGACGCGCGAGCTGGCAGAGCTCTTCGAGCTCGAGCCCGTGCAGGTCCACGAAGTGCTCTCGTTCTACAACATGTTCTATACGGAGCCGCAGGGCCGGCACCACGTGTACGTGTGCACGAACGTGCCGTGCTCGCTGCGCGGTGCTCGCTCGCTACTGCGCGGGCTCGAGGCGTACCTGGGCGTGCACGCGGGCGAGACCACGAGAGACGGGCGCATCACGCTCGGCCACGAGGAGTGTCTCGGCTCGTGCGGAACGGCGCCGGTGCTGCGCGTCGACGGCGCGTACCACGAGAACGTCGACTTCGCCGACGCCCGGCGCATCGTCGACGGGCTGGAGTAGCCGTGCAGAGCGAGCCCTTCGTCAAGAACTACCTGTCGGAGCACTACGGCGACGACGCGTACCGCACCTTGCGCGGCTACGAGGCGAAGAACGGCTTCGAGGGCATCGAGAAGGCGCTCACGCTCGAGCCCGAAGCGGTCACCGAAATGGTGAAGGCGTCGGGCCTGCGCGGCCGCGGCGGCGCCGGCTTCGCGACCGGGCTCAAGTGGAGCTTCATGCCGAAGCAGAGCGATCGCATGAAGGTCGTCGTCGTGAACGGCGACGAGTCGGAGCCGGGCTCGTTCAAGGACCGCATGATCATGGAGCGCGGTCCGCTGCAGATCCTCGAAGGCATCTTGATCGGCGCCTGGGCCATGGGTGCGAAGCGCACGTTCGTGTACGTGCGCGGCGAATACCGCGAGCCCATTCGCGCGCTCGAGGCCGCCGTCGAGGAGATGCGCGCGAAGAAGTATCTCGGCAAGAGCTGCTTCGGGAAGAAGGGCTTCGAGCACGACATCGTGATCCACTCCGGCGCCGGCGCGTACATCTGCGGCGAGGAGACCGGCCTGCTCGAGTCACTCGAGGGCAAGAAGGGCCAGCCGCGCAAGAAGCCGCCGTTCCCGGCGCAACACGGCGCGTTCGGCCTGCCGACCACCGTGAACAACGTGGAGACGTTCGCGCACGTGCCGTTCATCGTATCGCGCGGCGTCGAGTGGTTCCGCCAGCGCGGCACGGAGAAGAGCCCGGGGACGACACTCTTCGGTGTATCCGGCCACGTGGAGCGCCCGGGCCTGTTCGAGCTGCCGCTCGGCACCCCGCTGCGCGAAGTGCTCGGGCTCGCGGGCGGCGTGCGCGGCGGGCGGCGGCTGAAGGGCGTGATGCCCGGCGGGCTGTCGATGCCGATCCTGCCGCCCTCGGAGCTCGAAGTCGGCCTGGCCGAGGAGCTCCTCGCGCCCAAGGGCACGCACCTGGGCACGGGCGGCGTCATGGTGATGGACGAGTCGACGTGCATGGTGCGCGTCGCGTGCGTCACCTCGTACTTCTTCCGCGACGAATCGTGCGGTCAGTGCACGCAGTGCCGCGAGGGCACGGGCTGGGTGCACAAGCTGTGCGAGAAGATCGAGTCGGGCCGCGGCACGAGCGAGGACCTGGCGCTGCTCGACGACGTGCCCTCGTTCATGGAGGGCCAGACGATCTGCGCGTTCGCGGACGCCGCGGCGTGGCCGATCCAGGGCCTCTTGCGCCACTTCCGCGCCGACTTCCAGGCGCACATCGACGAGAAGAAGTGCCCCTTCTCCGAGAGCTTCGAGCTGTAGCGTGCCGAAGCTCACCGTCGACGGGCGCGAGTACCAGATCGCCGAGGGCCGCACGATCCTGCAGGCCATCGACGACCTCGGGCTGCTCATGAACGGCGTCGACGTGCCGCACTACTGCTGGCACCCGAAGCTCACGATCGACGGCTCGTGCCGGCTGTGCCAGGTCGAAGTCGAGGGCATGCCCAAGCTCCAGATCGCGTGCAACACGCCGGTCACCGACGGCATGAAGGTGCACACGCAGAGCGAGCGCGTCGCGAAGGCGCGCCGCGGCGTGATGGAGCTCTTGCTCATCAACCACCCACTCGACTGCCCCATCTGCGACCAGGCGGGCGAGTGCAAGCTGCAGGACTACGCATTCGAATACGGGGCGCCGGGCGCACGCACGCGCGAGCCGCGCCGGCCCGCGAAGAAGTCGGTCGAGCTGGGTCCCACCATCCTGTTCGACCAGGAGCGCTGCATCCTGTGCCGCCGCTGCGTGCGCTTCTGCCGCGAGGTGCCGAAGACCGGCGAGCTCGGCGTGTTCAACCGCGGCGACGAGTCGCTGCTCGAGACGTTCCCGGGCCAGCCGCTCGACAACCCGTACTCGATGAACGTCGCCGACATCTGCCCCGTCGGCGCGCTCACCACGCGCGACTTCCGCTTCAAGATCCGCGTCTGGTTCACGGACGACGTCGACAGCGTGTGCAACCAGTGCGCGCGCGGCTGCAACATCCACGTGTCGCGCTCGAACAACAAGATCTACCGCTTCGTGCCGCGCCGGAACGACGCCGTGAACGACACCTGGATGTGCGATCACGGCCGCATGTCGTACAAGCTGAACTCGCAGGGCCGGCTGGTGCACGCGCGCGCCGACGGCAAGAACGTGTCGACCGTCGACGCGCTCGCGCACGCGGGCGAGCTCGTGCGCTCGGCGCGCGCCGCACGCGGCAAGCTCGTCGGCGTGGCCTCGCCGCTCGCCGCGAACGAAGACCTCGCCGCGTTCCGCGACTTCCTCGCCGAGCTCGGCGCCGGCCCCGCGCGCTTCGCGGTGCCGCGCGGCGAGTCGGACGAGATCCTGATCGAGGCGGAGAAGGCGCCGAACGCGGCCGGCTGCCGCGCGCTGGGAATGGTCGAGTCGACCGACTCGCTCGGCCACGCCGACCTGGCCATCGTGCTCGGCCACACGTTGCACGCCGCGGCGTTCGCCGACGTGCGGCGCGTGGTGCTCGTCGACTCGCACGAGTCCGCGCTCTCGGCGCGCGCCGACGTGGTGCTGCCCGCGCGCACGTTCCTCGAGAAAGCCGGCACGTTCACGAACGTGGACGGCATCACGCAGCGCTTCGAGCCCGTCGTCGAGCCCACCTTCGAGGCGCTCGCCGAAGCCGAGGCGCTCGAGGAGCTCCGCAAGGCCATCGCCGGCGCGCCGGCGCGAGAGCGGGTCTAGTGGCGACGTCCACGGTCGTCGTCGCGCTGTTCATCTTCGCGCTGGTCGTGCTCGTCTTCGCGCCGATCATGACGTGGGTCGAGCGCAAGCAGAGTGCGCTCATGCAGGACCGCATCGGCGCGAACCGCGCGTCGATCGGCGGCATCAAGGCGCTCGGCCTGATCCACCCGCTGGCCGACGTGATCAAGATGATCACGAAGGAAGACACGATGCCGACGGGCGCGCACCCGTTCATCCACCTGATCAGCCCGTTCATCGCGGTGACTCCGGCGATGATCAGCTTCGCGGTGATCCCGTACGGCGGCACCTACGACCTGTGGGGAGCGCATTTCACGCTTTGCGTCGCCGATCTCGACTACGGCGTGCTGTACCTGTTCGCGATCGGCTCCATCGCGACGTACGGCTCCATGCTGGCGGGCTGGGCGGGCAACAACAACTACGGAATGCTGGGCTCGATCCGCGTCTCCGCGCAGATGATCTCGTACGAGGTCGCGCTCGGCGTCACCGTGATCGGCCTGTTTATGATCTTCGGCACGCTGCGGCTCACCGAGATGGGTGTCTTGCAGGAGCAGACGTTCCGCGTGTTCGGGTTCCTCGAGTATCTCGGCTGGGTCGCGCCCGGCACGCGCTGGCTCGACTGGTTCACGCTGCCCATGTGGGGGATCGTGTTGCAGCCGCTGCCGTTCTTCATGTTCCTGACGGCGCTCATGGCCGAGAACAAGCGCGCGCCGTTCGACACGCCGGAAGGCGAGTCGGAGATCGTGGCCGGCTACTTCATCGAGTACAGCGGCATGAAGTTCGGCCTGTACATGATGGGCGAGTGGATCGAGGTCGTCGTGATCTCGGCGCTGCTCGCTGCGATGTTCCTCGGCGGCTGGACGCTGCCCTGGCTGCCCGAGAAGACGCTCATCGCCGCCCTGATCCCTGCGTTCGGCGCGAACATCGCCAACCTGATGGCGATGCTTCTCGCGGTGGGTGTGTTCCTCGGCAAGGTCGTCGGGCTGATCTTCTTCCAGATGCTCGTGCGCTGGAGCATGCCGCGGTTCCGCTACGACCAGGTCATGAACCTGGGCTGGAAGATCCTCCTGCCGCTGTCGCTCGCGAACATCGTGCTGACCGCGGTCGGCATCCTGCTCGTGAAGGAGGTCACCGGCACGTGAGGACCGGGCTGTTCTGGATCTTCTCGGTGGCGGCGCTCGCCGGCTCGGTCGGCGTGGTCGCGAACGTGCGCAACCCGATCAACTCGGCGCTGAACCTCGTGGTCACCATGCTCGCGCTCGCCGGGTTGTACGTGCTGCTCGAAGCGCAATTCGTCGGGCTGATCCAGGTGATGGTGTACGCGGGCGCGATCGTCGTGCTGTTCCTGTTCGTGATCATGCTGCTCAACCTGCGCGGCAGCGGCACGACGGGCGCGGAGGTGCAGCCGCTGGTGAAGATCGCGGGCACCGCCGTCGTGGCGATCTCGAGCTTCTTCCTGATCCGCGTGCTGTCGACCGGCCGCGCGCCGTGGCCCGACGTCGACGCGAGCTATGGCACCACGCGCGAGATCGGCGAGGCGCTGTACACCGACTACGCGCTCGCGGTGCAGGTGGCAGGCGTGCTCCTGCTCGCGGGAATCCTCGCCGCGGTCGTCCTCGCGAAGAAGAAGCTGGACTGATGGGCGACATCTCCCCCTTCCAGTTCCAGGTCGTCGCGGCACTGATCTTCATGATCGGCGTCGTCGGCGTGCTCACGCGCCGCAACATCATCGTGATGTTCATGTGCATCGAGCTGATGCTGAACGCCGCGAACCTGTCGCTCGTCGCGTTCAGCCGCGAGGTGGGCGACGACCAGGGCCAGATCTTCGCGTTCATGGTCATGGTCGTGGCCGCAGTCGAGGTCGCCGTGGGGCTGGCGATCATCATCAGCCTGGTGCGCAACCGCGACACCGTGAACATCGAAGACGCGAGCCAGATGAAGTGGTAGGGCGCACGTGAACGAGCACGCGAACGACGCACTGCGCTGGATCCCGCTCCTGCCGCTCATCGCGGCCGTCCTGTCGGGCGGCTGGCTGCTCTTCGGCGGGCGCCAGTGGCCGCGCGCGCTCGTGATCCTGCTCGCGGTCGGCGCGCCGATCGCGTCGTTCGCGATCGCGCTCGTGCAGGTGTTCACGCTCGCGACCGGCTTCGAGGCCGAGCAGCGCTGGTTCGTCGACAACCTGTACACGTGGATCTCGGCCGGCGACTTCCACGCCGAGCTGTCGTTCCTGCTCGACCCGCTGTCGTCCGTGATGGTGCTCGTGGTGACGGGCGTCGGCTCGCTCATCCACGTGTACTCGGTCGGCTACATGGACGACGACCACCGCGACGACCGCGGCTTCCAGCGCTTCTTCGTGTACCTGAACCTGTTCACGTTCTCGATGCTCATGCTCGTGCTCGGCGACAACCTGCTGGTGATGTTCGTCGGCTGGGAGGGCGTCGGGCTCTGCTCCTATCTGCTCATCGGCTTCTGGTATCTCGACGACGCGAACGCGGCGGCGGGCCAGAAGGCGTTCGTGGTGAACCGGATCGGCGACTTCGGCTTCCTGCTCGGCATCTTCCTGTTGTTCTGGTCGTTCGCGGCCGCCGGCGTGCCGACGATCGAGTTCCGCGAGATGGCCGCGAACGTGAATCAGCTCGCCGACAAGACGGTCGAGCTCGCGCCGTTCTTCTCGTTCCTGCCGGGCTTCCCCACGTGGGGGCTGCTCACGCTCGCGTGCTTGCTCCTGTTCGTGGGCGCGGTCGGCAAGTCGGCCCAGATCCCGCTCTACGTGTGGCTGCCCGACGCGATGGCCGGCCCGACGCCGGTCTCCGCGCTCATCCACGCCGCCACGATGGTGACCGCGGGCGTGTACATGGTCTGCCGCATGTCGTTCGCGTACTCGCTCGCGCCCGGTGCGGAAGCGACGGTGGCGTGGACGGGTGCGATCACGGCGCTGTTCGCCGCGACGATCGGGCTGGCGCAGACCGACATCAAGAAGGTGCTCGCGTACTCGACCGTGAGCCAGCTCGGCTACATGTTCCTCGCCGCCGGCGTCGCCGGCTACAGCGCGGCGATCTTCCACGTGATGACGCACGCGTTCTTCAAGGCGCTGCTCTTCCTGGGCGCGGGCTCGGTGATCCTGGGCATGCACCACGAGCAGGACATCATGAAGATGGGCGGCCTGCGCACGCGCATGCCGTGGACGTGGCTCACCTTCCTGGTCGGCGTGCTGGCGATTTCGGGCGTGCCGCCGTTCTCGGGCTTCTTCTCGAAGGACGAGATCCTGCTCGCTGCGAACCAGGCGCACGACGTGCCGGGGCACGAGTGGCTGTGGGCGATCGGCGTGGTGACTGCCGGACTCACGGCGTTCTACATGTTCCGGCTCTACTACCTGGTGTTCACCGGCGAGAGCCGCGCCGACCACCACACGCGCGACCACGTGCACGAGTCGGGCAACTGGATCCTCGTGCCGCTCGTCGTGCTCGCGGTGCTGTCGCTGCTCGGTGGGCTCGTCGGCCTCCCCGACGCCTATGGCGAGCTCGCGGGCGTGCCGCAGTCGAACAGCCTGCACTACTTCCTGCAGCCGGTGGCTGCGTCGCCCGCGCACCACGTCGACGCCAGCGTCGAATTCGGCCTCGCCGCGCTCACGACCGGCGTCGGCCTCGCGGGCATCGCGTTCGCGACGCTCTTCTACTACTGGCGGCGCGACATCCCCGCGCAGCTGGCCGGCGCGATCCGTCCGCTCTACGAGCTGGTGCGCGACAAGTACCGCATCGACGAGCTCTATGACGCGGTGATCGTGCGGCCCATCGTGGTGCTGTCGAAGGGATTGCTCGCCGACGGCCTCGACCAGACGCTCATCGACGGCGTCGGGGTCAACGGCGTGGCGCGCTTCTTCCGCGGTCTGGCCGACGGCGCGCTCAAGTACCTGCAGACCGGCTTCGCGCAGTCGTACCTGTTCGCCATGCTGCTCGGCGGCGCGCTGCTCATCGCCTGGCTGGTGAGGGGCGCGTGATGTCGTCGACGTGGCTCGACTCGCTCGTGAACGACCACCTGCTCACGGCGATCACGTTCCTGCCGCTCGCGACGGGGCTCGCGCTCGCGCTGGTCGGCGGCGTGTTCGTGCAGCTGCCCGAGCGGGTGTGGAAGTGGACGGCGCTCGCGTCGTCGCTCTTGGGGCTCGGGCTCACGGGCCTGTTGTGGCAGCGCTTCGACCCGGCGGCGAGCGGCCTGCAGATGGTCGAGCACGTGCCGTGGATCCCCGAGTACGGGATCCACTACACGCTGGGCGTCGACGGCATCGCGCTCCTGCTCGGCGCGCTCACCTCGTTCCTCCTGCCCGTCGTGCTCGTGGCGTCATGGACCGACATCACGAAGCGCGTGCGCTCGTACCTGTTCTTCATGCTGGCCCTGCAGACGGGCATGCTGGGCGCGTTCTTCGCGCTCGACCTGTTCCTGTTCTACGTGTTCTGGGAAACGATGCTGATCCCGATGTACTTCGTGATCGGCATCTGGGGCGGGCCGCGCCGCGTCTACGCGACCGTCAAGTTCTTCATCTACACCATGCTGGGTAGCCTGCTCATGCTGGTGGGCATCTTGGTGCTCGCGTGGCTGCACCAGCAGCAGTTCGGCTCGCTCACGTTCGAGTACTACGGCGTCGGGCCCGCGACGGGCATCCTCGATCTCAACATCCCGTTCGAAGGCGGCGCGTGGTGGCAGCGCCAGAGCTTCCTCTTCGCGGTGTTCGCGCTCGCGTTCGCGATCAAGATCCCGATGTTCCCGTTCCACACGTGGCTGCCCGACGCGCACGTCGAAGCGCCGACGCCGGGCTCGGCCGTGCTCGCCGGCGTGCTGCTGAAACTCGGCACGTTCGGCTTCCTGCGCTACGCCCTGCCGCTCTTCCCGCAGGCCGCGCTCGCGTACGCGCCGTGGCTCGTCGCGCTGGCGTTGATCGGCATCGTGTACGGTGCGCTCGTCGCCATGGTGCAGAGCGACGTCAAGAAGCTGGTCGCGTACTCGTCGGTGTCGCACATGGGCTTCATCGTGCTCGGCCTGTTCGCGCTCGACCCGCAGGGCATCACGGGCGCCGTGCTGCAGATGGTGAACCACGGCGTGTCGACCGGCGCGCTCTTCCTGTTGGTCGGCATGATCTACGAACGCCGCCACGTGCGCGACCTGGCCGCGTTCGGCGGGCTCGCCAAGGTGATGCCCGTGTACGCGGCCTTCTTCCTCATCGCCACGATGAGCTCGATCGGCCTGCCCGGGCTGAACGGCTTCGTCGGCGAGTTCCTGATCCTGCTCGGCGCGTTCTCGACGTTGCGCTGGTCGGCCGTGATCGGCGCGACGGGCGTCATCCTCTCGGCGGTCTACATGCTGTGGGCCGTGCGGCGCGTGTTCTTCGGGCCGCTCGCGAACGAGGCGAACCGCGTGCTCGAGGACCTGTCGCTGCGCGAGAAGCTCGTCGCCACGGCACTCGTCGTGCCGATGATCTGGATCGGCGTGCACCCGTCGACGTTCACGAACCCGCTCGACCGCGCGGTCTCGGAGCTCGTCGAGACCATGACGCGCCGCGCGCCCGACGTCGCGCGGCACATGGCGCCCCCGCGCCAGCTCGTCGCTTTCGAGCGCGAGGTGGCGAAGTGATTCCCGACGTCGACGTCCTCGCCGTCGCGCCGATGCTGCCCGTCGGGCTCGCGGTATTGGTCCTGCCGCTGCTGGACGTGTTCCTGGTGCGGCGCGGCAGCCTGCTCGGCCAGCCGCTCAGCGCCGCGCGCCGCAGCACGTACCTGGCCGCCGCGAGCGTGGTCTTCCTGCTCGCGTCGCTGCTCCTCACGTTCAACGCGTTCTCGCAGCCGGTGCGCACGTTCAACGCCGAGAACCCGATGATCCGCATGGACGGCACGGCGCTGTTCCTGTGCGCGATCGTGCAGATCGGCGCGATCCTCACCGTGCTCGCGAGCTCGAAGTATCTCGAGCACGTCCAGTCGAACTGGGGTGAGTTCTACACTTTGGTGCTGTCGTCGGTGGTGGGGATGATGTTCCTCTCTGCGGCGGCGGACTTGCTCATGCTGTTCCTGTCGCTCGAGCTCATGAGCATTCCGGTGTACGCGCTCGCGGGCTTCCACCGCGCGTCCCTGCGCTCGAACGAGTCGGCGGTGAAGTACTTCCTGATCGGCTCGTTCGCGTCGGGCCTCCTCTTGTACGGCTCGGCGCTCCTGTACGGCGCGACGGGCTCGCTGGCGCTGTCGGAGATCGCGACCAGCTTCGACCCCGAGAACGCGCTCGACCTCTCCGGCGCGGGGCTCGTGCTGATCGGGCTCGCGTTCAAGATCTCGTCGGTGCCGTTCCACCAGTGGGCACCCGACGCCTACGAAGGCGCGCCCACGCCGGTGTCGGGCTTCATGGCCACCACGGTGAAGGTGGCGGCGTTCGGTGCGCTCGTGCGCGTGGTGTCGATCGCGCTGCAGCCGGCGTCCGACTCGATCGGGCCGGCGCTGTGGACGATCGCGGTGCTGACCATGACCGTGGGCAACGTCATGGCGCTCATCCAGCGCAACACCAAGCGCATGCTCGCGTACTCGTCGATCGCGCACGCCGGCTACCTGCTCATCGGCGTGATCGTCGGCGGCGAAGCGGGCACGCGCGCCGTTTTGTTCTACCTGCTCAGCTACACGTTCATGACGATCGGCGCGTTCACCGTCGTGGCGGTGCTCGCGCGCGACGGCCGCGAGTACGACAACATCGACGACCTGGCGGGCCTGGTGCAGACGCGCCCCTATCTCGCCGTCGTGA
>Ga0335077_10002189_pt1 | contig 23294 bp, 25 predicted proteins | sample Lox_Sample_31_FD_207151 | JGI IMG/M metagenome (GOLD analysis project Ga0335077, IMG submission 207151) | Soil microbial communities from Loxahatchee National Wildlife Refuge, Florida, United States - Lox_Sample_3.1 | ecosystem: Environmental > Terrestrial > Soil > Wetlands | place: USA...
CTCCCGGCGTCAGGCTGACCGGCGGCCTCCACCGCACCAAGAAAGCAACGACGTCACGGGCGGTACCACCCGCCATTTTCACGCCGGTACGGCGCCGCGGCAGCGGTATCAAGGGGCTGACCCGAAATCCGGGCAAGCTGGGGGACATACCAACACTCACGGGGAGAGTCATGCTGCCGAGACGGTTCCTGGCCACGGCCTTCGGGATGGCCACGCTGATATGCGCAGCGGGGCTGGCCATCGCGCCGGGTGCCGCGAGCGCCGGGGCGGCGGCCACCGGGCGGCCCGCGGCCCGGCCGGCGGCGGCGCCCCGCATCCCGTCGCCGGGCGGCCCGATCGTGCCGGCCGTGACATCCGGGCACGCCGCGGTTCAGGCCGTCGGCCAGGGCTTCTCGGTCGCCATGTCGAGCCAGAACTGGTCGGGCTACGCGGTCACCTCGCCGGCCAAGTTCACCTACGCGCAGAGCCGGTTCGTGCAGCCCACCCTCACCTGCCCGGGGGACCACCCCAACGAATGGGCGTCCAACTGGGTCGGCTTCGACGGCTTCAGCTCCAGCAGCCCGACCGTCGAGCAGGACGGTACCGCGGCGCACTGCGGCGGGCCGGACAACACCAGGCCGGTGTACAAGGCGTGGTACGAGATGTACCCGAAGGGCTCCGTCAACGTGTTCAGCGTGAATCCGGGGGACACGATCAACACCTCGGCCAGCTACAGCCACGGCACGTTCACGCTGACCGTGTCCGACCTCACCTCGGGCAAGAGCGCCACGCACACCGCCACGTGCGCGAGCTGCAAGCGGAACTCCGCGGAATGGATCATTGAGCGCCCCGAGCTGTGCACCACGAACTGCTTCCTGACCAGGCTGGCCGACTTCGGCACCACCTCGATGAGCGCCAAGGCCCGGGTGGCCGGGGTCAGCTCGGCCCAGGGCATTCCCAACTTCCGGAACTACATCATCACCATGATGAACTCGGGCACCGGACCGGCCCTGGACACAATCGGCAAGGTGAGCAGCAACTCCTTCGCCGCCGTCTGGGAGAACGCTGGTACCACGGTCGGCTGACCTGTCCTGCGCCCCGGTCAGCCAGGGACGGCTGGCCCGGCTGGCCCGCCGCCGGACCAGGGCGGACGCCCGGGGTTACCGCCCTGCTTGATCCAGCCCGCGGCGTGACCGCGCAGCGGGCATGATTTGCCCTTACCGGACGTTAACCCCATGGCGGTCGCGAGAAGGGTGCACGGGTGGGGGCTGAGCAGGGCCGGAGCAGGAAGCGGGCCGTCGGCACCCGGGACCGGATCATGGCCTACCTGGCCCGGGCCGGCGAGGTGAGCGATCACAACGGGAAGGCCAGCACCGTGCTGGCCGCGGCGGTCGGCTACCCGGGTTCCAGTGTGGCGTTCGCCCAGCTGCTCACCGGCATGGATCGGGCCGGCCTGATCCAGCGTGAGATCCGCGGCAAGCGCACCTACCGGATCATCCGCGGGCCGGCCGCGCCGGCCGCAGCCCCCGGGGCGGATGCCGGTGCCCCGGCACCCCGGCCGGCCGGGCCCGAGGCCGCCGCGAGCGAGCCGCTGGCGGCGCCATCCCAGGGCTCCCGGAGCAGGTCAGCGGGCATCCCGGCGCTGGCCGAAGCTGTCCGGCCGGACCTGGCGGGCTACGGCACCGGCCCGGGCCGGCCAGCTGGGGCGGCGGCCGTGGACTATGACGAACTGGCCCGGCGGCTGCTGGTCCAGGTGGCCACCCGGCTGGCCGGGCCAGACCGCGGGCCGGGGCCGGCCGGGGTGGACAGCGTGCTGACCGAAACCGTGGCTGGCCTGGAGCGGAAGCTGGCCACTGCGATGGCCCGGGAGCGCCGGCTGGCCGAGGAGAACACAAGGCTTCGCGAGCAGCTCCGGGCGGCCGAGCAGGGCCTGGCCGAGGCCCAGGACTGGGCCACCGCGGAAGCCCTGGCCGGCCGGTTCGGCCGCGCCGAGGTGCTGCTGCTGGAACGGCTGCTGTCGCCGCTCCGCGGGGAGCGCCGCCGCGATGCCGAGGCCGACGCCGGCTGACCGGAGTGATGGGCGCTTACCCACCGTGCACATCCTGGCCCAGGCGCCTCAGCCGTGGTGATAAGGCTAATCAGCTAAATTGGCTCGCTCTATTGGCGCCCGCCCGCTGCTGGGGCGCAGCCCGCCATCCACCCGCCCATTGTGCCCAGCCGTCCCGGCCCGCCCGGGCCCGCCCGGCCCGCCCGCCCAGACCCGCCCGCCCGGCCCGCCCGGGCCGGAAACGGAATGCGCCGGGCCCGGAGTGCGTTACCGATTCCCGGGACCGGCCTGGGCCACGGTAAGCTGTGTGGGCTTCCAGCCCAGCGGCGGAGTAGCTCAGTCAGGCAGAGCAAGCGGCTCATAATCGCTGTGTCGCCGGTTCAAGTCCGGCCTCCGCTACCAGGCCATCCCGTCCGTACCGTCCAGCAGAGAAAGGCACTCCATCGTGGCTGCCACCGACGTCAGGCCCAAGATCACCCTGGCCTGCCAGGAGTGCAAGCACCGCAACTACATCACCAAGAAGAACCGGCGCAACAACCCGGACCGGCTCGAGCTGAAGAAGTACTGCCCGAACTGCCGCTGCCACCAGCCGCACCGCGAGACCCGCTAAGTCCCCGGGCGTGGCCGTCAACAAGGACTTCGTCGGCCGGGCGTTCCCGGCCACGAAGCCTTACGAGGTCAGCCGGGTAAAGATCGCCGAGTTCGCGGACGCGATCGGTGACCCGAGCCCGGTCTACCGGGACCGGGACGCGGCCGTGGCGGCTGGTTACCCGGATGTGATCGCGCCGCCCACGTTCCCGATCGTGGTCACCATGGCCGCGTCCGGCTCGGCGGTCGCCGACCCCGGGCTCGGCATCAACTACGCCATGGTGGTGCACGGCGAGCAGCGCTTCGAGTACTCCCGGCCGCTGCGGGCCGGTGACGTGGTGACCGCCGAGTCCACCATCGAGAGCATCCGCGACGTCGGCCGCAACGTGCTGATGACCACCCGCACCGAGGTGCGGACGGTGGGCGGGGAGCACGTGTGCACCGCCTTCTCCACCCTCGTGGAACGGGGGGCGGGCTGATGGCCAGCCAGGTCAAGTACGCCGACGTCGAGCCGGGGCGGGAACTGCCCGCGGCCAGCTTCCCGGTCACCCGGCTCAGCCTGGTCAAGTACTGCGGCGCGTCCGGCGACTTCAACGTGATCCACTGGAACGAGCGCATCGCCAGGTCGGTCGGCCTGCCCAATGTCATCGCGCATGGCATGTTCACCATGGCCCAGGCGGCCCGGTACGTCACCGACTGGGCCGGCGACCCGGGGGCGATGACCGAGTTCGGCGTCCGGTTCTCCACCCCGGTGGTGGTGCCCGACGATGGCACCGGTGCGGTTATCGAGGTGACCGGCACGGTCGAGGAGAAGCTGGACGGGAACCGGGTCGCGGTGGCGCTGACCGCCCGCTCCGCCGGGGCCAAGGTGCTCACCCGCGCCCGGGCCGTAGTCCGGCTGCCCTGAATTCTTCCCGCCGAACGCTCCGCACCGGCCGGTCCGCCCGAGCCAGCGCGGCGTCGCTACGATGACTGCGATGCAACCCGTCCGTGAGCAGGTGCTGCTGGCTGGCCTCACCACACTCGGGGTGGGCGGGCCGGCCCGCCGTTTCGTGCGGGCCAGTACCGACGCCGAGCTCATCGCCTCGATCCGGGCCGCGGACGGGCGCGGCGAGCGGCTGCTCGTCCTGGGCGGCGGCAGCAACCTGGTCATCTCGGACGACGGCTTCCCCGGCACCGTGGTCCAGGTGGCCACCCGGGGCATCAGCCCGGCCGCCGGACCGGGCGGGACCGGGGTGGTGCGGCTGACCGTGGCGGCCGGCGAGGACTGGGATGGCGTGGTCGCCTGGTGCGTGGCGGCCGGCCTGGCCGGGCTGGAGTGCCTGTCCGGCATCCCCGGGCTGACCGGGGCCACCCCGATCCAGAACGTGGGCGCGTACGGCCAGGAAGTAGCCGAGGTCATCACTCGTGTCCGGGTCTACGACCGGGTCACCGGCGAGGTGGCCGAGCTGGGCGGCGCGGACTGCGGGTTTGGCTACCGGACCAGCATGTTCAAGCGGGACAGCAGCGGCCGGCGGGCCGTTCTCGGGGTGACGTTCCGGCTGTGGCCCAGCGAACTGTCCGGGCCGATCCGGTACGCCGAGCTGGCCCGGGTGCTGGGCGTGCCCGACGGCGGCCGGGCCCCGCTCGGCGAGGTGCGGTCGGCCGTGCTGGCGCTGCGCCGGGGCAAGGGCATGGTGGCCGACCCGGCCGACCCGGACAGCCGCAGCGCGGGCTCGTTCTTCACCAACCCGGTCCTGGACGACGCCCAGTTCGCCGCGCTGCAGAAGATCGTGGCCCAGCGGCCCGGGGCCGACCTGCCCATCCCGCAGTTCCCGGCCGGCCCCGGCCAGGTCAAAGTGCCCGCCGCGTGGCTGATCGGCCAGGCCGGCTTCGGCAAGGGCGATCGCGGGCCCGGCCGGGCCCGCATCTCGGCCAAGCACACGCTGGCCCTGGTCAACCCGGGCGGGGCCACCGCGGCCGACATCGTGGCCCTGGCCCGGGAGATCCGCGACCGGGTCCGGGACGTGCTCGGCGTGGAACTGGCCTGCGAGCCCGTCCTGGTCGGCCTCACGCTCTGACCAGGCCGCTCAACGCGATCGCGGCCAGCGTGCCGGCCAGCAGGAACGGGCCGAACGGGAGCTGGGTCTTCCGGCTGGCCCGGCCGGCCGCGATCAGCGTGAGCCCGGTCGCGCCGGCCAGCAGATAGCCCAGGAACAGCCCGGCGGCCAGCCAGCCGATGCCGAGCCAGCCCAGGTACAGGCCGAGCACCCCGGCCAGCTTCACGTCGCCCCAGCCCAGGCCGGCCGGGTAGCAGAGCGCCTGGACCAGGAAGAGCGCCAGCGCGACGCCCAGCCCGGCCAGCGCGCTGAGGACGTGCGGCCCGCCATCGGGCTGCCGCACCGCGGCCAGGCCGAGCAGCACCACGGCCACCGGGTAGCAGGGCAGCGTGAGCCGGTCCGGCAGCCGCTGCTCCCGCACGTCGATTACGGCCAGCACGCTGCCCACGACGGCCAGGTAACCGAACGCGGGCAGCGCCGGGCTCAGCCCGAAGCGCAGCACCGTGACGGCCAGCGCCGCGGCCGCCGTGACCGCGGCCGCCGTGACCGGCATCCGGGGCATGGTCAGCCGCCGTTGATGCTCTGGATCTCAGCCACCGGGAACGGCCGGGACTGCCCGGTGGTCAGGATGGCGGGCAGCCGGTTGCGTCCCGGTCCGGCCAGCGGGCCCGGTCCCCAGCTGACCGACCAGCGCACGGCCGCGCTCACGATCGCGGCCGGGTCCGGCGCCTGCCACAGCACACCGCAGTCCGGCGGGGTGCCCGCCCCAGCGCTGGCCGGGGCCCGGCCGACCGGGTAGCGCGAGCCATCCGGGCCGCAGCCCGCCGAGTACGGCACGCCGTGCCCGCTGCGCACGGCCACGCTGAACGCCCCGCGCGCGGCCAGCTGGGCCCACACGGTGACTGTCTCGTGGCCCAGGGTCGCGGTCACCTCGTAGGCGCCCGGCCGTCCGGTCATCGCGCTGACCGGCCGGGTCGGCCCCCACACGTAGCTGGCCAGGTTCACGTAGCCGGTGCCGGCCGGGCTGGTGGTGAGCACCGGCGCCGGGATCCTCATGTGGTTGTACGCGTAGCCGGCCAGTGTGCGCAGCGGGACCGGCGGCTCAGCCGGGGTCACGCCGGGTACGGCCCAGGCGAACAGCGGGAAGCGCTGGCAGCTCCGCTGGGCCGCGGGCGGTGCGGCCGGGTTGACCGGCAGCTCCCACCAGAACCCGGCCGGCACCGGGTGGTCGCGGAGGAACGCCCGGGCCTGCCGCACCGACGCGGACACCCCGAACGGGGTGGATGGCGCCGCCGCGCCGAAGCTGCCGATGATGGACCGGCTGCCGGTGGCGGTGCCGCCAATGGCCTGCCACAGGCACGGCGGCGGCGGCACGGCCACCGGCAGCTGCGCGCTGCCAGTGGCGCCATAGTCCCCGCGGAGCGTGATCAGGTCGCTCAGCTGGACCGAGCAGGTGCTCCCGGTGCAGCCCACGCCGGGGCCGGCGCCGGGGCCCGCGGCGGCCGGCCCGGCGACGGCCAGCGGGCCGAGCGCCCCGGTCAGCGCGAGGCCGGCCAGCGCGGCCCGGCGGATCATGGCCCGCACTCCCGCGCCTGCGGGTAGTAAATGACCGGGTCGACGGCGATAACTCGCCAGTGCCCATTCCGGGCGGCCAGCACATCCGTATTCAGATAGTAATGCCGGTCGGCCGGTACGCGGTCCGGCAGCATCTTCCCGGTCGCCAGGCTGGTGCTGGCCGAGCGGGCGTTGTCGAAGCACTCGGACACGTCCACGGCACCCGGCACGGTGGGATCGGGAAACGCGGTCAGGTGGGCGAACACGATAGTCCCGGAGAACGATTCTGTGGTCACCCCGGGCTGGTCCAGATCTGATTCGAGCGCGCCGCGCACCGGGCCTGAGACATATCCGGCCCACCGGCTGTCCTGGTTCCCGCGGTATTCCGCGTACAGGTAGGCGAGCAGGAAATCCTGGGCCGCGATCACAGCCGGGGTGTCCGCGCGCGAGGCGGGCCGCCAGCCGGGCATCACGATGTGCACGCCCGGGCCGAACGGGGGCCAGGCCAGCACGTCCGGGCCGGGATCCGCGGCCGGGCGGCCGGTGTCACCCGCCGCCGCCGCGGCGCCGGCCCCGGCCGGCCGGAACGTGGCCGGCCCGGCTGGCCCGCACGCCGTGATCAGCAGCCCGGCCGCCGCCAGGGCGGCCGGCAGGCTCTTCCTGATTGGCCGGAATGCGCCGGATTCTCGCCACATGCGCGCACTCTACCAATATCGGCCCGGCCGGCCGCGCCACCACCCAGATGGTAAGCACCCCGCAATTGTTGAGCCGCATTAGTACTAAGTTGCTAACCCAGTTCCGGCATTACGGGACGAGCGGTAGCGCTCTATCACGGCCAGGTGAGTTTCCGGCTTATCCGCACATTAAGCAGGCTCATGTGGCTTTATGGTGAAGCTGCTGTTGTGCATCCGGGTTTCCCGGAATACGAAGGGAGTTCGTCGAGGAATGCCACATGACCGGGGCGCCCCGCCCACCTCCCCAGCCCCGTTCCCGCGCGGCCTGCCGGGCGGTGACGGCCAGCGGGCGGCATGGACCGAGCCGACCGCACCCGCCGCGCGCCGGCCGCCAGGGCGGCCGCGGGAACGCAGGCCGGCCCTGGCCGCGCTGGCCGTGCTGCTCATCCTGGGCGGCGCCCTCGCGGCCGGCTTCCTGGTCGTGCGGAGCGGCCAGCGGGTGGCCGCGATCGAGATCTCGGCCCCGGTCGGCGCCGGCCAGCGGATCCCGCCCGGCGCGCTGGCCGAGGTGCAGATCGCCGCGGGCACCGGGCTGGCCTACGTGCCCTGGGACGAGGCCAGCCAGGTGACCCGCTTCTACACGGTCAGCGCCATCCCGGCCGGCACCCTGCTGACCCGGGCCATGGTCGCGGCCACCGGTACCTCGGTGGCCGGCCAGGCCGTGCTCGGGCTGGCGCTCAAGGACGGCCAGCTGCCCCGTGGCCTGCAGGACGGTGATCACGTCGCCATCTACCAGGTCAGCAACGCGCAGCAGACCTGCCCGGTCGGATCGGGCGGGCTGCTGGCCGCGGACGCGCTGGTGCTGGCCATCGGCACCCCGGCCGCTGCGTCGGGCAGCCAGGCCCAGGCCGATGTCGAGGTCGCGGTCAGCCCGGCGGACGCGGGCCCGGTGGCGTGCAACGCGGCCAACGGCGTGGCCGCCGTGGCGGTGCTGCCGGCCGGGACCACCGCCGCCCCGTCGGCCGCCCCCGGCCGCGGCGCCGGGTCCCCGTCCCCGGGCCGTCAGGCCGGTTCCGCGTCGCCGGTGCCCGGCGGCGGGACTGGGTGAGATGGCCCTGATCGCGGTGGCCGCGGACAAAGGCGCGCCGGGCGTCAGCACCACGGCGCTGGCGCTCGCCGCGGTCTGGCCCCGGCCGGTGCTGCTGGCCGAGTGCGACCCGGCCGGCGGGGATGTCGTCTACCGGCTGCCCGGTGCGCACGGCGGGCGGCTCGACCCACGGCGCGGGCTGCTCAGCCTGGCCGTGGCCGCGCGGCACGGGTTCCAGCCGGACCAGGTCTGGGCGCACGCGCAGCGGCTGCGCGGTGGCCTGGACGTGCTGGCCGGGGTGGCCAGCGCCGAGCAGGGCAGCGGCCTCGAGCCGCTGTGGGGCACGCTCGGCGAGCTGCTGGCCACGCTGCCGGACGCCGACGTCATCGCGGACTGCGGCCGGCTCGGCCCGGACGGGCCGTACTACGAGCTGCTGGCCCAGGCGGCCGGCGTGATCCTGGTCGCCCGGCCCAGCCTGAGTGAGGTGCTCCGGGCGCGCGACCGGGCCGCGGCCGTGGCCCTGGCCGTCGGCCGGCGCGGTGGCCCGCCCGCCCGGATCGGGGTTCTGGTGGTCGCCGACCGGCGCGGGTTCCGCCGCGCGCTGGCCGAGGTCGGCCGGGCCGTGGCCGGCCCGGACAGCCCGGCATGCGTGCTGGGCGGCATCGTCTTTGAGCCGAAGAGCGCCCACCGGCTCCGCGGCGAGGGAGATGGCCGGCTCGACCGGTCGCTGCTCGTCCGGACGGCCCGCGACGCCGCGGCCCAGCTGGCCCGGGAATGGCTGGACGGGCCCGCCGGGACCCAGCGGACGAGGGCCTGCGCCCCTGCGGCCCGGGAGCCGGCCGCCCCCGCGGCCGGGCGCCCGGCCCGGCGGCCGGGCGCCGTGGTGGCCGCCGCCCAGCCCAGGCCGCCCCGGGCCGCGGCCCGGGGCCGTCACGCGGGCCGGCCCGCACCGCCCGCGGTCAGCCCGGAGCCACCGGGGCCGGGCGGGCCCCGGGCGCGGGCCCAGGGGTGGTGACAGCGTGGACCACGTCCTGGTCAAGCGGCTCCGCGGCGAGGTGGGCAACCGGCTGGCCGGGCAGCGGCGGCGCGACGCCGCGACCGGGCTGGCCCCGGTGTCCGGTGAGGACGAGCGGCAGTTCGCCCGGGCGCTCATCGCCCAGGTGCTCGAAGAGCACGCCCGCAGCGAGATCACCGCGGGGCGCACGCCGCCCACCGCACAGGACGAAGAGGACCTGGCCGCGGCCGTGCACGCGGCCCTGTTCGGCGTGGGGCGGCTGCAGCCCCTGCTGGATGACCCGTACCTGGAGAACATCGACATCAACGGCTGCGACCGGGTGTTCCTGAGCTACGCCGACGGGCGTGAGGTGCTGGCCGAGCCGGTCGCGGAGAGCGACGGGGAACTGGTCGAGCTCATCCAGGTGCTGGCCGCCTACGCCGGGCTGTCCAGCCGCCCGTTCGACCCGGCCAACCCGCAGCTCGACCTGCGGCTGCCCGACGGGGCGCGGCTGTCCGCGGTGATGGACGTGACGCAGCGCCCGGCCGTGTCCATCCGGCGGGCCCGGCTGGGCAAGGTGTTCCTGGCCGACCTGGTCGGCAACGGCACGCTGCGGCCTGACGCGGCCGCGTTCCTGGCCGCCGCCGCCGCGGCCAGGAAAAACCTCATGATCGCGGGGGCCACCAACGCCGGGAAGACCACCCTGCTCCGCGCGATCGTCAACCAGATCCCGCCCGAGGAACGGCTGATCACCGTGGAGCGCGCGCTGGAGCTGGGCATCGACCACGTCCCCGAGCTGCACCCCAACGTGGTCGCGCTCGAGGAACGGCTGCCGAACTCCGAGGGCCACGGCGGTATCTCGATGGCCGCCCTGGTCCGCCGGTCGCTGCGGATGAACCCGAGCCGGGTCATCGTGGGCGAGGTGCTCGGCGACGAGATCGTCACCATGCTCAATGCGATGTCCCAGGGCAACGACGGCTCGCTGTCCACCATCCACGCCAACTCCTCGGCGCAGGTGTTCAACCGCATCGCCAGCTACGCCATCCAGTCCGCCGAGCGGCTCCCGGTGGAGGCCACGCACCTGCTCATCGCGGGCGCCATCGACTTCGTGGTGTTCATCGAGAAGCGCAACGACTACACCCGGGGCGGCCGGCTGACCCGGTTCGTAAGCAGCATCCGGGAAGTCACCGGGGTGGACGGCCGGGTGCTGTCCAGCGAGGCGTTCGCCCCGGCACCGGACGGCCGCGCGGCCCCGCACGCCCCGCTGGCCTGCGTGGCCGACCTGGCCGCCTACGGCTATGACCCAGCCGGGGGTGGCTGGTGAACAGCCTGTTCGCGGCGGCACCGCTGCTGGCCGTAATGCTCGGCGCGGTAGCCGGTGGCGGCCTGTTCCTGCTGCTGGCCGCGCTGCGCGCCGGGCCGCCGCGCCCGGCCGGCCGCCCCGGGGCGCTGCGCCGCCAGCTCCGCGGCCTGGCCGGCCCGCGCGGCGCGCTGGCCCTGCTGGCCGGCCTGCTGGTGCTGCTGCTGACCCGGTGGGTGGTCGGCGCGATCGGGGTGGCGCTGCTCGCGGCGGGCTGGCGGACGCTCGGCGGGGCCGCGTCCGAGCGGCGCAGCATGGCCCGGCTGGCCGCGCTGGCCACGTGGACCGAGTCGCTGCGCGACACCATCGCCGGGGCCGCCGGGCTGGAGCAGGCCATCCCGGCGTCGCTCCGCGCGGCGGCGCCCGCACTGCGCGAGCCGCTGGCCCGGCTGGTGGACCGGCTGCACACCCGGATGCCGATGCCGGACGCGCTGCGCGCGTTCGCCGCTGACCTGGACGACCCGGGCGCCGACCTGATCATCGCCGCGCTGATCATCAACACCAGGTTGCGCGGCCCGGGACTGCGTGACCTGCTCGGCGCGCTGGCCACCTCGGTCCGGGAGGAACTGGACATGCGGCGCAAGGTCAACGCGGAACGCCGGTCCACCCGGCGCAGCGCGCAGATCGTGGTCGGCGTCTCGGTCGGCCTGGCCCTCGGGCTGGCCGTGTTCAACCCGGGCTACGTGCACACCTACGGCAGCCCCCTGGGCCAGCTGGTGCTGGCCGTGATCGTGGCCCTGTACGCGGCCGGGTTCAGCTGGATGCGCCGGCTGGCCACGTTCGACACGCCGGACCGGCTGCTGGCCGGGCCGGAGCGTCCAGCTGGCGCGGAACGCGGTGCCGCCGGGCCGGGGGCCGGGGGGTGACCGGGGCGGTCCTGGCCGGGGCCGTGTCCGGCGCCGGGCTGTTCCTGTTCGTGCTGGCCCTGGTGCCCAGGCGGGCCAGCCTGGCCCGCCAGATGGCCACGTTCGACGGGCCGCACCCGCTGCCGCGCCAGGCGGGCACCGGCGAGCGGGCCAGCCCGGTCAGCCGCCGGCTCGGCCGGCTGCTGGCCGCGTTCTGCGCCGAGCAGGGCTGGGAGTTCCCATCGCTGCGGGCCAACCTGGCCATCGCCGGCCGGTCATTCGAGAGCTTCCTGGCCACCAAGCTGCTGCTGGCCCTGTTCGGCCTGGTGCTCGGGCCGGCCGTGCTGCTGCTGGCCAGCCTGGCCGGCCTGCCGGTCCCGGTGCTGGTGCCGGTCTGGCTCGGCCTGGCCCTGGGCGGGGCCTTCTTCTTCCTGCCCGACCTGGAGGCCAGGCAGCAAGCCGCGGCCCGGCGCCGGGACTTCCGGCACGCGGTCGGCGCGTTCCTCGACCTGGTCTCGATAAACCTGTCCGGCGGGCGGGGCCTCCCCGAGGCGCTCCTGGCCGCCAGCCAGATCGGGTCGGGCTGGGCCTTCTGGCGGCTCCGGGACGCGCTGGCCAGCGCCCGGATAACCGGGCAGGCGCCGTGGCAGGCCCTGGGTGAGCTGGGTGAAGAGGTCCGGGTGGATGAGCTGCGCGACCTGGCCGCCGCACTCAGCCTGGTAGCCGAGGACGGGGCCAAGGTCCGTGAGTCGCTGACCGCGCGCGCGGCCAGCCTGCGCCGCCGGGAACTCGCCGACCTGGAGGGCCAGGCGGGGGAGAAGTCGCAGTCGATGCTGGTCGCCCAGATGCTGCTGTGCGCCGGATTCCTGATCTTCCTCACCTATCCGGTGGTGGGAGTACTGCTCGGCACCTGACATAGGAGGACGCTGATGGGAAGCCTCAACGCGACGCTCGATTTCCTGTGCGCATTCCTGGGCACCCGGATGACCCGGTTGCGCGCGGCCCGGCAGGACCAGGACCGCGGCGCCTCCGCCGTCGAGCTGGCCATCATCACCGCGGTCATCATCGGCATCGCCGGGATCGTGCTGGCCGCCATCAACATCTTCGTCCGCACCGAGAGCGCGAAGATCAGTGGTGGCTGATGCCGAGCGCGGCTCCAGCGCGGTCGAGCTGGCCGTGCTGGCCCCGGCCCTGATGCTGATCTGCATGCTCATCCTGCAGTTCGGGCTGTGGTTCAACGCCCGCGAGGCCGCACTCGCCGCGGCCCAGGCCGGCGCCCTGGTAGCCCGGGAGCAGGCGGCCACCGATCCGGGCTGGGCGGGCACGGCGCAGGGCGCGGCAGCCCGGTACTACGGCGGCCTGCACACCAGCCTGCTCAGCCGCCTCACCGCGCAGGCGTCGGGCAGCCCCAGGACCGCGGTGTACGTCACGGTGCACGGCCCGCTGGCCTACTCGGTGTTCGGCTTCTTCGGGCTGGACCTCACGATTTCGGCCACGGCCGGCGGCCCGGTGGAATGCTTCCGGCCGCCCGGGCAGGACGGCTGCGGATGAGCCGCGGCCAGCGCGGCTCCATGTCGGCGGAACTGGTCATCGTGACGCCAGCCCTGATCCTGCTGCTCCTGCTGGTCGGCGCGGCCGGCCGGGTGGTGGAAGGGCAGGGGCACCTGGACGGCGCGGCCAGGGACGCGGCCCGGGCCGCGTCCCTGGCCCAGTCCCAGCCGCAGGCCGCCCAGGCCGCGCTGCAGGCCGCCCGGGCCGACCTGGGCGGTACCAGCTGGTGCGCCGTGGGCAGCGTGCGGGCCCAGCTGACCGGGTTCCCGGCGGCCGGCCAGCCAGCCCAGCCGGGCGCCGCCGTAACGGTGGCGGTGACCTGCGACGTGGACATGAGCCCGTTCGGCCTGCTCGGCTTCCGGCCGGCCACGGTGCTGGGCAGCCAGGCGGTGGCCCCGCTCGACGTGTTCACCTGCCGGGCACCGGGATGCTGATCGCTGACCCTCGGCGACGGGGGACAGGGGAGTCGTCCCGCGCCGACAAGGCGGGGCCCGCCGCAGGCGGGTGCTCGCCGGGGAGGCGTTCGGCGCGCAGCGGCGATCGGGGGGCCCCGGGGGGTCGTCCCCCCCGGCTAGCACAGCGGGGTTCCCGGGGGTCGTCGCCCCGGGCCGACACAGGCTCGGTGGCCGTGTTCACGGTGATCTTCGCCATCGCGGTGGTCGTGCTGGCCGCGCTGATCGTGGACGGCGGCATCGCCATCAACGCCCGGGAACGGGCGGCGGACATTGCCGAGCAGGCGGCCCGGGCCGCGGCGGACGACATCGACGTGGCCACGCTGCGCAGCACCGGGCTGGCCAGCATCGGGCCTGGCGGATGCACCCTGGCCGGCCAGCTCGTCCGGCAGTACGCGCAACGGTCCGGGTCCGGCGTGGACGCGGTGACGAGCGCGGCCATGGACGGCTGCACCGCCGGAGCAGACACCGCCACGGTGCGGGTCACCATCACCACCCGGCCGCTCATCCCCGGCGTGCTGGGCGACTTCACCGAGACCGCGCAGCAGACCGCCACCGCGCAATGCGGGATCACCCAGGGAGCACTCTGCTGATGGCACCGATTCCGGGCACCACCCGGCAGCGGCCGGCCCGGGCCCGCCGCACCCCCGCCGACCTGCTGATCGGGTTGCTGGCCGCGGTCGCGCTGCTCGTGCTCACCGCCGGGGTACCTCTGGCCCTGGTGACCGTGTTCGGGCTCCCGGTCCCGCACACCAGGCCGGCGCTGTCCGTGCTCACCCATCAGCTGGACGTGTTCAGCATCCTCCGGGTGCTGTCGGTGGCGGTCTGGCTGGCCTGGCTGCAGCTGGCCTGCTGCGTGATCGCCGAAGTGCGGGCGGCGGTGCGGAACGCCGGGATGCCGGCCCGGGTGCCGCTGGCGGGCGGAACCCAGCTGCTGGTGCACCGGCTGGTCAGCGCGGCGCTGCTGGGCTTCGCGGCCACGACCGCACTGTCCCCGGTGGTGGGCCACCAGGCCAGCCCGCAGGCCACCCACCAGGAGCTGCCGTTGGCGCGCCCAGCCGGCCGGGCGCCGGAGCAGGCGGCCCCGCCGCAACTGGCCCACGTGCCGCCCGGCGCCCACGGGCGGCACCGGGCGCCGGGCACCCCGGCGGCGCACCCGGCCGGCGGACCGCACCCGGCCAGCGGACCGCACCCGGCCAGCGGAACGCACCAGCCCGCCGGACCGCACCAGGGCCACGCCCCCAGGGTGGAGAAGGTCTACGTGGTGCAGCCGCCGGCCGGCCGGTTCCACGAGAGCCTGTGGGAGATCGCGCAGAGGTTCCTGGGCGACGGCCGCCGGTACCGGGAGATCTTCGAGCTGAACTCCGGCCGGGTGCAGCCGGACGGTTCGAAGCTCACCATCGCCAGCCTGATCCGCCCGGGGTGGGTGCTGCACATGCCGGGGGACGCGCACGGCCCCGGGCTCGACGTAGCCGGCACGCCTGCCGCGCGGGCCGGCCGGGCCACCCGCCCCGCCCGCCCGGTGGGCCCAGCCGGCCCGGGCGGCACCGCCGGGCCGGCCGCAGCCCCCCGCAGGCCAGCCCCGGCCCGGCCCGCACACCCGCATCCGGACCAGGCCCCGCGCCCCCGGACAGCCAGCACAGCCGCGGGGCACGGGGTACCGGGTCAGCTGCCCAGCGGCCCCTGGTATCCGCACGAACTCGCCGCCGCGGCCCTGCTCGCCAGCGGCGTGCTGGCCGCTGTCGGCCGCCGCCGCCGCGAACAGTTGTGGGCTCGGGCGTTCGGCAGAAAGATCATCGGGCCGGAACCGGAGCCCGCGGTGGCCGAAGCGGCGCTGCGGTCCGGCGCGGACGAGCCGTCCGTCCGGCTGCTGGATGCCGGGCTGCGGTATCTGGCCCACGCGCTGGCCCGATCCTGGCAGCGGCCGCCGACCGTGTTCGCGGCCCATCTCAGCCGGGACAACCTCGACCTCTGGGTGGCACCCGCGGACCTGGACGCGCCCGTGCCGTGGACCGCGGTGGGCGACGGTCAGGTGTGGCGGCTGCCCGCCAGTGCGCTGCCGCTGGTTGAGCTCAAGGAGGCCGCCCAGGACCCGCCGCTGTTCCCGGGGCTGGTCACGATCGGCACCGACGGCGCCGGCCGGGTGCTGGTCGACCTGGCCGCGGCGCAGGGCCTGATCTCGGTCACCGGGCCGCCGGAGATGGTCAGCGCCGTGCTGGCCGCGATGGCCCTGGAACTCGCCACCAGCCGCTGGTCGGGCCGGCTCCGGCTGACCCTGGTCGGCTTCGGGCCGGAACTGGCCGCCGTCGCGCCGGACCGGGTGGTCGCGGTGGACTCGCTGGACGAGGCACTGCCGGTGATGGAGGCCCGGGCCGCTGCGGCCGCCGGGGCGATGGCCCAGGCCGGCCCCGGGCGGGCCGGGCCGGCCGCCGGTGATCCGGCGGCCTGGCCCCCGCACTACCTGATCAGCGCGGTCCCCCCGACGCTGGGCCAGCGCACCCGGCTGCTCGCGCTGGCCCGCACCCGGCACCTGTCAGCGGCCGGCTACCTGGTCGCCGGGGACGTCCCGGGCAGCTCCTGGACCTGGGAAGTCAGCGCCGGAGGGCGGCTGCTGACCGGGCCGCTCGGGCTGGACGTGCAGGCCCAGCTGCTGCCCGCCCGACAGCACGACGCGGTCGTCGGGCTGCTTCGCGCGGCGGCGCGGACCGAGGGTGAGCCGCTCGACCCGCCGCCCGCCGACGCGGCCCCGCCGGAGCACCTGGATCCCGGCTGCGACGTTCCGGTGCACGTCACCGTGCTGGGCCCGGTCGCGGTGCGCGCCCCCCGCGGGCCCGTCCCTGACCAGGCCGCGCTGGTTACTGAGGTGGTCGTGTATCTGGCCCTGCATCCCGGCGGGGTGCACCCGGACGCGCTGGCCGCCGCCATCTGGCCGGGCGGGACCAGCCCGGGCGAGCCCGACGATGTCCTGGACCAGGCCCGGGAGTGGCTGGGCGCGGACAGCATCGGCCGCCCGCACCTGGCCGCGGACGCCGGCGGCCGGCTCCGGCTGGGCTCCGGGGTGCGGGTGGACTGGCATGTGTTCTGCGCGCTGGCCGCCAGCGCCGGGCTGGCCCCGCCGGGCAGCGCGGCCGAGGCTGGTTACCTGGCCCGGGCGCTGGACCTGGTCCGCGGGCCGCTGCTCGCCGGGCGCCCGGACGGCCGGTACGGCTGGCTGGCTACCGGCGGCCTGGAGTACGAGGCAGCCGCGCGGGTCGCGGATGCTGCGCACCAGCTGGCCGCGCTCCGGCTGGCCGGGCGCGACATCCAGGGCGCCATGGACGCGGCCCGCGCCGGGCTGCGCCTGGCCTGCGACGACGAGCTGCTCTGGCGGGATCTGCTGTACGCGGCGCAGGCGGCCGGCCGACCGGATCTGGCCCGCGACGTGGCGGATGAGCTGTCCGCCCGGGCCGCGCCCGGCCAGCCGGCGCCGGGGGACGAGCCGGTGCCGGGGGGCGAGCCGGTGCCCCGGATGGCGCCGGAGACCGCCGCGCTCATCGACGAGATCCTGCCCACCTGGCGGCCCGCGGTGCCCGGATAAGACCCCGGTCCGCCCTGGTCGGCTCGGCGCCGCACGTTTTACCCGGAAGCTAACCGGGAAAGGCCGGCCTGTGGGATTCCCGGTCAAGGCCGTCGTCGCAGCGCTCGCCAACGCGGTCAACGACGGCACCGCCGCCGTCCTGGAGCAGCGCAGCACCAAGCAGGTCACCACGCGGGGCAACCCGCTGTCGGTGCATCTGATCATCGACCTGCTGCGCCGCCCGCTGTGGCTGATCGCCATCGTGCTCAACATCACCGGGGTCATCCTGCAGATCGTCGCGCTGCACTACGGCGCGCTGGCCCTGGTCCAGCCGATCCTGGTCTGCGACCTGGTCTTCGCGACGCTGATCGCGTCCGCGTTCCGGCACCAGTGGCCGGACTGGGAGATTCTGCTCGGCGTGCTGTGCTGCGCGGGCGGGCTAGCCCTGTTCCTGGCCGTCGCCCGGCCGCATGGTGGCGTGGCCACGGTGTCCCCGCTGGACGTGGTCCCGCTGGCCATCGCGTACGGCCTGGCGCTGGCCGGCTGCCTGGTGGTGGCGGCCACCGGCCCGCGCCAGCTCCGCCCCATCATGCTCGCGCTGGCCTGCGGAGTCTCCTACGGGGTGACCGCGTTCGTGCTGAAGCTGCTGTCCGGCGGCTGGCACGGTGGCCTCAGCCAGCTGCCCTACCAGTGGCCGCTGTACGCGGCGGTCGTGGTCGGCCCGCTCGGCTTCCTGCTCAACCAGAGCGCGTACCAGGCCGGCATCCTGGTCAGCCCGGTGCTCGCGGTGATCACCGCGGTCGATCCGCTGGTCTCGATCGCGCTGGCCGTCGGGCTGCTGGACGAGACGATCAGCAGCGGCCCGCTGAACATCACCATAGAAGTGCTGGCCCTGGCGGTCATGATCGTCGGCATCGTGGTGCTGTCCCACCGCGCGCCGCACGTGGCCGAGCAGGCCAAGGTGGCCGCCCAGCGGCACGCCGTGTCCGCGCAGGAGCCGCTGAGCTAGCCGGGCCGCTGAGCTGGCCGGGCCGGTGAGCTAGCCGGGGCCCGCCAGCCAGGCGTCGATGCCGGCCAGCAGCCGCCGGGCGGTGGCCGGCGGGGCGACCGAGCCGCGCACCGACATCCGGGCCAGCTCGGCCAGCTGGTCGTCGGCCAGGCCGTGCATCCGGCGGGCGATCTCGTACTGGGCGGCCAGCCGGGAGCCGAACAGCAGCGGGTCGTCGGCCCCCAGCGCGACCGGTACCCCGTCGCCGAGCAGCGCGCCCAGCGGCACCGCCGCGGCGTCCGCGGCCACTCCCAGCGCCACGTTGGACGCCGGGCACACCTCCAGGGTGATCTTGCCGGCCGCCAGCCGCTTGGTCAGCTCGGCGTCGGCCGCGGCCGTGACCCCGTGCCCGATCCGGTCCGCGTGCAGGTCATCCAGGCAGGCCCGGACGCTGGGCGGCCCGCACAGTTCCCCGCCGTGCGGGGTGAGCAGCAGGCCGGACCGGGCCGCGATGCGGAACGCGGCCGCGAACTCGCCCGCGGCGCCACGGCGCTCGTCGTTGCTCAGCCCGAAGCCGATCACCCCGCGGCCCGCATACTGCGCGGCCAGCCGGGCCAGCGTCCGCGCCTCCAGCGGGTGCTTGGTCCGGTTGGCCGCGATGACCAGGCCGATGCCCACGCCGGTCGCGGTGGCCGCCTGGTGCGCGGCATCGAGGACCAGCTCCACGGTGGGGGTCAGGCCGCCGAAGCGCTGCCCGTAGCCGGACGGGTCGATCTGGATCTCCAGCCAGCCCGACCCCTCGGCGCGCTCGTCCTCCGCGGTCTCGCGGAGCAGCCGGTGCACGTCCGCTGGGACGCGCAGCACCGACCGGGCGATGTCGTACAGCCGCTGGAACCGGAACCAGCCGCGCTCGTCGGCCGCGCTGAGCCGGGGCGGCCAGTCCCGGGTCAGCGCCTCCGGCAGGTGCACGCTGGAGCGCGCGGCCAGATCGACCAGCGTGGGGTGCCGCATCGCGCCGGTGAAGTGCAGGTGCAGATGCGCTTTGGGCAGCGTGGCGATCGGCCGCGGCATCAGCGGGCCCGGTCGCTCAGCGCGCTTCGCCGAGCAGCTTGCCCATCCGGCTGATCCCCTCGGCCAGGTCGTCGTCGCCCAGCGCACACGACAGCCGGAAGTAACCCGGCGTGCCGAACGCCTCGCCCGGCACCACGGCCACGTCCGCCTGGTCCAGGATGACCTCGGCCAGCTCGCCCGAGCTGGCTGGGCGCCGGCCGGCCAGCTCCTTGCCGAGCACCCCCTTGACCGAGGGATAGCAATAGAACGCCCCCTCGGGGAGCGGGCACAACACGCCGGGAATGTCGTTCAGCATGCTGGTCATCGCCTGGCGGCGGCGGTCGAAGGCGGCCCGCATCCTGGCTACCGCGGACAGGTCGCCGGACACGGCCGCGAGCGCGGCCGCCTGGGCCACGTTGTTCACGTTCGAGGTGGCGTGGGACTGCAGGTTGGTGGCCGCCTTGATCACGTCGGCCGGGCCGATCATCCAGCCGACCCGCCAGCCGGTCATCGCGTACGTCTTGGCCACCCCGTTCAGCACCACGCAGGTGTCGGCGATCTCTGGCGCGACCACCGGCATGGAGGAGAACTGGGCGTCGCCGTACACCAGGTGCTCGTAGATCTCGTCGGTGACCACCCACAGCCCGTGCCCGGCAGCCCACTGGCCGATCGCGGCCACCAAGCCGGGCGGGTACACCGCGCCGGTCGGGTTGGACGGGGACACGAACATCAGCAGCTTGGTGCGCTCGGTCCGGGCCGCCTCCAGGTCGGCGACGGACACCCGGTAGCCGGTCCGCTCGTCGGCCAGTACCGGCACCGGCACGCCTCCGGCCAGCTTGATGGCCTCCGGGTAGGTGGTCCAGTACGGGGTGGGCAGCAGCACTTCGTCGCCCGGGTCGAGCAGCGTGGCGAACGTCTGGTACACCGCGTACTTGCCGCCGTTGGTGATCAGCACCTGGCCGGCCTTGACCTGGTACCCGGAGTCGCGGGCCGTCTTGGCCGCGACCGCCTCACGCAGCTCGGGCAGCCCGGGGGTGGGGGTGTACTTGTGGAACCGCGGCTCGGCGCAGGCGCGCTGCGCGGCCTCGACGATGTAGCCGGGCGTCGGGAAGTCGGGCTCGCCGGCCCCGAACCCGATGACCGGCCGCCCGGCGGCCTTGAGCGCTTTCGCCTTCGCGTCCACGGCCAGCGTGGCTGATTCGGCGATAGCGGAGATACGGGCGGACACGCGCGGGTGAGCTGAAGTCATGCCATCCATGGTCGCATCTCACCGATAGTGACCGCACCGCGATTACCCGGAGCCGGCCGCCCGGGGCCGGCCGCCCGGAGCCGGCCGCCTGGGCGCGCCGGGAGCCGCTGCCCGCCGCGGGCTGCCCGCGGGCCGCGGCGCCGATGGTTTTCACCGCCTTACCCGGCATGGTTCGACGGCAGGCCCGTGGCATCGTAGACTTCATCAACTGGTGGTCATCCACCCGGTGACGGCTGCGCGCCCGCAAGGGAAAGCTAGCTGCCCCCGGGCGGCCCCCCAGGCAGCAGAGGGCAGTAGCTCAATTGGCCAGAGTCCCGGTCTCCAAAACCGGTGGTTGGGGGTTCGAGTCCCTCCTGCCCTGCGCAAGCAGCCCGCGTCCCGGCGTGGGCTGGTGGGATCAGCTGGTACACCAATCAGCGCTGTTCAGGTGAGGACATGGCGACTCAGACGCGTGGCGAGGTCTCCAAGGGCCCCAAGCCCGGCGGGCCGGCTAAAGACAGCCGGACCAGTCCCGCGCTCTTCGTCCGCCAGGTCGTCGCCGAACTGCGCAAGGTGATCTGGCCGACCCGCCATGAACTGATCACCTACACGACCGTGGCGCTGACATTCGTAATCGTCATGGCGGTGATCGTGTCGCTGCTCGACCTCGGCTTCTACCACCTGGTGACCACGGTCCTGGGCTGAGCCGCCCGGGGAGGCTGCGGCCAGGGGTGCCGGGCCGGGGGACGGCATGACCGGCTGTCCTGGCACCGGCGTTCAGGGCGGGGCCGGAGCCAGGGGCCAGGCCGGGAATGTGCCGCCAGCCAAAAGCGGAAGAGAAAGAGTTATCGTGTCCGAGTTCCAAGTGCACGTCAGTGATCAGGTGGACGACCTGACCGGCGAAGACGCCGCGCCCGACGAGACGGCGGCCAGCCCGGCCGAGGCTGAGCCCGAAGCCGCCGCGGCCGCCGGGGATGAGGCCGCGGCTGACGAGGTCACCGATGAGGCAGCCGCGGACGGGGCAGCCGAGGACGGGGCGGCGGAAGACGGGGCGGCGGAAGACGGGGCGGCGGAAGACGAGGCGGCTGGGGACGGGGCGGCTGGGGACGAGGCGGCGGAGGACGATGACCCGGTCGCGGCGTTCAAGGCGGAACTGCGGCTGCTGCCCGGTGACTGGTACGTGGTGCACTCCTACGCGGGTTACGAGAACCGGGTCAAGGCCAACCTGGAGAGCCGTACCCAGTCGCTGAACATGGAGGACTACATCTTCCAGATCGAGGTCCCAGTGCACGAGGTGACCGAGATCAAGGGTGGCAAGCGGCAGCAGGTCTCGGAGAAGGTGCTGCCCGGCTACATCCTGGTCCGGATGGACCTGACCGACGAGTCCTGGGCCGCGGTGCGCAACACCCCCGGGGTGACCGGCTTCGTGGGGCTGTCCAGCCGGCCGTCGCCGCTGAGCCTGGACGAGGTGGCCTCGCTGCTCGCGCCCGAGCCCGAGCAGAAGCAGGTGCAGGCCGAAGTGCGCCGCTCCTCGGTGGAATACGAGCCGGGCGAATCCGTTACCGTGATGGACGGCCCGTTCGCCACGCTCCCCGCCACGGTGAACGAGGTCAACCCGGACACCCAGAAGCTCAAGGTGCTCGTCTCCATCTTCGGCCGGGAGACCCCGGTCGAGCTCTCCTTCGATCAGGTCGCCAAGATCTGATCCGCATCACGCCCAGGTAAGGACCCGTACAGATGGCCCCACGGAAGAAGAAGATCGCTGCCGTTGTCAAGGTGCAGCTGCAGGCAGGCGCGGCCACCCCGGCCCCGCCGGTCGGCACCGCGCTCGGCCCGCACGGCGTCAACATCATGGACTTCTGCCGGAAGTACAACGCTGCCACCGAGTCCCAGCGCGGCAACGTCATCCCGGTGGAGATCACGATCTACGAGGACCGCACGTTCTCGTTCGTGACCAAGACCCCGCCCGCCGCCGAGCTGCTGAAGAAGGCCGCCGGTGTGGCCAAGGGCAGCGGGGAGCCGCTCACCAGCAAGGTGGGCACGGTCACCTCCGCCCAGGTGCGTGAGATCGCGCAGACCAAGATGCCCGACCTCAACGCGACCAGCCTCGACGCGGCCGAGAAGATCATCGCCGGCACAGCCCGGTCGATGGGGCTCACCGTCAAGGGCTGAGCCCGACCAGTGGCAGGGCCACGCGCTGGCCCACTGACCACGACCTCCGTACCAGTACCAGGGAGAAAGTTATGAAGCGCAGCAAGGCTTACCGTCAGGCCGCCGAGCTGATCGACGCGGACCGGCTGTACAGCCCGGCCGAGGCGGTCAACCTGGCCAAGGAAACGGCCAGGACCAAGTTCGACCCCACCGTCGAAGTCGCCCTGCGGCTCGGCGTGGACCCGCGGAAGGCCGACCAGATGGTCCGCGGCACCGTGAACCTGCCCAACGGGACCGGCAAGACCGCCCGCGTGCTGGTGTTCGCGACCGGGCAGCGGGCCGAGGAGGCCCGCGCGGCCGGTGCCGACTACGTGGGTTCTGACGACCTGATCGAGCGCATCCAGGGTGGGTTCCTGGACTTCGACGCCGTGGTCGCCACCCCCGACCTGATGGGCAAGGTCGGCCGGCTGGGCCGGGTGCTCGGCCCGCGCGGCCTGATGCCCAACCCCAAGACCGGCACGGTCACCCCGGATGTGGCCAGGGCCGTGACCGAGATCAAAGGCGGGAAGATCGAGTTCCGGGTGGACCGGCACGGGAACCTGCACTTCGTGATCGGCAAGGCGTCCTTCACGCCCGTCGCGCTGGTGCAGAACTACGCCGCCGCACTGGACGAAGTGCTCCGGCTCAAGCCGTCCGCGGCCAAGGGCCGGTACCTCAAGAAGATCGCGATGACGACCAGCATGGGCCCGAGCATCCCGGTGGACCCGGCCAAGACCCGGGGCCTGACCGAGGAACTCCAGGAGACCGCGGCCAGCTGACCGCCACCAGCCGACTGACCCCGCGAGCCCGCCCCAGCGCGCCCTCCCGGCCACCGGTGCGGGCTTGCTGCGGGCGTGGGTCGGCCGCCCCGCGGGCCGCCATCCCATCCGTCTCACCGGCCTCATCAGCACCGTCGCCCGTGCCGCATGCCCTTGTTTTCACGCATCTCGCCCGACGGAACTGGGATAAACCGGGCATTATCCGTACCAGAGACGGGCGGTGTCAAGCGCCTGTTGCAACGAGGAGGTCGTTGAGGGCTTCGGCGGGGGTGGCGTAGGCGAGGGTGGCGCGGGGGCGGGTGTTGAGTTTGGCGGCGATGGCGTCGAGGTCTG
>Ga0335077_10002190_pt1 | contig 23292 bp, 21 predicted proteins | sample Lox_Sample_31_FD_207151 | JGI IMG/M metagenome (GOLD analysis project Ga0335077, IMG submission 207151) | Soil microbial communities from Loxahatchee National Wildlife Refuge, Florida, United States - Lox_Sample_3.1 | ecosystem: Environmental > Terrestrial > Soil > Wetlands | place: USA...
CATCGGCGCGAGGAGGAACGGCGCAGTGAACGGGAGCTCGGTGGCACGCTTCACTTCCGCCTCTCCCGAGCTCGCCGCTCTGCGAGTCACTCGCCGCCGATCTGCAGCACCGGGCTCGGCTTCTTCTCGAGCAGCCCCGCGTAGAAGTCGTTGCCCTTGTCGTCGATCACGATGAAGGCGGGGAAGTCCTCGACCTCGATTGTCCAGATCGCTTCCATGCCGAGCTCGGGGTACTCCTGCACCTCGACCCTGCGGATCGAGTGGTCGGCGAGCCGCGCCGCCGGGCCGCCGATCGAGCCCAGGTAGAAGCCGCCCCACTTCTTGCACGCGTCGCGCACGGCCTTCGAGCGGTTGCCCTTCGCGAGCATGACGAGGCTGGCACCGTGGCTCTGGAACAGGTCGACGTACGAATCCATGCGGCCCGCCGTCGTCGGTCCGAACGAGCCCGACGCGCGGCCCTCCGGCTGCTTCGCCGGGCCCGCGTAGTAGATCATCCGGTCCTTCAGGTACTGCGGCAGACCGAGGCCCTGGTCGAGGCGCTCCTTCAGCTTCGCGTGCGCGATGTCGCGCGCCACGATCATCGGACCGCTGAGCGAGAGCCGCGTCGCGACCGGGTAGCGCGACAGCTCGGCCCTGATCTCGGCCATCGGCCGGTTCAAGTCGACGCGCACGACCTCGCCCGCGAGCTCGTCGGGGTCGACGTCGGGGAGATACTTCGCGGGGTTGGCCTCGAGCTGTTCGAGGAACACGCCGTCGCGGGTGATCTTCCCCAGGATCTGCCGGTCCGCCGAGCACGACACGCCGAGCCCGACCGGACACGACGCTCCGTGCCGCGGCAGCCGGATCACGCGCACGTCGTGCGCGAAGTACTTTCCGCCGAACTGGGCGCCGATGCCCGTCTCGTTGCAGAGCTTCTGCACCTGCTCCTCGAGCGCGCGGTCGCGAAATGCGCGGCCGTGCTCGTTGCCCGTCGTCGGCAGGTCGTCGAGATACCGCGCGCTCGCGAGCTTCACGACCTTCAGCGTGTACTCCGCGGAAGTGCCGCCGATCACGAGCGCCAGATGGTACGGCGGACACGCGGACGTGCCGAGCGTGCGGATCTTCTCCGCCACGAACTTGAGCAGTGACTCGGGGTTCAGGAGCGCCTTCGTCTCCTGGTACAGGAACGTCTTGTTCGCGGAGCCGCCGCCCTTCGCGAGGAACAGCAGCTTGTACTCGCCGCCGGGCTCGGAATAGATCTCGATCTGCGCGGGCAGGTTCGTGCCCGTGTTCTTCTCGGTGTACATGTCGAGCGCGGCCAGCTGCGAGTAGCGCAGGTTGCGGCGCTGGTACGCCTCGAAGATGCCGCGCGACAGCGACTCGGCGTCGTCGCCCGTAGTGAAGACGTTCTGGCCCTTGTGCGCGACGACGATCGCCGTGCCGGTGTCCTGGCAGCTCGGCAGCACGCGGCCGGCCGCGATGTTCGCGTTGGTGAGCAGCTCGAGCGCGACGAAGCGGTCGTTCTCGCTGGCCTCGGGGTCGTCGAGGATGTGGCGCAGCTGCGCCAGGTGACCCGGGCGCAACAGGTGCGACACGTCGTCGAGCGCCTCGCGCGCCAGGAGCGCGAGTGCCTCGGGCGCGACTTCCAAGATCTCGCGCCCGTTCCAGCGCGCGACCGAGACGTGATCGCTCGTGAGCTTGCGGTACGGCGTCTCGTCGTGACCGTGCTCGAGAATCGGCTGATAGACGAAGTCCGGCATGGCGCGGATGATAGCTCGCAGGCGGGTGGTATCCTCCCCGCCATGCGCAAGCCGCGCGTCGTCTCCGTCGGCGTCTACGAGCGCGTGGTTCGGGCGTCGCTCGAGCGCGTTTGGGAGAACGTGCTCGACTGGGAGCACCTTCCGGGTCTGCACCGCGCGTCGTTCTCGGCGATCCGCCGCATCGACTCGGGCGACTGGGGCTGGACTGCCGAGGTGCGCACGCCCGGCGCCGCACGCGACGTCTTGCTCCAGGTCGTGCTCGAGCGCGAGAACCTGCGCTACGTGTCGGCGACGATCGACGGGCCGGGCAAGGGCACGGAGATCTGGACGTCGCTCGAGCCGAAGGGCGAGCACGAGACCGCGATCCGCGTGGAGTTCCTCGTGCCCGACGTGTCGCCCGAGCGCGCGGCGACGCTCGGCGCCGGCTACCGCGCGCTCTATGCGCGGCTGTGGGACGAGGACGAGGCGATGCTGCGCCGGCGCACGCGGCTGCTCGAGCGAGCGAGGGCGGCCCCGAGCGAGCGTGCCAGCGCCGGCAGGCGCGCGCAGCGAGACGGAGCCGAGCGCACGTCCGGTCGGATCGAGCTGGGCACGCTCGAAGAGGTGCGCGCGAAGCTGCCGCTCGTGGTCGAAGCGGGCGGGCGCCCGTGGCGCGTGGCCGAGGTCGACGGCGAGCTCGTCGCCTTCTCCGCGGTCTGCCCCCACTGGCTCGGCCCGCTCGAAGACGCGCCGCTCGAGGGCGCGCAGATCGAGTGCCCCTGGCACCGCTACCGGTTCGACGTCCGCACCGGCCGGAGCTGCGACGGCCGGGGGCTGCGCCTGGCCCCGGCGCCCCGAGTGGGGGTCGGCCCGGACGGCCGGGTCAGACTCGACGCCTCTTAGACCCCTGTTTTTCAGGGTTGAGCTGCCGATCGACCCAGATCTTGGCCACCCATTGAGCCTGTTTCGACGTCGACTCGGCCCAGAGCTCGAATTTTGCAGAGCTCAGAGGCCTGGTTCGAGTGCCAACTCGCACTGCGACTGGACGGATGGCCGAAAACCTGTCAAGTTCGCCGCATCGAGCGCCCCTCGCTCGTCTGCGGAGACCCCAAGATGCCCCAGAAGATCCCCAGCGGCGGTGAGAAGATCGTTCAGTGCCTGGAAAGAGAGGGGATCCAGTACGTCTTCGGGCTGTCTGGCGGCGCCGCCATGCCGATGTTCGATGCGCTCGTCGACTCCAAGATCAAGCTGATCCTGACGCGCCACGAACAAGGGGCCACCCACATGGCCGACGGCTACGCGCGCTCGACCGGGCGGCCGGGCGTGGTGCTGGTGACCTCGGGGCCGGGCGCGACGAATACCGTCACGGGGCTCCTCACGGCGCAGATGGACTCCGCGCCCATCATCGTGTTCTGCGGCCAGGTGAACGCGGTGAGCCTGGGCAAGGACGCGTTCCAGGAGGCCGACGTCACGGGCATCACCTACCCGGTGGTGAAGCACTCGTACCTGATCAAGAACGCGAGCGACATCCCGCGGATCGTGCGCGAGGCGTTCCACATCGCGACCACGGGCCGGCCTGGCCCGGTCTTGATCGACGTGCCGAAGGACATCGGCCAGGGGCCGTGCACGGCGCCGTTCACCGACCAGCTCGACCTGCCGGGCTACACCGTTCCGAGTCGCGGCGACGAAGAGGCGATCACGCGCGCGGCGAAGCTGTTGCGCGAGTCGCGCCGGCCGATCCTGTACGTGGGGCAGGGCGCCGTGATCGCCGACGCGGGCAAGGCGATCACCGCGCTCGCCGAGAAGCTGCGGGCACCGGTGGTGAACACGCTGCTCGGCAAGGGCGCCGTCGACGAGACGCACCCGCTGCACCTCGGCATGCTCGGCATGCACGGCACGGCGTACGCGAACAAGGCCGTGGCCGACTGCGACCTCATCATGTCGATCGGTGCGCGCTGGGACGACCGCATCACGGGTCGAGTCAGTGACTTCTGCACGCGCGCGGTGAAGATCCACGTCGACATCGATCCCGCGGAGTTCGGGAAGATCATCACGCCCGACGTGGCGATCCTGGGCGACGCGCGGCTGGTGCTGGAAGACCTGGTGCCGCAGGTCGAGATGGCGGATACGCAGGAGTGGCTCGCGCAGTGCAACCGCTGGCGCAAGCAGTACCCGCTGCGGTACCCGAAGCAGGGCGGGCTGCGCGCGCAGCACGTGCTCGACCGCTTGAACGAGCTCACGCGCGGCGAGGCGATCCTCACCACCGACGTGGGTCAGCACCAGATGTGGGCGGCGCAGTTCTGCCTGGCCCGCTCGAACCGGCACTGGCTCACGAGCGGTGGCGCCGGCACGATGGGCTTCGGCTTCCCGTCGGCCATCGGTGCACAGTTCGGCAACCCGAAGCGGAAGGTCTGGGCGATCGTCGGCGACGGCGGCTTCCAGATGACCTGCTCGGAGCTCGCGACGGCCGCGATTCACAAGCTCCCGGTGAAGTGCCTGATCATCAACAACAACTACCTGGGCATGATCCGGCAGTGGCAGGAGATGTTCTACGACAACCGCCTGTCGGGCGCCGACCTCGAGGGCAACCCCGACTTCGTGAAGCTCGCGCAGGCGTACGGCGTGAAGGGCCTCCGCATCCGCCGGCCCGCCGACGTGGACCGCGTGCTCGCGCAGGCGCACGCCCACGACTCGGGTCCGTGCGTCGTCGTGGCCGAGGTCGTGAAGGAGGACAACGTCTTCCCGATGATCCCGGCCGGCGCGTCGCTGGCCGAGATGTTGATCGAGAAACCGAAGCACCGGCTCGAGAAGCCGACCGGGAGCACCTGATGAGCGCCTCTCCTGCACTGCCCGCGACCGCGCCGGCTCCAGCCGCGCGCACGCAGCTGCACACCATTTCGCTGTTCGTGAACAACAAGCCCGGCGTGCTGGTGCGGGTCGCGCTCGTGTTCTCGCGCCGCGGCTTCAACATCGAGAGCCTCGTGGTGTCGCCGGGCGCAGAGGGTCGCTTCTCGCGCATGACGATCGTCTCGTCGGGCGCCGCGCGCGATCTCGGCCAGATCATCCTGCAGCTCGCCAAGCTGGTCGACGTGGTGCACGCGATCGACCACACCGGCGACGACAGCTACGAGACCGAGATCGCGCTCGTGAAGATGTTCGCGCCGATCGACCAGCGCACGCAGATCCTGCAGATCGCCGAGCACTTCAAGGCGAAGGTGGTCGACTACGGCGCGGACTCGCTGATCCTGCAGATCCACGGGCCGAGCGAGAAGCTCGACGCCTTCATCGACCTCTTGCGGCCGTTCAAGCTGCCGGAGATCGTGCGCTCGGGGAAGCTGCTCATGGCGCGCGGCGTGCGGGTCACCTGACTAGCGCGCGAGCACCGACGTCAGCACGAAGGCGAGCAGGGCGAACGACGCTCCGACGACGGCGAGCGACGCCAGGTTGGTCCAGAGTGACTCTCGTTCGGTCATGACCGGCCCTCCTCTTCGGGGCGGAGGATGCGTGAACGGAAGTCAGCGCGCTGTGAAGCGATTCATACGGCGCGCGAGCAGCGCGGCCGCAAGCGCGCCTGCGGCCAGCACGCCCGCGCCCGGCTCGGGCACGGCGCCGTCGATGACGTCGCAGGCGCAGGTGCCCGACGCGAAGTGCACGCGATAGCCGCCGGCGACGTCGGCGTAGAACGCGGCGTCGATCGGGATCGCGAGCTGGATGTCGAGCTCGGGCCCGCCCAGGCTCGTGACCACCGGCAGGCTGCCGATGTAGTCGGGCCCGTACACGCCGATGTTCCCTGCGCCCCAGACCGGCACGTCGGCGCGGAGATCCGGGGCGGCGCCCACGCCGAGCACTTCGCCCGCCGTGGCCGTGCCCGTCACCTCGTACATGCTGCCGGGCAGCACCGAGCCCATGCCCCGCGTGATCGGCTCGCCGGTCGCGACCGGGCCCATCACCGCGTAGTAGATGCCGCCGCCGATCCCGCCCACGCCGCCCGCGGCCACCAGCGGAATCGCCCACAGCGAGCTCTTCCCCGCGAGCAGCAGGTCGCCGATCGAGACGGGCACCGACGCGTACGAGGTCCCGGGCACGGTGAACGCGGCCAGCGTCGTGTCGCCGCCATGGAAGTTGGTCCGGATCTCGATGTCGAGCTCGTCCCGGGTGAGCGACACCTCGAGCGAGTGGATGTCGAAGTCGGCGGGGTCGCCCACGACGTCCGGCGCGCCCTGGCCGTAGGGATCCGTGAAGACCGTTCCCGCTCGCGCGCCCGCCGCGGCGAGCGCGAGTGCGGCCGCCAGCGCGGCGGTCCGGTGCGCAGAACGACCCATGATCCCTCCCTTGCGCTTCTCCAGACTACGCCGCCGTCCCGGCTGCGGATTCCCGCCGGCCGGCCGGGCGCTCAAGCGGGCGCGGCTCGCAGGACGATGCGCCTTGGGAGCTATGTCCGCCTCTTCAGCTTCCTCGCGCGCGGCCGGCGAACGGGGCCTCGAAGCCCTCGTCTCGGATGCGCTGCTCTGGCTCGACGCCGAGCTGTGCATCTTGCGCGCCAACGAGAGCGCGCAGCGCCTCCTGCGCCAGCCGCAGGAGATGCTGTACGGCGTCGCGCTGGAAGCGCTCGTCGCGACCTCGACGCACAAGAGCTTTCTCGCCTACGTCACCGAACGCCGCGAAGCCGGCGGCGAGGCGCAGAAGCGCGTCGATCTGCGCATCTCGCACCACGAGGTCGAAGAGGTGCCGGCCGAGCTCGCGCTGCACGCCGCGAAGGGCGCGGGCGGCGTGCGCTGGCTGGCGGTGCTGCGCGACCAGAGCGAGCGCCGCCAGCTGCGCGCGGAGCGCAATCGCAGCGAGTCGCTCGAAGAGGCCAACTCTGCGCTGCGCCAGGCCATGCTGCACGCCGAGCAGACCACGCGAATCAAGACCGAGTTCCTCGCCAACGTGTCGCACGAGATCCGCACGCCGATGACGGCGATCCTCGGCTTCACGGAAGTCCTGCTCGAAGAAGCCGGCCGCTCGAGCGCGCCCGTCGCGACGGTCGACGCCCTGCGCACGATCCAGCGCAACGGCGACTACCTGCTCGCGCTGTTGAACGACATCCTCGACCTGTCGAAGATCGAGTCGGGCCGGCTCGAGGTCGAGCGCGTCACGTTCTCGCCGATCGCCGTGGTGCGCGACGTCGAGCGCCTCATGCGCGTGCGTGCCGAGGCGAAGGGCATCGCGTTCCACATCGACTTCGACGGCGCCGTGCCCGCGCACGTGCAGGGCGATCCGACGCGCGTGCGCCAGATCCTGATCAACCTGGTCGGCAACGCCGTGAAGTTCACCGAGATGGGCGAAGTGCGGCTGCGCGTGCGGTTGCGCGACGAGCCCGCCCCCGCACACCTGCACTTCGAAGTCGCGGACACGGGCATCGGCATCACGCAGGCGGAGTACGCCAAGCTGTTCCGGCCCTTCGGGCAGGCGGACAGCTCGACGACGCGGCGCTACGGCGGCACCGGGCTGGGGCTCACCATCTCGAAACGGCTCATCGACCTGCTGGATGGCACGATCGAAGTCGAGAGCGAGCCCGGGCGCGGCACGATCTTCAAGGTCGAGGTGCCCGCGGGCGACATCGAAGGCGTCGCGCGCGTGGCGCCCGCGCCACCGATCGCCGAGGTGCACCGCGACGAGGAAGAGCCCGAGGTGTCGGGCACCGTGCTGCTCGTCGAAGACGGTGCGGACAATCAGCGGCTGCTCGGCCTCTTGTTGCGCAAGCTCGGCCTCACGGTGGTGATCGCGGAGAACGGCCAGCAGGCCGTCGAGCGCGTGCAGGAGGCGCGGCTCTCCGGCCAGTCGTTCGCGCTCGTGCTCATGGACATGCAGATGCCCGTGATGGATGGCTACACCGCAACGCGTATCCTGCGACGGCAGGGCTACCAGGCCCCGATCGTCGCGCTGACCGCGCACGCGATGGACACCGAGCGTGCGCGCTGCATGGCCGCGGGCTGCGACGACTTCGCGACCAAGCCGATCGATCGGTCGCGCTTCTACGCACTCCTGCGCCGGCATCTCGGCGCCAAGAAGAGCCCCGACGCTTCCTGAGCGAGGTCGGTCCACCCGGGCCTGCCCGGCGCCGATACCTCTCCGATGGGCCGGGCGAAGGGCATCGCGATCCTGGACGCGGTGAAGTACCTGCGCGCGTGCCGCAACGAAGCGCGCCAGGTGCTGCCGGCGGAGCTGCACCACTACCTCGACGAGGAGATCACGCGCTCGAGCTGGTACCCGGAGAGCGACCTCGTCGAGCTGGTCCGCGCCGTCGCGAAGCTCCTGCCCGGGCCGCCCGACCGCGCGCTCATGATGATGGGCGAGCGCGGCGCGCGCGCGCAGACCGTCGTGTACGGCGACCTGATCCGCGGCGAGCAGTCGAGCAGCCGCACGTTCGCGCTCTGGTCGAGCCAACACGACTCGGGCGAGATGCGCTCGCACATGGAGAGCCCGAACCGCGTCCGCGTCGAGCTCTCCGGCTTCGAGGACACTTCCCGCGAGTTCTGTCTGGTGCTGGGTGGGTACATCTCGGGCACGCTCGCCATCAACGGCATCACGGACTCGTCCGTGCAGAAGCTCTCCTGTCGCCTCTGGGGCGATTCCCTCTGCTCGTGGCGCGCCACCTGGACGCCGGTGGACGAGAAGTGAAACGTCTTGACTCGCGCGAGGCGCCCGCCGATTCGAAGTCCGTGGGCCGGATCAAGGGCGTCTCCTTCCTCGGAGTCGTGAAGATGCTGCGCTCGCGCGGCGACGACGCGCGAGCGCTGCTCCGCCCCGAGCTGCACCACTTCCTCACCGAGACGCTGAGTCTCTCGGCCTGGTATCCCGAGTCCGTGCACGCGGAGCTCCTGCGCGCGGGCGCGCAGCTCTACCCGGGCTCGCCCGACCGCGCGCTCGAGCTCATGGGCGAGTCCGCAGCGGTGGGTCACAGCGAGCTGTTCCGCGAGCTCTTGCTCGGCCCGGGCTCGGCCAGCCGCGCGTTCGCGCTCTGGTCCACGCAGCACGACACCGGCGAGCTGCGGCGCGTGCGCGAGAGCGCCGACCGCATGACCTTCGAGCTCACGGGCTTCGAAGACACCTCGCGCGAGCTGTGTCTCGTGCTCACGGGTTACTGGCGCGCGACGTTCACGCTGAACGGCTGCTCCGACGTGACCGTCGAGAAGCTCGCGTGCCGGCTGTGGAAGGATTCGAGCTGTCTGTGGCGCTGCAGCTGGAAGCGCGAGGTGGGGCTGTGAACGCGAAGGGCGCCATCCTCGTGCAGCCCATCAAGTTCCTGCGCCGGCGGCGCGCCGAGGCACTGCCGCTCCTGCGCCCCGAGCTGCACCACTACCTGGACGAGCGCGTGGCGCTGTCGAGCTGGTACCCCGAGTCCGACTTCGCCGAGCTGATGGAGGCGGTGGTCGCGCTCTCGCCCGGCGCCGAGCGCGTGGCGACGATCGAGAAGATGGGCGAGCTCGGCGCGCGCGCGCACGCCGAGATCTACGGCGACTTGATCCGCACGCTGTCGACGAGCACGGTGTTCGCGCTGTGGTCGTCGCAGCACGACAGCGGCGAGCTGCGCGTCGTGCAGGAGTCGGCGACGACCGCGCGAGTCGAGCTGACGAACTTCGACTCGCCGTCGGACGTCGTCTGTCTCTTGACGTCGGGCTACATCCGCGGCGGGCTGTCGTGGAACGGCATGGAGGACGTGGTCGTCGCCAAGCTGCTCTGCACCGTGCGGGGCGATCGCATGTGCGCGTGGCGCGCGAACTGGAAGGACCCGGAAGCGACGCCGGTCACTCCCGCCCGCCGCCGTGCACGTTCACCTTCTCGCCGGTGATGTAGCTCGCGGCGTCCGACACCAAAAAGCGTACGGTGTACGCAACGTCCTCGGGTTGGCACACGCGCCCGAACGGCATGAGCGCGTCGAGCTTGCGCAGGTCGTCGACGCCCATCGCGCCTTTCGCGAGCCGCCGGCCCATCTCGGTCTCGACGAGGCCGGGCGCGACGACGTTCACGTGGATCCCGTGCTTCTTCTCTTCCTTCGCCAGCGTGAACGCGAGCGCCTCGAGGGCGGCTTTGCCCATGTTGTAGGGCGCGCCGCCGCCGGCGTGGTGGAGCGTGGCGACGGACGAGATCATCACGATGTCGCCCCGCGGACGCGTGCGCATGGACGGGATGAGCAGGTGGCACAGGTACCACGCGCCGAACGCGTGCGTGCGCACCACGCGCTCGAACTCCTCGGGGTCGGTGTTCTTCACGGTGTTGCCGCGGCTCGCGATGCCCGCGTTGTTCACGAGGATGTCGACGAAGCCGAAGTCGCGGATCACCGCGTCGACCATCGTCTGGCACGCTTCGAGCGAGTCGACCGAGGCCGAATACGCACGCGCGCGCCGGCCCAGCGACTCGATCGCAGCCACGGTCTCCTTGGCCGCCGCGTCGTCGCGGCGGTAGTTCACCGCGACGTCGGCGCCGTCCTGGGCGAGCGCGAGCGCGATCCCGCGTCCGATGCCCCGACTGCCGCCCGTGACCAACGCGACGCGACCCGAAAGCGACATGCGGATCTCCTTCCCATTGACTTCGCTCGCCTGCGGCTCGCTCATTCTACCGCGGCTCGCGCGGTGCCTGCGCGCGCTAGCGGAGGCGCCGTGGCAGCGAGTGCTCCCAGTCGGCCAGGATCGCGCGCAGGGCCGAGACGAACGCGAGCGGCTGGTCGAGCAACAAGTGGTGGTGCGCCTGCGGGATCTCGACGAGCGGCGCGTTGCGGTCGAGCAGCTCGACCATGTAGTCCGCGACGTCGGGAGTGACGAGATCGGACAGCTCGCCGCGGAACAGCGCCACGCGGCAGCGCACCTGCGCGAGGTGCTGCCCGATCGAGTCCGACGTCGCGCGGCGGAACACGCTGGGATCGAACTTCCACGTCCAGCCTGACGCAGTTCTGTGTAGAGAGTGCCGCGCCACGTGGTCCAGGATGTACGGGTTGTCGCACGGCTGCTCGGGCACGAGCCGGAACTTGGCGACCGCGGTCTCGAAGTCGGGATACGTCTTCGGGTTGCGGAACGCGCGCCCGCGCGTGCCTTCCTCGGATTCCGGGTCGGGCCGCCGCACGGGCGAGTCTACGATGATCGCGCCCGCGAGCCGGTCGCCCCAGCGCGCAGCGGCCTGGATGCACACGATGCCGCCCATGCTGTGGCCGACGAGCAGCGGCGCGCCCACGATGCCCGCGTCGCGCGCGACCGCCATGACCTCTTCCGCCCACTGCTCGCTCTTGTATTCGCTGCGCCGGCCGCTGTCGCCGTGGCCCGACAGGTCGAGCGCCGCGACGTGATACGTCGACGTCAAAAGCGGCGCGATGAAGCTCCACCAGTGCGCGTGCGCGGCGCCGCCGTGCACGAGCACGATGCCCGGCTTGTCGCGCTCGCCCCAGCGCAGGTAGTGGATGGGGCAGCCGAGCACTTCGACCTGGGCCTCGTCCGGCTTGTCCGCGAGCGCGCGCCGGAACCAGTCCGGCGCACTAACCAAGCTCGTACTTCTTCTTGAGCTCGGGATCGCGCGCGGCCAGGAGCTCGGCCAACGTCACCATCACCTTGCACTGCTTCCAGGTGGCGTCGTCCTGCATCTTGCCCTCGAGCATCATCGTGCCGCTGCCGTCGGGCATCGCCGCGAGCACGCGCTTCGCCCACAGCACTTCGTCGGCGGGCGGCGTGAACACGCGCTTCGCGATCTCGATCTGCGACGGGTGCAGCGACCACGCACCCACGCAGCCCATGAGGAACGCGTTGCGGAACTGGTCCTCGCAGCCGATGGGATCGTCGATGGCGCCGAACGGGCCGTAGAAGGGCAGGGCGCCCGTCGCGGCGCACGCGTCGACCATACGCGCCATGGTGTAGTGCCACAGGTCCTGCTGCGCGGTCGGGCGCGGCGCATCGGGGTGCTTCGGGTCGGGATCGGTCCGCACGAGATAGCCGGGATGCCCGCCGCCGACGCGCGTCGTCTTCATGCGCCGCGACGCGGCCAGGTCCGCAGGCCCGAGCGACATGCCCTGCATGCGCGGCGACGCGGTGGCGATCTCCTCGACGTTCGCGACGCCGAGCGCCGTCTCGAGGATCGCGTGCACGAGCAGCGGCCGGCGCAGCCCCGCCCTCGCCTCGAGCTGCGCGAGGAGCTGATCCACGTAGTGGATGTCCCAGGGCCCTTCGACCTTGGGCACCATGATCACCGCGAGCTTGTCGCCGATCTCGCCGACCAGGCGACAGAGGTCGTCGAGCACCCACGGGCTGTCGAGCGAATTGACGCGCGTCCACAGCTGCGTGTCCCCGAAGTCGGTGTCCTTCGCGATCTGGATGAGGCCCTCGCGCGCGTCGACCTTGCGCTCGGTGGGGATCGCGTCCTCGAGGTTGCCCAGCAGGATGTCCACCTGCTTCGCGATGTCGGGCACCTTCGACGCCATGCGCGGATTGCTCGGGTCGAAGAAGTGGATCATCCGCGAGGGCCGGACGGGGATCTCGCGCAGCGGATGCGGCGCGCCGATGGCCTTGGGCGACGTGAAATGACGGGGGCTGCGCATGTTCCCGAGAGTACCACGCGCCTTCGTTTCGGCTGCCCGGCGGGTGGGTGCGGCGCGCCGCTTCGCGATTCGCGCGGAATGGTTTGCTCGGGGCGGCTCGCATTTGGACCGCGCTCAAAGCTCGCTACGCGCGGCGCACCCACCCGCCGGGCAGAAGCAACCAGATCCGCCGCCCCCGCCTTTCCTTTCTTGTTTGTTTGTGAGTGGAAGAGGCGGTCGCCTCGGCAGTGCGCTCCTTCACTCAAAACTGAGGAGTGTGGAGTGGCGAGGAGCGGGGCGAGGCCGGGCGCGCGTAGCGAGCTTCGAGCGCGGCCCGGATGCCCGCCGCTTCGACCGGATGATTCCGCGAATCGCGAAGCGGCGCGCCCGGCCTCGCCCCGCGGAGCTCGCGTCGTTGTTCTAGAATCGCGCTCCACCCAAAACGACGAGGAAACCCCCAATGGCGATCAAGGTCGGCGATCGGATTCCCAAGGCGACGCTCAAGCGGCTCACGCCCGAGGGCATGAAGGACATCCACACCGAGGAGTTCTTCAAGGGCCGCAAGGTCGTGCTGTTCTCGGTGCCGGGCGCGTTCACGCCCACGTGCTCCGCGAAGCACCTGCCGGGCTTCGTCGAGCAGGCGGACAAGATCAAGGCGAAGGGCGTGTCCGAGATCGTGTGCATCTCGGTGAACGACGCCTTCGTGATGGATTCCTGGGGCAAGGACCGCAACGTCGGCAACAAGGTCACGCTGCTCGCCGACGGCAACGCCGAGTTCACGCGCGCGCTCGGGCTCGAGTTCGACGGCTCCGGCTTCGGCATGGGCATCCGCGGCCAGCGCTTCTCCGCGCTCGTCGAGGACGGCGTCGTGAAGAAGCTCCACGTCGAGGCGCCGGGCAAGTTCGAAGTGAGCAAGGCGGAAGTGATCCTCGGCGACCTCTCGTGAAGTTCGGGATCTTCTACGAGCACCAGCTGCCTCGCCCGTGGGGCGAGGGGGCGGAGCAGCGGCTCTTCCAGGAAGCGCTCGACCAGGTCGAGCTCGCGGACCAGCTCGGCATCGACCATGCGTGGGAGGTCGAGCACCACTTCCTGGAGGAGTATTCGCACTCGTCCGCGCCCGAGGTGTTCCTCGCGGCGTGCAGCCAGCGCACGAAGAAGATCCGCCTGGGCCACGGCATCGTGCTGTGCCCGCCGGGTTACAACCATCCCGCGCGCATCGCGGAGCGCATCGCCACGCTCGACCTGGTGTCGAACGGGCGCGTCGAGTTCGGCACTGGCGAGTCGTCGTCGATCGCCGAGCTCGGCGGCTACCGCGTGCCCGTCGCCGAGAAGCGCGCGGCGTGGCGCGAGGCCATCGAGCAGATCGCCAACATGCTGGTGATGGACCCGTATCCCGGCTTCGCGGGGAAGTACTTCTCGATGCCGTGCCGCAACGTGGTGCCGAAGCCCGTGCAGAAGCCGCACCCGCCGCTGTGGGTGGCGTGCTCGAACCGCGAGACGATCAAGCTCGCGGCGAAGCTCGGCATCGGTGCGCTCACGTTCGCGTTCGTCGACCCCGCGGAAGCGAAGCAATGGGTCGACGACTACTACCGGATCCTCAAGACCGAGTGCACGCCGGTCGGCCACGCCGTGAACGCGAACGTGGCGATGGTCACCGGCTTCTCGTGCCACCGCGACCTGGAAGAGGCCACGCGGCGCGGGCTCGAGGGCTTCCAGTTCTTCGGCTACGCGCTCGGCCACCACTACGGCTTCGGCGAGCACAAGGCGGGGCGCACGAACATCTGGGAGAACTTCCAGCGCGCACGCGCGGCGCTGCCCGACGCGGGGCCGAACCGCGGCGGCATCGGCACGCCCGACATGCTGCGCGCGCACCTGCGCAAGTTCGCGGACGCCGGCGTCGACCAGGTCACGTTCATCCAGCAGGGTGGCCGCAACCGCCACGAGCACATCTGCGAGTCACTCGAGCTCTTCGCCAGCGACGTCATGCCCGAGTTCCACGCCGAAGAGGCCGAGCGCCAGCGCAAGAAGCGCGAGGAGCTCGCGCCGTACATCACGGCGGCGCTCGAGCGCAAGCAGTACATGAAGCCGCTCGCGGACGAGGAGATCCCGGTCATGATCGCGCTCGGGCGGCAGATCGCCGAAGGCCAGGCGCGCTAGTTGGCCGGGCTGACCTTCGACGAGTTCGAAGTCGGCAAGGTGTTCACGCACCAGCCGTCGCGCACGGTCACCGAGGCCGACAATCTCTTGTTCTCGGCGCTCACGATGAACCCGCAGCCGCTGCACCTGGACGCGGAGTTCGCCAAAACGAGTCACTTCGGCCAGAGACTCGTCAATTCGATCTTCACGCTCGGGCTCGTCGTGGGTCTCTCGGTCGGCGAGACCACGCTCGGCACGACCGTCGGGAACCTGGGCTTCGAGAAGGTCGAGTTCCCGAAACCCGTCTTCATCGGCGATACGATCACCGCGCAGACCGAGGTGCTCGAGAAGCGCGAATCGAAGTCGCGGCCCGAATGGGGCGTCGTCGTGTTCGAGCACCGCGGCGTGAACCAGCGCGGCGAAGTCGTGGCCGTGTGCCGGCGGGCCGCGATGATGTTGAAGAAGCGCGCGTAGCCCGCTTGCCGGGTTCAGCCAGCGCCCGCCTGCGGCTCCGGGTAAGATGCCCTCGCGCGAATCGGTAGGGGACGTCGCATGGATCGGTGCTCGAGAGCAGCCTTGGTTTGCGCGGCGGCCGCGCTCTGGTCGGGCTGCGAGCGCGGCTCCGAGAAGACGGCGGCTCCCGTGCCGTCGGTGGTCGTCGCGCCCGTCGAGCAGCGCGACGTCACGGTCGCCGAGGAGTGGGTCGGCACCACGACCGGCAACGTCAACGCCCAGATCTACCCCAAGATCCAGGGCTACCTGCTGAAGCAGAACTACGCGAACGGCGCCGCGGTGAAGGCCGGCGAGGTGCTGTTCCAGATCGATCCGCGCCAGGCCCAGGCCGCGTACAACCATGCCAAGGCCGATCTCGCCGAGGCCCGAGCGCGGCTGCTCAAGACACAACAGGACGTGACGCGCTACACGCCGCTCGCCAAGGAGGGCGCCGTCAGCCAGAAGGAGCTCGACGACGCGGTGCAAGCGCAGGCGGCGGCGCAGGCTTCGGTCGAGGCCGCGAAGGCTGCTCAGGACAACGCGCAGCTCAACCTGGACTGGACCAAGGTCAACTCGCCGATCGACGGGGTCGCGGGCATCGCGAACTCGCAGGTCGGCGACCTCGTCAGCCCGCAGACGCTTCTCACCGAGGTCTCACAGCTCGATCCCATCAAGGTCAGCATCCAGGTCTCCGAGGTCGACTACCTGCGCCTGGTGAAGCGGAAGGAGCAGCAGCCGGCCGGGCAGATTGCGCTGACGCTGATCCTCGCGGACGGCTCGATCTACCCGGAGAAGGGCAGGTTCGACGCCGCGGGCCTCGGCGTGGCTCCGACCACCGGCACGATCCAGGCGCAGGTGCTCTTCCCGAATCCCGGCAACCTCCTGCGGCCTGGTCAGTTCGGCAAGGTGCGCGCGGACACCGAGCAATTGAAGGGCGCGCTCGTGATTCCCCAGCGCGCCGTCAGCGAGATGCAGGGCATCAAGCAGGTCGCGGTGGTGGGTCCCGACGACAAGGTCGCGATCAAGAAGGTCGTCCTCGGCCCCACCGTGGGCACCGACGTGGTCGTCGGGGAAGGGCTGCAGGCCGGCGAACGCGTGATCGTGGAGGGCCTGCAGAAGGTGCGGAACGGCATCACCGTGAAGGCCGAGACCACCACGAGCCAGGCCCCGGCGGCGAAGCCCGGAAGCTGATCGGTGTCCCGCTTCTTCATCGACCGCCCGATCGTCGCCATCGTCATCTCGATCATCACGGTGATCGCGGGCGTCGTGATGATCGCGCGGCTGCCGATCGCCCAGTACCCGGACATCGTTCCGCCGATCATCCAGGTCCAGACGACCTACACGGGCGCCGACGCGCTCACCGTCGAGCAGGCCGTGGCCACGCCGATCGAGCAACAGATGAACGGCGTGCAGGGCATGATCTACATGAGGTCCATCAACGGCAGCGACGGCACGCTGACGCTGCAGGTGAGCTTCGACGTCGGCACCGACGTCAACCTGGACCAGGTGTTCGCGCAGAATCGCCTGGCGCAGGCGAACTCGCAGCTGCCGACTTCGGTCGTCGAGTACGGCACCACGGTGAAGCAGACCGTCGGCCTGCCGCTGCTCGTCATCCCCATCTACTCGCCGAACGGCACCTACGACGCGCGCTTCCTCGGCAACTACGCCACGATCAACGTCACCGACCAGCTCGCGCGCGTGCCGGGCGTCGGCCAGGTGACGCTGTTCGGCGCCGCCGACTACGCGATGCGCGTCTGGGTGCGCCCCGACACGCTGGCCAAGCTCGGCATCACGGTCACCGACGTGGTCAACGCGGTGAAGGCGCAGAACGTGGTGAACCCGGCCGGGCAGATCGGCGGCGAGCCCGCGCCGCCGGGCCAGCAGTTCACCTACACGGTGACCGCCAAGGGGCGGCTCGTCGACGCCGACCAGTTCGGCGACATCATCATTCGTGCGAACCCCGACGGCTCGTTCGTTCGCCTGCGCGACGTCGCGCGCATCGACCTGGGCTCGTTGAACTACCTGCAGCTCGGCCGCTTCCAGGGCAAGCCGGCCGCCATCCTGGCGATCTACCAGTCGCCGGGGTCGAACGCGCTCGCCACGGCGGGCGTTCTGAAGCAGCAGATCGAGGAGCTCTCGAAGCGCTTCCCCGCGGATGTCGCGTACTCGATCGCGCTGGACACCACGCTCCCGATCAGCGAGGGCATCGACGAGATCGTGCACACGCTGGTCGAGGCGATCGTGCTCGTGATCGTCGTCGTGTTCCTGTTCCTGCAGGGCTGGCGCGCCACGCTGATCCCGCTGATCGCGGTGCCGGTCTCGCTGGTGGGCGCGTTCATCTTCTTCCCGATGCTGGGCTTCTCGATCAACACGCTGTCCCTGCTGGGGCTCGTGCTGGCGATCGGGCTCGTCGTCGACGACGCGATCGTGGTCGTCGAGGCGGCCGAGGTCGGGATCGAGCACGGGTTGTCGCCGCGCGACGCCACGATCAAGGCGATGGAAGAGGTGTCGGCGCCGGTCGTCGGGATCGGTCTCATCCTCGCCGCCGTGTTCATCCCCGCAGGCTTCATGGCCGGGATCACCGGCCGCCTGTACCAGCAGTTTGCCATCACGATCGCGATCTCGGTGCTGATCTCCGCGTTCAACGCGCTCACGCTGTCGCCCGCGCTCTCGGCGCTTCTCTTGCGGCACAAGACGCCCGCGCGTGGCCCGCTGGGCCGCTTCTTCGCCGCCTTCAATCGCTTCTTCGACGCCGCGACCCAGCGCTACGTGAACGTGTCGGGCGCCGCGATCCGCCGCTGGGTGCGCAGCCTGATCCTCCTGGCCGGCATGACCGTGATCGCGGTCGGCGTCGGGCGGATCCTGCCGACGTCGTTCGTGCCGATCGAGGACCAGGGCTACTTCTTCATGCAGCTGCAGCTGCCGGACGCCGCCTCGCTGCAGCGGACCGACGCGATCGCGCGCGACGTCGAGAGCGTGCTGGCGAACACCAAGGGCGTGCAGAGCTACACCTCGATCGTCGGCTTCAGCCTGCTGTCGAACATCTCGCAGTCGTACGCGGGCTTCTACTTCGTGCAGCTCGACCCGTGGAAGGAGCGGGGAACGCGCACCGCCGACTTCATCATGCGCGAGATCAACGCGCAGCTGGCGCAGATGCCCGGCGCGCAGGCATTCGCGTTCGGACCGCCCTCGATCCCCGGCGTCGGCAACGCCGGCGGCTTCGACGTCATGCTCCAGGACCGGGCCGGGAACGGCGTGGACTACCTCGCGGAGAACACGCAGCACTTCATCGACGCGCTCCGGAAGCGGCCCGAGCTGTCGGGCGTCGTCACGGTGTTCCGCCCGGACGTGCCGCAGATCTTCGCGAACGTCGACGCCGACAAGGTCTACAAGCTCGGCGTCTCGTCGACCGACGTGTACAACACCTTGCAGGCGCTGCTCGGGTCCTCGTACGTGAACCAGTTCAACCGCTTCGGCCGCACCTGGAAGGTGTTCCTGCAAGCGGAGCCGGAGTTCCGGGTCAACGCGCGGGACATCGGCGGCTTCTACGTGCGCAACAAGACCAACCAGATGGTGCCGCTGTCCACACTGATGGCGGCGCGCGAGTCTGTAGGGCCCGCGTACACCAACCGGTACAACCTCTACCGCGCGGTCGAGGTGCTCGGGAGTCCCGCGCCGGGCTTCAGCTCCGGCCAGTCGATGGCCGTGGTCGAGCAGACCGCGCGCGAGGTGCTCCCCGCCGACATGAGCTACGAGTGGACGAACATGTCGTACCAGGAGACGCATGCCGGCGGAGGCGCGGGCACGTTCGCGCTGTCGATTCTGTTCGTCTTCCTCATCCTGGCGGCGCTGTACGAGAGCTGGTCGCTCCCGTGGAGCGTGCTGCTCACGACGCCCATCGCCGTGTTCGGCGCCTTTCTCGGGATCTGGGCGCGCGGGCTCGACAGCGACGTGTTCTCGCAGGTCGGACTCATCATGCTGATCGGGCTGGTCGCGAAGAACGCGATCCTGATCGTCGAGTTCGCGGTGCTCGAGCAGAAGGGCGGCAAGTCGCCGTTCGACGCTGCGCTGGCCGGTGCGAAGAGCCGCCTGCGCCCGATCCTCATGACGAGCTTCGCCTTCATCCTGGGCTGCGTGCCGCTGTGGACCGCCTCGGGGTCGGGTGCGATCTCGCGCCAGAGCATCGGCACCACGGTGATCACCGGCATGCTCGCTGCGACGGGCATCGCGATCTTCTTCGTGCCGATGTTGTACGTGCTGGTCGAGCGAATCGCCGGGCGCAGCGAGGCGGCCGCCCCGGAGAGCCCGCCGCCCAGCCCGGCGGTCGGGGACTAGGGCCGCAGGTTCGACGGCACCGCCGGCGCGGGCTCGGCCGCGTTCCAGCCGCCGCCCAGGACGCGGTACAGCGTGACGACCGAGACGAGCTCGTCGCGGCGCACCTGCGCGAGCGCGAGCTGCTCGGGGTAGAGCTGCTGCTGCGCGTCGAGCACCTCGAGGTAGGTGGCGAGGCCGCCCGCGTAGCGCGTGCGCGCCGTCTTCAACGCCTCCTCGAGCGCGGCGACCGAGGTTTCGCGCTGGGCGCGCTGCTCGTCGAGCTTGCTGCGCGCGATCAACGCGTCCGAGACCTCGCGCAGCGCGTTCAGCACGGCGCTCTCGTAGCTCGCGAGCGCGGCGTCGGTGGCGGCCTGCGCGGCTTTCCACTGATAGGTGGTCTGGCCGGCGGTGAACAGCGGCCCGGCCGCCTGCGCGGCGTACGACCACAGCGACGACTTGTGCTCCAGGAGATTCGAAACGTCCGAGCTGAGCGTCCCGCCCAGCGCCGTCAGGCCGACGCGCGGGAAGTATTGGGCGAAGGTCTCCCCGATGGTCGCGTTCGCCGCGACGAGCGTCTGCTCGGACTGGATCAGGTCGGGCCTGCGCTCGAGCAGCTGTGCAGGAACGCCCGCCGGAATCTCCGGGGGCACGCTCTGCGCCAGCAGCGCCGTCCCGCGCGGCATCCCCTGCGCGGGGCGGCCCACCAGCACGGCGATCTCGTTCTCCTTCTGGACGATGGCGGCTTCCACGCGCGGGACGTCGGCGGCCACTTGCGCGAGCGCGGCCTGCGCGCGCAGCGAGTCGAGCTTCGAAGCCACGCCGCCGCGGTAGCGGCGGTTGAACAGGTCGAAGGTCTCCTGGAACGAGACGACGTTGTCGCGGGCGATCTGCAGCTCGAGGTCGAGCTCGAGCAGCTCGAAATAGGACTGCGCCACTTGCGAGACGAGCGACAGCACCACGCCGTGGCGGCCGGCGTCGCTGGCGAGCAGGTCGGCGTAGCTGGCCTCCGCGCCGCGCCGGATGCGACCCCACAGGTCGAGCTCCCAGGACGCGTTCGCAAAGGCGAGGAACGTGTTTGCGACGTCCGGTGCTTCCTGGTCTGCGACGCCGATCCGGACCAGCTTGCCACGCGCAGCGACGCCGCCGTAGCCGACTTGGGGGAAGAGCGGCGAGCGCGCGATCGCCGCCTCGTCCCGGGCCTGCTCCACGCGGGCGATCGCCGCGCGCAGGTCGCGGTTGTTCGCGAGCGCCTCCTCGACCAACTGGCGGAGGACCGGATCGGTGAACACGTCGAACCACGGGGTGTCCGCGATCGAAGCGGTCTGGGCGGGCGTCTCGCGGAAAGTCTCCCCGAGCGGAAGCGGCGGGCGCCGGTAATCGGGCCCGACCGCGCACCCCGCGAGCGCGACCGCGCACACCGCGCACATCGCGCCCACCCTACGGCTTGCGAGAGCGAGGACGCGGGAGGGCCCCCGCCGAAGCCGTTTCCCTACCATGGGCGCTGTTATAACACCGGTCGGACGGTCTCCGCTCACCGAAGCCAAATGCCGGAGGACGTCCCGGCGCAGAGGGTCGCCGCTCGCGCTGCGCGGCTCGCGCCAACGGCGCGCCCGGCCTCGTCGGCGCGAAGCGCCCGTCGCAGGAGAAGCGCAGGCGCGTGGATGCGGAGGGAACGCAGTGACTGCTCTCGCGCAGTCACTCGACACGTCGCGCGCTCACGGACTCCGCAGGCCTGCCGGCAATGGCTCCAGGCGGCGCGCCTCAGGGCGGGTCCCAGAAGCCGGGCGCGCGCACGAGCCCGGGCTTTGCGACGCGCAGCAGCGCGATCCACGCGTACGCACCCGCGAGCGTCTGCAGGTCGAGGAGCAGCGACGGCCCGAGCCGCCGCGCCGGCATCACCCAGCTCGAGAAGACGGTGCACGACACGTGGAGCGCGGCCGCGAGGAAGACGGGCGCGAGCCACAGCCAGCGCTCGAAGGCGCCGACGCCGCGGCGCAGCAGCACGGCGAAGCCGTAGAGCGCCACGGGCGCGTATGCAGGCAGCGCGTAGGGCAGGTAGCGCGCCGTCCAGAGGATCGCGCGCTTCGTGAACGTGTTCGGGTCGAAGATGCTGAAGCAGCTCATCCAGGTGGCGTAGCAGCCCGCGGCCGCGGCGTCGGAAGCCAGGGCGGCCCCGACCAGCGCGGGCAGACACAGCGCGATCGTCCAGTAGTGCTTCTCGCCGACTCCCACCGGCGCGGGAGCTTAACCAACGAAGTCGCCGAGGAGAGCCCGGCGCAACAATTTGCCGCTCTCCGTGCGCGGCAGGGCCGGCACGAACCGGATGCGCCGCGGCAGCTTGTAGCCCGCCAGACGCGCGCGGCAGAACTCGACCAGCTCGGCCTCGCCGGCGGAGCAGCCCGCGCGCAGCACCAACCAGGCCGCCACGCGCGCGCCGAACGCCGGGTCCGGCTCGCCCGCGACGGCGGCATCGGCCACGGCCGGGTGCTCGCGCAACGCCGCCTCGACTTCGGCCGGGTACACGTTCTCGCCGCCCGACACGACGAGGTCGCTGCGGCGGTCGAGCACCACGAGATCCCCGGAGGGCTCGAGCCGCCCCACGTCGCCCGTGTGGAGCCAACCCCCGCGGAGCGCGTGCGCGGTCGCCTCGGGCCGGCGCAGGTAGCGCGTCATGACGGTCGGGCCGCGCACCGCGATCTCTCCTTCGGCACCGCGCGGCAGCTCTACACCATCGGGTGACACGATGCGGAGCTCCGTGCAGAAGAGCGGCCGGCCGGTGGAGTCGCCCGGTTCGCGCGCGCGTTCGAGCGGCAGGGTCGCGACCTGCGATGCCGCCTCGGTGAGCCCGTAGGTGGTGGCGATCGGAAAGCCCAGTGCGCGCGCGCGGGCCAGGAGCCGTGCGGGGCAAGGGCCGCCGCCGACCAGCACGCAGCGCAGCTCGGGCGGGGCGGGGCGGTCGCCGCGCGCATCGAGCACGCGCTCGAGCATGCTCGCCACGAACGAGACGAGCGTGATGCCGCCGTCGTCGAGCTCCTTCGCGACGCGCACCGGGTCGAAGCGCTCGTGCACGGTGACGGCCGTGCCCGAGAGCGCGCTGCGGTACAGGATCGCGAGGCCGCCCACGTGCGCGAGCGGCAGGCACGCGAGCCAGCGGTCGCCCGGCAGATGGCCCAGGTGCAGCGCGGAGCCGAGCGCGCTCCAGAGGAACGCGCCGTGCGAGAGCTCGGCGCCCTTCGGCTCGCCGGTCGTGCCCGAGGTGTAGACGACGGCCGCGGTGGCGGCGAGATCGACCTGGTCGCGAAGCGGGACGTCCGCGCCCGGGCACGCGTCACAGATCGGTGTAGGTGCCCGCCGGAGCCCCGGCAGGCCGGCGGAAGCCGCACGGGCACGCTCGGCGAGCTCGCCGCCGCCGTGCACGAGGACGCGCGGCGCCGCGTCGGCCAGCTGGAAGGCGAGCTCGCGCGCGACGAGGCGCAGGTTCAGCGGCACGAGCGCTGCGCCGGTGAGCTGCGCCGCGTGCACCAGCGCCACGAGATCGACGCCGTTCGGCAAGAGCGCGGCCACGCCATCGCCTTCGCGCACGCCGAGCGCGCGCAGTCCGCGCGCCATGGCATTCGCGCGCGCGAACAGCTGGGCGAAGTCGAGGCGCGCTTCGCCGCAGGCGAGCGCCGGGCTCGCCGGCGAGAGCGCCGCGCGCGCGGCCAGGAAGACGGGCAGGTTCACGGTACCAGCTCGACTGCCGGGCCCGTCGCGAGCGCCGCGAGCGCGGCGCGATCCGGCGCCGCGCCGAGACCCGGCTCCTCGCACAAGTCGAGGCAGCCGTCCTTCGGCTCGGGGCCGTGGCCGAGATCCGCTGCGAGCCACGCGCCCGTCGCGAGCCCGCACGCCGGCAGCGGCCCCGGCAGCGCAGCGGCGAGCGCCAGCGCGGCCGCCCGGCCGATCGCGCCGTCGAGCGCGCTCGTCACCCATACCCGCACGCCGGCGGCGCGCGCGCGCACGGCGAGGGCGAGCGCAGCGCGGAGCCCGCCGAGCACCGCGGGCTTGAGCACGAGCGCGTCGACCGCGCGCCGCTCGACCAGCTCCGAGGCGCGC
>Ga0335077_10002192_pt1 | contig 23287 bp, 20 predicted proteins | sample Lox_Sample_31_FD_207151 | JGI IMG/M metagenome (GOLD analysis project Ga0335077, IMG submission 207151) | Soil microbial communities from Loxahatchee National Wildlife Refuge, Florida, United States - Lox_Sample_3.1 | ecosystem: Environmental > Terrestrial > Soil > Wetlands | place: USA...
GAGGACGACGATCGAATCCGCGCCTCGCACGGTGGAGACGCGGTGCGAGATCAAAATCACCGTGCGGTCGCGCATCACTGCGGTGAGTGACGTCAGAATGCGCTCTTCGGTCAGGGTATCGACGCTCGATAGCGCATCATCCAGAATCAGGATGCGGGGATTGCGGAGCAGGGCACGTGCGATAGCCGTGCGCTGCTTCTGGCCGCCCGAAAGCGTGATGCCGCGTTCACCCACCATGGTTTTATATCCATCAGGGAAAGATTCGATATCGCCGGCGAGACCCGCCATCTCGGCGGCGTGCCTGATTTCGTCTTCCGAGGCGTTTTCCACGCCGAACGCGATATTCTCCGCGAGCGTGGCGCTGAACAGGAAGGTTTCCTGCGGGACGAAACCGATGTTGCGCCGGAGTTCCGCCGGATCCAGGGCGCGCAGATCGATGCCGTCAACACAGACCGCACCGGTGGTCGGATCCATGAGGCGCGGAACCAGGCTGACCAGCGTGCTCTTGCCGCTTCCCGTATGGCCGACCACGGCGATGTTGGCGCCCGCGGGGATGTACAGGTCCACGCCGTCCAGCGCGCGGCCGCTGGGATAAACCAAACCGACTTCCCGGAATTCGATTTCGCCGCGCAGACGAGGGATGGCGACCGGCGCCTGAGGTAACGCAATGGTCGGCCGTTCCCGCGTGATCTGGTTGATACGCCCCATGGAAGCGCTGCCGCGCTGCATCAGATTGACCACCCAGCCGAGCGCGATCATGGGCCACACCAGCATGCCCATATACGTGTTGAACATCACGAAGCCGCCAAGCGAGATTCGGCCCAGCACTACCTGGTATCCTCCGGCCCACAGCACCACGAGAAAAGTAAAGCCGATGAGGGCTTCTAGGAGAGGCTGAAACAATCCTGAGACCTTGACCAGCTTGAGGTTCTGCGCGATGTATTCGTTGTTCAGATCCGCGAAACGGCGGAGTTCCGCGGCCTCTTGAACGAACGCGCGAATCATGCGGACGCCCGAGAGGTTCTCCTGCACGCGGCTGCTGATGTCGGAAAACATCGCCTGGATGGCTTCAAAACGTTCATGGATCGCGCGTCCGAAAAGCATCACGGCGACGCTCACCAGCGGGGCGGGCAGCACCGCGAAGATCGTCAGCTTCCAGTCGGTGAAGGCCATTACGGCGATGGCAAGCACGAAGGTCAGGCTGGTTTCCATCCAGTACATGATGCCTGGCCCCAGCATCATGCGCACCGCGTTCAGATCGTTGGTGGCCCGCGCCATGATGTCCCCGGTGCGATGGCGCGCGTAAAAATCGGGCGACAGCGAAACCAGGTGCGCAAACAAATCGTTGCGCAGGTCGTACTCGATGTCGCGCGATATGCCGATGAGAATCACGCGCATCCAGTACTGGAAGATGCTTCTTGCGAGTGCGATCGCCACCAGCAGAAGAGTGAGCCACAGGATGACCGGCAAGGGCCGGTGAGCGGTGAGCGCGTCAATCGCGCTGCGAATCACCAGGGGCACGGCGGCATGAGCCAGGTCCTTGAGCAGGAGGGATCCCATCCCAAGCGCCAGGCCGCGGCGGTAGCGCTGCATGTAAGGCCACAGAGTCCTGAATGATTCCAGCATCGCTTACAGGCCCACGAAGCTCGCGAGGGTCTTGGTCCATTCTAAGAAAAAAGTCTTCCGCCCTTCCCGGTTATGCCACCAGCCATAGGGGGAGAAAAAGTCGTCGCCCGCCGCCACCATGTGCACTTCAATGCCCGGCCACGCGGCGTGAAGGGCGCGTAATGCACGGCGCGTATGATAGTCCGAAGTCACCACGATCACGGTGCGCGCGTGAAGCTTGTCGAGTGCCGGTAAAATCATGCGGACTTCTTCGTCGGTCGAATGCGCGTTGTGTGGAACGGGAACAAACCACGCGGCCGGGTAGCCCCGCCGCACCACGAACGGGATGGCTAGATCACACTCGTAAAGATCATACAGGCCGCCAGGTCCGCTGACCAGAACTTTGGGCGCATAGCCCTGCTTGACGAGTTCCGCCGCCCGCAGAATGCGATGTCCGTAGGGGTCGCCGGCCAGCACGACGATCACGTCAGCATGTGACGGCCGTTCCGAGTCCACCAGCAAAGCGCCCATCCAGCCCATCCAAACGGAATGCGTCAGGATGAGAAGCAGGATGCAAGCAGCAATAATGGCCAGATTTACTGAACAGAAATGGCGGCGAGCCACGAACTACTTCTCGTCCGTGGTGTTCTTCTGGTCCAGATGACCGACGGTTTTCAACCGCTGATACAACTTCTCGACTTCGGCTTCGTCCTCCGGCCGCAGCAAGCGGTAGCGTGGGGAAGGGAGCTGGCGGCGCTCGGGGCCTGGGTTCAGCGCCTCACCGTGGTACTGCCGGTGGGGCACGCCATCAATCAAAGCGTCGCACGACAGTTTGCGCAGGTTTCGCAGCAGGTTATTGCAGCAATCGAGGTCGCCCGGATAGATCAACAACACGCGCGAATCGTCGAACAGCGTCATGCGTACAATCAGCGGCGAGATCCAACCGGTACGATCGAGCCGGCGGATGTCCATCCACGGAACGCGACGATTGCCGATGGCCAGAAACTCTTTGTGAATTTCGATTGCCGGGCGAAAAGCCAGAATCAACAGAAGCGTTGAGCTGACCAGGAACACGACGCCCGGGATAAACGCAGGCGCCCATCGCAGGCCCAAGCCCAGCCATCCCGAAAAAGTCGCAAGCGCCAGGGCGGTCACCCCGAAGTACAGATAATGGCGAGCCGGCACGTAGCGAGTCATGGAAGGCCCCGACACTTTTAGCCTACTCCGGCCCGCCTCGCTCGTCAATGCACTTTGAGAAAACGGAATCCGCGCCAGCCATAATGCAATCCGCTCCACAGGGTTGCCGCGGCTGTGGGCCACAGTAAAATTTGAGCGAGACTGTGAAGCTGGGGCGAATTTACCGCATTTTGCACCATCCATGTGATGGCGCAGACGATTTGAATCAGAGTGCTCAGTTTTCCCCAGACGCTCGGTTGGAACCGGCGGAAATCTGTGAATAGCAACGCGAATCCCGACGAGGCCAAAAGGAAAATGTCGCGGCCGAAGATCACCATCACTAACCACCAGGGTATGCTGCCCGCAATGGCGAGCGACAGATAGACCCCGCTCAACAGGAATTTATCGGCGATGGGGTCGAGATACGCGCCGACGGATGTTACCTGGCCGAAGCGCCGCGCCAGCACTCCGTCGAGACCATCCGTCAGAGCCGCGAAGGCGAACAAGAGGAGCGCGGACGTGTGCCGGCTCCCGACAATCGCTGCAAAGGCAAAAGGGGCGAGCAGCAGGCGCGCGAGGGTGAGCAGGTTGGGGAGGCTAGCCAGCCGGCGCATTGCTTCGACCGCACGAAAAGCGGCGCATGTCTAATCGTGATGCCCGTGAGCGTGGTGATGTGCGTGGTTGTGAGATGACTGGGCAGAGTGGGCATCGGTAAGATCCCGGCGCTCCGGCGCTGCCAGGCGGCGCTCCAGCCATGAGACCACATCCGGCAAGCCGCTCCCCTTCTTTAGATTTGTAAAAACGAAGGGCCTGCTCCCGCGCATCTTACGCGCGTCGCGATCCATCACCTCGAGCGAAGCGCCGACGTAAGGCGCGAGATCGATCTTGTTGATGACCAGCAAGTCCGACCGTGTGATGCCCGGACCGCCCTTGCGCGGGATTTTGTCCCCACCGGCCACGTCAATCACGTAAATCGAAATGTCGACCAGCTCCGGGCTGAACATGGCGGCCAGGTTATCGCCGCCGCTCTCAACGAAGATAATCTCAAGCCCCGGCAGTTTCGATTCGAGGTCGGCAATCGCTTCCAGGTTCATCGATGCGTCCTCGCGGATTGCCGCATGCGGGCACCCGCCGGTTTCGACGCCGCGGATCCGCTCCCCGGGCAACGTGCCTTGACGGATCAGGAACTCAGCGTCTTCTTTGGTGTAGATATCGTTGGTGACCACGCCGATGCTGAACCGTTGCGCCAGTTCGCGGCTGAGGCAGTCAACGAGAGCGGTTTTCCCGCTGCCCACCGGTCCGGCTACGCCTACACGAAAGGCTCGCATCGCACCCAGATTAGAACAAGAAGTAGCGCTGCGCCAGCGGCAGCACGCTCGCGGGTTCGCAGGTGAGCAGTTCACCATCGGCGCGAACTTCGTAGGTTTCAGGATCTACTTCGAGCTTCGGCGTAGCGAAGTTGTGAACCATGTCCCGCTTGCCGATCCGCCGGCAATTCTCGACGGCGACGGCCTTCTTTGCGAGGCCGATCTTCTGCGGCACGCCGGCCTCGAGCGCCGCTTTCGAAACAAAAGCGAAGCCAGTGGAACCGACGGCTCGCGCGAATGAGCCGAACATGGGGCGATAAAACACCGGCTGCGGCGTCGGAATGGAGGCATTGGCGTCGCCCATGACGCTCCAAGCGATGAATCCGCCTTTGACCACGATTTCGGGTTTCACGCCAAAAAACGCCGGCTTCCATAGAACGAGATCGGCCAGTTTCCCTGGTTCGATCGACCCCACGTGCGCGGCAACGCCATGCGTAATGGCCGGATTGATAGTGTACTTGGAGACGTAGCGTTTTACGCGCGCGTTGTCGTTGCGGCTGGAGTCGCCGGCCAGTGGGCCGCGCTGCACTTTCATCTTATGCGCGGTCTGCCAGGTGCGCGTCACCACTTCGCCGATGCGTCCCATGGCCTGAGAGTCGCTCGAGATCATGCTGAATACGCCGAGATCGTGCAAGATGTCCTCGGCGGCAATCGTTTCAGGGCGTATGCGGCTCTCGGCGAAAGCCACATCTTCGGGAACCTGTGGGTTCAGATGGTGGCAGACCATCAGCATGTCGAAGTGCTCGTCGATGGTGTTAACCGTAAACGGCCGCGTGGGATTGGTAGACGACGGCAGGACATTGGGCTGCGCGGCGATGCGAATGATATCCGGCGCATGACCGCCTCCGGCGCCCTCGGTGTGATAGGTGTGGATGGTGCGGTCGCCGATGGCGCGGATGGTGTCCTCGACGAAGCCCGCTTCGTTGATGGTGTCGGTGTGGATGGCGACCTGGACGTCGTACTGGTCCGCCACCTTCAAGCAGGCGTCGATGGCGGCTGGAGTAGCGCCCCAATCTTCATGCAGCTTTAATCCGCAGGCGCCGCCCTCGATCTGTTCCACGAGCGGCAGAGGCGTAGCAGTGTTTCCCTTTCCGAGGAACCCGAAGTTCAGGGGCCACGCTTCGGCCGCTTCCAGCATGCGCTGAATGTTCCAGGCACCCGGCGAGCAGGTGGTGGCATTGGTTCCGGTAGCGGGCCCGGTGCCGCCCCCGATCATCGTGGTGACGCCGTTCGAAATGGCTTCAAACACCTGCTGCGGAGAAATGAAATGGATGTGGGTATCCAAAGCGCCGGCAGTCACGATCAGATTTTCGCCGGCGATCACCTCGGTGGCCGAGCCGATCACTAAATCCGGATCGACACCGGCCATCGTATCGGGATTACCGGCTTTGCCGACCTTGACGATGCGGCCGTCGCGAATGCCGATGTCGCCCTTCACAATCCCCCAGTGATCGATGATCAATGCGTTCGTAATTACCAGGTCGAGTGCGCCGTGGAGGCTTTCGCGAGTGGCTGTGCTGCTCTGGCCCATGCCGTCTCGAATCACCTTGCCGCCGCCGAAGGTGACCTCGTCGCCATATGTGGCGAAGTCGTGCTCCACTTCGATGATCAACTCAGTGTCGGCCAAGCGAACACGGTCGCCCTTGGTCGGGCCGTACAAATCGGCATACGTGCGGCGGGGAATCTTCAGGCTCATGTGCGCTCCAGGGCTCCGTTTACGCGTCCATTGTGGCCGTACACCACGCGCGCGCCGGCCAGTTCCACCAGCGTGACTTCTTTCTCTTCGCCGGGTTCGAATCGTGACGCCGTACCGGCGGCGATGTTCAGGCGCATTCCGTACGTTTTGGCGCGGTCGAACTGGAGGGCGCTGTTGACCTCGAAGAAGTGAAAATGGCTGCCTACCTGCACGGGGCGATCGCCGGTGTTTTTCACAAGAACAGAGGCGGTCGGGCGGCCCGCATTAGCTATTATGGCGGCGTTTTCGAGTAGGTATTCACCGGGTTTCATAGCTATCTCACTGGATCGTGCACTGTGACGAGCTTTGTTCCATCCGGAAAGGTGGCTTCCACTTGCACTTCGTGCAGCATCTCCGCGATTCCCTCCATGAGATCGTCGCGCTGCAGGATTTTGGTCCCCAGCACCATGATGTCGGCGACGCTTTTCCCGTCGCGCGCAGCTTCAAGAATCTCGGACGAGATGATCGCCACTGCTTCCGGATAATTCAGCTTCAGTCCGCGTCCCTGCCGTTTGCGCGCCAGTTCCGCGGCGACAAAAATCATGAGCTTTTCCTGCTCTCGAGGAGTGAGATGCAACCTTTTCTCCTTGGAACCTCAGTAGATCTTGCGAGGAATTACGGCGTCCTGGCCGTAGAGCGCCTGCTTCGCGACGCGCCAAAAAGCGACCAGACCGCTGTGGATGTCGCGACCATTCTGACTGAGCGCCCGGACAACGAGGCCGTGCGCCGGAAGTCTGCCGAGGCCCCATATTATCACAGCCGAAGTGAGCTCCCCCGCCAGTTCCTGGAGTTGTTTTTCGAGGTCGTGCCAGGTGCTCTCACCCGCGCCGGCCCGGCAGATGAAGAAGGACGAAAAATAGCGGTATGGTCCAAGGCGCGCGGGAGATTCGAGCGGCCTCGCTAGCGGATCGAGATGGCAGCGTTCAACCGCGACAGGGATTCCAGCGGCGCGCAAATCAAATCGGAGTTGTAGCGCTTCGTAGGAGAAAATCTCACCGCGAGCTTCGCGCCCCGGCGCTACAGTTTCCCACCAGAATAGCCCGGCGCCGTCCTCGAGATTCACCATCGTATTTTGACGGTATCTGGAACCCGCGAAGGGGATGAGAGGATCCGGCAGATACTCGAGCAGCCCGCCTTCCCTGACGTTGACACGAGCCGTTAGCGCGGCTGCATCCGCTTCCGCCCGGCTGCGATACAGGCGCGTGGCCCCGGTTGAGGTAACTTGCGCGTGGGCACTCGGGCCGATTTCCATATCGAGTGAAAACCGGTCACCCGCCAAAATGCCGCCCGAAAGATTGTGGACGTGGGCCAGGGCGGCGCCGCCTTCCACGTCGAACGCACGCACCACTTTCAACGGTTGCCGCTGTTCGGCGACGTGCAGCAACGTACGCGCTGATTGAGCATCGTATGCGAACTCAAGCGACAGGCGGCCGTCCGGATGCTGCATATGACTCAACTAATGAACAACCGTGTCCCAAGAGCCACGTGGCGCATGGAGGCGATCTCGACCAGCGGCGTAAACGCGCCCACTGCATCCGGGCCGCCGACATCGCTGGCACGCGCGGCTTCGAGAATAGCGGGCTTCATGTCCCAGAGCAAGCGTGCGGCGCGTTGCTGTCCGAGGGGCATCAGCCGTTGACACGCCGAAACCAGAGCGTTCACCGTCTGTTGCAGATAGACCGACGCAGCCAAATCCTCCTCTATTCGCAGAAGCCGGCTGACGTAACCGAACGCCGTGGCATAATGGGCTTCGCCGCCCGGATCTGCGCCGTTTTCGAGCGACAGGAAGAGTTGAAGGAATCGCCGGCCCAATGTGAGGCTCGCTGCACGGCTCTCCGGCGCCGGTTTTCGCGCGCTGAGCTGCTGGTTAAGCGCAGTCCACGCTGGGCCCTCCAGCCGATGCGCCGCCCGGCAGAACGCGGCTTCCAAAATGCCTGTTTCCTGCAAATAATCGCGCAGAAAATGCGGCAGGAAATCTGCGTCCAGTTTCTCTTCCGCCGCCAGCGTTTCCAGGCCGAAGGAATGCGCCGCGCTGCCGATCGGCAGTGCGCTGTCCGCCAGTTGCATCAGCTTCAGTAGCTGCAACCGGTCAGTAGGTTCGTTTGTTAGATTGTTGGTCAAAGAGTTGGAACAGTGCGACGGCTTCGTCGCGCAGAAAATCACTCACGATCTCAACCGGACTACCGCTCAGCTCCTTCAATCGCGCATTCGAAATTTCAAGCTCGTGAAAGCCGCTGCGCCGCGCGTCCTGGATATTCGCGCCGTACACAATTTTCGAGATTCTCGCCCAGTGGCATGCCGCAAAACACATAGGGCATGGCTCACAGGTCGAGTAGATCACGCACCCGGAAAGGTCAATCGAGGACCGCTTCCGGCAGGCTTCTCGAATGGCGCGGACCTCCGCGTGCGCGGTGATGTCAGTGGTCTGCCAGACACCGTTGTGCTCGCAGCTCACGACCCGGCCATGGCGTTCGATACAGGCGCCGAAGGGTGTTTGTCCCGAGGCGACGCCCTCCTTCGCCTTCGCGATCGCCAAACGCATGAAATCCGTTTCAGTCAAATGTCGAATGTATCACTTCGCGGCGTTGGAGAATTTGTCCACTGCCACGTTTAGAATCGGGTATTTCGGCCAGTCCTTGTAATCGAAGTGCCACCATTCGGCGTCGTACACGGTAAAGCCTTCGTCTTCCATGGCATGGCGCAGCAGGTCGCGGTGCCGGCGCGCAAGCGACGTGCTTCCGGGATAATCCGGATACGCGCGCGCCGACATTTCGTCGTATTGGCTGACCATTTCGACAGGTCTGCCGGTCTTCAGGTCGTATAGCGTCAGATCCACGGCGCATCCGCGATTGTGGCGCGAGCCCTGGTTCGGATCGGCAACGAAGATCCGTTTATCAGGTGGCGTTCCGTCCCAGAACATTTTCGTCACATACCATGGCCGGTACGCGTCGTGGATCAGCAGAGCATAGCCTTTCGTTTCGAGCTTCTGGTGCGCGCGCACGAGCGCTTCCGCCGCCGGACGTTGCAGGAAAGCCCGGGCCTGCCGGTAAAATGCAGTGCGCATGAAATTGTTCGTAGTGGCGTAACGGATGTCGAGCTTGATGCCTGGGTTGAGTGATGTCAGCTCCACCAGATCCGGAGCGCGGAAATTACCTGCTTCGCGCGGCGGTGTCGCGGCCATGGCTCGACGCCGCAGCTCGGCCACCGGCTCAAGAGGCTGGATGTGAAAGCTCTCCAGTTCTTCGCCCGCAATCTTGCGCCGGTTGAATGCAACTCCGCTGCTTAACACAGCCTGAGTGGCGCGGCCGTCGGAGCCGCGATGAAACGTCAGCGTCTCCCCGTCGTACAGGCCCCAGTTGGGAAATCGAAAGACGTCAGGCGAGGTTTGCGTCAGCGGACAGTAGTCGTACCACTCGATCAACGCCGTAAGCTTCCCGTCTTTTTCGAGAATGTAAAGCGTGTTATGATCCCACCCGTACTCGCCGATGAGACCGCGAAAGCGCTCGGGTGCGGGTGCAGGTTTGGGCACAGGAACGCGCTTCAGGTCAACGTCGCCGATGCGCACGCCAGTGCTTTCCGGAACGATCCGCGTCCCGTAGCCGAGCTTGCCGTCCGTGATGAGTTCGTCTCCCGCCTTTCGCAATTCGATGCGCTTGCCGCCCCTCAACGGCAAGGAGTAGAGCTTGCCGCTGAATTCTCGAAAATCGATGGCCTTCGCTCCTTCGTCGTAGCGCCCATCGAGCTGGCGTGCGAGCGCGCGATCGACCGGCCGCGTCATTTCGATTGCCGGTAGGGGCTTTCCGGAGCGCGCCGCCAGCATGAGGCGCAACGTCTGGTGCGCGATGTGATTCACCACGGCATTGGAGCTGTCTTTCGTCGTTATCGCGATCACGCCCAGCTTGTCATCCGGCAGAGCGGCCAACTCCGTTGCGAATCCGTAAATAGCGCCGCCGTGCCGCACCATGCGGCGGCCCTCGAACGTCGTGATGCGAAAGCCGATGCCGAATTCTCCCTGTGGTTGCCACATCTGTTCGAGTGTCGATGACTTCAACACCTGCCCGTGCGGTCCTTTCCCCCGCGCAAACAGAATGCTGAGAAAATGTCCGAGATCCGTCACGCTGGTGTAAAGACTGCCCGCCGGGCCGATCCCGAGCTGGAATGACGGCGCCTCGAATGTGCGGCCCTCGTAGGTCCACATATAGGCTTTGGCCTCCCTGTGGATGAGCCGTGGCTCAGGTTCGAATGCGCTGTCCGTCAGTCCCATCGGCTCGATTACGGCGTGCTTCAGATATTGCGCGTACGGCTCTCCTTTGAGACGCTCGAGCACGTAACCCGCCACCGTAACTCCCGCGTTCGAATACTTGATATGTATTCCCGGAGCGTAAACCAGCGTAGTCGAGTTGAGGCTTGCCACCGTCGCGGCGAGCGACGGCTCAGTGGGGTCGAAGTAATTTCCCACCGGCGGCTCGCGCACCAGGCCTGCGCGGTGCGACATCAGCTCGCGCAGGGTGATCGGCTTCCCGAATGGATTCTTCGGCTGGAAGTCGGGCAGATACCGCGTGACCGGCGCATCCAGATCCAGCTCGCCGCGCTCGACCAGTTGCATGATGCCGATGTCGGTGAACAGCTTCGACACCGATCCGGCACGATAAATGGTCTCAGCCGTCGCGGGAACTTTCAGGTCAGGGTCGGCAAATCCGAATCCCTGCGCCCAGACGATCTGTTGATCGTCGACCAGCGCTATCGAGATGGCGGGAAGCTGCTTGTCCGCAAGCTCGTGCTGAATGAAAGGTTCGAGCGCGCGCGCGACCGCCGCGTAATCGCTGGACGCAGCCCAGACGAGCGAAACGGAAAGAACAGCGACCGCGAATCGGCGCATTCGGTCTATTCTATGTCCTTACTTTTTCAAGATGACGTCGACGCGCGCGGGTTCCACGTCGAGCCGTTCGATGTTGTGGCTGAGTTCGAAGGGCTCGCCCACCTTGGCATCGGGGTAATACGGCAGCAGGTAGTTGTGGATCAGGTAATCCAGCATGCGGCCTTCGATAGTTATTCCGGCGATTTCCACGCTTTGCACGTTGACGGTGGCGCGTCCGCCGGCAGAGTCGATGCGCGCGGTCACGGTCACCGGATGCTCGCCCTGCAACAACTGGCGCATCAGCCAGCCGGGTGGTTTGCCCTGCGCGCTTTGCAGCTTGACGAAGTCGATCAGCGCTGAACCGGTCGCTGTCCCCGCGCCCAGTTCGAGCTTCGGCTCGCGCACTCCCTGCGGCACGACTTTGGGCAGTTCCTGTTCCACGTACGCATTCAGCTCGCGCTGGCTCAGCGTCACTCTGGAGCCCGCCTTGAGACGATCGGTTTCGATGACATCAAATTTTCGTTGGCAGGAGGCGTAGTCCGAACGCGCGCTGTGAACCAGCAGCGGCAGAGCGAGGAATGCCAGCGGCCAAAATCGCCTCATGCCTCAATTATACGAGCCGACTGCGCGTTGTATATTGTTGGAACGGGGAGGCCGGTGGGGTCCATTATTCCGCGATCCGATGATCAAACCGCAGAGCCACTAGTCACAGATCTGGCCGACTTTCTGCTTCAGTTGGATGAAATCGACGCCGATTCCGACCAGCTCATCGGGGGATTGACCGAAGATCAATTTCACTGGTCTCCGGTGGCGTCGCGCTGGTCCATCGCGCAGTGTTTGGTGCACCTGAACATTATTGGCCGGTGTTATCTTCCCGCTCTGGACGAAACCATCGAGCGCGCCAACGCCGAGAATCTGGTAGGCCGCGCACCCTTCCGATACGGCTTTATCGAGCGCTGGATTGCGCACGCCACCGAGCCGCCGCCCGGCATCCGCCTGAGGACACCGGCGTCCGCCCGGCCCTCAGACGATCAGCCAATCGTGGGAGTCAGCGTCAATTTCCGTCTGGTACAGGACGAACTCAGAAGGCGAATACGCGCTGCGAATGGCCTCGACCTGGCCCGCGCCAAAGTCACTTCACCTTTTGTAAAATCCCTCAAGATGGGACTCGGGCCTTGTTTTGCATTTCTGCTCGCTCACGAACGCCGTCATCTGTGGCAGGCGTGGCAAGTGCGCAAGCACTCGGCGTTTCCGCCCGCCTGAGTCACTCCGCCGGCGCATAATAACCACGGCGCCAGGATGCATGAACGGTGGGATGGTTGACCTGTACCCGCACCTTTCGGAAGCGGCCGTCGTTCTGCGTGTTTGTGGAATAATAACCCAGCAGGTATTGGCTGCGCAGATCCCGGCTCAACTTCTCCATGGCTTCCGGCAATTCGTCCAATTTGCGGACTCGGATCATTCGGCCGCCCGTTTCATCAGAGATTCGTTCCAGGAACCGGCCGCCTTGTAACATCCCGATCTGCAATCCGATGGAATAAATGCGTACATCGGCTTCGCGCACCAGGCCCCGGATCTCCGGCGCCGAATAGCGGCTATTGTTGTCGCCTCCGTCAGAGAGCACCAGCAGCGCTTTGCGCGAATTCCGCGCCGTCCGCATCTTGTGAATGCCAAGGTAGATGGCGTCGTGGAGCGCCGTCCAGCCTTTAGGGCGGATGGAATGCAGCCAACCGGAAATCTCCTGCGTGTCATCGGTGAAACCCGTGAGCAACGTGGGCTTGTCGCTGAATCGCACCAGCAGGAATTCATCGCCGGGCAGCGTCGTCTGGAAAAACTGTTCTACCGCTTCGACAGACGTTTCGATCTTGTCCCGCATGCTGCCGCTCGCATCGAAAATCAATCCCACTGACGCCGGCGCTTCCTCCCGCGACAGGTAAACGATCCTCTGCTCCACATCGTCTTCAAACAGGCGAAAATCGCTCTGCCGCAGGCCTTCCACCGGGCGGTCCCAGGTATCGGTCACCGTCACCGGAATTTGCACCACCTTCACATCCAGGCGGATGGGCGAGGATGTGCGGGCCGCGGAATCCCGCTCCACGCGTGCGCGCGGAATGATGGATACCCTGGGCTGCTGCCCGTTCTCATCGGCGAGCACAATTCCAATCCAGCAGCCCATTAAAACCCCAAGACAACAGATCTTCCAGAAAAATCGATGAAAGGCAAACGGCATTTTATTCCCCGCGTCTCCGGCATCGGACCGGTTTGCTGAGCCCCGACTAGAGGGAGCGGTACTTACGTTCTGGCCACAACAAGGTCACTAGCTGCCGAAACTGTCGAGTATAGTACGCTGGCCTGAGGAATTGTCGAGATCTTTTAAGTCGTTGCGCTGCCGGCCGCTGTCGCGCGTTCCAACCTCCAGCCCGCGGCCATCGGAATCATCCACGAAAGCGCCGCAAGCCACCAGATCGCCGCACCCGGAACCATCATCGCCGCGCCGGTGCGAAACGCGATCAGCCACGAGAGTGTGATTGCCGCTCCGGTGATCCCGGCGATCCATCTCTCAGCGCCGCCGCCGCGCGTACAGGCGGCCTGAATGGCCACCACGAGCGGCGCAGCGAGCATCAAGTCCGCCAGGTAATGTTCACCCAAGCCGAGCGTCGCCAGAGCGGTCAGAACCAGGTAGGCCCCCGCAATCAGCCGGATCCACCAAGCGCGGCTGCGCGTGTTCCAAGCGAGCAGCAGCATCCAGGCCACGTGCAGGGAAGGCATGGCGTTGCGCGGCACCGGTTGCATCGGCGCCGGATTGATCGAGAGATTCGCCGCGTTTGGCACTTCGTAAGGAAACTGTTTCGGGAACAGATAGACAGGCCCCGCTGCGGGACACACCTGGTACAACAGAAACCCGGCGATCCCCAGCGCCACCGCCATCCACAGCAGATCGGCCGCAGCTCGAACGTTGTTCTGCCGGTCCTTCCAGCGCAGCCACATGCACCCGGCCATCCCCAGGGGCAGGCTGTTATAAGCGTAGGCACACGCCAAAAACAACCAGGCGTGCGCGCGAAACAGTCTTCCCATCACCCAGCTTGGCGGGTTACCGAACTTGCAATCGAACGCGTACAACAGCCGGTCGTAAGTGAGAGGCGTGAAGCGAATCGCCAAAGCCACCGCGGCGATGGAGCAGACGCACAACAGCGGAATCAGACTGGCCTCGCGCAGGATTTCGAAATGCGCGCGCTTCGCGGAAGGCGCCGCAAAAATCCACTTACAAGCAAGCAGAAGCAGACTTCCCATGCCGAGAAATCCGCCGGTGATGCCTATCGTGCGCCCCCAATAGTCGCCGATTTTCCCATGGAACAGAAAATAGCTGCCGGCGAAAGCCGCCGAAAACGCAAGGGCCAGGAGCAGTTCGCGCCGCGACGGGCGCGTTGCCAAATGAATGCCGAAGGCGCCCATCAGCGCGAACGCGATATAGGCGGCCTCGCCGACACGAAATGTCGCCGCCATGAACACCAGGATCCCCGCCGCGCACAGCGCCTGGATCGAAAGAAGCGCGGTCTCGGTACGAGTCGTGACAGTCTGAACTTCGAACGAGGAATGCCGGTTCCAATCTGCATTGAGCGGTTCGGTTTGCACCAGGTCCGTCGCGTCTTCCCGGTCGCCGCTCGCGGGCGCTGAAGGTGATCGACTCATCCAAACATCAGCGTACACGTTCTTTCCGCGGCCGGATGATATCGAAAGTTAATTCATTTTCGGCGCAATTCTTCCAATGTTCGGCGCAAAATCGGTAACGAGGCTCTGTCTTTTTCGCCGGCAGTTTCCTCCTTGACGGCGATTAATTTCTCAAGCTCCAATACCTGGATGTTCGTGCCCTCACCCACATCCATAGCCATGGCGTGGGGCAACAGGTCTCGAAAATCGTGCGAATTCCCGACGCTGCCCAGGAGATCCAGTGGCCCGAGCCGGGTCATCAGCAGATTATGGCCACCAGCGGCCAGATGTGCCAGTTGTGGTCTGAGCTTCCGTTCTGGCTGCAGGCGGTAGTATCCTTCCAGGTCTTCAATGGCAGACAGCAGGCGAGTCAGGTTGCCGGCATCGGTAGAGTAAAGCACGTCCACGTCGAAAGTCATGATGGGAGCGCCCTGCACAGCAGCGGCCATGCCGCCCACCAGAATGAAATCAACCTCGTGCTCGCTCAGGGCTCGCAGGAGTTCAAGAAAGTCGAGTCTGAGAGTTCCAGGCACGGATGCTCAACACGGAATCGACGTACTGTTGCAGGACTTGCAAACGCTCGGCCGGCGTCATCGACAGCATCCAGCGGATCAGCGTCAAATCGACGCCGTCCTCAGAGTAAGCGGGTTCGTCAGCGGAGGTGTCGTCAGCGGCGGGCATTCCCTGCATAGGATATCAAGGAAGCCCCGCGGTTTTCCTGGGCGTTTCAGAGGTGACGCATCATTCCGATCTCAGCACCGACTTGAGGCTCGCGCGGCGACCCTCTCCTAACTCGTAGTATCGGAGCGCAAAAAGTCGGGCTAGAGCCTCGTCTGCACTTTCAGATACTGATCCACACCCTGCGCGGCCTTGCGCCCCTCTGCAATCGCCCACACCACCAGCGATTGGCCGCGCCGCATGTCGCCCGCGGCGAACACGCCGGGCACGGACGACATGTAGTTCTCGTCAGCGGCGACGTTGCCGCGCGGGTCGAGCGTGACGCCGAGCTGCTCGATCATCCCGTTCCGTACCGGGCCCAGAAAACCCATCGCCAGCAGCACCAGGTCCGCATCCATGGTGAACTCGGTGCCGGGAACCGGCTCGAATTTGGGCGGCGGCCCCACCCGCACAGCGTGCAACTGTTTCACATTGCCGTTCTCGTCGCCGGTGAATTTCGTAGTCGCGATGCTCCACTCACGAATACCGCCTTCTTCGTGCGCGCCCTCGATGCGCAGTTGCATGGGCCATAGCGGCCACGGCGTTAACGGCGAGCGCTCTTTCGGCGGCATGGGCAAAAGCTCGAATTGATGGACCGAAACCGGCTTCTGGCGGTGCGTGGTGCCGAGGCAATCGGCGCCCGTGTCGCCGCCGCCGATGATGACCACGTGTTTGCCCGTAGCCAGGATCTGGTTCGCCACTGTATCGCCTTCGCAGACTTTGTTCTGCTGCGGCAAGAATTCCATGGCGAAATGAATGCCCTTCAATTCGCGCCCCGGTACGTTCAAATCGCGCGCGTGTTCGGCGCCGCCCGCGAGCAGGATGGCGTCGAATTCCTTGCGCAGGTCCTCCACCGGCACATTATGGCCTACGTGCGAATTGGGTTTGAACTCGACACCTTCGGCCGACATTTGCTCGATGCGCCGGTCGATCAGATGCTTCTCCATTTTGAAATTGGGGATGCCGTACCGCAGCAGGCCACCGATACGGTCGCTCTTCTCAAAGACGGTCACCCAATGGCCGGCGCGAGCCAGTTGCTGCGCCGCCGCAAGTCCCGCGGGACCGGAGCCCAACACAGCCACGCGCTTGCCCGTTCGCACAGCGGGCGGCTCAGGCCGGATCCATCCTTGGCGGAACGCATATTCAATGATTGTTTTTTCGATCTGCTTGATCGTGACCGGCGGTTCATTGATCCCCAGCACGCACGCGGCCTCGCACGGGGCAGGGCAGATGCGGCCCGTGAACTCCGGAAAGTTGTTCGTCGAATGCAACACGCGGATCGCCTCGCGCCAGCGGCCGCGATACACCAGATCGTTCCAGTCGGGAATGATATTGTTCAGCGGGCAGCCGGTGTGGCAGAAGGGCACGCCGCAATCCATGCAGCGCGCCCCCTGTTTCCGCAGCTTCTCCTCGGGAAAATCGAGATAGATCTCAAACCAGTCGTTAATGCGCTCGCTGACGGGACGCCTGGTAGGCATCTCCCGCGTGTATTCCATGAAGCCGGTATCTTTACCCATGCGTTGGCACCTGATGCCCGGCCGTGATAACCGTGCCGATGGGGGGACGGGGAGACTGGAAGACGGGGAGAAGGCGGTGGGGACGTTGTCTCCCCCTCTCCCCGTCCCCCCGTCTCCTTGTCAGCGCTTTACCCACGAGCGACCTCCTGCTGCGGTCCCCGCTGAGGATGCATGAATGCCACGTCAGCGCTACGCGGAATCCCCAGCACCCGCTTATATTCGTGCGGGAAGACCTTCACGAACTTCGGCAGCATGGCGCTCCAGTTCTCGAGGATCCATTCGGCGCGCGGGCTTCCGGTGTACTCGAAGTGCTTCGCGATCAGATTTCGCAAAAGCTCGATGTCAGCCGTCTCCATCACGGGCTCCAGATCCACGCCCGCGTGATTGCAGCGCTTCTCGGCGAAGTCGCCGCGTTCATCCAGAACGTAGGCGATGCCGCCGCTCATGCCCGCGGCAAAATTGCGCCCGGTCCTTCCCAACACCACCACCAGCCCTTTGGTCATGTACTCGCAACCGTGATCGCCCACGCCTTCGATCACTGCGGTTGCGCCGGAGTTCCGTACCGCGAAGCGTTCACCCGCCACGCCGTTGAAATAAGCCTCGCCGCTCGTCGCGCCATAGAGCGCCACGTTCCCGATGAGGATGTTCTCTTCCGGTAGAAACGTGGAGGCACGCGGCGGATAAATGATCAGCTTGCCGCCCGAGAGCCCCTTGCCGGTGTAATCATTGGCGTCGCCTTCGAGCGTCAGCGTAACGCCACCGGCGAGAAAAGCGCCGAAGCTCTGGCCGGCCGAGCCGTTAAATTGGAAACGCACCGTGTTCTCAGGCAGGCCCGCCGAGCCGTAGCGCCGCGCGATCTCGCCGCTCAGCATGGCGCCCACCGTGCGGTGCACGTTGCGAATGGGCAGTTTGATTTCGATGGGCGTCTGGTTCTCGAGCGCTTCGCGCGCGTGGTCGATCAGCTTGTAGTCCAGCGCCTGGACAAGGCCGTGATCCTGCTCCTGGATTTTGCGGCGCGCTACGCGGATAGGCATGGGCGGGTTATAGAGAATTGATGAATAGTCGAGCCCTCGCGCCTTCCAGTGCTCCACCGCCGCCCGCATATCCAGCATGTCTACGCGGCCGATCATCTCGTTCATGGTGCGGAAGCCCAGCTGCGCCATGATCTGGCGCAACTGCTCTGCGAGGAAGAAGAAGAAATTGATTGCGTGCTCGGGCTGGCCCTGGAACTTCTTGCGCAGCTCGGGGTCCTGCGTGGCAATGCCCACCGGGCAAGTGTTCAGATGGCACTTGCGCATCATGATGCAGCCCAGCGCCACCAGCGGCGCCGTCGAAAAACCGAATTCCTCCGCGCCCAGCAGCGTCGCGATAGCCACGTCGCGGCCGGTCTGCAGCTTGCCGTCCGTCTGCACCGTGATGCGGCCCCGCAGGTCATTCATCACCAGCACCTGCTGTGTTTCCGCAAGGCCAAGTTCCCACGGGATGCCGGAGTGTTGGAGCGAAGTGAGCGGCGACGCGCCCGTGCCCCCGTCGTGGCCGCTGATAAGCACCACGTCCGCGTGCGCTTTGGCTACTCCCGCGGCCACCGTGCCTACGCCGACTTCGGCCACCAGCTTCACCGAAATCCGCGCTTTCGGATTTGTGTTTTTCAGATCGTAAATCAACTGCGCCAGGTCTTCGATCGAGTAGATATCGTGATGCGGCGGCGGCGAGATCAATCCCACGCCGGGAATCGAGTGCCGCACCCGCGCGATAATCTCGTCTACCTTGTGACCCGGAAGCTGGCCGCCTTCACCGGGCTTCGCCCCCTGCGCCATCTTGATTTGCAGCTCATCGGCGTTCACCAGGTAATTGGTGGTTACGCCGAACCGTGCAGACGCCACCTGCTTGATCGCGCTGCGCCGCCAGTCGCCATTTGCATCGCGCTGAAACCGCGCTTCGTCTTCGCCCCCTTCGCCAGTGTTGGATTTTCCGCCGATGCGGTTCATGGCAATCGCCAGCGTCTCGTGCGTTTCCTTGCTGATTGAGCCGAACGACATCGCCCCGGTGGCAAAGCGTTTGACGATATCTTTTGCCGGCTCGACCTCATCGACCGGCACCGGGTGGCCCTTCTTGAATTCCATCAGCCCGCGTAACGTGCAGAACTGCTTGTTCTGCTTGTCGATCAAGTCGGCATATTCCTGGAACGTCTGAAAACTCGATTGCTGCACGGCATGCTGCAGCTTCGAAACCGTGAGCGGATTGTACAGGTGATACTCGCCGCGCACGCGGTATTGATAGTTGCCGCCCACACCCAGTTCGGTATCGGACCCTGTCACCGGACGAACCGCATGCTCGTGTTTTAGCCGCGCTTCCTCCGCCAGCACCTCCAGGCCCACGCCTTCGATGCGCGAGGCCGTGCCGGTGAAATACTTGTCCACCAGTGATTTGTTCAGCCCGATGGCTTCAAAAACCTGCGCGCCGCGATAGCTTTGCAGCGTCGAGATCCCCATTTTGCTGGCAACCTTGAGCAGGCCTTTGTTGATCGACTTCATATAATTCTTCAGCGCTTTGTCGAAGGTGACGCCCTCCGGCAGCAGGCCGCTGTTGGCCATGTTCTCCAGCGTCTCGATGGCCAGGTAGGGATTCACCGCGCTCGCGCCGTAGCCGATGAGCAGGCAGAAGTGCATCACCTCGCGTGGCTCCCCCGATTCGATGATCAGGGCTACCTGCGTGCGCGTTTTTTCACGGACCAGGTGATTGTGCACCGCCGTGAGTGCGAGCAGGCTGGGGATGGGGGCGTAATCCTCGTCGACGCCCCGGTCCGAGAGGATGATCATGCTATAGCCGCTCTTGATGGCCAGCGAAGCCCGGCGGCACAGTCCGTCGAGAGCCCGTTCCAGTTCTTTGGCGCCTTCGTCGGCCCGGTAGAGCGCGTTGAGCGTGGTGCACAACAGATCGCCCTGCGACACACGGCGTAACCGCTCCAGGTCCCGGTTGGTCAGAAGCGGGTGCGGCATCCGCAGCGTGTGGCAGTGCTTCGGTGTCTCATCCAGGATGTTGCGCTCGGTCCCGATGTAGCTGATCAGCGACATCACCATCTCTTCGCGGATGGGATCGATCGGCGGATTGGTTACCTGCGCGAAAAGCTGCTTGAAGTAGTTGAACAGCGGCTGCGGCTTGTCGGACAGACACGCCAGCGGCGTATCGATCCCCATCGAGCCCACCGGCTCTTCTCCCTTCGCCGCCATGGGAGCCATGAGGATACGCAGATCTTCGTCGGTATACCCGAAAGCCCGCTGCCGCATCAGCAACGTTTCCGGATCGTAGCCGTGGGCGCGCGGCGGCTCCGGCAAATCGCGCAGATGGATCTGGTTCTCCCGAAGCCATTGCGCGTACGGCTGCCGCGAGTACAGCCGCCGCTTGAGTTCTTTGTCGGGCACGATCTCGCCGGCCACCGTATCCACCAGAAACATCTTGCCCGGCTGCAGCCGCCCTTTCATGCGGACTTCTTCGGGCTTGATCGGCAACACGCCAGTCTCTGACGCCATCACCACCATGTCGTCGTGCGTCACCAGGTAACGCGCCGGACGCAGGCCGTTGCGGTCGAGCGTCGCGCCAATCACGCGGCCGTCGGTAAATGCGATGGCCGCCGGTCCGTCCCACGGTTCCATCAGAGAAGCGTGATATTCGTAGAACGCCTTCTTTTCCGGATGCATGTGCTCGTTCGAAGCCCAGGCTTCCGGAATGAGCATGGCCATGGCATGCGTGATGTCGCGGCCTGCCAGGTACAGCAACTCCAGCACGTTATCGAAACTCGCCGAATCGCTCCCGCCCGGCGTCACGATGGGGAAAAGTTTCTTGATGTCGTCACCGAAAAGCGGCGAGGCCAAAATCGACTGGCGAGCGTGCATCCAGTTCACGTTGCCCTTGAGCGTGTTGATTTCCCCGTTGTGCGCGATATAGCGGTATGGATGCGCAAGCTGCCAGCTCGGGAATGTGTTGGTCGAGAATCGCTGGTGCACCAGGCACAGCGCACTCATCACGTCGGGATCGGAAAGTTCTCCGTAGAACCGGGCGATTTGCGGTGCCAGCAGCAGGCCCTTATACACAATCGTCCGGCAGGAGAGCGAAGGAACGTAGAAAAAGCTCTTGTCCGGAATGTCGGACTGGGCAATCTCGTTTTCCGCCCGTTTGCGCACCACGTACAGCTTGCGCTCGAGCTGGTCCTCAGTCATATCCGGACCGCGCCGGATGAAGATCTGCTCGATATAAGGTTGCGAATTGCGCGCCACGCGGCCGATGGCCGACCCGTCGATCGGGGTGTCGCGCCAGCCTAGTACTCCTAGGCCTTCCTCCACCGCGATCCGCTCCAGGATGCCCTCGCACTGCAGCCGCTCTTGTTTCTCAACTGGCAGAAAAACCAGGCCTACGCCGTATTCGCCCGGCTCCGGCAGCGTGAAGCCCAATTTCGCGCACTCGCGCGCAAAGAACTTATGCGGAATTTGAATCAGCACGCCGGCGCCGTCGCCGGTTTCCGGATCGCAGCCGCAGGCGCCACGATGGGTGAGATTGACCAGAACCTGAATGCCTTTGAGAATGATGTCGTGCGATTTCTGTCCCTTGATGTTGGCAACAAAGCCGATACCGCAGGCATCGCGCTCATTGGCAGGATCGTAAAGCCCTTGAGGTACGGGTAGACCTCTACGCTGCGCAGGATCGATCATGGGAATTGAATAAATATACCAACTAAATAATTATAAGGCAACAAAAATATGAAATAGACTTGACATTAGAATTTCTTATGTTATTGTCGTGAAGTGCTCTTCGACAACCTCAAGCTTTTCCGGGACATAGCTCAGAACAAGAGTATCAGCCGCGGCGCAACTCTGAATGAGATCAGCCAGTCTGCTGCCAGCCAATATATCCAGGAGCTGGAGCGCCGCCTGGGGGTCACGCTGCTCGACCGCACCACCCGCCCCCTCACCCTGACGCCGGCCGGCAAGCTGTTCTACGACCTCTGCCGGGACGCCTTGCGGCGCGAAGAGCAGTTTCAAGTACAACTGGAAAACCTCAAGGGATTAGTGGAGGGAACGGTCCGGGTTGCTTCCATTTATTCTATCGGCCTGTCCGAGATGTCGCGCCTACAAGAGGAATTCGCGGCCCGGTTTCCCAACGCGCAGCTACATGTCGATTATCTGCGGCCGGACAAGGTCTACGAAGCCGTGATTGCGGATCACGCCGACTTGGGCCTGGTGAGCTATCCGGTTGGCACGAAGGATCTGGCAGTCATCCCCTGGCGGGAGGAGGAAATGACCGTCGCCGCGCCACCTTCGCATCCGCTCGCGGAAAAAGCCGTGCTGGTGCTAGCGGATCTCGAAGGCCAGGACTTCATTGGATTTGATGAAGACCTCTCGATCCGCCACGAATTAGACCGCTTCTTCCGAGCACAGGGCATCGAAATCCGCATGGCCATGCAGTTTGACAACATCCAGATGATCAAGGAGGCCGTGGCCCTGGGCTCCGGCATCAGCATTTTACCGGCGCGAACTATGCAGGCCGAAATCGCGCAGGGCCGGCTGGTTTCCATTCCGCTGCACGCACCTGAACTGGTCCGGCCAGTCGGCATTGTGCACCGCAAACGCAAGCGGTTCAGCCATGCCGTGCAATCATTTCTGGAATTACTGCTGGAGCAACCGGCTCCGGTTGGGTTGCAGGGTTAAAAGGTAGGCTACGCCGACCTCGCCACACCACCGGCTGAAAATTTAAGGGCCGCTTATCCGGCGGCCCCTTTGGGATTGGGAGTAGAACCAGTGCTGACAAGATTAATTTCGCTTGAAATGCTCTTTGCGGCAAGAGATCTTTCGGATGAGGGCGTTACTGGGAGAGTATCTTTTGATCGGGCGCAGCGGCCTTGGCGGCTTGCGGGGCGTGTAACTGATTACCCAGGCGCTCGATAGCGATTCGCACCAGTTGGCTGCGGGTACGCGCTCCGAGTTTCGTGAATAACCGCTGGATCGTACTTTTCACTGCGCTTTCGGAACTCTCCAGCTGCGCCGCGATTTCCTTATTGCTCTGTCCTTCGAAGATACCTTGCAAAACCGTCTGCTCGAGGTTGGTTAACGGCACAGTGGCGTCTGCCTGGCCTTCCGGCAGGCCGCTAACCGATGGTTCGTTTTCGGTGATGATTGCGGTTAACCTCGGCTCCCCGGAAAACTCATAGCTCGAAAAGCAGACGTTGGCGCTGAACGACTCGCCATTCGCCCGGCGGGCACTGCACTCCATGGTGGTGCGAAATACCGGAGCGCTGCCGGTAAAGGGCACGCGCGCCAGAGCCTCCAGGTATTCGTCAATATTTCGGCCGAGCAGCGTCTCTTTTTCCGTACCGAGCAGCCGCGAGGCGGCGTCATTGGCCTGGATCACGCCCCCGTCTTTATTCAACGTCAGAATGGCCGCGGAGCTGGTTTCAATCAGGACCCGCAATTGCTCCTCGGAATCTTTCAGAAGCCGGTCGCGCACCTGAATCTCAACGAGTTGCTGTTTGACTTTCTGAAAATTCGCCAGTACGCCACGCACCAGCCAGCCGGCCGCAGTGAACGAACCCCAGGCCAGGAATAGCCGCGAG
>Ga0335077_10002194_pt1 | contig 23277 bp, 16 predicted proteins | sample Lox_Sample_31_FD_207151 | JGI IMG/M metagenome (GOLD analysis project Ga0335077, IMG submission 207151) | Soil microbial communities from Loxahatchee National Wildlife Refuge, Florida, United States - Lox_Sample_3.1 | ecosystem: Environmental > Terrestrial > Soil > Wetlands | place: USA...
GCCCTTACTAACGTCCGAAACGCCCGAAATGTCCGAAATGTCCGCATGGTGCAGAAGTGCGCGGATGACGAGCATTGTACGATCGACGCCGAGAATTTCTGACTTCTCGCGCGAGAACGCCATCATCACGTCACGCATGCGTTTCTCCAGGTCCGGCACACCGTGCCGCTCAACCAGCCGGGCAACCACGAGCACCGCACGCCATGGTTCGAATTCGCGACCGGTGATGGTCCGCTCACAATCAAACTCGGCCCATGTTCGCTCTGCGTCAGGCAGCATCGACAGTGACGTTGCCCAGAGATCATCCTGCAACTGCCGTTGATCGCATGGCCAGCGCGCGCTGTCTGCCGGATCACTATTCCCGCGCTGCCCATCTGCCGTCCGTACCAGCGGAATAGCGATGGTCCTGGACGCTAGCACCGCGTCAGGCGTTCGAATCGCTGTAAACGCACGGGGGCAGAATGCGTTAACCCAGCGAGTTTTCCAACCTCCAGCGGGGTCCGGTTCCTTCAGCGGCACCCGTGCGCCGCGCCGGTTCCCAGCCAGGAGCAGTTCACGTTTGTTCGGGTCGCAGCGTTTTGGGTCCGAAAGAACTTCGGCATCGTCAAACATGAGGGCCGCCCCGTAATGCGCCAGGTCGCGAATTGCAGCGAAGCTGCCCGAGGACAACAGAACCTCCCCGAGATAAGACGTTTTCGCCCAGCAGATCCCCCACTGCGTCTTGCCACTGCCGCGTTCTCCGGTAGGCCAGATGTACGGTAGCACGTTGAAGGCTGGCGTGAACCACGTGCACAAACTCGCGCAGGTTGAAAACTCGCACATGACCAATTGGTCCGCGAGGCTCCCATGAAAATCGATGAACCGGTCGTAAACATCGGCGACTCGCCGGAACAATTCGGCGATATCAGGACGCTCGCCCTTCCGGTAAGCCTTAACTCCGCGTGTTCGCCAGAGCTTATCGTCCGCTGGCGGCTCCCCCAATTGGATATCGAAGCCAAGGGCACTCACAGGCTCCGCCCCCGGACCAAACATGACACCATCATCCCGCATGATGAACATCTCGCGGGTGTTTTCCACTATGGGTGGGTCTATGCGCTCCACTTCGCCGTCTTTACCAATCCTTTCAGTCGACTTTTTTTCCACCCACAACCAAGTCGTGGCATAAGCTCTGCCAGCGATGAGATTCAGTGGGCGCGCCAGGGCGAGAGGTGCTTCATCTAGAAGCTGGTAGACCGGAGCAGCCGCTTTCGGCGCGGGACGCGGGACAGCCACCAGTGCTTCCAAGTCCGCCACTGGATGCGCCAGCAGGAAATCGTCAACGCCGACCTTCTGCCCGTCCGCGCCGGGTGGAAGATAGACGGCATTGACGCACATTCCCTTGCGCTGCAGGTGCTCGGTCAGGCGCTCCAGCGCATTCCGCACTTGAGGCTTGGTCGTGATGTCCGAGCCGAAGGCGATGTTCACGGTTCGGCCATTGCACGCGATGTAATCAAAATCGGCCAGCAAGGTGACACCACCGAATTCATTCTTGCCTTTGAAATTCCACACTCCCAATAGAGCAACGGCGATCAGGCCGTGCGTCGCCAGAGCGTCCACCTTCTTCACCCCTTCGGTAATCCACAATGTGACCGAAGGGTCGGCCAAAGCAGCACGGCATCGTGGCGGAACATCGAGTCGGACCGAGGCTCCTCGTGGGAACTCGTATTTCAGCGGCTTGCCATCATGCGTCTGGCGTGGATTATCGGGCCGGTAGCAGTTGACCGGGTTCGAGCCATCCGGCGTCCAGACCGGTATCAGCAGGCCGGGTGCATGTTGCTGCGAAGGAGTAAAACCTAGATCGCGAAGTTCTTTCTGGCGCAGGACGCTGTGGTACCCGCGCTCGCGGATCACTTCCACGCTGATGCCGCTACCACTGCGCAGTGCATCGTAGTGGCGCTGAAGCAAGGTGGGGAACTCAGTGGAGAAAAGATGATTGGAATTTGTCATTGGTGCGCGGCGTCCCAGGGAATAGGTCGAGGGATGTGCTGCGAGACTCCAGGGTCATTCGTTGCCTAGCTTCTCCGCTACCCACCGGCGTAGTGCATCCGCTGGGACTCGAATGCTCTTCCCGATGCGAATTGACGGAAGGGCACCACCTGCAATCAGCTCATAGACTCGGGACCTGCCCAGCCCCAGAGCTTCTCCCGCTTCGGAAGGGCGAAGCAGCAAACGAGGGAATTTGTCCTTGTCCACAAAAACCTCCACAGAAGATATTGGATCTTGACGGACCAAATGGAAAGAAATATACTATGAGGCAAAATGAGAACGAGTTTCGATCTCATTCATCGATTCGTCAATTCGATGGGAAAGGTGGAGAAAACGGTGGCGACCGAGGGTTGGGTTCGCCCGGCCAGCGTCGAACTGCGTGATGGTGAACTGCATTACACCTGGGCCGAACCCTGCCAAAAGCTAAAATTGCGACCCGTCATGATGGGCCGATTTCTCAAGCTCCACATAGCTAGCGATGACGATATCCTTAAATGCGCCCGCGACTTTGGCGCACTGCGTCTGCGCCCGAGGGATTACACAGGAAAACTCCGCATACCGGATCCCACTTCTTTCTTTGATACGTTCCAGATGGCCACGGAAAGTGTTGCGGAGTGGCGAGGGTCGTCCAAGTCTCTGGGCGAGATTCTGCAACTGGCAGCCGAACTCGAATCAAGGCCTGCTGCGTCCAGCATGCATAGAGGTTCCAAAGGCGAAGAAGAACAGATCAAAGAAGAGCGAGGCCGGATCAGCTGGCAGATCAATGTTGGTCTATTCAATTCGCTCATCACGCCTCAGATAGTCTGGGATGGTGGTGGTTGGGGTATCCGCTTGCGGGTCGAGAATCTGCTCGGAGCACTGACGCTCCAAGTCATGCTCCTGATTTCGCGCAGGGATGGACTTGCAATCTGTGGAAGTTGCGGGGCTATTTTTGAGGCGCAGGGGAAACGAAAGGTCTATTGCGACGGCTGCGGGTTAGCGGCTGCCCAACGTGCTGCCTCTAAGAGACTCTACACAGCGAAGAAAGCCGCGCGATTGATGCACGGCCAAGGCAAGTCCCTCAAGGATATTTCGATTGAACTTCGGAGATCCATCGAACAAGTCCGAGGTTGGATGAAGTCGCAAGAATGAAAGAGTATACCTGAGATGAAGAAGAAGCGTGGATCAAATGAGGGCACCATTTTCAAGCTGCCGGACGGCCGGTGGCGCGCCATGGTGAACCTCGGCTATCGAAATGGTAAACGCTGGCGGAAGCCAATTGAGGCGCGCACGCGACAAGACGTGCAGCAAAGGCTGACTGCTGCTCTGCGAGACAGACAGCTCGGATTCAACATCTCGCCTGAGCGGCAGAACGTGGGCGAGTTCCTGAATTCTTGGCTCGCGGCCGTGGTCAAGCCCAGCGTGAAGCCTAAAACCCACAGAACATATTCAGACTTGTGCAAGCTGCATTTGATCCCAGGCCTCGGTAGACGATCACTGGCTCAGCTTTCACCTCAGAACGTACAGGCGTTCCTGAACGAGAAGTTGAACTACGTGCCGTGTCCGCACTGTGGGCGTCGATTGCAAGTGGCCGGCTTTAACGAACATCAAATCACCGAACACCCAGACAAAGTTGCCACGACCCGCAATCCGGCGCTGAGCGCCAGGACGGTGAAGCATCTGCTCGTGACGCTCCGAGGCGCGCTAAACGTGGCCGTGAAATGGGATCTGGTAGCGCGCAATGTAGCGGACCTTGTGGACCCACCCAAGGTAACGAAGCCCGAATTGAGGGTCTTTACTCCGGAACAAGCCCGAGCCTTCATCCAGGCCATCGAGGGCGAGCGCCTTGAGGCGCTGTTCGCCACGGCCATTTCTCTTGCCTGCCGCCAGGGCGAAGCGCTGGGCCTTCAGTGGCCCGATGTGGACCTGGCAATCGGGACGTTGACGGTGAGACAGGCGCTGCAGCGCGTCGACGGGAAACTGGAATGCGTTCCGACGAAGGCGGACAAAGTGCACACCATCACCCTGCCGGCCGTCACGATCTCCGCTCTTGCCGCCCACCGACTCAGACAGGACGAGGAACGGCAATCCGCCGGCGCCCAGTGGAGAGAATCGGGGTTCGTCTTCACCACCAGAATTGGAACACCACTCGACGCCCGCTGTGTTATCCGAACTTTCGATCGAATCCTGAAGAGCGCTGGACTCCCAAAGATTCGCTTTCATGACCTCCGGCACTCGGCTGCAACATTGCTGCTTGCCCAAGGCGTGAGTCCGCGCTACGTCTCGGAGCTCCTCGCCCACAGCAGCGTGTCGTTCACGATGCAGACCTACGCACACGTCTTGGATCGGACCAAACGGGAGGTTGCGGCGCAAATGGATGCCATCCTGAACCCGGTGGCTACGTCCCTGGCTACGGTTACGGCCGCGAAACCCGCCAACTGACTGTAAATAATTGATTCTATGGTGCGCCCGGAGAGATTCGAACTCCCGACCTTCTGGTTCGTAGCCAGACGCTCTATCCAACTGAGCTACGGGCGCAATGAGCAGGGGACTCCTCTCAATCTATCGGGTTCCCGGCCATTCTGCAACCGCGCCGCCCCTGGCACTCAGCGGGACAAAATGTCACGCGCACGACTGTTAACCAGGCAGGTTAACCGGGCGCATTAGTAGCCTCAGGCAAAGGGCTTACGGCAGGGGCGGATTTGGCGGTCTGTGGCCTGTAACTTGCGTTTACATCCCCGTTATGAAGTTTCTGAAACCCTTGTTGAATTGGGGCGGGCCAGAACCGAAGGGCGGCGAAGCCGCAGACCAGGCCCGTCAAGTCAAAGTCGAATCGCGGATTCACGGTCGCTTGAAAACCAAAAGTCCGATGACGCTGTCCTGGCAGGACGCAGCGGGGAACCGATGCTCCATCGACGTGCAAGCCGTGGACATGAGCAGCCAGGGAGCGAGAGTGGAATCTACGGAGCCGATGGCCCCCGGTGCATACGTCTTGATTGAAGCGCCCAAGCTGAAGTTGATGGGCAGTGCAATCGTGCGGCACTGCGGACTTCGCGGCAAAAAATTTCAGATCGGCCTGGACTTCCGCAACTCTCTGACCAAGAGTTATTGATCACAGCTGAGTCAGACTGCCTCGGTGTGTGGTGTTCTGTCTCACCGCGCAACGTGCGGAGTCTATCCGATTGGATAGTCCATCGCACAGACGGATAGATTGACAAGCGTTTCAATTGGAGAAATGATTGGCCCTACGCAGTTTTTATTGAGGTTGTTTCGTGAAAGCGGCGAATGCCCGAGTGGCATTACATTTGCAAAGAACAGGACCTAATCGAAATCCAAAGGTAGTGGGGCGCGGAGAGCAACGGATTGCGGAGCGCCGGTTGTACCAGTAAGAGGGGCAAAAAGAAAAAGAGGGGCAACAGGAGGTTGACATGCTGGATTCAATTCTGAATGCGTTGTTCGGATGTGCTCACAATCGCACGACGTTCCCGCTGACGCCGGGGCGCAACTTCAAGGCAGCCGGCGCCGCTCACCGCCACGGCACATATGTGGTGTGCCTGGATTGCGGCCAGGAGTTCCGCTACAACTGGGTTGAAATGCGTATCGGCGAAGCGGTTAGCGCCCGATCCTATGCATCCGCCGAGGAATCGTTTTCAACAGTCAACCAGTAACCGCTGAGCCGCGCGGTCCCGTATCCAGAAAATTTTGGTCTTCGGTAACAAAAAAGCCGGAGGTCCGTTGAAACGGATCCCCGGCTAGCGCAGACGTACCGGAAGAACTGGCTCAACCCTTTTTGGGATTCTCTACCCGCAGATTGTTCGTGACCTGGCCGAAGCTCAATCCGGCTTGGCCTGCGCGGATGCCCGCCACATTCTTTTCCATCGTGTTGTTCACCACACCCTCCAGCGTCACGTGGCCGTTATCCACAATGATGTGGATCGGCGGCACGGCTTGAATGGCGTAGCGCGTGAACATGGGGTCGCGATAGATGGCGCGCGCGACTTGCAGCCGGATGCGATCATCGAAAAATGAAGTCGGTAGAACTTGGACGTCGTTAGTGACGCTCCGGACACCTGGAACTCTCTGGGCAAGGCGGCCCATATCGGCTTTCTTGTACGGCTGGTTGACCTGACCCTGCAACTCCACATCGCCGTCGTGCACGCGCACGGCTACGTTGTCCCAGATCGAATACCAGGGGTACATGCGGATCTCATGGACCACTTTCTGTGCGATTTGGTCATCTGCCGCGCCGCCCGCGGGATTCGTGGCAGAAGCCATGGCGGGATTCGTGGTAGAAGCCATGGCGACGCCGGCTGCGACCAACATTGAGGCTAACATCAACTTGAACTGGATTCTGTTCTTCATGGGTTCCTCCTCCTTGCTCACTAGTATTTACGAAGGCGGGAGCGCAGCGGTTGCCGGAGGAGGAACGGAGAATTGTAAGGGTTCGTAAAAGCCTTTTTCCAGGCACAGAAACTACGTGGTGTGTGGGGGGCGAGGCGAAAGGCCCAAGTGCTTCAATGCGGTTTCGAAGCCCTGGCGGTTCATCTCCCAATACTTCATGCGCTGCGATCCGAGCAGATCCGCGTGTTCGCCGTTGCTGGCTTCCCACCGGATGATGCGGTGCGGCTCGGCGGCTTCCACATAAATCGTTCGCGTGATGCCGTCCGGAACGGCAACAGCCCAGGACTCAACGGTGAACTTGCCAAGCGGGCCCGAGATCTGCTGTAAGTGCGCGGAGCGCGAGAGTGTGGCGCGGCGCCAGGATAAAGGCTGATGCTGTTGGCGCGAGGCTTGTAATGAGGGCAGAAAGGGAACTTCGCGCCGCTCACCCGGCGCCAGGCGCGGCGCCGCCATGCCGCGAGCACAGAGCAAGAGCTGGTCTTCGCTGATTCCGCCGGCCGGATCATCGAGCTGGCTCTGCTGATCGGCTTCTCCGTCGAAATAGCTGTGGCTGGTGGCGCGGATGGCGAGCGCATCGAAGAGCAGTTGCTGAAAGGTGTGGCCACACCATTCCTGGCTGGAAAATGAGATTTTCGTGGCGAAACCGGCCGGTCTGCCGTTCACCGGAGCCAGGGCCACGAAGCTGCTGGTCATGTCGTTGTAGTTATAAATGCCGGTCTGATAGTCCTGCACCAGGTTCAGCTTCATGACCGGGAACTCGTCGCTCGCCGGATGCCTGCCTGGATCGGACTTGACGCGCAGTGCATTCGAAAAAGTCTCCGTAACGAAGATGGTCACGGCGACCCCGCGGCGCGGCTGTCCGTAACGCGGGAACGTCAGCTCATAGCCGGAAAGCTCGGCCTGCCCGTCGCCCCATTGCTTCCAGAAGGCAGCGTTAAACGCAGGTGTTTGCACGACCGGATTCGCCGGCGGTGCGAGCAGCGGCAGAGCCATGGCGGCGATTCCGCAGATTAGCAATGGGCTTCGCATGCCCTTTATTGGCCCACGAGAAGGCGGGACGGCGCAAGCAGCCGTGCGGCTCCGGATGGTAGGATGGCAAGCGAGACAGTCTCACGGCTGACAGCATGGAATTCCACAATGGATAGCATCGGCCGCTACCAAATCGTCAAAGAACTGGGCCACGGAGCCATGGGGATCGTGTATCAGGCCGTCGATCCGACCATTGGCCGCCAGGTGGCGATCAAGACCATCCGCCTGGATGATGTGAACGACCCAGATGAGCGCGCCAAGCTGCGAGAGCGCCTGTTTCGCGAGGCACGGTCTGCCGGCATTCTCTCGCACCCGGGGATCGTCACCATCTACGACATGGAAGAGCGCGGCGACATCGCTTTCATCGCCATGGAGTATGTGGATGGACCCACGCTCGACCAGTTGCTTTCCGCCAAGCAGGCCATCGCTCCCGAGCGGCTGATCAATATTCTGCGCCAGACGGCCGCGGCTTTAGATTACGCGCACGCCAAAGGCATCGTCCACCGCGACATCAAGCCGGCGAACATCATGATCGCTTCCGATGGCGTGGTCAAGATTACAGATTTCGGCATCGCCAAGGTGACCACCTCGCAGCAGTACACGCAGACGGGCACGATACTCGGCACGCCGAATTACATGTCGCCCGAGCAGGTGCAGGGTCTCGCAGTCACCGGGCGCGCGGACCAGTTTTCGCTAGCCGTCATCGCGTTTGAAATGCTGACGGGCGAGCGCCCTTTCACCGGAGAGCATCTCACCACCGTGGTGTACAAGATCGTGGCGGAAGATCCGCCTCCAGTGCAGCGGCTGAACCCGACTCTCAGCCCGCAGATCGACGCTGTGCTGCGCCGCGGGCTCCTGAAAAAACCCGAAGGGCGCTACAACTTGTGCATCGAGTTCATCAGCGGGCTCGACGCGGCGTGCGCCAACACGCAGGGCTGGAAGAATCTGCCGCGCGGCGGCAGCATGAACATGGCGACGGTCGCGACCGAGGCGGTATCGCTTCCCACATTGCCCGGCGCAGGCACCACCACCGAAGAAACGTTGCTGGGCCGACGCCGCAGCGCGTCCAAATGGGTTCTACCATTTGCGGCGGCGCTGATCGTGGCTCTCGGGCTGATCGGTCTCATCGCGCTGCAATTCGGGCCTGGATTGGGCATCAGTCGCACTTCCGCGCCGCCGCCCGCGCCGTCGGCTTCGAATCCGCCACCAAACGCCGCGCCCGCGTCGAATCCGCCGGCCGTTGCCCCTGCGGACGACAAAAAGCCCAGCGCCATGGATGTTCCATCCCCGCCGCCGAAGCCGTCGCCATCCCCGACAGAGACGGCCGCCGCTCAGACCGGCGAAGCGAAGACCCAGCTACCAGCAGAGACGGAAGAGAACCCTCAGGCGGCTCCACCGAAGCGGGAGGATCGGCCCCAGGTGCGGCCGCGGCCGGCCAACGGACCGCAGGATGTCCTGGTGACCACCGAACCGGCGGGCGCGACCGCAGTCCTGGACAATAACCCGGCGGTTTCTTGCAAGACACCCTGCATGCTGAGCGTGCTGCCGGGCAGACACACCATTACACTCAACCAGGAAGGTTATCAGCGCGAGAACCGGGAAATCCGCATCATCGACAGCCCGATCGAAGTCCCGACCGTCAACCTGACCAAGCAGTCCGGCACGCTGATGCTCACCTCCACGCCTAGCGGCGCCGCGATTTTCGTCAACGACAAACGGTTCCCCCAGGTTACACCGGCTCAGATCAGTCTCCCGCCCGGCAATTACAGTGTGCGGGTGGAGAAGAATGGCCTTCAAAAATCGCAGGCTATCGAGATCCAGAACGGCGTGACGAACTTCATCAATATCCCCTTGACGTAGCCGACCCCGCCGCGCGCCGGGCGTGATAGTCTGTATCGTCATGAACCGGCGGCAGGCACTCCGGAACCTGGTCTCCCTATTTGGCGCCGCCGCGTTCGCTCAGGATGGCGACAATCCGCTCTATGAGCCAGTCCGCGTGATGGATTTCGCGCCGCTGGCGAAGGCCAAACTGGATCCAGTGGCGTGGGATTACCTCGATGGCGGATCGGAAGATGAAGTCTCGCTCGCCGAGAATCGCACGGCCTTCAACCGGATGATCATCCGGCCGCGCGCTCTGGTGGATGTCCACCGGATTGATTTGACTGCCGAACTGCTGGGGCAAAAGCTGCCGTATCCCATTGTGCTCGACCCTGCGGGCGGCAAAGACTGCTTCTATCCCGACGGAGAAAACGTCGTGGCCCGCGCTGCCGCCGGTGCCAGAGCGCTGCACATCACCAACGGTGGCATCGAGAAACTCGCGGCTTCCGGAAAGGGACCGGTTTGGTGGCAGATCGAGACCGGTGGATCGCTCAAGGATCGCGCCGGCATGCGCACGCTCGCGGAACGGCTGGAAGGCTCGGGTTGTTCGGGCATCTGTCTCGCCACCGACATCGCGTACGTCTCGCACCGGGATCGCAATATCCGCAATCATCTGGAACGGTCGTGGTGCGACGCAGGGCTCCCCAAGCGCGACGCCCAAGGCCGCCTGCCCCGTGCGAAAAATCCTGAGCGGGCCGCGGTATATCCTTCGCGGTCCGAAGCCACGCCGACGTGGGATTCCCTGCGCGAATTGCGTGACGCCACGAAGCTGCCGGTCATCGTCAAGGGCATCCTGACCCACGAGGATGCCGAGCGGTGCGTGGAGAGCGGGATTGCCGCCATCATCGTCTCCAATCACGGCGGCCGGCAACTGGATCACGTGGGCGCCACCATTGAAGCGCTGCCCGAAGTGGTGGCGGCCGTGCGCGGGCGGATTCCCGTGCTGGTGGACGGCGGCTTTCGACGCGGTACCGACATCCTGAAGGCGCTCGCTCTCGGCGCGCGCGCCATCTGCATCGCGCGGCCGTATCTGTATGGGCTCGCGGCTTTCGGCCAGCCGGGCGTCGAACGCGTCATCGAGCTGTTGCGGACTGAGCTGGCGCTCGATATGGCGCTGGCGGGCGTGCCGAATCTGTCCGCTATCGATCGCAGCCTGGTCAGAATTCGAGGTGAATCATGATCCATCGGCGAAGTTTTCTCGCGCTGCTTGCGGCTTCGGGTGTGCGAGCCGGCGACTTCCCTTCCCGTCCGGCCAAGGTAGTGAAACTGTTCCGTTCCCCCGACGGCCACCCCAATGGTCTCGAGACCGCCGCTGAAGGCTTTTGGATTGCCGAGCAGGTAACCGACCGGGCGCACCTGGTCGATTGGAACGGCAAACTGCTTCACAGCATTGAAACCGAGTCGTCGAACACCAGCGGCATTGCCTTTGGAGACGGCGCGGTGTGGATGGCTGCGAATGGCCCGGCGGTGGGCCGGCCTCCGCGCGACACCGACGCGAAGAGCGGCGAGGTGGTCAAGGCCGATGCCAAAACCGGCAAAACGCTGGCGCGCTATCCGGTGCCGGGTGGCGGTGGGGTTCATGGCCTCGAGTTCGCTGAAGGAACACTGTGGCTCACATCGCTGAAGATCCGTAAACTGTCACAGGTGGACCCGAAGGACTTTCATGTGATCCACCAGATTCCGGTGCATCTCGACCGCGCGCATGGCCTCGCGTGGGACCCGCCGGGAATCTGGGTGATGCACTCTACCGACCGCGTGATTCAGAAGTTGCACTCGGCCGATGGCCGCATTCTCGAACAGATCACGCTTTCCAAGGATGATCCGGATCCGCATGGCATGTGCATGTATAAGGGACATCTCTATTACACCGATGCCGGGATTGCGCCCGGCGGTGTAAGCAATGGAAGCCCTTCAGCGGGATTTGTGTGCCGGATTGACTGAGCCTACGGTTCAGATCCCAGCCTGCCCGTCCAAGCTTCGCCAGAGGTACCAGGCGGCCACCGTGCAGTAGGGATGCCAGCCCCGAGCCATTTCCTCAATGTCGCGGGGCTTCGGCAGCTCTGCCAGGCCGTACACGCGCCGGATCGCGCTACGTACGCCGAGGTCGCCCGAGGGCAGCACATTGTTGCGCCGCAACGCAAAGATCAGGAACATCTGCGCCGTCCACAGGCCGATACCTTTGACGGCAGTCAGCCGCTCGACGACCTGTTCGTCCTCGAGTTCAGGCAGGGATTCAAAAACAACACTGCCCTTGACAGTTTGGCGAGCCAAGTCGCGAATATACGCGATTTTCTGGCGCGAAAGGCCCAGCCGCCGCATGCGATCCGGCCGCAGCTTGAGGATGCCCTCCGGTGTGACGCGGCCCTCCGGCAATGCGCCGGCCAGCCGGCCATAGATGACGCGCGCGACTTTGCCGCTAAGCTGTTGAAATACGATGGAGCGCACCAGGGTCTCGAAGGTCGGCTCGCGGAACTCGATCGAGTATTCGCCAAGGCTTTCAATCAGCGCGCCCATTACGGGGTCATTGGCTTTCAGGTGGCGGATCGCGGTCTGCATTTGAAACAATCGTGGCAGGGGATACGTCCTCATTGTATCGGTATGCCTGACCTTTTTGCCCGCCCAGCCGTAGCGCTTCTCGCTGCGATGATCCTGCTTCCCGCCGCATGGCCGCAACAGCAGGAACAGAAACCCGCTGACGAAACTATCCCCACCATTCAGGTTGAGGTGAATCTGGTCAGCCTGCTGGCCACCGTCCGCGACAAACACAGTGCGCTGATCAGTAATCTGACGAAAGACGACTTCTCCCTCACCGAGGACGGCCAGCCGCAGACCATCAAGTACTTCACAAAAGAAACCGACCTGCCGCTGACCATCGGCCTGCTGGTGGATGTGAGCGCGAGCCAGCGCAATCTGATCGAGATCGAGCGCGAAGCCGCGTACCAGTTCTTCTCACAAGTGCTGCGCAAGAAGGATATGGCGTTTCTGATCAGCTTCGGTGAGGATGCTGAACTGCTTCAGGATTTCACCAACTCCCCGCGCCTGCTGCAAGCGGCGCTAGGCGGGTTGCGCGTCAATTCGGGGGTCAGCGGCGTTCACCCCGGCCCCGTGCCGACCATCGGCCAGCCGCGCGGAACGGTGCTCTACGATGCCGTGTACCTTGGCGCCACGGATCGGATGACGCATGAAGTAGGCCGGAAGGTGATGGTGTTGATCACAGACGGAATGGACGAGGGCAGCCGTTTGAAAATCGAGGAGGCCATCAGAGCGGCCCAGAAGGCCGACACCGTCATCTACAGCATCTATTATGTCGACCCCAGCGCGTACGGTGGCTTCGGACACTTCGGCGGCGTCAGCGACTCCGCGCTCCGCAGGATGTCGGAAGACACCGGCGGACGCGTATTTCGCGTGGACAGAAAGCATATTCTGCCCGAGGTCTTCAAAGAGCTGCAGGACGAGATGCGCAGCCAGTATGCCATCAGCTACACACCCACCAACGAAAAGAAAGACGGCACCTTCCGCCGCATAGACCTGCGCACCACAGATCACAATCTCAAGGTACAGGTCCGCAAGGGGTACTACGCAGCCGCAGCGGAGAAGTGAGAAATCGACTAAACGGTGACCAGATCCTGCTCGAGGCTGCGGGGGCGAGGGGTCGCTTGAGAGGCGATGGGGATGACGTTGTTGCGTCCCCGTTGGCCGTGCGTTCGGCAGCTCTCGACCACGTGGCCGAGCAGCGGGCTGAGCGACATAAGGTGCTGCAAATCATTGGCTGAAAAAGCATCCGGCTGGGAGCGGAAGAGCGCCAGAACTCCGGCGACGTCCTCCTGGCCCTCGAGCGGAATCGCCAGAGCTGATTTCAAGCCGCTCATCTCGCCGCAGTTCACGGAGGGATGTCCATTCAGAATCGGCCTGCCGTTGGCGGCCACCCAGCCCGGCAAACCCTCGCCCACAGACATTCTCAAAGACAAGAGCGCTTCCGCATTCGCGCCGATGGCTAGTTGAGGAATGAGCGTATCGTCGCAGCGCATGTAAACCGCCAGGGTATCGCAGGGCATCAAGTCCTGGAGCCTTCCTGTGCACAGTTCGAAGACTTCTCGAGGCGCAAGCAGTCCCGGCAGGGTTTCCAGCACCTGGAGCAGTGCTCCCCAGCCTGGGATTGGCGCAGCGGAGAATGAGCTGGAATCGCTCGACTCCTCAAAGCCCGCGGCGGGGGCAGCGCCACGTTCGATCTTGACACTGGTGGAGAGGCTGAAGCCGGCGGCCGGTGTGCCGCGCGCCAGCTGCTCCAGCTCGATGTAGCGCCTTTGAAGAATCCGGACTACCTCAGGATCAAACGCCGTGCCGGCCTGTTCCGCCACCATCTCCATGGCCTTGCCGAGAGGGAGCGCCCGGCGGTACTGGCGGTCGCTGGCGAGAGCATCCAGGCAATCCACCACGGCCAGGATGCGGGCGCCAATCGGGATCTCCGTGCCCTTGAGGCCATCCGGATACCCGGAGCCATCCCACTTTTCGTGATGGCTGCGCACTATCGGCACCACGGGGTACGGGAAGTGTGCGCGCGACAGAATCTCCGCGCCCACCACCGGATGGACCTTCATTTTCTCGAATTCCTCAGGCGTGAGCTTCCCCGGCTTGCAGACGATGTGCTCAGGCACCGCGATCTTCCCGATATCGTGCATCAGAGAGGCGGCGCGTACAGCCTCAATCTCGTTGTCGCTGAGGCGCATTTCCTTGGCGATCTCCACCGCGTAGGTCTGAACACGCTGTAAATGATCGTGCGTGGTGTGATCTTTCGCTTCAATGGCCAGCGCCAGCGATTCAATGGTTCTCAGGTGTAGATCCGCCGTTTCGTTCGCGTGTTTCTTCTCGTCCTCCAGGCGCGCCAGGTACTTCCGGTAGGTGCCGTATACGAGAAACGTGACCGGCACAACGAGCAGAGAGGTCTGCGATCCCAGATGCTGCTTCGCGACATCGAAAAGACCGGCTGTCGCGGCTCCGAGCAGGTAGTACGGAAACGCCCAGAGATACGACTTGCGCCATACCTCGCGAATCGACTCGCCCCCCGCAAGTGCGAGGAATGAAGCCGCCGGAACCGTTGTGGCCGCGAAGTATGTGCACCCAAGGAGTGCCAGCATGACCGGCATTTCGAGTGGCAGGCTCCGTAACCAGGACGAATGGAAAACCTGATAGGACGCGGTGATGGCGATGGAGGCGCCGGCAACATCGAATAGGGCTGTCAACGAACGAAGGCTCTTCGTCGACTGCCAGAGATGTTGCACCAGAACCGCCGCGCAGGCAGCGGCGAGGACTTCGGACAGGTTCAGCGACACGATGCCGATCATCACCAGCACGAAGTTGGCGGCGATGGCGCCGGTAACTCCGGGCAACCGTAACTTCCAGCCGGAGAGCAGTAGCACAATGACGAGGTACACGAGATATGCGGCCGGGTTCGCGGAGCGCCAGTGCGACAGGCCGTACGCCAGCTCGATCCAGCCCAGAACAATCACGAGGCTGACAAATATTTTGACCTGCGCATCCGACGAAGCGGACTGGGAGCTCGCCTTGGTTTCGTCCAATTCCACCGGTGCTTCCCAAACGACGTTAGTTCCCACGTTCTCAGCCGCCTATACCAGCAGTTAGCCTGCGGTTGGAATTAGGCAATTGGCTATCCAAAGCAGCCCGATTGGAATCCGTCGGATTGCGGGTCGGTTTGGCTATGTAATTCAATGATGGTTGGTATATCCTTGCGTCAACTGCGGTTAACTCCCGCGCCGGAGGCCGTCAATTTCAGCACCTGGCGCAGGTGACAAATTGGCACTGCAGGGGATCACGAATTGAGCGAATCGGCGGACGTGGTTATCATCGGCGGCGGCATCGTAGGGTCGAGCATCGCCTGGCATTTAACCGAAGAGGGTTGCCGCAATGTGCTGGTGATCGAGCGCGAAACACAGCAAGGCAAGGGCTCGACGGGAAAGAGCATGGGCGGGGTGCGGGCGCAGTTCGCGACGCTGGTTAACATTCGCATGTCGCTGTATTCCATTCCGTTCTTCCGCTCGTTTGACGAACGCATGGATTATCCTTCGGGGTATCGCCCGCAGGGTTATCTGTTCGTCGCAACCTCCCAGTGCCACATGGATTATCTCCGCGCGAATTTCGAGCGGCAGACCGCGCTGGGACTCCAAGGGGTCGGGTTGCTCGACGCCGAGGACGTCATCCGGATGGCGCCGCAGATTCGGCCGGACGGCGTTGTGGGCGGAAGCTTCTGCTCAACCGACGGATTCGTAGATCCCTATAGCGTGATGAAGGGCTTCATGCTGCGGGCCTCGGACCGCGGCGCGCGCTTGTGGCGTGGCGTCGAGGTGACCGGTATTGACATCGATGACGCGAGTGTCACTAGGGTCCGTACGACCCGCGGTGATGTGGCCACGCGCACAGTTGTAAACGCAGCCGGCGCCTGGGCAGCACAAATTGCGAAATTCGCCGGTGTCGATCTGCCCGTGGAGCCGATGCGAAGGATGCTCGTTCCTACGGAACCGTTCGACAAGATCTCCCAAAAATCGCCCATGACCATCGACATGGCCACCGGCTTCCACTTCCGGCCCGAAGGTCTCGGCCTGCTGATGGCATGGAATGATCCCGACGAAAAGCCTGGTTTCAACACGAGCTTCGATCCCGCCTTTGTGGAGAAGATTTTGACACGCGGGGTCAGCCGGTTTCCGTGTCTCGAAGAGGTGGCAGTCAACCCCCGCCGCGCCTGGGCTGGGCTTTACGAGATGACGCCCGATCACCACTGCATCATCGGCGCGGCGCCCGGCGTGCGCGGGTTTTACCTGGCGAACGGATTCAGCGGGCATGGCGTGATGCATTCTCCGGCAACCGGACGCATCACCGCCGACCTGATTCTCAAGGGGGCGTCCGACGTGGTGGATACGAAAACCATTGGTCTGGAACGATTCGCAGAGGGCCGGCTGTTGGAAGAGCCGGTGGTGTTGTAGCGGCGGCATAACCGCTCCCTTTGGTCGCGGCTCAGCAGACACTCCCAAAAACTGAGCCGCGACCAAAGGGAGCGGTTGCCCACCTGACGCGCGGTTGAATATCATACCGGCAGGATACCGTTTTTCCACAGTCGTGGAGACAACAGTCATGACAACATCCACACCGAAACCTCTTACGTTCGGCCTGATCATCGGCAACCGTGGCTTTTTCCCCGATCACCTGGCCTCCAGCGGCCGCGAGGAGATGATGGCCGCCATCCAGAAGGCTGGATTCGGCGTGCTGACGCTCGATTCCACGCAGTCGAAATTCGGTGCGGTGGAGACTCGCGAGGAAGCGCGGAAATGCGCGGCCCTGTTCCGGGAGAATCGCGACGCCATCGCAGGCGTCATCGTTTCGCTTCCCAACTTTGGAGACGAACGGGCGATCGCGGATACGCTGCGCCTGGCGGATCTCAGTGTTCCGGTGCTGGTGCAGGCCACGCCGGACACGCCTTCGAAGATGTCCATTCGCGACCGCCGCGACAGCTTCTGCGGCAAGATGTCGGCCTGCAATAACCTGGCGCAGTACGGCATTCCGTATTCGCTCACCACGCGCCACACCGAAACGCCGGACTCCGATTTCTTCCGCAAAGATCTCGACTGGTTCGCTGGTGTCTGCCGCGTGGTGCGAGGCCTTCGCCGGCTGCGTGTGGGCGCCATCGGCGCGCGCCCGGCCGCATTCAATACGGTGCGCTACAGCGAGAAAATCCTCGAGGCCAACGGCATCTCGATCGAGCCCATCGATCTGTCCGAGATCCTGGGCCGCATCGAGCGCATGAAGGACTCCGAGGATGCCGCCCAGCAGAAACTGGCGGAGATCCGGCGGTATGTTTCAACCAGCGGCATTCCCGATTCGGCTCTGATGAAAATGGCTAAGCTGGGCGCGGTGGTGGATGGTTGGATGCAGCAGACCGACGTGGCCATCAGTGCCGTCCAGTGCTGGACCTCGATGGAAGAATATTTCGGTGTAGTGCCCTGCACCGTGATGAGCATGATGAGCAACAACCTGATGTCGAGCGCCTGCGAGGTCGACATCTGCGGCGTCATCGGCATGCATGCGCTGCAACTGGCATCGGGGACTCCAAGCGCGCTGCTCGATTGGAACAATAACTACGGCGACGATCCCGACAAGGCCGTCTGCTTCCATTGCAGCAACCTGCCCAAGCACTTCTTCCAGGATGTTCGCATGGATTTCCAGGAGATTATCGCGGGAACGGTGGGAAAAGAGAACACGTTCGGCACCTGCGTGGGCCGCGTGAAGGCCGGGCCGATGAGCTACGCGCGGTTTTCGACCAGCGACCGCGAAGGCGCGATCCGGGGCTATGTGGGCGAAGGAGTTTTTACCAACGATCCGCTCGAGACGTTTGGCGGCGCCGGCGTGGTCCGCATTCCCCGCATGCAGGACCTGCTACGCTACATCTGCGCGAACGGCTTCGAGCATCACGTGGCCGCCAACTTCTCGACCGTGAGTGCCGCAGTGCACGAGGCCGCCACGCGCTACCTTAATTGGAACGTTTACTGGCACAAGGAGCAGGGCTGCTGACGTGAGCATCGTCGCAGGAGTGGATTTCGGCACGCTGAGCGTGCGCGTCTCGATTTTCGACAGCGGGAAGGGCTGGCTGGGATCGGGCGTCGCGGAGTATCCGCTGCTTCGCAAGAAGGAAGATCCCGATCACGCCACGCAGAAACACGCGGATCACATGGATGCGCTGGTCATCGCCATGCAGCGGGCGCGCGATGCAGCGGGCATCGACGGCCGCCAGATCGCCGCGATCGCGCTCGACACCACCGGGTCGAGCGTCGTGCCGGTGGGAGAAGATCTTCAGCCGCTCGATGCTTACTATCTCTGGTGCGACCACCGTGCATGGCGGGAAGCGGCGGAAATTACCTCAACCGCGCACGAAACCAATCTGGAAGCCATTCGCTGGTGCGGCGGTGTTTATTCCTCCGAATGGGGTTTCGCCAAGCTGCTGCACTGGCTGCGGAATAATCCTGCCAAGCGCGATCGCATGACGACGGCGCTGGAGCATTGCGACATGGTGGCGGCCACGCTCTGCGGCGCGACCGACCCCGCCGCCGTTCCGCGCAGTATCTGCGCCATGGGACACAAGTGGATGTGGAACCGCGGGCTCGGCGGGTTTCCGCCCGACGAGTTTCTGCGCGCCGTTGATCCGCTCTTGGCCGGCATGGGATCGCGCTTGTGCGGCCACTATGCCACCTCCGACCAGATCGCCGGCCGGCTCAGCGCGGCATGGGCCGAGCGTCTGGGCCTTTCGCCCGGCATTCCGATTCCCGTCGGCGCCTTCGATGCGCACTGGGACGCCATCGGCGCCGGCGTGCGCTTGGGCGACGTCGTCAACGTCATCGGAACCTCCACCTGCATCATGGCCATCAGCGAGCAACCGGCCCTGGTCCCGGGCGTCTGCGGCGTGGTCGAAGGGTCGATTCATCCACGCTACACGGGAATCGAAGCGGGCCTCTCCGCCACCGGCGACATCTTCGACGCCATCGCCAAGCGTGCCAGTACGACCGTGGCGGCCCTCTCTCAAGGTCTCGATCGTTATAAGGCGGGGGAGACGGGTCTCCTGCGGCTCACCTGGGATAATGGCGATCGCACGGTGCTGGTGAATCCGGAACTCGGTGGCGTCACCATCGGTTGGCGCTTGACCAACACGGCCCAGGACGAACTTTTCGCCGCCATCGAAGGAACCGCGTTCCACACGCGCGTGATTCTCGATCGCATGGCGGAGCACGGGGTGCCCGTCCGCCGCATCGTCAATGCCGGCGGCATCCCGCAGAAGAATGAAACGCTCAACCACATTTACGCTAACGTGATGAACAAGCCGATTCTGGTTCCACAGAGCGAGGTTACCAGCCTCGGCTCAGCCATCTTCGCGTTCCTGGCGGCGGGAACGTTCAAAACCGTCGAGGAGGCGCAAGACGCGCTTTGCCCCAGCTATAAGACGGTCGCGCCCGATGCGCAAAGCGCGGCCATCTACGAAGAGTTGTTCCCCATTTTCCGCTGCCTCTATTTCGCCATGGGCCGCAAGGATGCCGACGCGATCGATATGGGTGGCGTGCTGCCGGCGCTGCGCCGCATCGCCGCGCAAGTGCGGGAAGCCTCTTGATGCTCGAATCCCTGCGCGCGGAAGTCTACGAAGCCAATATGGAGGTGGTGCGGCGGGGGCTCGTGCTCTACACATTTGGCAATGCCAGCGGCATCTCGCGCGACCAGCAACTCGTCGTGATCAAGCCCAGCGGCGTGCCCTATGAGACGCTCCAACCCGAACATCTGGTCATCACAGATCTCGAGGGCCGCGTGGTGGAAGGCAATCTCAAACCATCGTCTGACCTCCCCACACACCTGGCGCTCTACAAGGCCTTCGCGGTAATCGGCGGCGTGGTTCACACCCACTCGCGCTACGCCACCGCCTGGGCGCAAGCGGGCCGCGAGATTCCCTGCCTCGGCACCACGCACGCCGACTATTTTCACGGTCCCGTTCCTGTCACCGAGGTAATGCAGCCGCACGAAATCGAATCAGCATACGAATGGAACACCGGGCAGGTCATCGTGCGGCGCTTCGCGGGCGTGGACCCGGTGTCAAAACCCGGCGTCCTGGTCGCCGGCCACGCGCCGTTCTGCTGGGGCCGGACACCCGCCGAGGCTGCCCATAATGCCGTGGTGCTGGAAGAAATCGCCTGCCTGGCATACCACGCCCTCGCCATCAACCCCGATGCGCAGCCCTTATGTGACGCGCTGCGTGACAAGCATTTCCTGCGCAAGCACGGCCCGAAGAAGTATTACGGGCAGGGGTGAGCTACAGGATCTCGTCGCTTCCGCCGATAAAGGAGTGGGTCGAGTGTGCCTCGGCCCGGAATCGACACCCGTGCACCGTCTCCCCATCACCGCGCATTACCGCTGCCGCGGGGCTTGCCTGCTTTTGTTGCTGGGCCATATCATCTTTAGCGGACAGTTGCCGGCCTCCAGCTTTCCGGTGCTCACCCGCATCCAACAACTAAAACGGCTCACGCCTGAGCAAGCCCGCCTGGGCTATCCCGCGCGGATCCGCGCCGTGGTCACTTACTACGACTACCGGCACGGGGACTTATTCGTGCAGGATGGCACGCGTGCCATCTATGTTGCCCCACCGAACGAGCCGGCGCTAAGACCCGGGCAGTACGTAGAGGTGGAGGGCGTCAGCAAGGCTACCGACGTCTCGGTGGATGTGATTCAGGCCAGGATTCGAGTACTTTCGGACCGCCGCCTTCCTGCGCCGGTGCGGGTGTCCGCAGAGGAGCTGATTTCGGGCGCCTACGACTGCCGGCGAATTGAGGTTGACGGGGTGGTGCGCACGGCTACCGCATATGAAGGCGGGCTGATGCTCGACATCACGGCCGGCGCCGTGCAATTCAAGGCCTACGTACCGGCCACGTCCATCGTTCCGCCGGGACTGGTAGACGCGCAGGTCCGCATCCGTGGCACATGCGGCGGATTCTACAACGCGAGAGATCAATTCATCGCCCTGGAGGTGCTGGTTCCCAGTCCGGCGGATATCCGCATCGTAGAGCCGGCCTCCGGAGATCATTTCAATGCGCCCGTGCGCACCATCCGGAGCATCATGCGCGCCAGCGGAAACGGCGCGTTCCAGCACCGCGTGCGCGTTGAGGGCGTGGTGACGCTGCAGCGGCTGGGACGGTCGCTGTTCATCCGCGATGAAACCGTCGGCCTGCTGGTCAAGACGGCGCAGGTGACCGCCCTCCACATCGGAGATCGGGTTGATGCAGTCGGGTTTCCCGCGATGGGCGAGTACGGACCCATTTTGCAGGATGCCGTCTTTCGAAAAATAGGGACGGGTTCGCCGCCCGCTCCCAAGACCGTCACTGCGGAGGAGGCTATCGCCGGGGCCTTCGATGCGGAACTGATCCGGATGACCGCCCGCCTCGTCGAGACTTCGCTGCGGGCGGGCCGGCAGGTACTGGTTTTGCAGGCGGGCAAAATTAACCTGGGCGCAGAAATCGACGTGGCGCCCGGCGGGCGCGCACGGTCGAGTCTGGAAAATGGCAGCCTGCTGCAAATAACCGGCATCTGCTCCACCCAGGTGGACGAGAATCGCAATCCAAACGGTTTCTTGCTCCTTCTCCGCTCCCCAGACGACGTCGTCGTACTGAAGCGCCCGCCCTGGTGGACACCAAGGCATGCGGCGGGTCTGCTGGGCTCGACCGGTGTAGCGATTCTGGTGGTGCTGGGCTGGGTGGCGGCCCTCCGCCGCCGGGTTAGCCGACAGACGGAAATCATCCGGCGCCGCCTGGAGAGCGAGGCGGTGCTCGAACAGCGTTTCGAATATGTGGCCCGTGCAACCAACGATGCCATCTGGGACCGGAATCTCATCAACAACCACGGCTGGTGGGGAGAGGGCTTTTACAAGCTCTTCGGATACCGGCCGGGCGAGGTCCAGCCGGACAACGACTGGTGGGTCGAGCAGATTCATCCCCAAGACCGGGACCGCGTATTGTACGGCATCAACGCCGCCGTTGAAAGCGGCGAGAAGCACTGGTCAGCCGAGTACCGCTACCGCAGAGCGGACGGCTCCTACGCGTCCGTTTTCGACCGCGGCTACGTGTTGCGGGATCCCTGGGGAAAACCGACACGCATGATCGGGGCCATGATGGACATCAGCGCGCTGAAGCGCACTGAACGGGCACTTCGGGAGAGCCAGGAGCGCTTCACCGCCTTTATGGACAATAGCCCGATCTACGCGTACGTAAAGGACGAGGGCGGACGTTACGTCTATGCCAACCGGCCGCTGAACATCGCCATGAAGACCAGCGTCGTGGGGAAAACCAGCCTCGACTTTCTCGCTGCCGAGACGGCCGGACCATATCGCGAGCACGATCTCGCCGTCCTCTCCAGCGGTAGGGCGGACGAACTGATCGAGGCAATACCCCTGCCGGATGGAACCGTACGCGACTGGCTGATTTTCAAGTTTCCCATGGAGGCCTCGGGGAAGCGCCTTCTTGGTGCGGTGGGCATCGACATTACGGAACGCAAGCGCGCGGAGGCTGAGCTTAAGAGTGCCAAGGAGGCGGCGGAGGTGGCCAACCGCGCCAAAAGTGAATTCCTCGCGAATATGAGCCACGAGATTCGCACGCCCATGAACGGCATCCTGGGCATGGTGGATCTCGCCCTCGCGACCCAACTCACGCCGGAACAACAGGATTATCTCGAAGTGGTCAAATCTTCCGCCGACGCTCTGATGACCATCATCAACGACATTCTTGACTTCTCCAAAATCGAGGCCGGGAAGCTGGAGCTGGAATCCGTGGAGTTCAGCCTGCAGGATAGCCTGGAGCCCGCCCTCCGGGCTCTGGCATTACGGGCTCAGGAGAAGGGCTTGAAACTCGACTGCCAGATCCACCCGGATGTGCCCGCAGTGTTGGTGGGCGATCCCGGGCGCGTGCGGCAGATCGTCATCAACCTGGTGGGCAACGCCGTCAAGTTCACCGAGCGTGGAGAGGTCTGCTTGCAGGTGGAACAGACGTCGGTAGAGGCGGGAACCACCTGGCTGCATTTCAGTGTGCATGACACGGGAATCGGCATCCCCAGCGAGAAACAGGCCGTTATATTCGAGGCGTTCACTCAGGCCGATGGCTCGACCGCTCGCCGGTATGGAGGCACCGGCCTGGGCTTGACCATCTGCCGCAGGCTGGTCGAGCTCATGAGCGGGCGCATTTGGATGGAAAGCGACGTAGGCCGCGGAACCACCTTCCACTTCACGGCGTGTTTTGGTTTGGGCTTACCAGAAGCGTCGCCGGCCGCAACTCCCGATTCCTCGATGACACACGCACCGCCGTGCGACTGCCCGTCTTCCGGCAAGAGGCAGTTGCGCATCCTTCTTGCGGATGACAATGCCGTGAACCAGAAACTGGCGGT
>Ga0335077_10002195_pt1 | contig 23273 bp, 25 predicted proteins | sample Lox_Sample_31_FD_207151 | JGI IMG/M metagenome (GOLD analysis project Ga0335077, IMG submission 207151) | Soil microbial communities from Loxahatchee National Wildlife Refuge, Florida, United States - Lox_Sample_3.1 | ecosystem: Environmental > Terrestrial > Soil > Wetlands | place: USA...
CCTGTCGAGCAAGTGGTACGAGATCGATATCGGCTGGCTCTACATCCGCAGCCTGGAGCTGCTCGGGCTGGCGCAGGTGAAGAAGCTCGCGCCCAAGATCCGCTTCGAGCTCGGCAAGGCGCGCTGTGACCTGCAGACGCTGCAGGCGGTCATTACGCACCGCTATGACGTTGTGCAGCGCTTCGCGCGCTCGCTCAAAGCCACACTCGCAAACGAGCTCGAGCGCGCAAAGACGCGCGGCCACGCAGACGACACGCACCTGCTGCGACGCTGGCTGCAGCGTGAAACGAAGGACCTGCTGGTGTCCGAACAGGCGCGCCTGCAGGAGGTGCTGAACAGCAGCAGGGTGCTCGCGACGGTCTATTCCATGCGCCAGGAGCTCTCCGCGCTGTGGGCGCGCTCCACCGCGTCGAAGGAGCAGCTGCTGCACCAGCTGGAGGACTGGTGCCGCCGGGCGGAGAGGAGCGGCATCGCCCCGCTGGAAGCCTTCTCGCGCACGCTGCGCGGCTACGCCTCCGCCTGACGCGAATTTCTTCCGGACAATAAAAAAGGCCTGCGGGAGCGCAGGCCTTTTTTTCGTTCGCGCGTAGCCGGGCCGACTACTTGAGCTTCGACTCCTTGTAAACGACGTGCTTGCGCGCAACCGGGTCGAATTTCTTCAACTCCATCTTGTCCGGCTTGGTCCGCCTGTTCTTGGTGGTGGTGTAGAAGTGACCGGTTCCCGCGCTCGACTCGAGCTTAATCTTTTCGCGCATTACGGCTCCTCGATGTCCTCGAACTAAACCTTGATGCCGCTCGCGCGCAGCTCGGCGAGCACGACGTCGATGCCCTTCTTGTCGATCAGCCGCAGGCCCGCCTGACTTACGCGCAGGCGTATCCAGCGGTTCTCGCCATCCACCCAGAAGCGCCGCGACTGCAGGTTGGGCAGAAAACGGCGGTGCGTCTTGTTGTTGGCGTGGGAAACGTGGTTCCCCTTCATCGGCTTCTTGCCGGTGACCTCACAGATACGAGCCATTCCGAAGCTCCGCGCGCCAGGAAATTAACGAAACAGCTCTTATACCACGCACCGTTACTACGCTCAAGACACCCGCCCGTCGCGCAGCCGTAAGCATTTCATACCGCGTCACGCCTTTTTCCTAAGTTCCCTCAGCGCTTTACAACAAGGCAGTGAATCTCCTATCCTATTGCGCGCGGCTGGACGTGCCCATCAGGACGACCCGCCGACGGGTGTAGTACTCGGCGGTTTAAAACCAACATCAGGGGAAGGAGATCGAAGCTATGAAGAAATCAGGCATCGCCGCGGCGTTGCTTGGCCTGCTTTGCCTCGTCGGCTCGTCTGGCGTGTTCGCACAGGTCAAGGGTATCTATTGGACCACGAGCGGGTTCTTCGGGCCGTTTCCCATCACCGGCCTGATCCCGACAGTTCCCAAGGAGAAGCAGCGCGACGTCACGATCCCGGTCAGCATGTGGATCATCGACCATCCGAAAGGCCTGGTCGTCTTCGACACCGGTAACAACCACGCTGTTTCGGACGGCAACTGCAAGTCGTACTGGGCCGCCGGGCTGTGCGACTTCTTGAAGCCCAGCCAGAAGCGCTCGGACGTGATCGACGAGCAGCTCAAGAAGCAAGGGTTCTCGCCTGACAAGGTCAAGGTCGTCATCACTTCACACACGCATCTGGACCACGTTGGCAACATCGCACTGTTCCCGAACGCGCTGCACGTGATGCAGAAGAGAGAACTGTATCAGGGCTGGTGGCCGGAGAAGTTCCAGGGCCGTGCTACACCGGGCACGTTCGTGCTGGCCGACATCATGCCCGCCCGCGAGTTCAACTATCTCGAGCTCGAAGGGGATTACGACCTGTTCGGCGACGGCAGCGTCCAGATCCTCAGCACGCCGGGGCATACGCTGGGCCATCAATCCGTGAAGGTCAAGCTGGCGAGCGGCGGCACGATCGTCATTTCGCAGGACGCGATCTGGATGCAGGAAAATCTGGACGGTTATCCCGCCGGCCTGAATTTCAGCATCCAGGCGTACACGAACTCGGTGAACCGCCTGAAGTTCATCCGCGACCTGGAAGGCGCTCAGCTGTTCATGGCGCACGACCAGGACCAGTACGCCGCGAAGGGCGGACGGTGGTATAAGTAAGGCAAGCGCACTTAAATCCTGCGCTGCGAGAGGCCCCCCCGTGCGGGGGGCTTCTTTTTTGCCTAATTTGAATCCATGTCCATCGTGAGCTCCGCCTCTCCGGCGATCGTGCTCGAATCGGTCTCGAAGCGCTACGGCTCGAAGACCATCATCCACGACCTGTCCTTCACCGTTGGGCAGGGCGAGATCGTCGGGTTTCTGGGTCCGAACGGCGCCGGAAAGACGACGACGATGCGGATGATCGCGGGCTACACGACGCCGACATCTGGACGCGTCACCGTGGCCGGTCTCGACATGGCCACGCAGAACGAGGCCGCAGCCGCGAAGATCGGTTATCTGCCCGAGCATCCGCCGCTGTACGACGTTCTAGACGTGTCCACGTTCCTGCGCTTCGTAGCGAAGATCAAAGGCGTTGCGGCGCGCGAGATTGCGTCCGAGCTGGAGCGCGTCATCGGAGCGTGCCGGCTGGAAGCGGTCACCCGCAGCGAGATCTTCAAGCTTTCCAAGGGATACCGGCAGCGACTGGGACTCGCCCAGGCGTTGCTGGGGAAGCCCCAGGTGCTGCTGCTGGACGAGCCTACCGCGGGCCTGGACCCGGGACAGATCCAGGAGACCCGGGAGGTCATCCGCGCGTTCGGCGAGACGCATGCCGTTCTGCTCTCCACGCACATCCTGCACGAGGTGACTCTGATCTGTCAGCGCGTGGCCATCATCAATCAAGGGCGGCTGCTGGCGATCGACTCGCCGGGCGGGCTGCAACGGGCATCCGAACAGACCAACAGCGTCGTTCTGGAGGCGACGGCACCCGCCGATCCGCTGCGCCAAGAACTGCTGTCGATCGCGGGTGTCAATGCGGTCAGGATCCAGCTGCTGCCAGGCCGCACTTCGACGCATTACGTCGAGTGCCAGGTCGAGGCGCGCGACGGCATCGAGTCGCACATCGCGCGCGCCGTTGCCAGCCGCTGGGAGCTGCACCGGCTGGAGCGTCAGCAGCCGACGCTCGAAAACGTTTTTCTGCGTTACGTGCGCGCAGGCGTTCGCGAGCGGGAAGCCGCGTGACCGGCTCCGCCCGTTTTGACGAGGCCCCCGCATGAGAGGTCTTCTCGCCATTTATCAGAAGGAGCTCGTGAGCTACTTCCGTTCGCCGATCCCTTACTTCGCGGTGTCGGTGTTTCTCGTGTTGACGGGGTTCTTCTTCCTGCGCAACGTGTTCGAGACTGGCATCGGCACGATGGACGAGACGCTGCAGAACATGGGCGTGCTGCTGCTCATCATCGTGCCGGTCCTCACGATGCGGTTGTTCTCCGGCGAATACACGGGACGAACGATGGAACTGCTCATGACGCTGCCGCTCAAACCGTGGCAGATCGTGCTGGGCAAGTACCTGGGGGCGACCACCATACTGCTGCTGATGACGCTCGCCACCTGCATCGACCTGATCCCGCTGTACCTGTACGGTAACCCGGAGACGAAGACGATCCTGTCGGGTTACCTGGGTTTCGTCCTGCTCGGCATGGCGGGGCTGGCGATCGGGCAGTTCTTTTCCGCGCTGACCCAGAACCAGATTGTCGCCGCGCTGGGCAGTGTGCTGGTGCTCCTGGCGTTCTGGTTCGTCGGCCATCTGCAGAGCTTCCAAAGCTCTTACGCGCTGCGCAGCCTGTTCGGCTACCTGTCCTTCTCCCAGCATTTCGCGGATTTCATCCGCGGCCTGGTGCGCTCCGAAGCCGTGATGTTCTATCTCATCGTGAGTGCCATCGCGCTGACCCTCAACACCAGCTATCTGCAGTGGCGCCGCTGACATGGACGGATCATTTCGTCACCTGCTGACGTTGCTTGCGGGCATTGCGCTGCTGGCGGCCGCAGCCGGCGCTCGCGCGGTGCTGGTAGAGGCTACGCTATGGACCAGCCTGCTCGGCGTCGCGGGACTCTTGTTGGCCGCGTGGGGGGCCTTTGCCCTGCGCGCAGAGATTGGCTCTTTGATACGCAAGCGCCGCGGTGAGATCGCGCTCTACACGCTTGGGGTAGTCGGCGTACTGCTTGCCATCGCCTACTTCTCGGTCCGCTTCCCGGTGCGCTTCGACATGACCACGGCGGGAATGTTCTCGCTTTCGCAGCAGACCAGGGACATGCTGCAGCGCCTCGAGAAGCCCGTGCACATCACCTTCTTCCACGATCCGATGATGCGCGAGACGGTCGAGCTCTACCAGCTGATGGCGTCGCAGACGGGCAAGATCACCACCGAGTTCTACGATCCGATGCTCAATCCCGCCCAGGCCCGAATGCGCGGCGTCGAATTTGCCGGCACCGCGATCCTGGAAAGCGAGGGACGGCGGCTGACCGTCAACAGCCCGACCGAGACAGACATCGCCAACGGGATTCTGCGCGTGTCGCAGGGCGTTCAGCAGGTCGTGTGCTTTCTGGATGGCCACGTAGAACCCGATCCGTTCAGCCTGGAGTCGCACGATCACCTCGAGGGCACTGCGGGGCACACGCACGGCTTGGGCGCCCGCTTCGACATCCACGAGCGGCACGGGATCGCCAAGGCGCGCCACGGCCTCGAAGCGATGAATTACGTGGTCGAGAAGGTGGCGCTGATGAAAGGCGACGCCGACCTCTCGCGCTGCTCCGTGCTGGTGGTGGCCGGTCCCAAGGTCCCCTTGCTTCCGGCCGAAGTCAAGGAGATCGACCGCTACCTGGCCGGCGGCGGCAACGCGCTGTTCATGCTCGATCCGTTCATCACGACCGGTCTGGAGCCCGTGATCCGGGAGTTCGGCGTCGTTCTCGACGACGATATCGTGATCGACGAGGCGAGCCACTTCTGGACCGACGTGTCCGCCCCCGCGGTCAGCGACTACAACCGCGACGAGATCACGCGGGACCTGCCGCTCACGTTCTTCCCGGGCACCCGTTCATTGTCCCCGACGCCTCAGCGCGTCCCCGGGACGGCCGTTCGGCCGTTGGTCAACTCGTCGAGAGACAGCTTCGGGCAAAGCAATCGCGATCGCGTCGACCTCAAACCCGGCAACGCCAAGCCGGGGCCGCTGACCATCATGGTGATCGTCAACCGGCGCCCCGAGTACGTCGCTTCGGCTGAGGCTGTACAGCGCGAGGCGAAAGGGAAACCGGCGCAACCAGCTGCGATGCCAAACGAGAAGCCGACAACGAGCAACCGGATCGCCGTGATCGGCGATTCGGACTTTGCCACCAACTCGTTCTATCACATCATGGGGAACGGCAAGCTGTTCCTCAACACGGTGAACTATCTCGCTTCGAAGGAGAACCTGATCGGCATCGCGCCGCGCACTTACGACGTGCCGCGCGTCAATCTCACCAATCGCCAGATCCATGGCACGGTATTCCTGACTATCGTCGTCATCCCGGCGTTGATGGCGCTCGTCGGCATCGCCGTGTGGTGGAGGCAGAGGTGAGCGGGAGCGAGACGAAGCGCGGCGGCGTGAGCGTCAGGCTGTCGGTCATATGGATCGTGCTGCTGGTGCTGGCAGGCGCAATCACCGCAATCGAGCTGACCGACCGCGCGCGCTCGCAGCGCGAGGAAAGCGCCCCGGCGCAACGCGACCCTCGCCTGCTGGTGCCCGTGCCGCTCGAACAGGTCGGCGCAATCGAAGTGGCGTACGCCGGCGCAGTGCATCGCTTCGAACGGGACGCAGCCGGCGCCTGGTTCTACCACGGCGTCCACGCCAAGACGGATGCGACACACGCACACCAGGCCGATCCGGCCATGGCTCAGCGCATCGAGACGGCGCTGCAGGGTTTCGGCCGCACGCGGATGGAGCGCACTCTCCCCGCCGCGGTCGAGCAGTACGGGCTAGCCAACCCGCAGATGGTGATCCTCGTGTACCGCCCTAACCAGTTGCAACCGCTCCTTCAAGTCGCAGTGGGCGACGTGGCGCCCGACAAGTTGAGCCGTTACGTCATGGCGGTCGGACGTCCCTCGGTCGTGACCATTGCGAACTACCAGATCGACAATCTCGTCGGATTGATCAAGGCCGCAACCGAGTCCGGCCAAGGGCAAGCCGTGGTCAAGTCCCCTTGACCGGTCAGCTTCGCTTCACTGGACGTTCAACCCAGTCCAAGATTCCCGGCGCACTCGCGCGAATGCCGCACGTCACTTGCTCAATCACTGCGCGCCGCGCGCGGCGCTTCTCATCGGCTCTGCTCTTGCTGCTCGCGTCTGCGCCGGCCGCTGCGCATACGGTGGGCAAGGGGCTCGCCACCATCACCGTCACGGGACAGAACGTCCGGTACAACCTGGTTCTGGCTTTGAATGCAGCCGCACCGCAGGGCCTGGAGGCGTTGCAGCTCCCCAAACCCGGTCCCGGGTCTGATTACTCGCCGCTGCTCACAGCGATCGAGCAGAGGGTTCGCATCGAAGCCGATGGCCATGTGTGCCAAGCCGCTGCAGGGTCGGTCACTCCTCCCAGTCAGGAAGGCGGCACTGTGGCGGTGCAGATCCCGTTCGTCTGTGAGCATGCCCCGCGCGAACTCACCATCCGCGATGACTTGTTCGACGTGCTGGGCGCGGGCTACCACACCATCGCCAACATCCAGTGGCCAGGGGGCAGCGAGCAGTTCGTGTTCCTGCCGGGCGCCCGGGAGGCGCGCGTGAGCGTTTCCGAGGGTGTCACGACGCGGGGCGTCGGCAGTTTTTTCCTGCTCGGTATCGAGCACATCCTCACCGGCTATGATCACCTGCTGTTCCTGCTGGCGCTGGCGCTGCGCGGGGGCAACCTGTGGTCGCTGCTCAAGATCATCACCGCGTTCACGGTCGCCCACAGCATCACGCTCGCGCTGGCTGCGCTCAACGTCGTGGTGCTGCCCGAGCGCCTGGTCGAGGCCACCATCGCCCTGTCCATCGCCTACGTCGCCGCCGAGAACCTGTTCATGCGCCACGCCGTTTCACACCGCTGGGCAGTGGCCTTCATCTTCGGCCTGATGCACGGGTTCGGCTTCTCCAACGTGCTGCGCGAGCTCGGGCTGCCCAAGCAGGGGCTCATCTGGGCCCTGCTCAACTTCAATCTGGGGGTCGAGGCCGGGCAGGCGATCGCGGTGGTGATTGCCGTGCCGCTGCTGATGTGGCTGCGGCGCTTCCGCTGGGAACCGCGCGTCGTGGCAGCGATCTCGATTGTGGTGCTCGTGGTAGGGCTGACGCTGTTCGTCGACCGCGCTTTTCTCGGGGCCGCATGACAACGCATCGCTGAACATGGTGCGGATATTCCCGTGGAAGCTCTGCTGCGCCGCCTTGCTGTTGCTGGAGATGGCGGCGACATGCACGGTGACTTGGGCGGCGGCCGCCGAGGTCTTCGAGCTGGAGCCCGAATACGTGTACGGGAAGAATAGAAAGCCGCGGCTGGGCTACCGCAGGCCGGAGGTGTTCGACCCACTGAACGACCAGCTGTACCAGTCCGGCTACCGCGACTATCCGCCGACCGCTATCCCGCTCGAGTTGAAAGAGGTCGACGCCATGACCCGCATCGAGAAGATGGGGCATATCCTCGCCTGTGCAGATGCCTGGTTCTGGCCGTTCTCGCGCACCGCGCGCAAGCAGGAGCCGGCCGGCATCGACATCGAGATCCTGCAGGCGATCGCCAAGCAGCATGGCTGGGAGGTCAGTGTGAGCTGGGCCAACACAGGTACGCGATTCGGACTCGGTCCGGCTTTCGCCCGCACCATCGACAAAGGCATCTGCGATATCTTCCTGGGGCTCACCATCACTGGTAGCGACGATCACGAAGCGAATCACCAGCTCGTGTTCACCCGCCCCTATCTCAGCACAGGATTTGTGCTGGTGACGCAGGGGGCCGCGAAGGCCGCGCGGAGCCTCGATGATCTGCGGGCCCTGCACGTCAAGATCGGCGTGCCGGCATACTCGCCGATGCAGGACTACGCACAGGCCAACGGCCTGGAGTACGCGACGTTCTTCCAGAACTTCCGCGTGGTGGACGCGCTGCTCAAAGGAGAGATCGACGCGGCAATGCTGTGGTCGGGCGCGATATCACAGGCCAGGCTGGAGCATCCCGAGGCCGAATTCGCGGTGGTCAAAGGCTATGTCCCAGTGCCGGAGTTGCGCTGGAACAGCGCCTGGGCAGTCAAGGCGAAGGAAACGGAGCTGAAGCAGTTCATCGACGAGGCGTTCGGGCAGATGCTCCAAAGCGGAGAGATCAAGCGGATCGTCGAACGCTACGGCATGCCGTTCTATCCGCCGACCCAATAGCAGTCGGACCTGACGAGAGGCGAACCATGCAGCCCATGATCGAGAAACTGTGGCAGCTCACCATTGTGTCCGGCGGGCTACTTCCGCTCATGGCGGTGCTGCTGCTCACCACCTTGGCCGTGATCATCGAGCGCGCCTGGTTCTTTCACCGGGTGCTGCAATCGGGCCAGGCGATGGAGCACGACCTGCAGCTGGTGGAATACCAGAGCGTGGACAAGCTGGAACAGCTCGCGACTCACTACGAAGGATCGCTGCAACGCTCGATCATCTCCGCCGCACTGGCCTCCCGCGGCGAGGACGCCGACACCATGGACCGCCATATCGAGGAGGCGATCATGTGGCAGTTGCCGCGGATCGACAGGCATGTCTGGGTGCTGGACACGGCGGTGACGCTGGCGCCGCTGATGGGCCTGCTCGGCACGATCATCGGCATGGTGCACGCGTTCGACGTGCTCGGCGTGTCGGCCACGGCGGGCGCGGGCACGCGCATGGTGACCGGGGGCATCGCCGAGGCGCTGGTCGCCACCGGAGTGGGCCTGTTCATCGCCATCATCGCCGTGCTGTTCCTGAATCACTTCAACAAGCGCGTGCGCCTTGCCCTGCATCAGATGGATCTGCTCAAGGTGATGCTGATCAACCGCTTCTGGGGCGGCGGATCGTCGCATCAGGGCGTGCCCGTGAAACAGGCACATGCAGCCAAGCCGATCGCGATCAACCGCAGGGAGGCGTGAGTGACACGCCGCATACGCTCGAGCTACTTCGACGCCGCCCGCCCTCGCGTCGAGGTCGTGCCCATGATCGACATCATGATGTTCCTGCTGGTGTTCTTCGTTGTCATCTCGGTGAAGATGATCGCCGGGACGGGCGTCGAGATGGATCTGCCCGGCTCGAGCACGCTGCGGGATCTGAAGCCTTCGACCATCACGGTCGGAGTGACCAAGGCGGGCGAGATCGTGCTGGACGGCAAGACCGTCACTCCGCAGGCGCTGCAGGACAAATTGACTGCGCTCAAGCGCGACAAGCCGGTCGAGGTGGTGCTGGCGGGTGACAAGGACGCATCGCTGCAGGTTTTGCTGAAGGTGATGGACAGCGTGCGCGCGGCGGGAATCACTACGGTGGGGATCGCGGCCAAGGCCGAGAAGCGCCGATGAGATTCGACGCCCGCATGCAATGACCGCGACGGGTCTCGCGCTCAGGGGAGCACTGTGGGCGCAGCCGCACGACCGCGACAGCGAGGCGCTGCCGCTGTGGAAAGCGGCGCTCATCGCGCTGGCGGTCGAGCTTCTCGTTCCAATCCTCCTGTTCGGCGTCGACTGGTCCTTTCTGCGCGCACCCGAAGAGCCACCGCCCACGCCGGTGATGTCGGTGCGGCTCGAGCCGACGCCGGAGGCCGAGCCTCGGCCGCCGCCACCGGAGATCAAACCGAAGCCGCTGCCTGCGCCGAAGAGAATCAAGCGGCCCGCGATCCCGATCGAGCCGCCGAAACCGGTGCCGAACGAAGCGCCGTCGCGCATCGCGTTGCCGGAGCGCCAACCGGAGCCGCAGCCGGTGCCGCGCAAAGAGGAGAAGGAGCCGGAGCCAGCGCCGGAGCCGCCGCCTCTTCCGTCAGTATTCCGGGACGTGAAGCCGGTAAAGAAGGTGAGGCCGGTCTATCCGCCCGAGGCGGAGGCTCAGCATATTCAGGGGCGAGTGAAGGTGAGGCTCAGCGTAGCCCTCGACGGAAGCGTCACGGACGTGCAGATCCTCGCGTCGGAGCCGGCCGGCGTGTTCGAGGAAGCTGTCCTGACCGCGGTCCGGCAGTACAAATTCAAAAGGGACGGCACCACGTATCAGGCCGATCAGGAGGTCGTGTTCAAGATCGACGACTGATGATTCGTGATTCGTGTGTTCGCGAGTTCCGATTTTACGAATCACGAGTCACGGCCGTTACAGAAGCCCCCGCTCGGCAAAGGACATCGCGCTCGAGCCGCCCACGATGAAGTGATCGAGCACCTTGACGTCGACCAGGGCCAGGGCCTGCTTCAGCGCTTGCGTCAGAACTTCGTCGGCGCGGCTGGGCTCGGCGAGGCCCGACGGGTGGTTATGCGCGAACACGACCGCCGCGGCGTTGCTCTTGAGCGCGCGCTTCACGACTTCGCGCGGGAAAACCGATGTCTGCGTCAGCGTTCCGCTGGACAGCTCCTCGACCGCGAGCACTCGGTTCTGAGCGTCGAGAAAGATACCCAGGAACGATTCCTTATCCTGACTGCGCAGCGTGAGGCGCAGGAAATCGCGCACCGTCTTGGGCGAGTTCAGGTTCAGGCCCGGCTTGATCTGCTCTTGCAGCGCCCGGCGTGCGAGCTCGATGACAGCCTGAAGCTGAACGGCCTTGGCGTTGCCGAGCCCTTTGATCGCCAGCAAGCGGTCCAGGTCTGCACTGAACAGGGACGTGAGGTTGCCGCACTCCTGCAGCAGCTCGCGCCCGAGATCGACCGCGCTCTTGCCGCGCATGCCGGTGCGCAGCACGATGGCGAGCAGCTCCGCCGAACTGAGCGCCGCCGCGCCCCTTTCCCGCAGCTTCTCTCTCGGCCGCTCGCCCTCCGGCCAATCGTTGATCGCCATGTGCTCGCGCGCAGCCAGCAAAACCGTATGTTGGGTTCGCGGGTGTATATTACACGTCCCAGGTTGACTTTCCGGTGCTGGAGGAATGGGTTCGAAGTCCACGCGCCGCGTCCTGCTCGGAGTGACCGGCGGGATCGCGGCCTACAAAGCAGCCGAGCTGTGCCGTCTGCTCACGCAGGACGGCTCGGATGTACAGGTGGTCATGACGCCGGCCGCATGCCGCTTTATCACGGACACGACCATGCAGGCGCTGTCCGGCAAGCCCGTGCTCACCGACTTGTGGGATTCGCGGCCGGCGAGCGGCATGCCCCACATCGAGCTCACACGCGATCGCGACATCATCGTCGTCGCGCCCGCCAGCGCGGACTTTCTCGCCAAGCTCGCGGCGGGCCTGGCGGACGACCTGCTCTCGACTCTGTGCCTGGCCCGCGAGTGTCCGCTGTTGGTCGCGCCTGCGATGAACCGGCAGATGTGGGACAACCCCGCCACGCAGCGCAACTTGCGCGCGCTCACCGGCGACGGTGTGCGCATCGCCGGGCCTGCGAGCGGCGATCAGGCGTGCGGTGAGGTGGGCCCCGGCCGCATGCTCGAGGCCGAGGAGATCCACCGTGAAACCATTGCAGCTCTGCAGCCGGCTGTGCTCGCCGGAGTGCGCATGCTGGTGACGGCTGGCCCCACTTTCGAGGCGATCGACGCCGTGCGCGGGATCACCAACCGCAGCTCGGGGCGCATGGGGTACGCGATCGCTCAGGCCGCGATCGATGCGGGGGCGGACGTGACATTGGTGTCGGGTCCTACTGCACTGTCCGCACCGGCGCGGGCGCGTCTCGTGGGGGTGGTGTCGGCGCAGCAGATGCTGGACGCGGTGAACGCCAACGTCGCCGACTGCGAGATCTTCGTGAGCGTTGCAGCGGTGGCGGACTATCGCGTCGCGAGACCCGCCTCTCACAAAATGAAGAAGAGCGACGAGACGCTCACGCTCGAGCTGGAGCCGACAGCCGACATTCTGGCGAGCGTCGCCAACCGCCCGGATCCCCCGTTCTGCGTTGGCTTCGCGGTGGAGAGCCAGGACCTGGAGCGCCTCGCCGAGGACAAGCGCCGGCGCAAGAAGCTGCCGCTGCTCGCAGCCAATCTGGCGCAGGACGCGATCGGCAGCGAGGAGAGCGAGTTGGTCCTGCTCGACGAGAGCGGGCAGCATCGGCTGGCGAGAGCGCCCAAGGCGGTGCAGGCACGCCGGCTGGTCGAGCACATCGCGCGCTTGTTTCGCAGCGGAGCATCGGTCAAGCTCAAGGCTGTGCGGCGCTAGCGCCGCGGCAGGTCACGCTCTCCGTGCGCACCATCGACGTAAAGATCCTCGATGCGCGCCTCGCGCAGAGCATGCCGGCTTACGCTACCCGCGGCTCGGCCGGCCTGGATCTGCGTGCGTGCATCGAGCGCGCGATCGAGGTGAAGCCTGGACAGACCGAGCTGGTGCCCACCGGAATGGCGGTGAACCTAGGCGACGCCGGCCTTGCCGGCGTGGTGCTGCCGCGCTCGGGATTGGGGCATCAGCACGGGATCGTGCTGGGAAATCTCGTCGGCCTCATCGACTCCGACTATCAAGGGCAGATCTTCGTTTCGCTGTGGAACCGCGGAAACGAGGTCTTCACGCTGACCCCCATGCAACGCATCGCCCAGCTCGTGTTTGTCCCCGTGGTGCAGGTACAGTTGAACCCGGTGGAAGCCTTCCCCGAGAGCAAACGCGGCGCCGGCGGTTTCGGAAGCACAGGAAAGAGCTGAAGCCGCTGCCGCCCCGCGCTACGCGATAGACGCGCGGGACGAGCGCGCATCACTCCTTGTGCGGGTCAGGGATCTCGCCCGCCGAGATCCGGCGGACCTCCTCCCAGCGCAGGAACGTGACCACGCTCAAGATCTCCTCCGCGGTCATGGTCGTCCCGAACGCACCCATCGTACCGCCCAGAGAGCGGTTGCTGATGCCGCTGGCGATGGTCGCAAAGATCTCCGCATTGGTGTTGCCGGTGTAGCGGAACTTGCCACAGGTCAGGCAGGGGCCCTTGCCGCCGTGACCGTCGCCACCGTGGCAGAACGAGCATCGCTGCGCATACTTGGCCCTGCCATCCTCCACGACCTTCAGATCGTTGGTTGGCACTTCGAGGTCCTTCTCGTTCGCTTTGTACTGGGCCGCCGCGCGCTGCACGACACCCAGGCTCAAACCGATGACCACGACCAGCGTCAGCAGTAAGCTGCCCATTGGATTGCCGAACCGCCTTGCTATGAGATGCGACATGGTCGTCCCCGGGTAAGTCCCGCGCTAGGAAATCGGCGGATAGAAAGGCACGCCGTAGCTCTCCAGGATCTGCTTCACTTTGCCGTCGTTCAGCAGCGTGCCGATGCCCTGGTTCACGAACTCGAGCAGGCTCTGGTCCTCCTTGCGCACCGCGAACCTGCTGTTGAAACGGTGCTCGGGCAGCGGGACGTAGCCTTCCACCATGTGGAACTTCGCGTCGGGGAACTCCTGCTTCGCCACCGCGATGGCGGTCGCCCACACCATGCTGGCGTCGACCTCGCCCTTTGCCATCCCTTCCATGATGCGCCGGTTCCCCAGATACAGCTCACGCGGGATGTTGTTGCTGAACATGTAGTCATCGATGGGGGTCGACATCGACACACCTACTTTGATGTGGTTGTCCTTCAATTCCTGCAGCGACTTCATGCCGTCGGCCTTGCCCTGCACCACCAGCACGTAGCCCAGGCTGATGTACGGGGTGGTAAACACCAGCTTGCCTGGCAGCGCATCATCCTCACGGTTGTCCGACAGGCCGAGGAAGATGTCACAACGCTTGGCGAAGATCGAGCTGCGGAAAGCCCGGCCAAGCCCGCCTCGCGTTCCGGTGTCGGCCCAGTAGATCTCGGCCCGCATGCCGCCCAGCTTCGCGATCTGCTGGAAGATTTCGATATCGAATCCCGGCGGCACCGCACTCTTGTCCGAGTACGGCCAATCGTACGGATCGGCGCACGCGGTGAGCACGCCCTTGGCCTTGGCGCGCGCCAGGGTGTCTTTGATCTCGTCGGGGTCCTGCGCCTGCTGCGCCCGTCCCGCGCCGATCGCGAGCAGGGCGGCCAAGCCGAACGCCCAAAAAACAGCCCTCCGCAACTTTTGCTCCTTCATAAACCCTCGATATTCCCCTTCTGGTGCATGCTCCCTTTCGCTGCCCGATCTTCGCACAGACCGCGCTGCGATTGCCAGCGAATGCGAGCGGGAAAATGCTGGGGGAGGGCATCGCTGCCCTCCCCCGCGATCTCGCCACCGAAATTGTCGATGGCTAGGAGTTGTCGACAGCCCGCGTGATCAATCCAGCGCGAACACCATCAGACCGCCGCCCTTCTGGTGCGTCTTGAGAAAGTCTGCGTAGTACAGGGGCCAGATCCCGCCGCCGCCCGCACCCCACACGATGGCAACGTATTGCTTGCCGTTAGCGGTGTAGGTGGTGGGGTTGCCATGGATGCCGGAACCCACCTGGAAGGCCCACAGATCCGCGCCGGTTTCATCGTCCAGGGCGTGGAAGTAACCCTCCGGATCGCCGTAGAAAGCGAGACCGCCGCCGGTGGTCAGGATACCGCTCGTGGCGGGCCAGCTGAAGGCCCGGTCCCACACCAGCTTGCCCGTGGCCGCATCGAATGCCTTGATATGGCCTGCGCCGGCATTGAAGGTGATGACCTTGGCGCCCAGATACCACTCGCCGCGCTTCCACTCCATCTTTTTGGCCTGGAGGTCCATCGCGAAGTCGTATACCGGCACGTAGACCATCTTGGTGCGCTTGCTGTACGACATCGGGTGCCATTCCTTGCCACCGTCCAATGAAGGAGCGATGTCCTTGGTCACCTTGTCATACACCACATCCTTCTCCGGGTAGTTGAAGACCGGCTTGCAGTTGTTCCCGGTGTTGAGCGGCTTGGTCCAGTTCACGCGCTGCAGAGCGGATACCCACACGCACTTGTGCTCCTTGCCCGCCTTGCCGCTGCCCGTGGCGTCGCGATCGATGCCATAGACGTGGCCGTTGCGCGACCCGTGCAGCCACAGCTTCTTGCCGCCGACGTCGGCCAGGATGATCTCGTTCACGCCGTCGTAATCGTACGGATCATTGGGCGTGTAGTTGAAGTACGAGAGCATCTTGCCGGTGTCGGGATCGAGCACCAGGTTGCTGTTGGTGAACAGGTTGTCACCCAGGCGCACATGGCGGTCGAAGTCCGGACCGGGGTTGCCGACCGGCCAGAACAGGCGGTTGGTCTCCTGATCGTAGGAGCCGGTGATCCATGCCGAGCCGCCGCCGTACTTCCAGGATTCGCCCGCCCAGGTGTCGTTACCGGGCTCGCCGGGACCAGGAATGGTGTAGGTCTGCCAAACCTGCTCGCCGGTGTCGGCGTCGATCGCCTTGATCCAGCCGCGCACACCGTACTCGGCGCCGGCCGTGCCGAAGATGATCTTGCCACGCAACGCCATCGGCATGATGGTGAAGGTCTCGGCGTAGGTGTAATCACCCATCTTCTTGTCCCACACTACCTTGCCGGTCTGATTGTCGAGCGCGACGATGTGAGCGTCGAGGGTCGCCAGGTAGACCTTGTTCCGGTACACGGCCACGCCGCGGTTCACGACGTCGCAGCACAGCTTCGGAAACACGTCGCCCGGCAGCTCGCGCTCGTACTTCCATTTCACCAGACCGGTGACGCCGTCAGCCGCAATCACGCGGTTGAAAGACGTCGTCACGTACACCGTGCCGTTCACCACCACCGCCTGGCTGTCCTGCCCCTCCAGCACGCCGAACGACAGGTTCCACACGGGGCGCAGGCGCTTCACGTTGTCCCGGTTCACCTCCCGCAGCGGGCTGTAGCGCGTCGTCTGATAATCGCGACCATAGAGCAGCCAATTGTTGGCGTCCTTGTCGGCGTTGAGCAGCATGTCGTCCGTCACGTAGTTCGGATACTGTTTGGATTCCAACGTATCCACGCCTTGTGCGGACGCATAACCTGCCGCACCCATTGCCGCGGCCGCAGCAAGGGACAACGCCGCTTTCTTGAGCGACAATTGCTTGACCATCGAGGTTACCTCCCAAAAGTGTTGCGCATCGCGTCTTGATTGACTGCGGACGCTTTGCGACGTTGCATTGTTGCGTGTTTGAAGCGGAGGAAAGACTGCCTCAAAGAGCGCGCTGCACCTTGCGTACAGCGCGTTCAAAATAGAGAAACCACTGGGGATTGTCAACCCATGCTTGGACTCGCTTCACCGATCCGCGAAAGACGGCGCTATTGCATCGCACAACACCGGCTGCCGGCCTTGAGGAGCGCAGCATGAGGCTGCTCGCCGCCGCGCTCGTCGTCGGCCTTGCGCTCCACGTGCCGGGACTGCTCCGCGCCGATCCGCTGCTCACCTATCCGCTGCGCATCAAAGGGCATTCGATTCGGGCGGAGGTGGCCAATTCCGACGAGAGCCGGCGCACCGGCCTCATGTACCGCGAGAGCCTGCCGGAGAATCAGGGCATGCTGTTCGTGTACGAGGAGCCAGGACGGCACGCGATGTGGATGAAGAACACGTTGATCCCGCTGTCGGTCGCCTTCATCGACCGCAGCGGGCGGATCATCAACATCGAGGACATGCGGCCACAGACCGAGGACACCCACGCCGCGAAAGCGAGCGCCGCCTTCTCGCTCGAGATGAATCAGGGCTGGTTCGCAAGGCGCGGGGTGAAACCGGGCGACCGCATCCAAGGCCTGGAACGCGTGCCGCCCTCGCAACAGTGAGCCGCCGGCCGGGCTCGTCAGCTCCCGAACAGCGCTGTGCGGAACACCCCTCCGCTCGCGACCATGAAGAACAGCAGCGGCAGCGAGAGCATGGTGTTGGTGCGTGAAGCGAGGAACGCGACGCGGCGCGCCTTGTTCTTCTCCTCGTCGGAAGCCTGTACGAGCCCCAGGATCTTCTTCTGATTGGGCCAGATCAGCACCCAGACGTTGAACAGCATGATGGTGCCGAGCCAGGCGCCGACCCCGATCGGGACGTAGACCTTCTGCTGGAAGAAGAAAGCGTCGAGGAAGTGGCCGCCGAGTATCGAGGCGCCCGCCAGCCAGGTGACCACCGCCGCCCAACGGAAATACAGCAGAGCCCGGGGCGCAACGTGCCGGCTGATCCCAGCCGCCGAGTTATCCGCCTGCGCGGCTTTGAGCGCGGCGACTTGCACGAAGTTGAAGTAGTAGAGCAGGCCGATCCACATCACGCCCGCCAGGATATGCAGCCAGCGCATGAGGCCGTAATGGATGAACGCTCCCCAGTCCATGGCTAGCTCCCCAGGGCAAGCTTGACGATCCAGTACAGGATCAACGTCAGCACCAGGCCCGATATGACCGTACCCCACAGCGAATCCAACGGGTTTTTCATGTTCTCCTCCAGGTTGGGGGGTGGACTTCGGCGAGTAGGATACTACGGTCGCGAATCGGAAGTAGCGACCCCGCGGCACGGGATGCCGTTCGAATGACGCGAGGGGCTCCGCCCCAGCGCGCGCAGGTCAGGACGCCGCCTCGACGTGCAGCACAAGCGCGGTGGAATCGTTCCGGCCCATGTAGGCAGCTTGATGGCGCTGGGCCTCCTCCACCAGCGTCTGCGCGGCGGCGTGCGGTGCCTGCTCGTCGCGGAGGACCCTGCCCATGCTCGCATCGCCGAGCACCTCCCACACGCCATCGGTCACGAGCAGAAACGCATCCCCCGCCTGCAATTCTCCTTCGGCGAAATCGACTACCAGATAGCTGTCCAGCCCGACAGCGCGGCGCAGCACGTGGCGCATGTCACGCCGCTGCCAGCTGTGGTCGGCTGTGAGCTGCTGCAGCCGCCCGCGGCGCTGGCGATAGACGCGCGTATCGCCCACGTGTGCGAGGTGGTAGTGCTGGCCGCGGAGCACCAGCACGCTCACCGCTGCCACGACAGTGTCGCGATCGAGGCGCCGGCCGTTCTGTGCCCACAGCCAATCATTGGCTGCGCGCAGTATGCGATCCAAGGACTGGCCGATGCTCCAGCGCGGCGGAGTAACGTAGTAGTCCGCTGCAAGGCTACGCACGGCAATCTCCGCCGCGATCCGCGCCGAGCCGGAGCCGCTGACCCCATCTGCCAGAGCGACGACCACGCCTCGGTCCACGCGGTCTTCGGGCGGGGCAACCACCGCATGAAAGTCTTCATTCGGCTTGCCCGCCGCTCCCAGAGTCGCGCAGCCTACGCGCAGGGCCAGCCCTCGCGCACCAGCCGCATCCGACAGGCGTATCACCGCTGGTGCGTATAGCTGCACGTCGGGTGCCACCACGCGGGGCTCCTCAGCGCGGCGCAACGTGCTGCGCACGATCGCGGTGCGGCCCACGTCCGGCGGGCCCGAGGCTCCCAGTCTCGACCGCGGCGATGGCCTTGGCCTGATTCATGTCTTCCGTGTAACCGCTCACGTAGAGACAGCAGGCGAGCTGATTCACCAGCGGATGGGGAATAGGGGCTCCACCGTCGAGCGCCTGCTGGGTCCAGGCAGCTGTCGCATGAGCATCCAGGCTTGCAGGCAGCGCCGCGATCGGCTTGACCGGACCCGCTTCCTCCTCGAACAGTACGGTGCGCTCGCCGTGCTCGAACCATTCGATCCTCGGACGTCGGCGAGGGTCGGCAAACGGCTCTCCCTCCGTGCTCCTCAAGAGCAGCGCGGATCCATCCGTGGCGGCGAAAAACGCCGCCAGTCGCGCGAGCTGCTCATCGCTGGACGCGCCGGACAGGCGCACACCGCATCCTTCAAACGGTTCGATCAACTTCGCCGCCGTATGCGCCGTGTTGCGCGTCCCCAGGCGATGACGCAGAGCGAGCATGCTGGCGAGCCCCGGGCACAGGGCCGCGAGCGGAACGTAGACCAGCAGCTCTTCATCCAGAGTCTTCTGTGCCTGCGCCAACGTGGCGCTCGGCATGATGCCCAGCTCGCGCAGCACGTACGCGCTGGCCACGCGGCCGCTTCCTTCCAGTGTGCCGTGGAAGAGAACCGGGACCCCAAGGCGGCGCAGCAGCATCCCGAGGAGCGGCAACATGTTGTGCTCGGTACGCGCTCCGCCATAGGCCGGAACGACGAGTGGGCGCAGGCGACCGGGCGGGGCGCGTAGCGGATAAAGGCGCTCGGCAACAGCCCGATGCACGCCGAGGAGCTCTGACGTCGACTCGCCTTTCATGTGCAGCGCAGTGAGGATGGCCCCGAGCTCGAGATCGGGCACTCCGCCATCGAGCATCGCGGCGAACAGCGCGTGCGCTTCCTCCTCGGCCAGATCTGCCGACCCTCGATAACCGCCCGCGACCTGTTTGACGATGTGGCTGAAATTCACCTCGCCGGAGCGCCGCCGATCGAGCGCCCCGCCTCCGTGCCGGTTGGCTGCGGTCAAGCTCGAATGGCTTGCCGTCCGCCTGCGTTCAGCAACCGGTGTGCCACCGGCTTTGTGGCTGCGGATCAATCGTTTGCAAAAAAACCAACGGTCTTGGCGGCGAGAAGTTGGTGCGTTCACCGAGGTGAGCGCGTTGTTTTGGTGCAAACGCAACACACGGCGGTCGGAATCCTTTCAAGAGGCCGCGCATTCGGCTAACATGGAATGGCCTTCGGGGTACGCGACTCCGGAGGCCCGGATGGGTAGGCCCGGGAAGGAGGTGCCTATGAAAAGCGCGTTTTGCCTGGCCGCAACTGCCGCGATCCTCCTCTGTCTCGTTCCGGCGCAGGCTCAGACACTGCGCAGCGCTTCACCCGATGCTCGCTTCGACACGCTGCGGCCCGAAAGCGGCTTTCAGGACTGGCGTCGGCTCTCCCTCGAAGGCGGTGCGCGCCCGACCGACGTTGGCGCGGGCTACGCATACACGCTGCCAGGAGATCCTCTGGGTGCAAATTCCGCCGAGATGGTCGGCGGCTACTGGCGTCCGCTGTCGCAGCGCCTGTCGTCCCTGGTGGAAACCAACGTCATTCCGGGTGCCGGCGGAACGGGCGAGCGCTCGGTGCTGGGCCAGCTCGCGACACAATTCGGCAAGGGCTGGGGGTTGCAGGCGGGAGTGCGGCGCAGCGATCTTGGCGTGCCATTGTCCGAACCGGCGAATGGCGCCGGCGGCCTGGGGCTGTCCGCTCTGCCGCCGATGAGTGGCACGTCAAGCATGGGCGCGGATCTCGGGATCGTGACCGTCGAGCGGTTCTGGGATCGCTATCGTGGCGCTTACACATTGTCGTCGGGACGGGCGGACGGCGGAGCGACAGCCACGAGCCACCGCCTGCAATTCAGCTACTTTTACTCGGCGCGCAGCTCCGTCGGCCTGTCGTATAGCACCGGCCGCGTGTTCGATCCCGCACTGCCGCTCAGCGGCTTGACCGGCATGACCCCGGTGGAGACTAGCAATTACGGCGTGATGGGCGAGCACTGGTTCACTCCGTCCTGGAGCATCAACTACAACGCTCTCCTCGAGGATCACGGCGTCGATGGGCTGAGACCGGAGATCCGGCTCGGGCTGCGGCTGAGGTTCTGATCCTGGCGCGCTTTCATCCTGGCTCCGCCAGCACCGACGCGCGGAGGTTGTGCGCCCACCGCCCCGGACCAACCCGGGCTGCCCGGTGTTGCGTGCTGGGCCTATACTATGGGGCAACTCGCATCGGACAACCGCGCGCGGTGATCGCCGCGTCGATCGGTGAGGGCCCGGCTGCAGCCGGGTCCGCATTGCGGACAAGGCTCACCTGGCCGGGATGACAGAAAACGATCCGATATTGCGGCCGCTGGCGCTCACTGGAAGCGAACCGGACGAGCGCGAGGTCGCGTATTCGGCTGATCCGTACGGCAACTGGACGCGGCTTGATCCCGCCTGGACCGAGTTGACTGGGCACACGGTCGAGAGCTCGCTCGCCCGCCCGATTGTCGACTTCATCCACCCGGAAGACCTCGAGCGCCATCTGGAAGCGTTCCAGTCGCTGCTGCGCGGCGAGATCTACTCCTCGCGCCATCCGGCGCGTCTGGTGCGCAGCGACGGCCTGTCCTGCTGGGTCGAGATCTTTGCCTATCCGACCCTCGACCCGCAGGGCAAGATCGACGGCATCACCGGCACTCTGGTCGATGTCACCGATCGGCGCAAGGGCATGCGCGCGCTGCGCGAGAGCGAGGCGCGCTTGCGCGCGATCAGCGAGGCCTCGCCGCTCGGGTTATTTGTGATCGACGCGAGAGGCAACTGCATTTTCAGCAACGCCAACTTCCAGAAGCTCGCGGGGCTCGCGCCCGATCAGGTGATCGGACGCGGCTGGCGCATTGCCCTGCATCCGGAGGATTCCGACCGAGTGGTCGAAGCGTGGAACGCAGCGGGGCGCGCGCACGCGCCGTTCAACTCCGAGCATCGTTATCAGCACGCGGATGGCACCGTCATCTGGAGCCGCCTGCACGCGGCGCCGATCCTGGACGGCAGCCACCTGCTCGGGTACGTGCAGGTGATCGAGGACGTCACCACCGAGCGGCTGGCGGAGGCGGCGCTGCGGCGCAGCCGGGAGCGGCTGGAGCTGGCGCTGGAGGGCTCCGGCGACGCGCTGCTCGACTGGGACGTGCCCACAGGCGAGATCTACGTGAGCGAGCAGTGGGGCCGGATCATCGGCGGCCACGCCGCGCAAGCGGTCACCACGGTCGAGCAGCTGCGTGCCCTGGTGCACCCGGACGATCTCGATGCGCTCGATTCGGCGGTGGAAGAAACGCTGGGTGGGGCGCGCCCGTTCCTGCGCATCGAGTACCGCACCCGTACGCCGCTCGGGGGGTGGAAGTGGATCGAGACGCACGCGCGCGTGGTGGAGCGCGCGGAGGATGGCTCCGCGCTGCGCGTGACCGGGACCAGCTCCGACATCACCGACCGCAAGGACGTGGAACGCCGGCAGGCCGAGTTCGTGCAAACCGTGAGCCACGAGCTGCGCACGCCGCTCACCTCCATCCTGGGCGCGCTCGACGTCGTGCTGGACGAGCACGCTGCGGCCATCCCGGCGGAAGCCCGCAGATTCCTCGACATCGCCTATCGCAACGCCGCCCGGCTATCGGGCCTCGTCGACAGTATCCTGGACCTGGAGCGCGTCGAGAAGGGTCTGCACGATTTCCGCCACGCAGCGGTTGGGGTACGGGATTTTCTCGAGCGCGCGGTCGAGTTGAACAGCGCTTACGCCCTGAAATACGGCGTCAAGCTCGCACTCGACAGCACACCGCACGAGATCTACATGTGGGTAGACTCTGACCGCCTGCTGCAGGTGGTGACCAATCTGCTGTCGAACGCAGCCAAGTTCTCTCCCGCGGGAGAATCCGTGGTTGTGGCGGCCGAGGCGAATGACAGCCACGTGCGCATTCTCGTGAAGGACAAGGGACCGGGTATCGCTCCCGAGTTCCGCAGCCGCATCTTTCAGCGCTTCGCACAGGCTGACAGCCTGGACCAGCGGCGGCGCACCGGCAGCGGCCTGGGGCTTTCCATTTCCAAGGCTCTGATCGAGCGCATGGCCGGTGAGATCGGCTTTGCCTCCGAGGCCGGGTCCGGCACCGTGTTCTTCGTCACCGTTCCGCGCAGCTCCGGCCTCGTCACACCTCAGCGCGAGCAGGCGACCGGCACGCGCTAGCGCGACTCAAGCGCGAGCGAGCTCTCTCAACACTGCGCACCAGGCCTGCGCCAGGTTGGTGCGGTCGTAACCCCCGCCTCCGAACGCCATCAAACGCCCAGCGGCGTACTCGCCGGCCAGATGGCACAGGCTGCGCGTCGCCAGCGCATGAACCTGCGGAGAGTAACGCAGATGCGCGAGCGGATCCCCCTCGAGGCCGTCGGCACCGCACTGAAGCAAGAGGAATTGAGGCTCGAAGCGGCGCAGGTGCGCCAGCACCCGCGGCCAGGCGGCGAAAAACGCTTCGTCACCGTCACCTGGCGCGAGCGGGATGTTGAGCTTGGTGCCCTTTGCCTTGCCGCGGCCGGTCTCGTGTGCCGCGCCGGTGCCAGGATAAAGGTAGTGGCCGTCCTCGTGGATGTCCGCGAAGATCAGATCCGCATCGTGCTCGTAGGCGTAGAACACGCCGTCTCCGTGATGCACGTCGATGTCCACGTAGGCGACGCGCTGAACGCCGTACTCGCTGCGCAACGTGTCGATCACCACTCCCAGGTCGTTGAACACGCAAAATCCCGCGGCACCGTCTCGCCGCGCGTGGTGCAGGCCCCCGATAGGCTGAAAACTGCGGCTGTACTCGGCCGTCATGATTCGAGACAGCCCAT
>Ga0335077_10002196_pt1 | contig 23269 bp, 20 predicted proteins | sample Lox_Sample_31_FD_207151 | JGI IMG/M metagenome (GOLD analysis project Ga0335077, IMG submission 207151) | Soil microbial communities from Loxahatchee National Wildlife Refuge, Florida, United States - Lox_Sample_3.1 | ecosystem: Environmental > Terrestrial > Soil > Wetlands | place: USA...
TGTCGGAGTGCGGTAACTAGCGGCGATAAGCAATGAGGAGCTCTGATTTGACATTTCCTGCGTTGACTCAACACAGAGGACACGGAGGAACACGGGGAAAACCTCAACTGTCTTTGCGGTAGAGGAGGTTGCGCATGGCTTCGCGGCGGGCGGCATTGGCGCCTTTGTCGGACTTCAGCGGGTCGGACGACCCTTGACCGGTGGATTCTTCCTCGCTGCAATCAGGACAGCGATTGGCGAAGCCGGGCTTGCCGGGCTTGAGTTCGAATTCTTCGCCGCAGACTACGCAGATTTTCACGGGATGGGGCATGTTCTTATAATACTAGGCCAAGTTGGCGGTGCGGCTGAGAGCCGCACTCTTTCAAAGCAATGAAAGAGTCGTGACACGGTCTAGTTCAGGAAATACTGACGGTAGAGCGTGTCGCGCTGGGCTGGCCGGAAACCGGCGTCGCGGATGATTCTCCGCAACTCTTCTTCTGTGGTGCAATTGGTCACGCCCGCTGCGCGGACTACATTTTCTTCCAGCATCACCGAGCCTACGTCGTTGCCGCCGAAGCGGAGGCCCATCTGGCAGACTTTTAGGCCCTGCGTAACCCAACTGGACTGTACGTTCAGGAAATTCGAGAGGCAGATCCGCGAGATCGCGAGGACCTTCAGGTAGTCGACCGCTGTGGCTTCGTCCCAGTGACGGCCGCCCAAGGCCGTGTTCTGAGGTTGGAAGCTCCAGGGAATGAAGGCGGTGAAGCCGCCGGTTTCTTCCTGCAGTTCGTAGAGGCGCTGGAAATGGTTGATGCGGTGTTCGTACTGTTCGCCTACGCCGAACATCATGGTGGCCGTGGTGCGCATTCCGATCTGATGGGCGGTGCGATGAACGTTGATCCAGTCGTCGGTCAGGCACTTCAGGCGGGCGATTTTGTAGCGGACCTCGTCGTCGAGGATTTCCGCGCCACCGCCCGGGATAGAATCTAACCCGGCATCCTGCAGACGGAGGATTGTGTCGCGGATGCTCAGGCCGCTGTATTCGGCGATGGCGATGATTTCGGAAGCGGAGTAGCAATGCAGGTGGATTTTCGGGAAACGCTGCTTGATGCCACGCAGCATCTTTTCGTGCCAGTCGATTTTCAGGTCGGGATGGAGACCGCCCTGCATGAGGACACCGGTGCCGCCTAGTTCTACCGTCTCGCGGATTTTTTCGTAGATCGTGTCGAAGTCCAGGATGTAGCCTTGCTGGGCGGCAGGTCCTTTCAGCGGACGGTAGAAAGCGCAGAAGGTGCAGTACTCGGTGCAAAAATTCGTGTAATTAATATTGCGGTCGATGATGTAGGTAACCACGCCTTCGGGATGGAGGCGGCGGCGGATCGCGTCGGCTTCCATGCCAATACCGATCAGGTCGTCGGACTCGAACATTTCGAGACCTTGCTTTTTGGTTAAGGTCATAAGGAAGTTCCACAGAACCTTTCATTCTAGCGGAGTGCGGGGTTACCGGCCAGGTTCGGCGCCCGTGGCGGACGTTCAAAAAACCTTTAACACAGAGGGTACAGGGAGACACGAGAAAACGAGCCAGTGCCCTGCGGGACAAGCAAGTCCATTCGTTTGAAGAGCCGTCTTCTCGCGATCACAAACTATGAATCACTTAAAATCGGTCCGGCTTACCTTTGCCGGGTCCGTGGCCGGGCACCGCTCGGCTTCGCCTTCGCGGGGCGGACGAAGGCGTCCGCCCCTACACAGGCTAGGGGAGTTCTCTTGCCCAGATGTTGCGGAAGCTTAGGGGTTCGCTTTTGTCGCCGTGGGCCTGGAGTTTGATGGGGGCGCCGTCGAACTTTTTGTAGAAGGGTTGGCCGATGTAGCGGGTTTCGCCTTTCAGTTCGAAGTGATTGTCGACCAGCACGCCATTCAGGAAGGCGGTCGCATAAGCCGGGGTTTTCAGCGAGCCATCGTCGTTGAACACGGGGGCGATCCAGACCACGTCGTACACATTCCACTCGCCTGGCTTGCGCATGGGATTGGCCAGAGGAATCGACTGCTTGTAGAGGCTCCCTACCATTCCGTTGACGTAGGTCTTGTTGTTGTAGGAATCAAGGACCTGGAGTTCATAGCCGGCATCACCGGGGCCGGTGGAGGCCAGGAACAGTCCGCTGTTGCCGCGCGCCTGTCCGGAGCCGGTGATGTTTTCGGGGACCCGCCACTCCATGTGGAATTGATAATTGTGAAAGGTGCGCTTGGTCTCGATGTTGCCCGCGCTCTTGGCTACTGTGAGGATGCCACCCGAGATGTTCCACTTGGCGGGTTGGGAGCGGTCCTGGGCGGAGACCCATTGGTCGAGATTGTTGCCGTCGAAAAGGACGATGGCGTCGGATGGTGGCTTGCCGCACTCGGTGGCAGGTGTGACTACTTTGGGTTCGGGTTGCCAGACTTCCGTGTCTTCGGGCTTGGCGGTGGATTGTTGCGCTAGCGATGAGAGCACGAACATTGCGGTAATCACGAAGAGTTTCAGAATTGTAGTTCGCATGGACCAAGAGGATACACCGAAATGGAGGGGATTCGCAGCAGAGAGTCGGATTTGAGGGGACGCAGCAAAGAAGGTAACGCGGAGATCGCCGAGAACCGTCGCCGAGGGCGCGCAGAGCAACCACCCCGCGGGTGGCGAACAGCCGAAGCGGTTGTTCCCACATTTCACTATGGTGGAGTTATCCCCTCCCAGCTTGCACTCGAGCGGAAAGTTGATACCATCATCCCGCACTCGGAGGAATCTATGATTACCCGCCGCAGTTTCATTATCGCCAGTGGAATGACCGCGCTCGCCTCATCCCGTGTCTTTGGCGCCAACGACAAACTTCGCGTGGGAGTAATTGGAGCCGGACACCGCATGAAGGGGCTGCTGGATGCGGCGGATAAGGCCGGCTCTTACGAGATTGTGGCTGTGAGCGACGTGTACGGGCCGAATCGCGACGCGGTCAAGGAGCGGTCAAATGGCCTGGCCTCAACGCATCTGGACTATCGCGAGGTGCTCGAGAAGAACATCGATGCGGTGATCATTGCTTCCCCAGATCATTGGCACGTGCCGATGGCCGTGGATGCACTGAAGGCCGGGAAAGACGTGTTTCTCGAGAAACCTGTAACCCACACGCTTGAGGAAGGGGAGACCCTGACGCGTGCGGTGCGATCGGGAAAACAGATTCTGCAGTGCGGCATGCAGCAGAGGAGCTGGACGCACTTTCGCGATGCGGTAGATCTGATCCAGGCGGGCAGCCTGGGGCGCGTGGTGCAGGTGCGGACATACTGGTGGCAGAACTATCAGCGGAACTGGGTGACCAAACCGATTGACCAGCAGGCGCTCGACTGGAAGCTGTGGCTGGGATCGGCTCCGCAGCAGGCGTTCAGTGACGAGAAGTTTGCGCACTGGCGGTGGTATTGGAATTTCGGGGGCGGGGCGATGACGGATCTGTTTACGCACTGGATTGATGTGGTGCACTGGGCGATGAAGACGGACACCCCGCGGCAGGCCTGCATGCTCGGCGACAAATATGTTTTCGATCAGTGGGATTGCCCGGACACGATTCAGGCGGCATTTCGGTATCCGGGCTTCGACGTTGTCTACGAAGGAATGATGGCCTCGTCGATTGATGATGGAGGACTGGAGTTTCGTGGAACGGACGCGACGCTGAAGATCGATCGCGGGGGATTTACGGTTTATCGCGAGGGGGCTTCGCATGAACAGAATCCCGTGCTCAGCGAGCGCAGCTACCGCGACGGCACAATTACGCATATGGAGAACTTCTTCGAGTGCGTGAAGTCGCGCAAGGAACCGAATGCGCCGGTGGAGACGGGAGTGGCCGCGGCGCGCGCGGGACAGATTGGGAACCTGGCGTATGGCAAGAGTGGGCAGATCAGTTGGCCGATAAAGAAAGGATGATCAAGGTAGCGCCGAAAAACGAATCTCGCACAGAATTGAGCGAGCGCGAACTGCTGGTGCTGGTCGGGGTCAGCTTCGCAGTGATGTGGGCGACTGTTTTGCTTCTCCATCAGTCGAAGGATCTTGTGCTTCAGTATGGCGATAACGGTGCATATCGCGATGTAGCGAATGCCATCCTGCACTGGAATTTCCATGGCCTCGAATTGCAGCATTTCATGGGCTATCCGTACTTCATTGCCGCCATGTCACTGCCGTTTCGCGTTTCCGCGGGATTCGCGCTGTGGCTGATTGCGGTGGTTTCGTCGGCGCTATCGCTGTGGCTGACGGCCCGGATGTTCGGGAACCTGGCCGCGGGATATTTCGCCTTTACGAATTTCGCGTGGCTGCAAGCGTCGTATCTGGGAGGGTCAGAGCCTCTGGCACTCGCATTGGGGCTCGGTTCCCTGCTGGCGTTCCGGCGAGATCGAACGGTGATCGCGGCGCTGGCGGGGTCGTTGGCGGTGACGGTTCGTCCCTTAATGATTTTCGTTCTAGTGGGAATCGGACTGGTGCTGCTGTACCGGAGACGGGTCAGCGCGTTTTTCATCGCGGCGGCGATCGGGCTTGCAATTGGGATTTTATACATATTGCCGTTAGCCCATTATTTCGGCGACCCGCTGCTGACAGTGCATACCTACACGAGTCGGGATTACGGGGGCGCCAAGGTCACCGGGCCACACGGGCATTTGTTTGCATGGCCTTTCCACGGCATCATCGCGGGGACGATTGCTTATCCAGCGCCTTGGACAAATCTCGTACTGAGTTTTTTCTGGATCGGGCTAGTCCTGCTCGGGTTTGGGATGATGTTTTCGAAGAGATTCCGGCGATTTGCAGAGGAGTATCCCCAGGAGGCGATCTACTGCGGTTTCTACCTGGTTGCAATCTTTTCTTATGACTACCTGATCTGGGCGCGAAGTAACTTTGTTCGGTTCTGCGTGCCGGTGTTGCCGTTTGTGTTTTTCGCATTGTTGCCGCTGTTGCCGAAGAATCGATGGGTGTTCCGGTGCTTGTGCATCGTGAGCTCGGCGGCAGCTGCAGTTTCCGCGATTGGGGTCAGGAATGTGATGGGGAACCTTCGCTAGCCTCAAAACCTTTTGCGCTGCGGCTTACATGAGGATCTTGCCTGATGGAAACCGCCGACGTTCGGGACTACAATTCTGCAATTTCCGCAAAGGAGTCTCTTATGTCGATCAGACTGGGGTCATTGGCTCTGGCCGGCGCGATTGCCATTGGCGCGGCCGTGGGAACTTTACACGTGCAGATTAAGGAATATGAGGTGCCGACGGCGAAGTCGAGGCCGCATGATCCGGCGCTGGCTCCGGATGGAGCACTTTGGTACACGGGGCAGGGTGCCAACAAGCTGGGACGACTGGATCCAGCGAGTGGCCAGTTCAAGGAATATCCGCTGAAGACAGCCGGCTCGGGGCCGCACGGGCTGGTGGCCGATAGGGAAGGGAACATCTGGTTCACCGCAATTTCGGGCGGATATGTCGGGAAACTCGATCCGAAGTCGGGCAAGGTCACCGAATATAGGCCGGCCGAGGGGACCGAGATCGACCCGCACACCCCAGTGTTTGATCATGACGGGATTCTCTGGTTCACGAATGAAGAAACCAACTTCATCGGGCGGCTTGATCCGAAGACGGGCAAGATGACGCTGGCGAAAGTGCCAACTGCGCATGCCGTCCCGTACGGGATCGTGGTGCTCCCGAATGGGCAACCGATCTTTTGCGAATTCGGAACCAACAAACTGGGAACGATTGATCCGAAGTCGATGACGATTCAAGAGTACACGTTGCCGAATGCGGAGGCGCGTCCACGACGACTGGCGCTGGCGCCGGACGGGACCATTTTCTATACCGACTATGCGCGGGGATACCTTGGGCACTTCGACCCTGGTGCCGGAAAACTGGTGAAGTCGTGGGCGTCGCCGGGAGGGGAAGGATCGGAGCCGTATGGGATCGCTGTCACCAGTAACGGCGTTGTGTGGTACAGCGAGTCTGGCGTTAAGCCGAATACGCTGGTGCGGTTTGATCCGAAGTCGGAGGCGTTCAGTCAAGAAGTTATTCCATCAGGCGGGGGGACGGTGCGGAATATGGTGGCTACGCCGGATGGACGGCTTTATCTGGCTTGCAGCGGTGTGAATAAGGTGGCGGTGGTGGAGACGGGGCGGTAGTAGCCTTGGTGGGCACTCTGCGGTGATACCAGCGATTCCCTTTTTTCAATGCGTGGCTGCTTCTGTGTACGGGTTCTGAGCCCCGGGGAACTTGCGGAACTCGCGCGACTCGAGACTGGGAGCAGTTTGCGCCACGCCCCAGTTCGATCGCGACTCCATGAAGTTCCTGTGCCACATTTCCAGTACCAGCATGCGCCAGAGCAGGCCGGAGCGGTTGCGGCGTCCCTGGACGTGTTCTTCGATGAGACTTTTGACGGCGGAAGGCTTGAAGTAACCGCGTCGCAGCGTACGAGGTTCGAGCAGGACGTTCCAGAAGCGCGCTTTCAGTTTATCGCGCATCCACTCGACCAGAGGCAGCTGGAATCCCTGCTTTCTGCGGTGGATTACTTCTGATGGAATCCCGACGCGCTCAGCCAACTTTTTCAGAATGTGCTTGCGGGCGCCGGCGCGGAACTTCCAATCAACCGGCAGAGACGTGACCCATTCCACGAATTCATGATCGAGCATGGGCACGCGGACTTCGAGAGAGGTGGCCATGCTCATGCGATCCACTTTGGCAAGAATGTCGCCGTTCAAATACGTCTTGGTGTCAAGGTACAGCAGGCGGCTCAGGCGATCTTTGGCGGGAGCGTCGTCATAGAGGTGTTGCCATTCGCGCAACGGATCGGAAAGAGATATCGCGGTCTGCAAAAACTCGGATGTGAACAGATGGCGTTCTCGATGCAGCACCGGAAAGAACGACATTGCATCGAGGTATCGGTCGCGTTCGTTCAGAGAAGCGTTCCAAGCGAGGTTCTTTCCATACGTGCGCGCGGGAATCAGGCCGTGAATTCGGTCCCGGTAGATCGATCCGATCCAACGCGGTAACGAATCAAACTTGCGGCGATCTATGGCGGTCAGATAGCGGTCGTATCCGGCGAACAGTTCATCCCCGCCATCCCCGGATAACGCAACGGTGACCTGCTGCCGAGCCATGCGGCAGACGTAGTATGTCGGCAGCATAGAAGAATCGCCGAATGGCTCTTCCAGCATGCCTGAGAGATAGGTCAGGGTGTCTTCGAGATCGGGATCGAGAACGAGTTCATGATGATCGGCGCCGAATCGTTCGGCGACATAGCGCGCGTATTCCGATTCATTGAACTTCTCTTCTTTAAAACCGATGGAGAACGTTTGCACCGGCTTGGAGCTCTCCCGCGCCATCAAAGCTACGACAATGGAGGAATCCACGCCGCCGCTGAGCAGGGCTCCCAGGGGGACATCGCTGATCAGACGTATGCGAACCGCCTCCTGCAGACGCTTTTCCAGTTGCTCCAGGCATTCCTGTTCGGTGACAGCTGGATGGGTGCCGTATTCGGGCAGGTCCCAGTATTGGCTGATTTTGATTTCGCCATTGCGAAATTCGGCTGAGTGTCCGGCGGGCAGTTTTCGAATGTTGCGGAAAATTGTAAGCGGATCGGGAATGTAGCCGAAGTAAAAGTATTGTAGAAGACCCTCTGGATCGACTTCGGCCAGCTCGGGTTGAACCGCGAGGATGGTCTTGATTTCCGACCCGAAATAGAAACGGCCTTGATGAAGGGCATAGTGGAGCGGCTTCTTGCCTAAGCGATCGCGTGCCAGTAAGAGCGTTCCTCGCCGTTCATCGTGGAGCGCTATAGTGAACATGCCTCGCAGTTTCTTCACGCAGTCGGCGCCGCTCTCTTCATACAGATGGACGATGACCTCGGTGTCGCTGTGAGTGTAGAAGCGGTGGCCGCGGGCCTCGAGCTCACGGCGAAGTTCGGGGAAGTTGTAGATTTCCCCGTTGAAGACCACCCAGATCGATTGATCTTCGTTGTGGATAGGCTGCTTGCCGCCGGAGAGGTCGATGATACTGAGGCGGCGCATGCCAAGGCCGACCGGGCCTCGGGCATAGACGCCTTCGTCATCAGGACCGCGGTGAACGATGGTCTGGCACATGCGATGCACGGAATCGGCATCGATGATTTCGCCCGGACGACCGACCATTCCTGCTATCCCGCACACTGGCTGATCTCGCTTTCTACCTGAGATACGGATGTTATGTTTACGGCCGGCTTACGGCCCTGAACGGCGATCGGCTGTTCAATCACCCGGAGGTTTTCCAATCCACAAGCTTCAAACCAGCGAAAAACTTCTTCATAGGTGTGCTTTGACTGATACCACGGAGAATACCAGTCGAAGGTGTCGAGGATTCTCCAGTTGCGATCGGGATGGTGGGCCATTGGAATCATGTAGGCGAGAGCTCCACTGGCGGGCTTCCCGACGAGCGGGATCTTCTTAAGAACTTTGTGCACTCCGTAAAGAGCAACGACTCCCCAGCAGAGTTTGTGCAGAAGGCGCGGCGACATGCGACGCGTAAGTTTGCGGTAGATGTCGCTCATCCTGTACCAGTTGTTGTAGGCGCTGTAGAGCCAGATAGCAATGCATCCGCCGGGCTTGAGCAAAGGCGGCAGCGACTTGAACGCCTTCTCGCAATCGGGCGTGTGATGAAGGACGCCGATGCTGTAGATGTAATCAAAGCTGGCCGGTGCGAACGGGAGCTGGAAGACATCTGCCTGGAAGATGGTCGCTTCGCGGCCGGCCAGATTACGAGCGGCGACTTCAGCGGCGAGACTTAGATCGATGCCGACAACATGGGCACCCCATCGCGTGGCTACATCGGCGAAACGTCCCATGCCGCAGCCGACATCCAAGACCAGCTTGCCAGCGAGATCCTCGGGACGAAATCCGCTGCGCCGGCGAAAGGCGTGCTCGGAGCGGTTACTCTCGGCGGTGTCGAGTTGGGTTTTCGCATGCAAGTGCCACTGAAAACCGAAACTGCCGGCGTATTGCTGCGCATCGACGAAGCGGAATATGCCGTTAACGAATGGAAATTTGCGGTCGCATCCGATGCAGACCAGATCGTTATCGCGCTGTTCGACACGATCGTGGCAGGTCAGACATCGAAGCACTGACAAAACCCTGTCAGCGAGCAAGGGTTGTTTCTGGACAAAGGAACCTGTCATAGGACGTTTTGCTAAGAAAGCTTTTTCCGTCCCGCTTCTTGTCGGGATGGGTTTGACTTGTGATCCGCGGCAACCCGAAGACGAGCGGGCCAATTCGCAGGTCGCGGGCTTTCGCTCCTCAATGTATCTTGCGAAATCACCGATTCTCCTCCTCAGCCGAATATTACTATTACCGCCAGGCCGCTCGTTTTCCAGAGACGAAGTTGGCCAACGCCACCATGGCTGCGCCATTCAACAAGACAAAGGTGCCGGCTGCGTCGGCGACCCGAGCCAAACTCCCGCCTTTGGTGAGCCGAGCCAGGGAGATCATGCTCAAAGCGTAGAAGATCAGCTGCGCGAAGAAAATCGCTCTGTAAAACGGCGCCTTTAGCAGCGGGGACACAATCAATAAAACTGCCAGCGCGACGGGAACGACGAGCCTCAAGACCTTGTGGCTAACGAACTCGAAGCGAATGGGATTTTCGCTACCCAGCAGCCAAGGAGCCAACTGCACGAGCTGATAGTTCCCACTCAGCGTCCGGACCTTGCGGGAGAACTCGCGCTCTGCGCCGAGATCGGGGCTGTCCCAGGCAATCGCCCTGTGGTCGAAGACTACTCGCTTGCCCTGCCGAACGATGTGCATGGGCAGGTAAACGTCGTCCAGTATAGTTCCTGCAGGCACGTGTGTGAGCAACTCGCGGCGCGCAGCATAGAGTGCGCCGGTCGCGCCTACCACGGATCCGGATGCCGATTCGAGCTCACGAATTTGCTTTTCGATTCGCCAATAAAGACCGAATCCCTGCCCGGTCTCGCCGGTTGCAGGATCGCCGAGCATCAGTTCGCCGCTGACACAGCCCACCTCGGGATCTGCGAAGTTCTCCGCGAGGAACCGCACGGCGGAGACATCGATCTTCTGGCGAGCATCGGTGAATACAACAATCTCGCCGTGGGCGACTTCTAAAGCGTCGTTCAGACCGCTGGCTTTGCCCTTGGGCAGCTGGTTCAAGACGACGTGGACTCGTGGGTCGCGGGCGTAGTCGTGAAGAATCTGCTGGGTGCGATCGGTGGAACCATCGGAAACCACGACGATCTGAAGCTGGTCCCGGGGATGGTCCAGCGAGAGCAGATTTTGCAGTTTCGATCCGAGGATTTTCTCCTCGTTGCGAACAACCATCACGACCGACACGTTCGGAATGACCGCACCACGTAGAGCCGGGCGGGATCGCCACAACAGCCGCAGACGCAGCCAGGCCACGTATCCGACATAGGTGTAGGCGACGAGCGCCGCGGCGAGCCAGAAGATCCAGATCATGCGTGCTCCCGGAAGCGTGCAGAGCATCGCAGGCAAACCTGCGTTTGGTTCGACGAGAAAGTCATTTCGCCCCTCGCCCGAGCAACACGATCTTGACGGTCTGAAATACGATCCAGAAGTCCAGGCCCAGAGAAGCATTTTTGATGTAGAACAGGTCGTGTTGGAGTTTCTCGCGAGCATCTTCAAAGGTGTTGCCGTACTTATATTGAACCTGAGCCCAGCCTGTGATCCCGGGCCGCACAGTATGTCGAACGCCGTAGTAGGGAATCTCTTTGCTAAGCCATTCGACAAACTCCGGACGTTCCGGACGAGGTCCGACGAAGTGCATGTCTCCTTTGAGCACACACCAGAGCTGGGGGATTTCATCCAGGCGCGAGGAGCGCAAAAATTTGCCGACGCGCGTGATACGGGGATCGTTATCGGTAGCCCAGGTGGCGCCGGTGTCCGCTTCGGCATCCTTACGCATGGTGCGGAATTTGTAGCAGTAGAAAGTTTTTCCGCCTCGACCGACGCGCTGTTGGCGATAGAGAACCGGTCCGGGAGAGCTAAGTTTCACAGCCAAGGCGACGAGCGGGAGGATGGGCAGCGCAAAAATCAATCCGATGAGCGCGACGGTGAGGTTCGCGATTCTGCGCAACATACGATTGAAGGCGCTGAAACGGAAACCTTCGGCGAAGATGAGCCAGCTGGGATAGAGTTGGTCGACTTCAATGCGCCCGGTGATCTTCTCAAGCCAGGAGGTAGCCTCCTCGACCTTGACTTGCGACAGGCGAAGAGAAAGCAATTCTTCTACCGGCAGAGTGCCGCGCCGATCGGGCATAGCGACAATGACGCGGTGCACTCCTCGCTCGCGGACCACGGACATGAGGTGGGACGCGACCGAGTCTCGGGTGAGTTCGCCTTCGATGTTGCCGGTCCAGCCCACGACATCGATGCCCAGTCCGGCGCGCTGGCGCAAACCGTTCAGCAGGCGCTGCGCCCGTTCCCCGGTGCCAAGCACGTACACCCGCTGACGAAAGTAGGGCTGCCGCACAATCCAGCCGTAGGCAATTCGCCACAAGAAGAGCATGAAAATCAGAATGATGATGCCGGTGAGCAGTGACCCATTGCCGGGAAGGAACCATGGAAACAGATATCCCATGGCCGAGAGCCCGAGTGCCAGGAAGCCCAGAACTAGCAAAATGCGGAAGATCTGATCCCACTTGGCACCCAGCACCGAAGTGTCATAGAGATCGAGCCAGTGTGAAAACAATAAGACGAATGCGGTCACACCCAGAATCTTAAGGTAGCCACCTTCTACATTCAGAAGCAGCCACCAGTTCTCCTGATTCTGCAGAGTCGTGCCGATGACGAAGGACAACCAAATGATGACCGCCTCAACCGCGAGCAAGACCAGCGCGCGTAGAGGGTAATACACTCGAAAGAGCCGGATCACAACGATTTCTCCCTAAGACTGGGTCGGGGATATCTTCTTCTCGTAAGTTTCGTAATAGTAACGTGCATATTGTGCTTCGTCGCGTTCGGTTCCGTTGAGCACGACCCCTACCAACATCTGGTCAGGGAATTCCATGCGAGCTTTGCGCGCCACGTCGGAGGGCGTGGAGGCCGAACGCACGACCATCAGCACACCATCGCAGACTTTTGCCAGGACGCTGGCGTCGGAAACCGGGATAGCCGGAGGAGAATCGACGATGATCCAGTCGAAGAGCGGTTCGACACGCTGCAACAGAATCTTGAGGCGGCCACTCGCGACCAGTTCGGCAGGATCCTCGATGGACTCGCCGCTGGGGATGAAGAAGAATCCTTCCATGGGACCGCGCTGGATGACGGAAGCTTCATCAGCCTTGCCCAGCAAATATTCAGCGAGACCGGGGCCTTGAGGAGTGCCGAGCATTTGATGCAAACGGGGGCCGCGGAGGTCGGCGTCGATCAACAAGGCGCGCCGGCCATGCTGGCGCACCAGGACTTGCGCGAGATTCGCCGAGGTGAATGATTTTCCTTCTTTCGGCAAAGCGCTGGTCACCAACAGCTTTTTCAGCGGCATCCTCTCGCGAATATGATAGAGGCGGGAGCGGAGCGTGCGATATTCCTCGGTGCCCTTGGCGCTATCGTTGCCATTCATGAAGAGCATGGTTTGCAGGTCCGGATTCCAGGGTGTCAAAGGACAACGGGAGAGCAGAGTTTCCAGGCTAAACGGGCCGCCGAGATCGGGCATTCCCACATTGGAGGCGACGTGAGCTGCGTCGAGCTCCTCATAGGCAGGGGCTTCTGCAACCGGCGCGGCGGCGAAGCCCGCGGGTCCCCCTCCTTGGGCAGTGGCCCGTTCTTGTTCTGCTTTCTTCAAAGCTTCATGAATTCGGCTCATAGTTTCCTCTCAGAGGGAGAAGTCTCTTTTTCTTCCTGACGTAAGCGGTCGGCCAGAGTGGCTAACGAACGCAAGGCATCCACCAAGTCGAACTTGTTTCCATTGATGCTGGGCGGCGGAGCCGGAGTCATAGCCCCAGAGGAAGTGCTGTCGCTGAGATCGAAGTCGCGTGCAACAGCATCCACCACCCCGGGTTCAATGATCTTCTGCTGGTCGACGAAGGCGCTGACCAAGCAATGCTCGCAGAGCAGGTTGATGACGCGAGGAATGCCGGCGGAATAGCGGTGAACGGACATGAGTGACTCGGGAGTGAAAATCTGCTGGCCATTGGAACCAGCGATCCGGAGTCTTTGCTGGACGTAAGCTTTGGTCTCGTCAAGAGTCAGAGGATGTGTTTTGGCCCGCAACGTCAGACGCTGACGCAATTGCCGGAGTTGCGGTTGCTTTAGCTTTTGTTCGAGCTCGGGCTGGCCGACGAGTACGATCTGGAGCAACTTCTCGGTAAAAGTCTCCAGGTTGGTGAGCATGCGGATTTCTTCGAGCACTTCGTCAGAGAGATTTTGTGCCTCATCGACGATGAGGACAGCGGTTTCCCCGGCACGATAACGGTCGAGCAGCCAGTTATAGAGCTTCAGCAAGACCTGGCTCTTGGCCCTGGAATCGCAAGGAATGCCGAAGTCAGCCATCATGTAGTCGAGGAACTGGGGCACGTTCAACCGTGAGTTGAAGATAAATGCAGTAGCCACCTGCTGAAGCCGCAGCCATTCGAGAAGCTTGTTGATGAGAGTGGTTTTACCGGTGCCGACTTCGCCGGTCAGCAAAACAAAGCCTTTGCGGCTTTGAATGCCGTAGGTCAGGCAGGCCAACGCCTCTTCGGTATGCCGCGTGAGAAACAGGTAACGCGGATCAGGATTGACGTTGAACGGATTCGCTCGTAGTCCGTAGAACTCTTTGTACATAGTCTTTCCCGGAGGCCGTGGAGCTTAGGCTCTCACCACGGCACTCGCACTTTCTGATGCTTGCTTGCGCCGCCAGAACTTAAATCTGCCGTTGCCATTGCCATTGGTACCGACAGGCGTGGCTCCGACCCAAGGTATGGCGGTCAGCGTGGGCAACTCCAGAACAGCTTCCGCGTCACGCTCGTTGCGAATGGAGTTATCCCTCAATTCGAGCAGAAGAGCGATGCCGGCGCCGATCGCCACTCCGGCGGCGAGCCCACCCAGCGCAAAGAACAACCGATTGGGGAAGCTCGGGCTGTCGGGAAGATCGGCGGGATTGAGTGGGAACATGCGCTCGCCCACGGCCTGGTTGTTCATCTTTACCGTCAAATCGGCGGAGCTCTTCTTCGACAGGAGATCTTCGTAAGTTTTCTGGGCGTTGTCGTAGTCGCGCGTCAACTGTTTGTACTGTTCTTCCACGGCGGGGCTGAGGGAGATTCTTCCCTGGTAAACCGAAATCTCCTGCTGCAGGCGCTTCTGGTCCCGGGTGGCGGCGGTAATGAGTTCTTCATACTGGTGAAGCTGCAGGCGGAGCTGACGAACTTCGGCGGGTTCGATCACCGAGCCTTTCTCGCTGCTATCGTCCGTGCCACTGGCGGAGGCCTTGTTGATGTCGGCCAGTTTCTTCTTCACCCCATCGATGTCGGCCTTGGTTTTGATTACATCAGGGTGATCGTCGGTATATTTGGACTTGAGCTGGAGCAACTGGGTTTGGAGTTCCGACAGCTGCTTCTGCAGGGTTTCCGGATTGGTCGCGTTCTGCGTACTCTTCCAGGCTGCCAATTGCTGAGCCAGGATCGATTCGGTGTAAGCCTTGTCCTGCTGTGCGCGATTCAGCGTTTGAGTATTGGATTCGAGTTGCGAGTTCAGCCCCGTCAGGATCTTCAGATTGTTGTCCTGATCTGTAGGAAGCTGTCCAGCGTACTGCTTCTTGAACTCGGCAAGCTTGGCGTCCATGCCATCGAGATCATTCTTGGCATCCTCAATGCCGCGGTTGAGCACTTCAGAGGTCCCAGTGGCTGCTTCAGCAATCTGGCGCGCGTTCTCATCCACCATCAAGGTGGTGAGTTCGTTACAGACTAATTGGGCTTCGCGCGCGCCGGGTGCGGTGTATTTCACATAGAATCCAGGGAACGGGCTGGTGTTGGGTTTCTTCCCTTTTGCGCTTGAGCCGATGAGTAGTTCGGACGGGACAGGATCGACCGACAGGTTGGCGCGAATCGTATCAATCATTGCCCCAACCTCGCCAGGATTTTTCTGCGGGAAAATCCGCTGGACGACCGGGCGCAATTTGCTCTCGGCAAGGATTTGCTGCTGCAGGGTCGACACCCGAGCCGTGTAGTCTGTGGACACAACCGGCTGTACCATCGATTCGGGAACCTTCTGACCCTCGATCATGACTATGGATTGCGAGGTATACTTCGCGGGGAACGCGTAAGAGACGAGATATCCCGCCAAGGGCGCCAGAAACGTGGGGATCAAGATGATCCAAGCCCGGCGGCGCAACATAGCCACATAGTCCTGTATGGTCAATTCGCGATTTGTGATCATTTCCCTAACGTCCAATCTGGCCGCCCACACTGCATAGCGGGCGGCCTGAAAATCAGTCAATCCGAATTGGGCGGGGAGTCCAATCCAACCCAAAAGTTATTATGTGGCGGTTCGAGATTCGATCGCACGGCACGCCCGCCAGGCAGTAAGAATGATTGAAAGACAGCTCGCTGAACTGGTAGCTGAAGAAGCCGTGGAGCTGGCGACTGAAATAACGATGTATGGCCGCGCCCGCGAAGCCAGTAACGTACGTTGTCGCGTCGTTGGCAGGACAGGCATTGTGGGAGCCCTGAGGGGCGCCGAGGCACGCGCTTATTTGTTCAGGCGTCAGCGGCCGCAGACGATCGTTGTGCGAGAACCCCAGGTCGGCGGCCAGACTCCAGACGCGCGATATAGGATGCTCGAAACCAAAGCGGACAGTGTCAGTCTGCGCGCCTGCGAATAATCCGCCGCCCCCGGTAATGAAACGCTCGTATCTCAGGTCAACGGAACTTTTCTGGAAGCGATAGCGAAGACGCGCTTGTGCAGCTAAGCTCAATCTGGTGTCCCTGGTGACTTGGGTGACAATCTGATCGCCCGCGATAAGGCAATCTATCGGATTCGAAATGCTGGGATTGCTGCAAACCTGGGTGGGCGCATCGATCAACGCAATCTGTGGACCGGCACCTAACAGGAGATCCATCCGGCCGGAAATGCGGTGGCCGTACATGCCCTGCACAACGTGCGAGTGGAAAGCTGTACCGTTCACGCTGAAATCGAAATTCTGATATGCGTAGGCTGCGGCAATCTGGGTGTGAGAAGTGAGGATGCGGTTGTAGCCGGCCTGAGCAGACAGCTGTGAATTGCCGATGAATGACGCTCCATTGACGTCTTCCTCGAAGAAATGGCTGAACGCGTATCCAGCCGTCACGGTGACCGCCGACTTTGGACTGAGGTTCTCAGCCAGCTCGGCGAGACTCACATTCAGGATTCGGGGGGAGAGTCCCACGGATCCGATTGCGCCGCCTCCCCAGAAACCGCCCGGGACACCGCTGATGCCGCCGACGCCGACTGAGCCCAGGGATCCATAAGAAGCCCCGAAGTTCCCTTCGGGAAGATAGCTGAAGTTATCGTGCAGCGAGAGCTGACCGCGCTTCCATTCGATCTTTTGACCGATTCCCAGACTCTGGAGTTGGTGCCAGCCCAGGTTCTCTCGATTGTAATAGGCGACGCCGCCCATGTAACCGAGAGCGAGATCGTAGTGGCTCCATAACCTTCTCAGGTCCAGAGTGCCGAGACCGCGCGTGATGGAACCGAATTCGCTTCCCCCAAGCTCATTTCCTATGTTGGTGCTGGCGGATTCGCTGAAGGTGGCGCCGGGTTGCAGATAACTCAGAGGAGCGGCGTGCTCCTGCAAGGATGGCAAGTCCAAACCGGAGAGAGGCGGATTCTCAGTGATGGGCGCAGAAGGAGCAGTTTCCTGCCCGTAAGCCGGCACAGGCTGCTGGGGCGCTGCCGATCCCTCTGACGGCGCCACGTTTTGCGCACAAGCGACGCCGAGTGCGAAAACCATCGTGCCCAAAATTCCAAGAGTGTTGCGCTTGTTCATTCGCAATTCCTTAAGGGACCACAATCGTGTCACCGGGCCTCAACTCGATGTTCTGTTCCGGATGGTTTCCTTTGACGACTTCCTTGTAGTTAAAAGGTAACTTCACCTGCTTACCGTTCTCATTGCGCAACAGGTATATCGATTTAAGATTCGCGAACTGGGTGAATCCGGCCTGGGCTAGCGCTTGCAGCATGGTCATGTGCGGCAGCAGGGTCATGGGTCCGGTGTGCAGAACCTCGCCAGTCACGAAGACCCGCCGGCTATTCATGCCTGTGACCACGACCGTAACGCGAGGATCGGAGACATATTTCTTCAGCTTCTCAGTAATCTCATCGCGTAGCTGCAGCGGAGTAAGACCAGCCGCCGTGATGTCGTTGAGGAGCGGCATGGAAATCTTGCCATCAGGACGCACGGGCAGGGTCTCGCTCAGATCCGGCTCCTTCCATACGGAGATGTGCAGTGTGTCATCAGCCCCAATGACGTAGTCCGAGGGAACATTGGAGGGCCTGGGCTCGTCCGGGGCTTTCGCGCCTGCTGCCGTATTTGGCGTGGGCGTGCCGGCGGGCTTAGGCCCAGTCGTTTGCGACCAGAGACTCGTCGCCACCAAACCCATCCACAGCAGAACCGCCAAGTGGATCAGTTTCCTCATAGACGATCACTCTCCATGCACTTACGCTCCATAACCTTCAAATCCGATTTGCTTCAGCTTGTAGAGCAGAGCCTTGTAGCTGATCTGGAGTTCCTCGGCAGCGCGCCGGCGATTCCAGCGAGTCCGCGTCAGGACTTTGAGGATCAGTTCCCTCTCCGCTTCATGGGAGGCTGCTTTAGAGGCCGCCTTGAGCGATACGGTCTTGCCATTCCGCGGGGACGGCGTTTTCTGGAGCAGAGCACGCAGTCCGCCCATGGCCAATTGCTCGTCGCCGAGCGCGACCAGGATGCGCGCCGCCGCTGCCAGCTCGTGTAGGTTTCCGGGCCACGAGTAGTCTTGAAAAAGGCGGCGCGTTTCCTTGCTCACGTTCGGAATCGGGCGGCGGAATTCCTGTGCATACTTGCGCAGGAACTGCTCCATCAGAATTGGGATATCTTCTTTTCGTTGCCGCAGAGGTGGCAATCTCAGGCATACGCCGCTGATACGGTAATACAAGTCTTCGCGAAGGCGCTGGGCCTTCACCTCGAGTTCGAGATCCAGAGCGCTCCCGCAGATGAACCTCGCATTCACTCGCCAGCTACCGTTGCCCAGGTGCGGCGATAGCATGCTTTGCAGGCTTGACTGGCAATCTGAGTTCAGATCGCCCAATTCCTCCAGGAAAACAGTCCCGAGCGAGTCGCCATTTTCCCTCACGAGGTATTGCAGATCTTCGGGCTTGAGGGTGGCACACACAACACGGCGGAAGGGCTGCGCACACCGGCGCGAAAGGTCATGAATGCGCTGGGCAGTGGTGTGTTTACCAGCGCCGGGCTCGGCGAGCAACAGGACCGGGACGTCGGTTTGCGCGAGTTCGCGTATCACGGCTTCGACCGGGCGCATGCTTGCGCTGGTGCCCGCCACAAATTCGGTAACAAGCCCATCGATTGGCATTTCCGAAACGCTTGGCAGATTACCCCAGTCTGGGGATGGTTTACCCATTTTTGCCCTTCCGGTGTTTCAGCAACTTTGAACCCCAGTTAGCCGCTTGAGTAGGCTAACAGCACGAAACACACCGAAGTAGGCAGCCATGTCCCTCCTGATTCAAGGATCGGAAGTCATGCTTCGATTTCAACAACTTACAGCCAAGATTACGCATTCCAAGGGATATGTTTCGGTTTTCAGGTGCTCTTGTGTTTATACGCCGATAGCAACAATGGGAAAAACTTTTCTCACTTCCACCGGTACTGGCTGCTTGGGAGACCGATCCGGCCCCCGGACTGCCACTCTAAAAGTTGTTCTTTGGGGGTCTCCGCATCTTTACCGCTGTAACCGGGAAGACGGTTCGCTGCGGGGTAGAAACTTCGGCTGATTCGTCGATCTGCCCGAAGCAAGACTGATGTTCGAATGAACTGCGCATAAGTATCTCATGTTTCTCCAATTGTAGAGCGGGTGGAGAAGGAATTTTCGCCAGGTATTGACCCGGTGGTGAGGCTCCGGCAGTCGTGGATCGTAATTGCGTAAACCGGCTTACTGGCTTATCCTGATTCATCCCCTCATGTTCTTCGCATCTCTTGGACTGTGAGCACCCTTGTGCAATACGAGCCCGCAAGCGTGCGAAGGGATACCGGCCTTTTGTGGGGCGTACCGCTCTGGCAGGTTGTGGCCCTGGCTGGCATCATCCTTTGGCTTTACTGGCCGATCCTTGTTCACCTGCTTGGGCAATGGTGGCACGACCCGAACTTCTCGCACGGATTTTTTGTTCCCATGTTTTCGGGCTTCATCGTTTGGCAAGAACGCAATCGGCTGGCGCGGAAGCCAGTGCGCTCCTCCTGGACGGGACTCGCGATCACTGCGGTCGCAATGTGCACGCTCGTCGTGGGGCAACTCGGCGCGGAACTGTTCCTGTCGCGCTCTTCTCTGTTGATTCTTTTGGCGGGTCTAATCATTCTATTCGGCGGGTGGACGTGCTTCCGCGCGCTGTTATTCCCATGGGCCTTCTTGGTCCTGATGATCCCGATTCCTGCGATCGTGTTTAATCAGATCACGTTTCCTTTGCAATTGTTGGCCTCGCGGCTCGCAAGTTTCGTCTTGCCGATATTCGGCGTCCCGGTCTTGCGGGAAGGAAATCTCATCACATTACCCGCGATGCCGCTACAAGTTGCCGAAGCCTGCAGCGGCATCCGATCGCTCATGTCTCTGATTACTCTTGCCATCATCTATGGGTATCTTCTGGAAAAGCGGCTTTGGTTGCGGTGGGTGCTGGCGATAGCCTCCATTCCCATCGCTGTAGCAGCGAACAGCGTGCGGATCATCGGTACGGGACTGCTAGTGCAGTATTGGGATCCTGACAAAGCGGAGGGTTACTACCATACATCCTGGGGATGGCTCATCTTTGTTATCTCTTTAGTGATGCTGTACAGCCTGCACGGTCTGATCAATATGGCTCTGGAGAAGGCGGGTGCACAGGAATGAGCCGGTCTGTCGTGCGTTTTCTTCCTGTTGCGATTCTGCTGGCCGGCACCGCCATTTTTCTCCAGTGGCGGTCACGAGGCGAAGTCTTTCCGCCGCGCCAACCGCTGCAGTCGTTTCCAGAGCAGGTTGGAGACTGGCATGGAACCGACCAGCCCATAGACGAGGACGCGCTTCAAGTCCTTGGCCCCGGGGAGTTCCTCCTGCGCGAATATGAAGATCAGCAGGGCGAAGAGCCGCCGGTAAATCTTTATATCGCGTACTTCAAAAGCCAGCGTACCGGGGACACGATCCATTCCCCCAAAAACTGCCTGCCAGGGGCCGGGTGGGCGCCGGTCCGGTCCAACCGCATCATGGTATCGATGGCGAATCATGTGTCCTTTCCCGCGAATCGCTATGTAGTGGCCAGGGGTGAGTTCCGGCGCCTCGTTCTCTATTGGTACTGGGCACACGATCGGGGAGTAGCCAGCGAATACTGGGCGAAGTATTATTTGGTTGCTGATTCGATCCGGACGAACCGCAGTGACGGTTCGCTGGTGAGACTCATGACCGACATGATTCCGGGCGAGACCGAGAACGCCGCCATGCAGCGGATGCTGCCGTTCGCGGAGCGCATTCTGCCATTATTGAATGATTACATTCCGCGCTGAGGAATACCTCGTGTCGCGACTCGCTTCACCCATGGTGACTGCCATAATCCCTCCCCAACGGGTCTTCTACGGTAAGATCGGCCCATTTACCGAATCAGACATCTTTTATCACTTTGTACTCTTCGTCGGAGAAATGCTATGAGCCGTTCCTGGAGTGCGCGCCTGCTGTTCGTGAGTACCCTTCTGCTTGCCCTGCTGACCGGTTGTTCGCGCGACCCGAGCGTCCGCAAGCAGAAGTACTTTGATAGTGGGGAAAGATACTTCGCTGAGGGCAAATACCGCGAGGCCGCAATCCAATATGCCAACGCCACGCAGATCGACAGCCGATTCGTGCAGGCGCATTTCAAACTCAGCCAGGCCTACCTGAAGCTCGGCGACATGCAGCGCGCTTTCCTGGAACTGAGCCGAACGCTGGAGCTAAGCCCGGACAACTATCAGGCTCATACGGATCTGGCCAACCTGCTGGTGACGGTGCGAAATCCGGACGGATCTGCTTCTCCCGATGCGCTCAAGCAAGCCAAAACTCACCTGGACGTGATCCGGGACAAGCAGCCCAATAGTCCCCAGACCCACGAGGCCTGGGCCAACTACTACGCGGCGCAGAACAATCTGACCGCGGCGATGCAGGAAGCACAGCAGGCCGTCAACCTCGACCCAAAACGCTCAGAGTCTTATCTCCTGTTGGCCCTCCTGCAGCTTCGCTCCAGCCAGACGGACCAGGCGGAAGCGAGCTTTAAGAAAGCTGTCCAGGCTGATCCCCACGCGATGAATGCGCAGTTGGCGCTAGGTGGTTTTTATCAGTCGCGCAATCGCGTGGCAGAAGCGGAGCAGCAGTTCCGGCATGCGATTGAGATAGACCCGAAGAATCCCGCACCGCGCGCTGCCCTGGTTCGGCTCCTGATGCAGCAGGGCAAACGTGACGATGCAGAGGCATTTCTCAAGCAGACCAAGAAGGATCTTGCGGCCAATCCTGAGGGATATCGGATGCTAGGGGATTTTTATTTCGCCGTCGGCGACTTGAACAATGCCGAAGCCGAGTACGCTTCGATATTTGAAGATCATCCGAAAGATCTTTTGGCCAAGAAAAACTACATCCAAATCTTGATTCTCAAGAATAGCCTGGATGAAGCCACGAAGCTCAACAACGAGATTCTGAAGTCGACGCCGCATGATGTCGAAGCCCTCGTCTACAAAGGACAGATTCAAATGCGGAAGAACGATGCAGCAGGAGCGGTGCAGTCTTTGCAGGCCGCTCTCAAGAACGATCCGAACAGCCCGGTTGCTCACTATCAATTGGGAATGGCCTATGCGCAACAGAAAGATTTGAAGCACGCCGAATCGGAATGGCGCGAAGCGGTACGGATCAAGCCGGATATGACGGAAGGGCAACGGCTAATCGCCGGCCTGGAGATCAGCCGCGGAGAGATCGATGCTGTGATGTCGACTGCGGACCAGATTGTTCAGTCGCAACCGTATTCACCCGATGGCTACCTGATTCGCAGCCTGGCAGAGGTTGCGCGCCAGCAATACGCCGCTGCTCAGAAAGACGCGGAGGATGCTAGGCTGAGGGCGCCTCAGAGCTATGCGCCTTACTATCAACTCGGGAACGTGCAACTGGCTCAGAAGCGTTTCACGGAGGCGGAAAAGCTTTACCAGGAAGCGTTGGAGAAGGATCCTTCCTCGGCAGATGCTTTGAGCGGCTTGATGAATACTTACGTCGCGCAGAAGCAGTATGACAAAGCGATCGCAGCCGCGAACGCGCAGATCGCCAAATCTCCGAACAACAGCAATTTTTACGATCTGCTGGCGACGGCCCTATTCGATGGCAAGAAAGACTACGTCGGCGCAGAGGCCGCCCTACGGAAGGCAACGACCCTCGACAAGAACAACGTCGATGCGTTGGAGAAACTCGGCAAGGTGCAAGCGCAGCAAGGCGAACTGGATCAGGCGATCGCGACTTACGCGCAAGCCAGCAAAGACAATCCAGGCCAAGTACGCTTTTTGATTCTGGCCGGAGAGCTTTACGAGGCTAAGAAAAACTGGGACCAGGCAAAGGCGATGTACCAGCAGGCTCTGAACTTGGCCCCGGATGATCCGCTGGCTTCCAACAATCTCGCGTACGTACTGCTGGAACAGGGCGGGAATGTGGATGTAGCGATGGGGATGGCGCAGACAGCGCGGCGCGGGCTGCCGAATTCGCCGAACGCTGCAGACACGCTGGGTTGGGCGTACTACCGCAAGGGCATCTATTCGTCGGCGATCAGCCAGTTTCAGGAAGCTCTGCGGCTGAATGAAAAATCCGGCTCTCCCGATGATCCGGTACTGCATTATCATCTGGGGCTCGCCTATCAGAAGTCTAATCAGTCGTCGCTCGCGAGGCAGCAGTTGGAGAAGACCTTGAAGCTCAAGCCCGATTACGAGGAAGCTCGCAAGGCGTTGTCAGAGCTGCGCAGCTAACTAGCCAAGGGCTTCGCCCTTGATATCCCATCGAATCGTACGGATTGCTGGGGTGATGCCGTAGAAGCGTTCATGGCAGTAGTCTTCTGGGTATTCCACTACACAGGAGATCGCCATGAAC
>Ga0335077_10002197_pt1 | contig 23266 bp, 20 predicted proteins | sample Lox_Sample_31_FD_207151 | JGI IMG/M metagenome (GOLD analysis project Ga0335077, IMG submission 207151) | Soil microbial communities from Loxahatchee National Wildlife Refuge, Florida, United States - Lox_Sample_3.1 | ecosystem: Environmental > Terrestrial > Soil > Wetlands | place: USA...
TATGCGGCGATCAGTTGCGGAGCGGGTTTCTCAAGATCGGTGCCCAGCAGCAGGGCGTCTCCCGAATTCAGGATCAGGCGGATTTCCTTGAGGAACTTCACATCGGCGGGATGATCGAAATTGCCTATCGTGCTCCCGAGGAACAGCACCAGGATCCGCTGCCCCGGTCGGCGGCAGCCCGCGACCTCGCGCAGACCCTCCAGGTATTCGCGCTCGAACCCTACGATACTGATCGAATCGATGTCGGATAGCTCCCGCCGGCAGACGGCCAAGGCCGCCGGCGAGATCTCTATGGGGAAGTACGAGGTGTGACGCCGGCGCGAAAAGGCTTCCAGGATCCACCTCGTCTTGCTTCCGCTGCCGCTCCCTAGTTCGGCGACCACTGTGTCTCCCGGCAAGCCCTCGACGATCTCCCGCGCGTGACGCCGCAGCAGGCGCTCATCGGCGCGAGTCAGGCCGTACTCGGGCAGCAGGCTGATCGCCTCGAAGAGCTTGGAGCCAAGGTCGTCGTAAAGGTACTTCGAGGCAAGTTCCTTCTGCCCGGGTTTGGTCAGTCCGTCGCGGATATCGGCCGCGAAGGCGGCCGGCTCGTCGAGAATCAGCGCTCTGCCCGCCATTGCTCAAACTCCTTCGAGGCCGGGCCGCACGCAGCGGAAGCCGGCATAGAGATACTGGTAGTGCGGCTGGAACCAGTTGCGGAAACTCCGGCGCAGCATGCACCCGGCGGTACGGCTGGATCCGCCTTTGAGAACGTAGTGTTTGCCGTCGAAGAAATCGGCCGAGTAGCCGCGATATCCGGGATGCGGCGCAAAGCCGGCGAACGGCGCGAAAACCGTTGAGGTCCACTCCCAGCCGTTTGCCACCAGGCCATCGAGCCCGAACGCGCTGCCCGCGCACGGAAACGCATTCACCGGAGCGGGATCCCAGCGCGAAAAGTCGAAGAACCCGTGGCGCGGCCCCGGGGCTTCCTCTCCCCAGGGAAACTGCCGCTCGCCGCCTTGGGGAGTTCCGTAGGCGGCGCGGTGCCACTCGACTTCACTGGGGAGCCGGCCGCCCACCCACTTCGCGTACGCGCTCGCCTCCGCATGACTGACGTAGACCGGCCAGTCCCCAGGCAGCGGAACTTCGTCGAACATTGCGCGGTAGCGCCACGCCCCGTTTTCACACCGTCTCCAGAACGCAGGATGCACAATGCCTGCCGCTTCCTTCCATTCCCAGCCGGTATCGGTCCAGAGCCTTTGGTCCGCATATCCCCCGGCCTCGAGGAATTCCAGGTAAGCCGCGTTGGATACTTTATACCGGTCGATGGCGAATCCCGGCAGCGGGACCTGGTGCGCGTCGAACTCGTTGTCCCAGCCGAACGTGCCGTCCCGTACCAGGCCCAGCGTGACGCATCCTTCCGATATCCTGACCGTCTCTTGACGGACCGGCCCATTCACCGGAACCGTCGCCTGGGTTTCGGCGAGCTTGTGCTCCAGGGGCAACTGGTGCAGCATGTACGCCAATGTCTCCGCGTGCATCAAACGATGTTCCAGTGCCATCTGCAGGAGGACGGTGTCGTGCACGGCGCTGTCTACCGCCTCACGCACGCGCCGGCCGTAGTCCCGGACATCGTCCACGGACGGCCAATCCGCAGGCCGATCCGAAGGAAGACCGCCGTCGACCGGGTCGATTCCGAACGCGAACAACCGGTCAAAACCCGGGTGGAACGTACCCGCATGACGCATCTGCGGGCGGAGCAGATTCCAGTCGAATGCCTCCAGGTGTCCCAGGTAAAAAATAATCCGGTGTCGCTCCGGGATCGGGCGCTCGTACAGAGAACCGGGCCGCACCAGACCGAACAGCCTGTCGGTCTGTTCGCGCGCATCCGCTAATATTGCCGGCGCATCCATTACGGCCTCAATTCAATGGCTGTAAGTCGCCGAGCATGGTCGGCAGCAGTTCCGCGACTGTGGGATGAATGTGCATGGCGCGCTGCATCACCGTGTACGGGGCTTTGGCGTACATAAGGTCGAGCAGGGAATGGATCACTTCGTCTCCGCCAACTCCCAGAACCGAGGCGCCGAGAATCTGATTCGTCTCCGCATCCACAAGAATTTTCATGAAGCCCTGCGTCTCCCCTTTCTCCGCGGCGCGGCCCACCCGGGTCATGGGACGGGTGGCGACCAGGGCCTTTCTTCCCGACCTACGTACCTCCGCTTCGGTCATTCCGGCACGGCCCAGCGGAGGATCTATGTAGAGTGCGTACGCGGTGATCCGGTCGCTCACCTTCCGGTCATCATCGTCGAGCAGGTTGGCTGCCACGATCTCGAAATCGTTGTACGAGGTGTGAGTAAAACCGCCCTTCCCGTTGCAATCGCCAAGCGCCCAGATGCCGGGAACGTTGGTGCGCAGGCGATCATCGACGGTTATGTATCCTCGAGAATCGGTGGCAATGCCGGCGCGCTCCAGCCCGAGGTCGTCGGTATTCGGCCGGCGTCCCGCAGCTATCAGAACGTGCGATCCGCGGGCCTCAGGCGCGCCCTGACTGCAATCCACGCCAACCGCAATTTCCTCTCCCCGTTGTTCCAGGCGGATACACGTGGCGTTCATTCGGAGTTCTATTCCCTCCCGTTCCAGAATCCCCCGCACGGCCCGCGACACGTCCTCGTCTTCGCGCTGCACAAGCCTGGAACTCATCTCGACGATCGTCACCTGGCTTCCGAAGCGGCGAAACATCTGGCCGAACTCGAGTCCGATGTAGCTTCCGCCGACAACGATGAGATGCTGCGGCAGGCTTGTGAGGTTCATCATCGAGCTGTTGGTGAGGAACGGAACCTCCTGAAAGCCGGAGATTCCGCTCACGCTGGCACGGCCACCCACATTGATGAAGATACGACCGGCGTCCAGACGCTCTCCGCCAACCGAAACACTGCCGGGCGACTCGAATCGCGCGTGACCCTGGTAGACCGTGCAATTCGGCATGTGCTTCAGCCAGCCCTCGACCGACCTGCGCGAATCCGCCGCGATCCCCTCTTTGCGTGCCTGCACCTGTTGCAGATCGACCGTGACCGCGCTCTCGATCCGGACCCCATATTCCGCGGCCCTCCGCGCCAGGTGAGCGGCATAAGCGCTGGCCACCATCGCCTTGGTAGGGATGCAGCCGGTGTTGACGCAGGTGCCGCCGAAACGAGCGCGCTCGATAATTGCCACCTTCATGCCGGCAGCCGCGAGGCGTCCGGCAAGCGGCGGACCCGCCTGTCCCGTGCCGATGATGATCGCGTCGTACCCAGACATGAGGATGCACCCGCTCGCCGTATCGTACCACTGCGGGTGCCGGGTTCCCGCTCTCAGCGTCCGCCGGGGGCGTCCCCTCGCTCGCGGCCGCTGCCGGCGCGCTTGAGACCGATCAGGGCCAGGCAGAAGACGATTGCGGCCGGGATTCCCGCGATCATTGCTTGCATTATCCGTGAAAACGAATTGGTTGAGGCGGGAGCCGGAGCCACACCCGCTTCGCGGGCGGGGTCGATGGGCTTCCCGATGCGCATCGCCTTTACGTCGTAGGAGAACTGCTTGCCACAGTCCAGACAAACAACGTAAGTCGGGCCGTGCGGGACGTCACCCTTTGTAACGGGAGTCACGGGACGCGTCAACCTACGGTGCGAGCAGCGAAACACGAGGTTCAGAAGCGTATCGATCAAAACAGCCTCCCATCGGCTGCGCCTGCCCTCCATTGTGCCATCGGGCGCGAGCCGGCGTGGTGCGGTGCCGTACAAACCGCGCTAGCGGAGGGCAGCCTTGCGAGGCGCCGGGCGTTCCGCTCGGGCGGGCCAAGGAAAGATCAGCGCCCGCAACTCTGGCTGCAACCAGACCGCGGCGCACAGGGGGGCGAAAAACGGCATGACGCTGGTGATCAGATAGCTGGCGAGTTCGCGCCACCACGCACTTGCTCCCGGATGCCACGCCGCAAGGATGGCCTGCCGGTTGATTCCGAGATGCGCCAGAAGCAGAAGAACTTCCACCCCTGCTAGAAGAACCGTACCCCAGAGCATGGCGTTCAGGTGCCGGCGAACGCCAGGAGACGCGAGCATTAGCGCCCAAAAAAGGGGGACGCTGAATGTGAACAGCGCTACGTCGCGGCGCGGCATTGTGAATTCCACGCTGTTCACCTGTACGGGGCCCCCCGCCTCTCTGTGAACTTCGTCCGCGGGCATTCGAAAATTCCAGTCGCCCGACTCGTCCAGTGTGATCGCGCTCGCGCCGGTCGATCCCGGCAATAGGCTGATTGCGGCCTCGCCGGCCACCCGCAGGGCAAACAACATCGGCGGCTGCAGCGCGAACCACCACAGTGCGAGGACTCCGGTCAGCAGCAGGGAGCCGCGAACCAGGAAACGGACGTACCGTTCAGGCCGGGGCACTGTGCGCCGCCACCGAGCGGAATACCCGCTGCACCCATAGCCAGAAGACTACCAGAGCGTCCAGCATGATCAGGCTCTCCCAGAGATACTCGTGAGCGAAATCGAAGAGTGGACGGCTGTATTGCAGCAGGTAATATAAGCTGATAAACCGCACTACGTTAATTCCCTGGATCGCCAGGCTCCCGGCAAGCAGACCCTTGGCTTTCTGCATCCAGGACGCCGGGAAAGCCAGTACGGCCGCCCACAGTAAGATGGTGACGTTCACGCCGTTACAGCCATCCTTCATCTCCACACCGGAGCCGTGCACCGGCTCTCGAAGTATGGTGCCAGTTTCGCCTTCGACTTTGGCCCGGCCGCCGCATACCCGGATCAGCGACGCCGACACGTTCACCAACCCGCTGGAAAAACGTGTCACCAGCGGCCTCGCGGCAGGACTCAAGAGCAATGCGAAACCGGACAGGAAGAGAGCCGCAAAGATCGAGAAAAACCGCAGCGCCGAAGGTGGCCGCCGGCGACCGGGGGCAGCTAAGGAACGGGCCGGCACAGCGCGGCCAGCGGATCGGAACATCGACTCATTTTATAATCATGCACACGGGATCGTACACGCACACGCCGCCTGCTAGACTGTGGGCTGTAATCCGGCTGAATCTATGTTCGTCGTCGAGACCGTTCCTGTCGCCATCATCTTCTGTGTCATCACCATGCTCGGCTGGGGCTCCTGGGCCAATACCCAAAAGCTCGCCGGCAAAGAGAACTGGCCGTTCCAACTTTTCTATTGGGATTACGCCATCGGCGTCTGCCTGTTCGGCGTTGCGTTCGCATTTGGCCTGGGCAGTTTCGGCCCGGCCGGCACGCCGACCGCCGCCAATCTCGGCTCGGCCAGTTTTGATTTCGCCCTGCCGGCTCTTCTCAGCGGAGCCATCTTCAACCTCTCGAACATCTTGCTGGTGGTCGGTATCGATGCCGCGGGATTGAGTGTCGCGTTTCCCGTAGGGGTGGGGCTGGCACTGGTCATCGGGACCGTCCAGAGCTACATTCAGACCCCCAAAGGCGACGCCGCACTGCTCTTCGCCGGCGTGGTGTTTATCGTTCTTGCCATGATCCTGTCCGCCATCTCGCATAGCCGTCTGCCGCGGAGCGGAACGCTCAATCCGCTGCGGGGCGTCATTTTTTCGGCGGTCGCAGGCTGCCTCATGGGCCTGTTCTATCCACAGCTCATGCGGTCCATCTCCCCTAACTTCAACCGCGAGCCGATCATGCAAGGCATGCTCACGCCATACACCGCGCTGATGTTCTTCGGGATTGGCGTGCTGGCGAGCAACCTCATCTGGAACACGGTGTTCATGCGCACCGCGCACCTGGGTTTCGCGGATTACTTTCGCGGCAGCGCCCGGCTTCACGGAATCGGAATTCTCGGCGGCTGCATCTGGATGCTGGCGCTCTGCTTCAATGTGCTCGCCAGCGGCGTGGCTGGCCCTGCAATCAGCTACGCACTTGGACAAGGCGCGACGCTGGTTGCCGCGCTGTGGGGCCTGGTGATCTGGCGCGAGTTCCGCAACGCTCCGGCGGGAACAGGCAAATACCTGGCGTTGATGCTCGCCGGCTACGCGCTCGGCCTGATTCTCATCGGCAAAGCGACCTGATCATGGTTACCATTGAAAGGCAGAACTACAAGGGTTGGCCCAATAGCTGGCGCATGACGAACGGGGAGGTCGACCTGGTGGTCACCGGCGATATCGGCCCGCGCGTCATGCGCTTCGGCTTTGTCGGCGGGCAGAATTTCTTCAAGGAATTCGAGGACCAGCTCGGCTTAACCGGCGAGGATACCTGGCAACTTCGCGGCGGGCATCGCGTCTGGATCGCGCCGGAGGATCCGGTGATGACCTACGCGCCGGACAACTCGCCCTGCGGCATCGCGGTCCGCTCCGGCAGGCTCGAGGCCACCGGGCCGGTCGAGGCGCTCACCGGCCTGGAAAAGAAGCTGATCGTCACGATGGCGCCGGCGGGCACCGAGGTCGAAGTGGCGCACCAGATTCGCAATGGCGGCTCGAAACCGTACAGGCTGGCGCCGTGGGCGCTCACCATGATGGCGCAGGGCGGCTGGGGTATTCACGGGTTTCCGCCCCGCGGCACTCATCCGGAGGTGCTTCCGCCGAGCAATCCGCTCGTCATGTGGGCCTTTACACACCTCAACGATCCGCGTTGGACCTTCACTCGCAAGTACATGGCCTTACGCCAGGCGCCCGAGAATTCCCTGCCCCAAAAACTCGGCGCCTATAACAGCAACACGTGGGCGGCGTACGTGCTGTATTTCGAGCTTTTCCTGAAACGCTACCAGGGTACCGCCGGGGCCGCCGCCTATCCGGACTACGGTTGCACGTTTGAGATCTTCACGAACGCCGATTTTCTCGAACTGGAGACGCTCGGGCCCGTTACCACCATCGGGCCAGGTGAATCCGTCACCCACATCGAGCGCTGGAGCCTGCATCGCCCGGTTCACATCCCGGCGCTGACCGATGAGGAACTGGATCGGGCGCTGGGGCCGATTGTGTCTCAGGCATTGACCGGATAGACGTGCTCGGTCTTTTTCCAGGCAAGCCCGACCCTTGCCCAGCGCGCGAGGCCATATTCGGCCAGCGCCCTGGCCGTGGCAGCAAAGTTCACCAGGTTGCCCCAAAAGACACGAACGGGCACCCCCAACGCAAATCGCCAGCCGTAGATCCGACTGGCAGATCGCGCGCGAACGCCCATCTGCAGCGTGGTGCCCAGCATGGTCACCTGGCAGGCGATTGCCAGCCACGCCGGCAGCAATCCTGCCAGGTGATCATACCGGGCCACGCTGTAGACTAGGAGCATATTGTCGAGGGGCGTGAGCAGGTTGCCCACCAGCCCCTTGCGATCCCGCCAAAACCAATAAAGCTGCGGCCAGGGTACGTTCCATCCATGACGCTCCCAGCCCTGCAAGCAAATGCCGGTGACCCAGCGCGTCCTCTGGCGGATGCATGCTTTGGTTCTCCTCGGGAAATACTCCCGGGTCACGACGGCGCCTTCCGCCCGAGCGGCGGAGTGCAAAGCCAGAGGCACGAAAATCTGCTTGTACCCCATGGTGTGGATCTCGTATCCGGTCTCGTAATCCTCGGTCAGACACGATGGGTCGAAGGGCCGGCCGCCGCGTTTTTCGGCAAGCCTTTCTATCGCCTCACGAGCAAATCCCGTGCCTACGCCATTAGCCGGGAGAAAGCCGCCGAGCGCCTGGCGCACGGGAATGTCCTTAGTCTGATATTCCGCAAACTCGTCGCAGTACAAACCGTGAGTGCATTCGCGTGCGGGCGTCGCGAGCGGCAGCACGGGAATCTGCACCATTGCGAATCGCCGCGAAAACCAGTTGATCACGCGCAAGGACTCGGGATGAATCACGTCCTCCGCATCGTGTGTCATCACCACCCGGAACCGCATGCCGTGCCGTGCCTCATACTCCTGCATCCGCCGCCAGATCCAATTGAGACAATCGCCCTTCGACGTGGGACCGTCGTGAGGTAGGATCGCCATATGAACCCGCCGGTTGCGGCGCGCCGCGGCGGCCACCGTGCGTATCGTGGCGCGATCGTTGGGATATACACCCACGAAGATGCGGTAATTGCAATAGCGAATCGCAGCCAGATTCCGTTCCAGCATCTGGCCGATGACCGCGGCCTCGTGCCACAACGGCACGAAAATCGCGATTGGACGCTGCGGCTTGCCGCGCAGGTCGCTCTCGGCGGGCCAATGGAACCGCCTGAGCCGGGCTACGGCGTACATCAGAGTGATGAAGAGATCGTCCAGTCCGCTGACCAGGATCCAGGCCGCCACGGGTACCAGACAGGCGACGACCCACTGGTCGAGCCGGTCCAAATCGCATGTCGTAACGCCAGACTAGTCCCGGGCGAGATGCGGTTTTCTCGTTGAGAATAAAGACGTTAAGTTCTGATTATACCGGTACTCTCATCACAAACCCGTCCCACCACACCCCCCGAATAGTACGATACTAACCAACATGTCCGGACGTGACGCGAGCGCGCTGCTGTTCCTGGTCGCATGCCTCGGATGGGCCCAGGACGGTACTCACTACTTCCCCCTGGACCAGATCCATCGCGGCAACGTGAGCAGATTGCGGCAGGTTTGGGAATGGAAGACCGGAGAGCAGCCGATGCCCGAGTACGGCACCACGCCAGGGGCGTTTCAGGCGACGCCCATCTTCTCGGGCGGCACGCTCTATCTGAGCACGCCTTACAATCGCGTCGTCGCGCTCGACGCCGAGGACGGACGCGAATTGTGGGTCTACGACCCCAAAGCCTACGCCGACGGGCAGGTGCCGAATGGGACCGGCTTCGTGCATCGCGGGGTGGCCGCGTGGCGCGATTCGAAGACAGACAGGCTGCGCATCCTGATGAACAGCCGATACCGTCTGATCGAACTCGATGCTGAAGCCGGCAAGCCCGTAGCCTCCTTCGGCGACAACGGAATCGTCAACCTGGTGGCGGGATTGCGCTGGGATACCGACCCGAAACACTACACGAACACGAGTCCTCCGGTGGTCTACAAGGATCTCGTGATCGTGGGAAACGGAGTGGCGGACCGGCTGGTATACAAGAAGGACCCGCCGGGCGACGTTCGCGCCTTCGACGCACGCTCCGGCAAGCTGGTGTGGACGTTCTATACCGTGCCGCGCGCCGGCGAGTTCGGCGTCGAGACTTGGGGCGCGGCCAGCGAGACCTATACGGGTCATACGAACGTTTGGGCGCCGATCACCCTGGACGATGCCCGCGGTCTGCTGTATCTCCCGGTGAGCACGCCCAGCAACGACTACTATGGCGGCGCGCGGCCCGGCGCGAATCTGTTCGCCGAATCCCTGGTGTGCCTCGATGCGGCTACGGGCACGCGCAGATGGCACTTTCAGTTGGTGCATCACGGACTCTGGGACTACGATCCGCCGGGCCCGCCGGTGCTGGCCCGGTCCGGCACGGCCGACGTGGTCGTGCAATTGACGAAGATGGGCTTTGCATTCGTGTTCGACCGCGTCAGTGGAAAACCGGTGTGGCCCATCGAGGAGCGTACCGTGCCGAAGAGCGACGTTCCCGGCGAACAGGCCTGGCCGACGCAGCCCTTCCCCACCAAACCTCCGCCGTTCACCGGGCAGGGTGTCGCGATCGATGACGCCTTTGACCTGACTCCGGAGCTCAAGGCCGAAGCGCAGGCGGAGATGAGGAAGTTCCGCCTGGGGCCGATGTTCACGCCGCCCAGCCTCGAGGGCACGCTGTCGCGTCCGGGCAATGTCGGCGGCGCGAACTGGGGCGGCGGCGCCTGGGATCCCGAGAGCGGCGTCCTCTACGTGCGGTCGACGAACTCACCCACGGTCACGCGGCTCGTGGAGGATGCCAACAATCGATACGTGATGGGCCCGGGGACGCCGACAACGTTTCACAACGGCATACCGCTACTGAAACCGCCGTACGCCCATCTCACGGCGATCGATCTGAACAAGGGCGATATTATCTGGCACATTCCGTTCGGCGACGACGCCCGTCTGCGCGCTCATCCCGCGCTGCAGAGCGTGAAACTGCCCGCAAGGCTGGGCGCCACCGGGAATGCGGGGGCAATCGTGACCAAATCCGGACTGATCTTCGTGGGAGGGGGCGATACCGCGATTCATGCCGTGGACGCAAAGGATGGCCGCGAGCTGTGGAGCTTCGACCTCGGACGCCGCACGAGCGGGACCCCGATGACCTACCGCACCGCCTCGGGAAGGCAGTTGGTCGTGATCGCCTCGGGAGGCGGCCGGGATGCGCGCCTGACCGCCTTCGGAGTCGAGTAGCTACCGGCGTTCGGTGGGTGACGCCGCCGCCAGAGCTTTGTCCAGTTTGTCCAACTGATCCTCGAGCTCGCCCATTTTGGCGCGTTCGGCTCGGTACTGCGAATCGGCGTCGGCCTCCCGTGTGTGGCACTGCTGCTCCTCGTTAGTCCAGATTTCGAGGGTCGTTTTGAGCTGTGGAAGAATCTCCTCGAATCGCTTGCGGTCGGCCGGATTCTGCGTGTTGCGCAACTGTTCCTCGGCATGTTCGATCTGGGTGGTGGTGGTTTTGCGCTGATTTTGGGACTGGCTGCAGCGGGCGCGAGCGTCATCCAACCGCTGCGTGGCGCGACTCACCAGGGTGGATTCGGCCTGTAGCCGGTACATCACGATTTGAATGCGTTGAATCGTGATCGCGGTAGTCTGCAGGTCCTGACGCAACTGGCGGATCTCGGTGAGGAGAGCCTGGGTTAGCTGCGCATCCTGGGCGAAGGCCGGTACGGCGATAACAACAAAGATCAGTACGCAACGCATAATGCCTCCGACGCAATTTTATCGGAACGGAAGCGGACGGACGCGCAGGTTGCGAAACATCACCGTGGTGAAGCGGTCGTGCAATTGGAGACCGAGGGGGCCGGTCTTCGGCCGGGCCGGATCGCCGGGACCTTCGGCGACGATCTGGCCATTGACGCGCACACGGATCAGGCCCGGGCGCGATTCAAGATCCAAACTGTTCCATGCGCCCGGCCGGTGCACTGCCTTCTTCGCCGGCACCAGGCCGTAGATGCTGCCGCTCGGATATGTGTCGTCGTCATCCAGGATCTGGATTTCGTACCCCACGTGTGCCGGCGTGGTCTTCGGGAAGGACGCGAGATCGGGCCGCGCGGCATCGGCTTCGCCTATAGCCGCGTGAGCCCGCGAGCGATCGCGGATGGAGATGCCGCTGTTGCCGTGTGGCGGCAGCCAGTACTCGACATGCAGATCGAACTGATCGAACTCCGCCTTCGTGTAGAGCCAGGCTTGCGTGCTCTCCCATGTCCGAAATTCCTGCTGATTACGCGGGATGGTCGCGCCAGCGGCCCGCGTGCCGAACAGGATGCCACCGGGGAGAACCGACCATGTGCAATCGCCGCGCCGCTCCCAGCCTTCGAGATCTTTGCCGTTGAACAGCGGCCGCCACCCGAGATCGGCGGGTAGGGTCACCGTTCCCGTCCCGACCCATTCCGCGCCCCGCGCCAGGAGCGCCTGAAAGTTCAGGTTGTCCAGGTTAGGATTCAACTCGTCCTTCCAGGTGTGGCCGAGCATCGTGGTGTAGACGCGGCCGCGGCCGTACCGGCGGATCCAGTCCATCGGCTCGCCCTGGCGCGAGATTTCGGAGAACGCGTAGGTCAGAACCGTGAGCCCCTGCACAGGCCCATGCTGGCCATGGGTCAACTGCTCGGACGGCTGGAGCCAGTGCTCAGGGAGCCCGTGCGTGATGGGGTGATCCGGATCGCGCACGAACACCTCGAAATCGTGACGTGGCCCGTGGCCGGGGTTGAGACCCGAGCCCTTCGGAGTCGTGACCAGCGTTCCCCCGGGTCCGACCGCGATTGCTGGCCCGAACGATTTGTCGCGCCAGCCGAGGCCGATCATGTCGTTGAACTCCGCCCATTTGAGGAAAGCATTGTTGGCGGCATGGAAGACCACCAGGCCGCCGCCGCCGCTGACATACTCTTCGAGCGCGCTCTCCACGTCGTGGGGCCATCTGATGCCGGATTCGGTGTGGCCGCCGTTGAAGTTATCGATCACCACGTCGTGGCCGCGGAAGACCGGTGTTGTCGGCCACGTACTGACTTCGACCGTGAACCGGCCGGAGCCTTCCAGGATGGCCTGAATGGCGCGAGTGGCGGCGGCCCAGTCGTGGTTGTTCATGCCGTCGACGATGAGGGCGGAGAGCTTTCGGTCGGCGGCGCCACAGACCGCAACCAGTACGAGGGCGAGGAGTAGGCGGAGGACCATCCCGGTTAACTATAACAGCGGATCTCGAAAATGCGGGCGTTCGGGTCGCCATTGGTGGCGGTGATCTCGATGCGCACCGAATCGGCTTCGATTGCGTCGCACGCGTGCCGCCGCTGCCGCTGGAAATTGCCTCTGACTTCGGCCATGGTACGGCCGCCGCAGATTACCCGGTAATCGCGCACGGTTTCCGGCTGCGGCGCGCGCAACAGGTTCACGTTCTGTGACTCCTGCGCGCTGAGCGTCAGTTGCCGCCTGAAGCCCGTATCGAAAGTGATCTGCACGGCCCGGATGCGCTGCGGGCGGGGCCAGCGGAGCTCGATCCAGGCGGGGGACGGCGCTGCCCAATGATGAACCTGCATGGGATCGCCACGCCGGTCGGGAACGTCGCGCGTGAAGCCGTCGATCACGAGCGCCGCGCCGGACGGCGCGGAGGCGGTGACCGTAGCCGTCCGGGCAAGATCGAGAGAATCCTGGTTCTGGAGGCCCTTGATGGTCTGGTCGTCGCGCAGGAGCGTTTGCCGCAGGCGCTCCACCTGGCCCGGATCGCGCGCAAGCTCGCGCGGCAGCAGTTGCATCTCGATGCACTGCGCTGCTGCCGTTCCGATCGCCTGGCCTTCCACGGCGCAGGTCGCCATCACGCGCGCCGACGTAAATGCGACATAGCTGGCGCTGATATTGCGTCCTGCCATGAAGAGGTTCGCGATGTTGCGGCTGTAGAGGCTGCGCAGCGGGATATCGTAGACTTCAGGAGGGCGCAGCACGGTGTTAGGCGGGAGATCCGGGCGGTCGAAGCCCTCGGGTGGGTGGCCGTCCATGGGCCATCCGCCGATCGCGACCGCGTCGGGAAAAGCGGCCTGTATCAAGTCCTCCTGTTTGAGGATGTAGTCGCCGATCAAGCGGCGGCTGCCGCGCTTGCCGGGCATCATGCCGACCCAGTCCATGGCCCAATGCCGGCTGTCGGGGAACGCGCCGCTGTTCTTGATGTAGTCCCACACGCCCATTACGATGGAGAGCAGCTCGAAACGGATGCGCTCGTTGTCCGCGACGATATCCTTGTCGCCGCCCCATTCGATCCACCAGTAGCCGTACTCCCAGGTCGTGATCGGACGATGAATCAACTGCTCCTTGGTGATCTTCCGCGCCCACGCCGGGGCGGTGAACGGCATCGGATTGTGGTACAGGCGCGAGGTGAAGAGGATGCTCGATCCGAGCGTGCGATCATCGGGCTGCTCCGGGGCCAGCGATTCGCCGAACTCGGCGCGCGCCTCGCGGCCGCTGCGCATTTCCGCGCCCGCTTCGAGTCCCAGGCGCGAATCGCCGGTACAATCGCAAAAAATCCTGGCCCGGATCCGGTAGAGGTGCTCGCTCTTATCGCAGCGCGCGGCTACTTCCCCGATGCGACCGTCGGCTACCGAAGCGGAATAGAGCGTGGTTTCCAGCAGCAGCGTGACGTTAGGTTCGCTGACCACTTTGTCGTAGAGGAGAAGATCCCAGAGCTCCCAGGAGCGCTGCGGGTTGTTGACCGCGTCGGCCAGCCGCAGTTCCTCGATCAGGCCGCCCTCCCGCCATCCCGGCCGGCCGTTGTGATTGTTGGCGCCGACGACGTGCATCTTGACTTCGCTCGAGGAGTTGCCGCCGAGCCGCGACCGGTCCTGCACCAGGACGACACGCGCGCCATGGCGCGCCGCCGCAAGCGCGGTGCAAACGCCGGCCAGGCCGCCGCCCGCGACCAGGATGTCGGTTTCCAGCTCAACCACGCGCATGTGCTTTTCCGCCGGAGCGAACGGCGCATCCTTGGGAGCGACGGCATCGAAGTCGCGAGGACGCCGCTGCGTCTGGTCCGCCGAATCGCCGGCCAGCACGACCAGCGAATAGGTGCCGAGGCCCGCGGCCTGGAAGAAGTCGCGCCGGTTCACGCTCCTCATTGTATGCGGTCGCGAGCCAGGACAGCTCCCCAAGCGCCCTCCCCGCCTCCGTTTCATGCGGCACGCTGTGCGATCCTGGTTGGTCCGGAGGTTGATCATGACTCGCCGCGCCTTGCTCGGCGGCACCGCGGTCTTTCTGGCACGGGGGCAATCGGGCCGCGCCGCGCGGCCGCTGTTCGCGTATGTAGGCTGCTACACCACAGCGCAGCGTTACGCCCGCGGAGACGGCATTCACGCGTACCGCGTGGACGAGGAAACCGGCGCCTGGACGCACCTCCAGCACACTGGCGGCCTGGTGAACCCGTCTTTTTTGATAGCGGGGCACGAAGGGCGCTACCTGTACTCGGTGCACGGCGACGAGAGCTACGCAACTGCATTTGCCGTCGATCGCGTCACCGGCCTCCTGAGCGTGCTCAATCGCGCGGAGACCGGAGGCCGCAACGGCGTTCACCAGGCGCTCGACCCCAGGGGCCGTTTTCTTCTGGTTGCGAACTACTCCTCAGGAACGGTGGCCGCGATGCCGGTCCGCGAGAACGGCGCGCTGGACGATGCTGCTCATGTGATACCACTTCCCGGCCAGCCGGGACCGCACCGGGTGGAACAGGCGGCCTCGCACCCGCACCAAATCGTGTTCGATCCCTCCGGACGATTCGTGGTCGTACCCGATAAAGGGCTGGATCGCGTGTTCGTCTTCTCGTTCGACGGCTCCTCAGGGAAGCTTACGCCCACAGCCCAGGGGTCCGCCGTCGCCCGCCCGGGCTCCGGCCCGCGGCACGCCGCGTTTCACCCCAGGATGACGGTGCTTTGGGTTCTCAACGAGATCGCGAGCACCGTAACCACCTACTATTGGGAAGCCGAACGCGGCCACCTGCGGGCCGTCCAGATTCTGCCCACACTACCGCCCGATTTCACGGGCGAGAATACGGCTGCGGAGATCCTGGTCTCGCAAGGGGGCAAATTTGTCTTCTGCTCCAACCGCGGGCATGACAGTATCGCGACTTTCGCTGCCGACGGGGCCACCGGCCTGCTGACGAGCGCCGGCTGGACGTCCAGCGAGGGTCGCACGCCTCGCTTCATCGGCTTCGATCCGGCACGGCGATTTCTCTACGCGGCCAACGAACAATCCGACGCGATCGTCGCCTTCCGGGCCGATGCCACGAGCGGGCGTCTCGCTCCCGCAGGACAAACGGTTCCCAACGCCAGCCCGGTTTCGATTGCGTTTGTAGGTTAGCCTAATTGTCTGTGGCGCATAAGAAATCGAGCGGCTGAACCGCAATTAGACCGGCGAGTATCGCCGCATCGCTCAACCGGACGTGAAACTTGCGTCCTGACTTATCTGGTCACCGGCTCCCGCGCCAGCGACACGACCTCCGGATGCACCAGGCGGCGATAGTCGGCGCATTGCATGTGGATCACATCGCGGTGAGTCCCGGCGTTGAATGCGATCTGCTCGTCGGCAAGCAGCGCAGCATCGAACAGGACCTTCATGTGGTATAGATTGCCGAAGGGGGGCATGGCGCCGAGTTCGCAATCGGGGAAGATGCGGCCCAACTCGTCCTCCGTAGCTAAACGCGCCGAAGGCGAACCGAGCACCGTGCGCACTTCGGGAAAATCGAGCACCCTGCTGGCTGGCAGCACCGCCATTTTGTATTCACCGTCCGCGACGATAATGACGGCCTTGGCGACCTCCTGCGCCGGGACATGCTCGGCATGGGCCACCTCGCGCGCAGTATAGGCCAGGGGATGTACGGTGTGGGTGTAAGGAACTCCACTGAGATCCAGGAATTCCTGAAGCTTCGGAAGGATCGGCATAGCAGAACCTCCGGTGATATTGTGCGCCTCGGGGCGGCGGATGTCCATGGGTACGGCCGCAATCGCGCTACGATACCGTGTCATGGCCACCGCCGCACCAGCCAAACGCCTGCCTGCCAACGCCTACACGGCTCTCCAGCCTGGAGAGACGTACCAGCCGCCCGTCGGGGATTCCGAACGCCTCGCAGAGCTGACGCCGCGGTCGGTGGGATGGGGCCTGCTGCTCTGCGTCGTGTTCACCGTCGCCTCGGCGTACTCCGGCCTGAAGGTAGGCCAGGTCATGGAGGCTGCTATCCCGATTTCGATTCTGGCGATCGGGCTCGCGCGCGTCTACCGCAGACGCTCGACCGTGCTGGAAAACGTGATTATCACGGGCATCGGCGGCCTCGCCGGCTCGATCGTGGCCGGCGCCATCTTCACTCTGCCCGCGCTCTACATTCTCAAGCTGGATCCCCACCCGGTCCAGACGATATTTATCTGCGTGGCCGGCGGCTGTCTCGGGGTGCTGTTCCTGATTCCGCTGCGCCGGTACTTCGTGCGCGACATGCACGGTCTGCTTCCCTACCCCGAAGCCACGGCCATCACGGAGGTCCTGGTCACTGGTGAAAAGGGCGGCTCGCAGGCCCGCCTGCTGCTCGAGGCCACGGTCGTCGCCGGCGTTTACGATTTCTTCGTCACCACGTTTCAGGTGTGGAAGGAGTACCTCGATTTTCAGTTCGTGCCCGCCATGCGAGCGCTTTCGGAGCGCGCCAGGGTGGCGGTCGGTTTCGATGCCATCGGCTTTATTCTCGGCCTCGGCTACGTGATGGGCCTCCGCAGCTCGCTGATCCTGTGCGCGGGCGGCGTACTGTCGAACCTGGTCCTGGTGCCCCTGGTGTGGATGATCGGCAGCGGGCACAGCACCGCAGTCTACCCTGCCACTGTCCCCATTGCCAAGATGACGGCGGCACAAATCTTTCGCGGGTATGTGCGTTTCGTCGGAGTAGGCGCGATCGCCACTGCCGGGATCTTCGGGATCGTCAAGTCGTTGCGCATCGTTACCGGGTCGTTCGGCGTCGCGCTGCGCGCGTTCCGCGCCGGCGAGACCGTTTCGGGAGAGCGGACTGACCGCGATATGCCGATGGTCACGATTCTCATTGGCGTGGCGCTCAGCGCACTGGGCATCGGGATCCTTCTGGGTACGCTTTCGGGCTCCCCCGCGGTGATCGGCGCCGGCATCGCTCTCGCGCTCGTCTTCAGCTTTTTCTTTACCAGCGTGGCTGCCAACGCCATCGCTACCACAGCGCGCAATCCGGTCTCGGGCATGACCATGCTGACGATCATCATTTCTTCGATCGTGCTGCTGCGCTTCGGAGTCTCCGGCACCACCGGGATGTTCTTCGTCATGGCGCTCGCGGGGATGGTCTGCACCGCGCTTTCGGTCTCCGGTCAGGCCGTTACCGATTTCAAGACCGGCTACTGGCTCGGGTCCACGCCTGCCGCCCAGCAGAAGGTGAAATTCCTGGGCGTGATTGCGGCATCGATCGCCGTCGGCCTCACCATCGTCATGCTGGCGCAGGCGTTCCAGTTCGGCGAATCCGCCCCCGGCGACACGCGCGTGGTGCTGCCCTCTCCGCAAGCCTCCATCATGAAGGCGCTGGTGGAAGGCTTCATGAGCCGCCAGCCAGTAGCGTATATCCTTTTCGGCACCGGTGCCGCGATCGCACTGGCCATGGAAATGCTTGGCGTGCCCGCGCTGATCTTCGCGCTGGGCATGTACCTGCCGCTCGAGCTCAATACCCCTGCCCTGGTGGGCGGCTTCCTGGCACACTTTCTTGGGAAGCGCAGCGAGGAGGCTGGCGGCCGGCGCGGTGAGGGGATCCGGGAACGCGGAGTCGTGATCGCGAGCGGATTGATGGCCGGTGGCGCGCTAGGCGGCGTTCTCGGCGCAGCATGCCGGCTGATCCCCGGATATCGGGAGGAGTGGATTCGTTCGCCGTTCTATGGCTACGATCCGATCTCCCAGTGCGTTTCGGCGGTATTTTTCGTGCTACTGTGCTGTTATCTGTGGTTCCGATCACGTGGGGCCAAAGGGCGCAACTGACGCGAAAACTGCTATCCTCTGGATTCCTTCACGTAGCAACGCATGACAGAAGCATTCCGCAAACGGTTCGGCGGGACCGGCGAAGTCCGTGTATTCCGTGCGCCCGGCAGAGTGAACCTGATCGGCGAACACACGGACTACAACCTCGGCTTCGTCCTGCCCGTGGCGCTCGATCTGGCGACATATGTTGCGACTGCGCCCTCGGGAGACGGCAAGATGCGCATCCACTCCGAAGACCGGGGTGAGACCCGAGAGTTCGATGCGTCCTCGCTGCCTGGGCTTCCGCGCGCGCACTCCTGGGCAGACTATCCGGTCGGCGTCGCGCAGGAGCTGCTCAGAGCCGGCGTCGAAGTCGATGCCGCCAACTTTTTGATCCGCAGCACCGTGCCGGAGGGCAGCGGCCTGAGTTCGTCCGCCGCCCTCGAAGTCTCCTCGGCGCTTGCCCTGCTGCGCGGCCGCGTCTTCGATCCGCTCCGGCTGGCCAGGCTCTGCCAGTCGGCCGAGCGCAATTTCGTCGGCATGCCCTGCGGAATCATGGACCAGTACATCTCTGTTTTCGGCCGCGAACATTGCGCTGTGGAAATCGACTGCCGCAGTCTTACACACCGCCTGGTAACCCTCCCCGACGGCATCGCTTTCGTTGCAGTAAATTCGATGGTGAAACATGCCCTCGCTGGCTCCGCCTACAAAGACCGGGTGGCGGAATGCAAGGCTGCTTGCGAGATGCTGGGAGCAGCCAGCCTGCGCGACGTTACTCCCAGGCAACTTGCCGAGAACGAGTCCGGTCTGCCCGAACCAGCCCGGCGTCGCGCTCGTCATGTCGTCACGGAGAATGACCGCGTTCATAGCTTCGTCGATGCGGCTGTACGCGGCGATCTCGATAGCATGGGCCGGCTCATGATTGAATCGCACCGCAGCCTGCAGCACGACTACGAAGTCAGTTGCCCCGAACTCGATTTCTTGGTGGATTCAGCCCTATCCATCGACGGAGTCATCGGCTCGCGGATGACCGGGGGCGGGTTCGGCGGTTGTACCGTCACGTTGCTGCGGGCCGGGACCGAACCGCTATTTCGGCGTGAAATCGCGGCGCGGTACCATAGCCAGTTCCGAATCGACCCTCGGATTTACAATTGCACTCCGGCTGCCGGAGCGGGCGAAGTCGTCTGGCAGTGAACGAAAATTCTGAGATAATCCCGGTACCAGGGGGACTAGTTAACCAAATAGCAAAGAGAATGTCCTCCCATGGCAGGTCTGGTCCTGAGGCTGTGCTTTGCCATGGGAGCTCCCAAACAGACGATCCGTTTTCACGCCTTTCGGTCGTTCGAACCAGGTAGCCAACTATACTCAATCTCAAATGCCTGGCTGGCTGAATCTCGCAAATATCATCACCATTTTCCGGCTAGTGATGACTCCCTTCATCGTCCGCGACATCCTGGAAGGCCGGCATACCCGTGCGCTGCTGCTTTTCTGCCTCGCCGCCTTGACTGACGCCATCGACGGATGGGTGGCCCGCGCATCCGGCACCACCCAGGCCGGCGCGTATCTGGACCCGGTGGCCGACAAATGTCTCATGAGCGGTATTTTCCTGGCTCTCGGCGCGGCCCGTTTCGTTCCCTGGTGGTTCGTGGCTATTGTCTTCGGACGCGACCTGTATCTGCTACTGGCTACCCTGGCGATGCTTGCCCTCACCAGACGGCGAAAATTCCCGCCCAGCCGCTGGGGAAAGCTCTCCACGTTCGTGCAGATTGCTACCGCCGTCACCTGGATGACCAGAAATGTCTGGCCACTGCCGGGCCTCGCAAGCATAGCGTCGGCAATGCTTTGGGCCTGCGCGGCTTTCACAGTCTGGAGCGGCGTACACTACACCGCAAAAGGAGTCGCCGCCCTGCGTACTCATTGACGACCGCCGTGCCAGGGAGTAGTCTTAAACCAGGGGCGGCTTACAGGTTTATGACTCGCTATCTCCCAGCGCAGCACTACCGATGGTTAGGGGCAGCGGCGGTCGTGCTGGCAGGTCTGGCAATTTGGGCTGGGACATCCTATCCGTTTTTTTACATTTTCGGCGGTCTTTTTTTGTTGGGAAGCGGCTCGCTCTTTTTCCTGGCATTCCGGCCCGCCATCGAGATTCACGAAGGTTATCTCTCGGTTGGGAGCCGGATTATTCCCTGGATGGACATCCGCCGCCTGGACCGAACCGGGTGGATCTCGCCCCTGATCGTACGCGTCACTCTCTTCGACGATTCCCGCCTCATCCTGATCTATCCCGGGGATCTTGATTCCTGCAACAGCCTTTTGCGCCACCTACGCCGCCTGTCCCGAGACGCCTTGATCGACGGAATTCCCTACCGGCAGTATTGGGGAGAGGTCCTCGCGCCGGGGAATGAGCGCAACGAGCGCAAACAGGCAGCCTTGCCTCGGTACCGAATCCTCCGGCCCGAGGATGAAGCCGAGGTCGAGCGGCTATATCAGCGGCTGAAAACGGTCGGCAACCTGGACCAGAAGAACTCCACGGACGAGAAGTAGCTCGTGAGTTCGGGGCTTTCCAGAAAAATCAAATGTGTCACCGGTGCGCTTGCCGCATGTGTTGTGGTTTACGCCGCACGGGGCATCTGGCTGCCATGGATCGGATACGCGCTGATTCACGACGACGGTCCCGCGCGGGCGGATATCGCGCTGGTGCTGGGGGGCGATTACTGGGGTCACCGTATTGTTCGCGGCGCAGAACTGGTCAAGCAGGGTTACGTGCCCGCGGTCTTGGTAAGCGGACCTCCGGGCTTCTACGGCCTCAACGAGGCGGACGCCGCGATCCAGTACGCCATTTCCCGTGGCTACCCCAAGGAATGGTTCTTTCCCGTACGGCACCAGGCGCTATCCACTCGGGACGAAGCCTTGGCCGCGGTCGAGGAGCTTTGCGCCAGGCAGGTGCACAGCTTCCTGCTGGTTACGAGCAATTACCACAGTGCCCGAGCGCGGCGTATCTATCTTGCGGTTGAACGGGCGCGCGGCGGCGGACCGCAATTCCGCACGGTGGCGGCGCCCGACGAGTTCTTCGAACCCACAACCTGGTGGCACTCGCGCCAAGCCGAAAAAACCGTGCTGCTCGAGTGGATGAAGACGGTCGCCGGCGCGGCTGGGATGTGAGCCATGTGGGAATCGCTGCGAACCGTCCGCAAATATCTCTGGCGATACCGGGTAGGCCTGGCTGCAGGTGGCGGCTGCCTGGTGCTGAAAGACCTCGCCCAGGCTGGCCAACCGCTCATGATCCGCGCCGCGGTGGATAGCTTTCGGGGCGCGCCGGGCGCGTTCCTCCGCTTTACGCTATATTTGGTCGGCCTGGCGGTACTCAAGGGCATCTTTCAATACGGGATGCGGGTCATCCTGATCGGCATCTCCCGCGACATCGAGTTCGATCTGCGAAACGATCTTTTCGCACATCTCATCCGTCTCTCGCCTGACTACTACGGCCGCACCCGCACCGGCGATATCATGGCTCGCGCGACCAACGATCTCAACGCGGTCCGCATGATGCTCGGACCGGGCGTCATGTACTGGTTCGAGACGAGCCTGACGTTTGTGCTCGCCATTGCGATCATGGTGAGCGTCGACTGGCGACTGGCGATACTGGCGATTCTTCCAGCGCCTGCGGTGAGCTTCGCCGTGATCTTTTTCGGACGGCGCATCCACGAGCGCTTCGAGAAAATCCAGGGGATGTTCAGCGATATCTCCAGCCGCGTGCAGGAGAACCTCTCTGGCGTGCGGATGATCCGGGCCTTCGTGCAGGAGCAGGCGGAAATCAAGCGATTTGAGGATCTTAACCAGGGATACATCAAGGAAAATCTCAAACTGGTACGCCTCCAGGGCCTGTTCGATCCGCTGCTGGAAGCCCTCATCGGACTGACGTTCCTGATTGTGCTCTGGGCCGGCGGCGGGCAGGTGCTGAGCGGACGAATCAGCCTGGGATCCTTCGTCATGTTCAACACGTACATGGGGATGCTGGTCTGGCCGATGATCGCCTTCGGCTGGGTGGTGAACCTGACCCAGCGCGGCAGCGCCTCCCTTTCCCGCGTCAATGAGATACTCCATGAACAACCCTCGATCGCCACGTCCTCCGGGCACGTCTCGGGCTTGGCTCGGGTTGACGGCGATATCGAGTTTCGTGGCGTGACCGTCGAATACCCGAGTATCACGGCGCTACGCGGGATCGATCTGCAAATTTCTGCCGGCACGACCCTTGCCGTGGTCGGCCATACCGGATCGGGCAAGAGCACGCTGGTCCATCTGATGCCGCGCCTCCTCGATCCGACAGCGGGCGCCGTCCTGCTCGGTGGGGTGGATCTGCGCCGGCTGGACCCGCAGGAAGTCCGGCGGCACATCGGGTTCGTTCCGCAGGAAACTTTTTTGTTCAGCGCCACCATCGCCGATAACATCGCGTTCGGAGTGGCCGGCGCGAGCCATGAAGAAATCCGCCGCGCCGCCGAGATGGCCGGCCTGGCCGGGGATATCGAGGAGTTTCCGCAGGGCTATGAAACCATGGTCGGCGAGCGAGGAATCACGCTGAGCGGCGGGCAGAAGCAGCGGACGGCTATCGCTCGCGCCCTCCTGCGCGATCCCCGCATTCTGATTCTGGACGATGCACTCTCCGCCGTCGATACCCTCACCGAGGAAAGAATTCTGGAGCACCTTGCCGGGGTAATGAAGGGCCGGACGGTGATTCTGATCTCGCATCGGGTCTCGACCGTGCGCCAGGCCGACCGGATCGTGGTACTGGAGCGCGGCCGCATCGTCGAGCAGGGCACCCACCAGGAGTTGGCCGGCGCGGGCGGTTACTACGCCGATCTCACGCAAAAGCAGATGCTGGAAGAAGAATTGGAGCGGGCGTAGCGCTGGCCGGAGACGATCAGGTGCCACACTCGTCTCACAGCAGTCTCTTCAAATCTTCCAGGCTCAACCGGCCAGTATAGATGGCCATGCCGAGCGCCGCACGCACATTCATGGCCAGCAGGGCGCGAACCTCTCCCAGCGTCGTGATCCCACCGGCGGCCGTGATCTCCAGGCCGGTAGCCGCTCGCAGGCGGCGGAACCACTCCAGGTCGGTGCCCTGCATCATGCCCTCCTTATCCACATAGGTGCAGAGGAAGCCCGAGCAGTAGGGCTCCAGCGAGTGCAGGACGTGTTCGGCGGTGAATGGCGTCGCCTCGCGCCAGCCTTTTACCACGATCTG
>Ga0335077_10002198_pt1 | contig 23265 bp, 17 predicted proteins | sample Lox_Sample_31_FD_207151 | JGI IMG/M metagenome (GOLD analysis project Ga0335077, IMG submission 207151) | Soil microbial communities from Loxahatchee National Wildlife Refuge, Florida, United States - Lox_Sample_3.1 | ecosystem: Environmental > Terrestrial > Soil > Wetlands | place: USA...
CCTGGCCAGCGGTCAGGCCGCGGCCGCGCCGGGCGAGCGAGCGGACCAGCCAGGCGACCGAGGCCGCCGGGTGGCCGAGCACCGCGGCGCCCGCGGCGGTGGCGACAAGCTCGCCATTCTTCTCGAACACGATGCCGGTGAGCCGCAGGTCGAGTCCGGCCGGGTCGGTGGCCTGGCCGCCGACGACGAAGCCGGCCCCTGACGCGTTGTCGGCTATGACGTCGGGAAGGGTGAACGAGTAGCCGGCGAACCGCGAGTCCAGCACGTCGACGGCGGGGCAGACCGCCTCGGTGGCGGCAAGCACGGCCGACGCGGTCACGTGCGGGCCCGCCAGGTCGGCGCCGAGCACGAACGCGATCTCGGGCTCGCACCGGGGCTGGATGAAACGATCACACCGGAGCGGCTGGCCGACGTCGACCGCCATGTCACCGGTGAGCCAGCCGTAGAGCGGCTCGTCCACGTTCATCTGCCGCTGCTTGGCCACGGCCGTCAGGCCGAGCTTGGCGCCGACGATCCCGGCGCCGCGCGCGACCCGGTCGGCGACCACCGCGTCCTGCACCTGGTACGCGGTCTCCGCGTCGAACGGGCCGACGGCGGTGGTCAGCGCCTCGATCCCGGCTCGCTTGGCCGCGGCATCGACCAGCAGGGCCGCCAGGGCGGCTGGGTCGCTCATCACGCCTCGTCCCCGGCCGCCGCCTCGCGGGCCGCCGCCTCGCGGGCCGCCGCCAGCTCGAGCGCCACGTCGATGATCATGTCCTCCTGGCCGCCGACCGCCTTGCGCCTGCCGAGCTCGAGCAGGATCTCCGCCTGCGGCACCCCGTACCGGCGCGCCGCCCGCTCCGAGTGCAGCATGAACGAGCCGTACACCCCGGCCAGGCCCAGGGTCAGCGCTGCGCGGTCGACGACCTGCGGCCGCCGCAGGGCCGGCCGCACCACCTCCTCGGCGACGTCCATCAGCGGCAGCGCGTCGATGCCGGTCTCGATGCCCATCTTCTGGCAGACCGTGACCAGGGTCTCGGTCGGGCAGTTCCCGGCCCCGGCCCCGGCGCCCGCGGTGCAGCCGTCGACGTGGGTCGCCCCGGCGTCGAGCGCGGCGAGCGAGATCGCCACCGACAGCGACAGGTTCTCGTGCGCGTGCATGCCTACCGCGATGTCCAGGCCCTGGACCAGCGCGGTGACCCGCTCCACCGCCTGCGGCACGGTCAGCGCGCCCGCCGAGTCCACGCAGTAGACGATGTCGGCGCCGGACTCCTGCATCACCCTGGCCTGGGCGAGCAGCTCGTCGGGACCGAGCATGTGGCTCATCATCAGGAAGCCCACCGCCTCCATGCCCAGCCGCTTGGCCATGCCGATGTGCTGCTCGGCGATGTCGGCCTCGGTGCAGTGGGTGGCCACCCTGGCCACGCTGACGCCAAGATCGCCGATCGCCCTGAGGTCCTCGGCCGTGCCGATGCCCGGCAGCAGCAGGCAGGCGATCCTTGCCTGGCGGGCGGTCTTGACGGCCGCGGAGATCAGCGCCATCTCGTCGGTGCCCGAAAATCCGTAGTTGAACGAAGAGCCACCGAGCCCGTCGCCGTGCGAGACCTCGATCACCGGCACGCCGGCCGCGTCAAGCCCGGCCACGATGTCGGTCACCTGCTCGAGTGTGTACTGATGTGCTACGGCATGCGACCCGTCGCGCAGCGTGGAGTCGGTGAGCCTGAACCTGGCCGTCATGCCAGCGCCCCGGAGAGATGGCCGGCCTTGGCCTCGCCGACCCTGACCGCGGAAGCCGTCATGATGTCGAGATTGCCGGCATAGGTGGGCAGGTAATCGCCGGCGCCCTCGACCTCGAGCAGCACCACGACGCGGTGCGGCACCGTGCCGCCCGGGGCGCCGAACGGGCCCTCCTCGATCACCGGCCGGTTCTTCAGCCGGTATCCGGGCACGTAGCTGGCGACATCGGCCACCATCTGCTCGACGGACGCCACGACCGCGTCGTGGTCGGTGCCATCGGGCAGCGCGCAGAACACCGTATTCCGCATCAGGATCGGCGGGTCGGCCGGGTTGAGCACGATGATCGCCTTGCCGATGCCCGCGCCGCCGATCTCCTCGAGCGCCCGCGCGGTGGTCCTGGTGAACTCGTCGATGTTCTGCCTGGTGCCCGGCCCGGCCGAGCGCGAGGCGACCGTGGACACCATCTCCGCGTACGGCACGTCAGCCGCCCGGCTCACGGCGGCGACGATCGGCACGGTGGCCTGGCCGCCGCAGGTGATCATGTTCAGGTTAGATGCGCCGAGGTGCTCGGTGAGGTTCACCGTGGGCACGACCTTCGGGCCGCGCGCCGCCGGGGTCAGGTCGATCGCGGCTATGCCCAGCTCGGCGAGCACCGGCGCGTTCCGCACGTGCACGTAGGCGCTGGTCGCGTCGAAAAGCAGGTCGATGTCGCCGGCGTGGTCGCGCACCCAGTCGATGCCGGTGTGCGAGGCCTCGATCCCCAGCGACGAGGCCCTCGCCAGGCCGTCGCTGCCGGGGTCGATGCCAACCAGGGCCACCAGATCGAGCGCGTCGGACCTGAGCAGCTTGATCATCAGATCGGTGCCGATGTTCCCGGATCCCATGACCGCGCACCGCAGTGTCATCGGTGTCTTCCTCTCTCGTGCCGCTCCAGCGAGACTCAGGCCACGCGCATGCCGACCGGTCCGAGCCGGTCGATCTCGGCCCGGTACCGCTGGCCCGGCGCGATGTCCACCGCCGCGTGCAGCGCCCCGGTCATCACGAACTGCCCCGCCCTCAGCGACTCGCCAATGCTCGCCAGGGTGCGCACCAGCCACGCCGCGGCGTGCAGCGGGCTGCCGAGGGCGGCGGCGCCCGCGCCCGTGGCGATGACCTCGCCGTCCCTGGTGAACACCATCCCTGCCAGCCGAAGATCCAGGCCAGCGGCCGGGGTGACCGCCGAGCCGAGCACGATCGCGCCGCTGCTTGCCAGGTCGGCGATCGTGTCGGCGAGCCTAATCCGCCAGCCGGCGATCCTGCTGTCCACGATCTCAATGGCCGGGACCGCCCCGGTCACGGCCGCCGCGACGTCGAAGGCGGTGCAGTCGGACCCGGCCAGGTCGGCACCGAGCACCAGCGCGATCTCGGCCTCGACCCTGGGATGGATGAAGGCGGCGGCCGCCACCTGGGATCCGTCGGCGTGCACGTGCGAGGCGAGCACCGGGGCGAAGTCGGGGGAGTCGATGCTCAGCATGCGCTGCATCGGTGCGCTGGTCAGGCCGAGCTTGTAGCCGACGACCCGGTCGCCGTCGGCCACCAGCCTGCCGACCAGATCCCGCTGCACCCGGTAGGCGTCGGTCATCGACATGTCCGGATGGCTGTCGGTGAGCGGCTCGATGGGGAGTCCAGAGATCCGGGCGTCGTAGAGCGCGGCGCCGAGTTCGGCGACGACAAGGTCGGACATCACGGTCAAGAAGGTACCTCCCCGGCTCTGGCCAGCTCGCCCCAGCCCAGCCGCCTGCTGATCTGGGCCGCGCACTCCGTGACAGGGCGGGTGAACCGGCGCAGGTTGTCGCCGTCCAGCCGCTGCACGGGGCCCGCCACCGACAGGGCGGCGACTACCTCGCCCGCCGGGCTGCGGATCGGCGCCGCGACCGATGCGAAGCCCATCTGCGCCTCGTTCACGTTCTCGGCCCAGCCGCGCGTCCTGATCTTCCTCAGCTCGGCCCGCAGCTGCTGCTGGCTGGTGATCGTGTAGGGAGTCCGCCGGACCAGGCGGACACCGGCCAGGCGCCGGTCGAGCTCGTCGGGCGGGAGGAAGGCGAGCAGCACCTTGCCCGAAGCGGTGGAGTGCGCCGCGCCCCGGTTGCCGATGCGGCCGAACATCTGGATCGCCCCCGGGCTCTCCCGGCGCTCCACGTAGACGACCTCGAGACCGTCAAGCACCGACAGGTGCACCGTCTCCTTGGTCAGGGCCCTGAGCTGGTCGAGCGTCGCGGTGGCCGCGCTATGCAGCCCGGAGGTCGCCTGGGCGCTGGCGCCGAGTATCTGCATGGTGACGCTGAGCCGGTAGGCGCCGGTCTCCTCCACTCGCTCGAGCAGGCCCTGCGTAGCCAGCGTGTGCACGATCCGGTGCGCGCTGCTCTTGGCGATTCCCAGCCGCCTGGCCAGCTCGCTGACCCCGAGCTGCGGCTCGCCCCGGCCGAACTCGCGCAGGATCCGCGCCGCGTTCGCCACGCTGGTCAGGACCTGGGTACGGCCGGCGGCGGGGGCGCGCCCGCGGGCGGGGGGCGCCTGGTCCGGCGCGTTCATGGCCGGCCAGCAGATCGTGCCGCCGTGAGCACCGCCCGCCGGACGGCCGCGTCGTCGTGGCCGGCGATGGCCTGCGCCACGCCCTGGTCATCACCGGCCAGCGCGGCGGCCAGCATGCGCAGGCTGTGCCGCATGCCGAGCCGCTCGGCCGTGATGAACTCGTCCACCAGCCCGGAACGCCCTGGCAGCAGCGCGCGCAGGCTCTCGCCGTCGCGCGCTGCGGCGGCATGCTCGCTGATCAGGGCCGTTCCCGCGTGCATGGCGTGGTGCGCGGTCAGCCCGCCGCCCGGGCTGACGGTCAGGTGGTAGAGGACGTCGCCGACGCCCAGTGCCCGCCTGACCGCCGCCGGTGCCTGCCCGGCGTCCGCGCCGACCAGGCCGAGCTCGGGAAGGATGACCGGGTCGTAGAAGCGCACGGTCCAGCGCATGCCGTCGGCCTCGCCGGGCTCCGCCACCTCCTGCCCGGTCGGTGCGGGCAGGAGGTCGGTGGTACCGATCAGGTGCAGGTCCCTCGCCGCCGCGACGACCACGGTGAGGTTCCGCGCGGACAGCAGCGGCAGCGCGGCCCGCTCGGCGGGAGCGAGCAGGCGGGCCCCCTCCAGGTAGGCCTCATGCAGGGCGCGGACGTACGCGCAGAGCGTGGCCCTGGCGTCCTCCGGGCGCCCGAGCGGTGACTGCGCGGCCGGCATGCGACGACGGTAAGACGTGTGTCCCGCATGGAGGCACATCGGTCCTATATGCGGGACGCCGGATCTACCTTCCGAGCAGACGCTGGCGCCACCCGCCGGGCCGGCACAGGTAAGGAGCGACACCGTGGGCATCCTGCGGCTGTCCCATGTCGACATCACTGTCACCGACCTCGATCTTGCCTGCGCCTATTACACCAAGGTCATCGGCATGACAGAAGTGCGGCGTACGACCGACTCCGCCTACCTGAAGTGCTGGGACGAGGCCGACCACCATTCGCTCCGGCTGACCTACGCGCCCAGGGTCGGCTTCGACCTGATGTCGTTCAAGGTCGAGCACCCCGACGACCTGGCGGAGTTCGAGACCGCGGTCACCAGGTACGGGTTCCCCGTCCAGCGGGTCAGTCGCGGCACGAGCGTCGGGCAGGGCGAGTCCATCAGGTTCGAGACGCCCAGCGGTCACGTGATGGAGCTTGTGCATGATGTCGAGAAGGTCGGCGGCGCCCTCCCGAAGCTGAACCCTCGGCCGTTCGTCGTGAACCGCGGCGGCGCGGACGGGATCGCGCCGCCGCGGATGGATCACGTGCTCGTCACCGCAGAGGAGGTCGGCGATGCCACCAGGTTCTACGCGGGCGTGCTCGGGTTCCGGCTGACCGAGCAGCTGCTCGACGGCAACGGGCATCAGATCGGCGCCTGGATGGAGCGCTCCCATACCCCGCACGACCTCGCGGTCGTCGCCGGGCCCAACGGCGGGCTGCACCATTTCGCGTTCTGGCTGGACGACTGGGATCACGTCCGCACGGCGGCCGACATCCTCGCCTACAACGGGATCTCCGTCGATGTCGGTCCGACCAGGCACGGCATCACGCGCGGCTCGACGATCTACTTCTTCGACCCGCTCGGCACCCGCAACGAGGTGTTCACCGGCGGCTACCGGCCGGACCCTGACTTCCCGACGATCACCTGGACCGAGGACAACGCGGGCCGGGCGATCTTCTACTACGAGGGCGCCCTCAACGACCGTTTCATGAAGGTGCATACCTGATGTCGATCCTGCGGCTGTCCCACGTCGAGATCCGGGTGCCGGACCTCGAGCTCGCGACCGCCTACTACAGCGAGGTCGTGGGCCTGATCGAGACCGCGCGGGAGCCCGAGCGGGTCTTCCTCAAGTGCTGGGACGAGCATCAGCACCACTCGGTGGTGCTGAGCTACGCGCCGACGCACGGCCTCCGCCACTTCGGCTTCAAGGTCACCGACGCCAGCGACCTGGACCTGTACCAGGGGCGGCTCGAGGCGGCCGGCCTGGCCGTCCGCCGTTTCGACAAGGGGGAGTGCGGCCCGGGGCACGGCCAGGCGATCCGCTTCGCGCTGCCGAGCGGCCACGAGATGGAGCTCGTCCACGGGATGGAGCAGGTGGGGAACATGCTGCCGCGCACCAACCCGCCGCCACGGCCGATGGGGCTAACCGGGATGGCCCCGCCGCGGATCGACCACATCTTCCTCACCGCCGAGGAGGTCGACACGGTCACCGCGTTCCTGGTCGGAACGCTCGGCTTCCGGCTGACCGAGCAGGTCGTCGGCGACGACGGCTTCCAGATCGCCACCTGGCTCGAGGTGTCCCACACCTCGCACGACATCGCGCTGATCACAGGGCCGAACGCAGGCCTGCACCACTTCGCGTTCTGGGTGGATGACTGGAACGAGATCCGCGCGGCGGCCGACACCTGCGCCTACCACGGCGTGCACATCGAGACCAACCCGACCAGGCACGGCGCCACCCGCGGCCAGTGCCTGTACTTCTTCGACCCGTGCGGCAACCGCAACGAGGTCTTCACCGGCGGGTACTGGGCCGATCCCGACGCCGAGCCGACGACCTGGACCGAGGCCGAGATGGGACGTGCCCTGTTCTACTACGACGGCGTGGTCAACCAGCGATTCCTGACGGTACACACATGAGCGAACCGGAGCCTGTCCTGCCACGGACCGACCGGCCCGACGCCCCCGCCTACCTGACCGCGTACCAGAGCCGGGCGGCGGCCGGGCGGCAGGGAGCCGCGGCGCCGGACGACGCCGACCCGGCCGTGCCGCTGTACCTGCGCACCTTCCGTGCCCGCAAGGCCGGGCCCAACGGCGCGGCCGCGCCGACCGTGCACTGGCAGGGCGCCGACCTCGGCGTGCCTGCCGCCTGGGCCGAGATCACCAGGACCAAGGAGATCGTCCCCGAGCGGCGGGAGCATGCCGCGAACGTCGTCACCGACGTCTACCTCGTCAGGCACGGCGAGACCCAGGGCTACTCGTCGGAGTCCGGCCTGACCCCGCTGGGTTCCTGGCAGTCACACCGCCGCGGCCAGGAGATCGCCCGCCGGGTGATGGACGGGCACCGCGTCGTGCTCGCATGCGCCCCCACCAACCGGGCCAGGCAGACCGCCGACCACCTGCGCCGCGGGCTGGTCGACAGCACGGCGCTCTTCGGCAGGGACGCCGACGTCGCTCAGGTCGCGGAGATGGCCGAGTTCGGTAACTTCGCCGTGGCCACTCCGGCCGGCCCGCGCGACGTGACGGCGGCCTTCCGCCTCTATCACAGGGAGATGGAGCGGTACGAGCGGATCGGGCTCGGGGAGCGCCCCGGCTGGCTGGTGGAGATGGACAGGTTCTGGGGGGTACAGCAGGGCGGCGGTGACCCGATCACGCACTGGCTGACCATGCCGCTGCTCTACTTCGAGCCGCCGGTCTCGTGCGTCCGCCGGTTCTGGTCGGGCGTGCTGCGGATCCAGCGGGGCACGCCGGGCAACACCGTGGTGGTCGCCACCCACTCGGGCCCGATCCGGGCGTTCGCGACCTGGGCCATGGGCTACGACCCGGGGGAGCCGTTCAACGCGGAGTTCGTCCGGGTGCGGCTGATCGAGGGCGGCGTCACCGCGCTGGTGCTCTACCGCAACCGGGTCCAGGAGGTACGGGTGCCCGCACCCGCCGACCTAGCCGGCATCGACCCGCGGTTCGAGGAGGTGCCGGCATGACGCACGTCGTCTGGTTCGACTCGTTCACCGATGAGCACCGGTCCTGCCTGGGCGGCAAGAGCGTCAGCCTCGCCGAGCTGATCAGCGCCGGGCTGCCCGTCCCGCCCGGCTTCGCGGTTACCACGCACGCGTTCCGGCTGGCGAGGGACGCCTCGATGACGATGCCGGCGATCCGCCGGCACCTGGCCGACCTGGACGCCGGCGACCCCGCCCAGGTGTCCGAGCGTGCCGCGCTCCTGCGCGGCCTGGTCGCCGGGTGGCCGCTCCCCGCTGAGGTGGAGCGGGAGATCAGGGCGGGCTACGCGGGGCTGTGCGACCGGACGGGGACGGCCGACGTCCCGGTCGCGGTGCGCTCGTCGGCGACCTACGAGGACTCTCCTGACGCCTCGTTCGCGGGCGAGCACGACACCTACCTGTGGGTGCGCGGCGCGGACTCAGTGGTCGAGCACGTCAGGCGCTGCTGGGCGAGCCTGTTCACCGACCGGGCGATCAGCTACCGGGCCGCCATGGGCTACGGCCACGTCGAGGCGGAGATGTGTGTCGCGGTGCAGAAGATGGTGCGGCCGCGGGCGGCTGGCGTGGCGTTCACGCTCAACCCAGGCAACGGCGACCGGTCCGCCGTCGCCATCGACAGCGCCTGGGGGTTCGGCGAGGGCGTGGTCTCCGGCGCGGTGACGCCGGACAACTTCCTCGTCGACAAGGTGCTCGGGTCGATCTCCCGGCGGACCGTGTCGGCCAAGAGCCACGCCTACCGGCTCACCGACGACGACCAGGTGCGCCTGGTCGAGCTGCCGCCGCACGAGGCCACGGCGCCCAGCCTGTCCGACGAGGAGGTCGCCGCGATCGCCAGGTTCGCCCGGGCGGCGGAGCGGCACTACGGCTGCCCGCAGGACGTGGAGTGGGCCGTCGACGCCGACCTGCCGGACGGCGCGAACATCGTGCTGCTCCAGGCGCGCCCGGAGACCGTGTGGAGCAGGAAGAAGGTGGTCGTCTCCTCCGGCACCGATCCGGTGTCCAGCATCGTCAGCACGCTGATCAACCCCTTGTACGCCCGTAAGCCGTGAGCTAACCCCCGGAGGATCCAATGCCAGATCGGTTCCCGAGCCCGTTCGAGATCCAGACTCCGCCAGGGGCGGAAGGCTGGGAGCAGCTCTACCTGTACTCCTCGCTGTTCAGCGAGGACCGCCGCGAGTACGAGGACGCGGGCTTCTGGTTCCAGGACGGCGTGCACTGGCCCGAGGTGCTGACGCCGTGGGACGCCACGTTCTACGAGTTCGCGCTGGCCTCGCTGTCGCAGTACAACACCAGGCATTACCTCATCCCGCCAGCGCTCGGCGTCGACTTCCGCATCCTGAACGGCTATGCCTACCTGTCGCCGGTGGGGGTCGCCAACCCCGCCCAGATCGAGGCGCGGGTACCGCACTTCCTTGAGCGGGCCGGCTACTACTTCGGCAACTGGGACCGGCTCTACGACGACTGGCTGGTGAAGATCCGCGCCCTGGTCAAGCAGATGGGCGAGATCGAGGTGGAGCCGCTGCCGGAGAAGGAGCCCCTGGAGGTGATCACGCAGGGCCGCGGCGAGGGCAGCGGCATGACGATGATGGAGAGCTACCACAGGCTCTGCGACCTCGCGCTGCGGCTCTGGCAGCACCACTTCGAGTTCCTGAACCTCGGCTACGCCGCCTACCTCGACTTCTTCGGCTTCTGCAAGCAGGCCTTCCCGTCCATTCCCGACCTCGGCATCGCCAAGATGGTGGCCGGGGTCGACGTGGACCTGTTCCGCCCCGACGACGAGCTCAAGAAGCTGGCCAGGCTCGCCGTGGATTCCGGCGTCGACAGGGCGTTCGACGCCGCGAGCCCCGACGAGGTGCGCGAGGCGCTCCGCGGCAGCGAGGCCGGCCGCGACTGGCTCGCCCACTGGGATGAGGCATGCGAGCCCTGGTTCAACTTCTCCAGCGGGTCAGGCTTCTACCACACCGACCGGATCTGGATCGAGCACGTCGAGATTCCGTTCGGGTTCATCAGGGACTACATCGCCAAGCTCAAGGAGGGCACCGACCTGGCCCGCCCGGTCGGCGCGATCCACGCGGAGCGGGACCGCATCATCGCCGAGTACCGCGAACTGCTCGGTTCCGACGAGGACCGGGAGGCTTTCGACGCCAAGCTCGGCCTGTCCCGCACCGTCTTCCCTTACGTCGAGAACCACAACTTCTACGTCGAGCACTGGGCGCACTCGGTGCTGTGGCGCAAGATGCGCGCGTTCGGCGACGTGCTCGTCAAGTCCGGGTTCTTCGAGCAGCCCGACGACATCTTCCTGCTCAAGCGGGACGAGGTGCCCGAGGCGCTGTGGGACATGTACGCGGCGTGGGCCGTCGGGACCGAGCCGCGCGGCGGCAGGTACTGGCAGCCGGAGATCGCCAGGCGCAAGTCGATTCTCGCGGCGCTCGCCGGGTGGAGCGCGCCGCCCGCGCTCGGCGTGCCGCCCGAGGTGGTGACCGAGCCGTTCACCGTCATGCTCTGGGGGATCACCTCGGAATCCGTGGCGGGCTGGCTGCGCGCCGCGGACAGCGGGGACGGCGGGGCGGTGTCCGGCTTCGGCGCCTCGCCCGGCGTGGTGGAGGGGCCGGCCAGGGTGATCTACTCGGCCGACCAGATCGGCGAGGTCCAGCCCGGCGACGTGCTCGTAGCGCCGCTGACCGCGCCGAGCTGGGCGCCGATCTTCGGCAAGATCGTCGCGACCGTGACCGACGTCGGAGGCATGATGAGCCACGCCGCGATCGTGTGCCGCGAGTACGGGCTGCCCGCGGTGACCGGCACGGCCTTCGGCACCGCGAGGATCAAGACCGGCCAGCGGGTCCGCGTCGACGGCAACGCCGGCACGGTCACGGTGCTGGACTGAGCAGCGGAAGGATGCCGGGACATGCTGACCGTCGAACAGAACGAGGAACTGACGCGCGTCGGTCCGGGCAGGCCGATGGGGGACCTGCTGCGCCGCTACTGGTACCCGATCGCCTTCGAGCAGGACTTCGACGCCACGCCGAGCAAGACCGTGCGGCTGCTCGGCGAGGACTGGACGCTGTACAAGACACCGTCAGGCAGGTACGGCATCATCGCCGAGCACTGCCCGCACCGGCGTGCCTCGCTCACCTACGGCGTCGTGCACCCCGACGGCATCCGGTGCGGCTACCACGGCTGGAAGTTCGGGTTCGACGGGCAGTGCCTGGAGCAGCCGGCCGAGACCGAGAGCAGCAACTTCCGTGACCGGGTGCGGGCCAAGGCGGGGCGCGCCGAGCCGCTCGGCGGGATGGTCTGGGTCTACGTCGGGCCCGAGCCCGCTCCCTTGCTGCCGCGGTTCGACGTGTACGTGCTCGACGGCGTCCGCGACATCGGCTACACGACGCTGCCGTGCAACTGGCTGCAGATCATGGAGAACGCCGTCGACCCGCATCATGTCGAATGGCTGCACGGCTACTATTTCGAGTTCCTCGGCCAGATCGGCGGCTTCGAAGCACCCAAGTCCTTTCAGAAGAAGCACGTCAAGGTGGCGTTCGACGAGTTCGAGTTCGGCATCATCAAGCGGCGCGTGCTCGAAGGGCACAGCGACGAGGACGATGACTGGAAGATCGGGCACCCGCTCGTCTTCCCCTACTGCATGCGGGTCGGCGGCATGTGGGTCGACCAGATGCAGATCCGGGTCCCGATCGACGACACTCACACGTGGAAGCTGTTCTACACGCTGCATCACCCCGAGGCCGGCACCTGGGAGCGCCAGGACCGGCCGGTCGTCTACGAGTTCCCCTGGCGTCGCGACGACGGGACGCTGATCACCGACTACGTGGAGGGCCAGGACATCATGGCCTGGGTGTCGCAGGGGCCGATCGTCGACCGCTCCACCGAGCACCTCGGCCGCAGCGACGCGGGGGTGGCGCTGCTCCGCAAGTTGTTCAAGGAGAACATGCAGCTCGTGCGGGACGGAGGTGATCCGCTCGGGACGGTGCGGACACCGCACGAGATCATCGAGCTGCCGTGCGAGAGGGATAAGTTCGGCGCCGGAACGGCCTTCACAGACCAGTGGATCAAGGGCGGGTCGATGCGCTACGCGCCGATCAGGGACGAACTGCTCGCACTGCACAGGGACGCCGCGCAGGCTCGGGCCAGGGCAGCGGCCGGTGGCTGAGACCGGGCTGCCCGCTGACCCGCACCGGCTGCCGCCGCCCGGGGAGTGGTTCGCGCCCGACGCCGAGCGGCACCTGCTTGACCGGCCGAGGTTCTGCCCGATGTGCGGCGCGGCGCTGGAGCGCGGCATGGTGTGCGAGTCCTGGTCGGGAGCCCAGCGCAACTTCATGACCTGGTGCGCGGCGTGCTCGTGGATGGGCGACGTGGTCCGCTACGACCGGGTCGCGATCAGCGAGCAGCACCGCTGACCGCTCACTGCGCAGCACGCGGTCACTGCGCAGCACGCGGGCGCTCCCGGTACCCGCCGGCCCGCTGCACGGCGTCCGCTCGCCTGGCCAGTTCGCCGGGGATTGCCAGGTTGCGCAGGTCGATCGCCGCGTGGACGAGCATGGCCACGAGCAGCGTGCCTGAGGCAAGGGTGATCCAGCAGAACAGCGCACCGATGACGGCGGTCCACACGGCCGCCGCAGCGCCCTGGTAGAGGTGCCCGAGGCCGAAAGGCACCGAGGTCGCCAGGATCAGCCAGGGCCACGGGGCGGCGGGCCACAGCCATCGCAGGTACCCCACGGCGAAGCCGCGGAACAGCAACTCCTCGCAAATCCCGGCGGTCACCGACAGGGCCGCGTAGCCCGCGCGCTCGCCGCGAGTGATCGGGACCAGCCCGATGACGCGCTGCAGATGCGTCACCATCATCTCGTCATGCCGCTCGCCGCGCCGGCGCAGCACCATCATCGCGGGCACCATGCTGGCGCACGTCAGCGCCAGCACCTCGGCCGCCAGCGCCATGTCGGCGCCGCCCGGGTAGGCGGGCAGGCCGACCGACCGGGGCGTCCGGCCGGCCAGCGCGCCGATGAGGACGACCAGCCCGGCCGCGGCCCAGTCCCTGGCGATGACCCTGCGGTACTGGGACAGCCGGGCGCCGGGATCGGCGGCGAGCCTGCGCAGGTAGCGCCGGTACGCGGGCCGGGCGGCCAGCGGCAGCACCACGGCGAGGACGACAGCGAGCGCGCTGGCCAGTACGGCGGCGAGGACCACGCGGGTCAGGCCCGCTCGAAGCTGACCTGATCCCCTCCGTGCGCGTCCACCAAGGTGGCGAGCACCTCAGCGGCGATCCAGTCTCGGTAGCCGAGCAGGTCGGCGTCGGCGGCGGGCAGCGAGAGCACGATCCGGTCGGACAGGCCGAGGCCGGCCTCCTTGCGCATCGTGTTCACGTGGTGGATGAGGTCGTAGACCCTGCCCTCGCTCCTGAGCTCGTCGTCCAGGGCAGTGTCCAGGGCGACAGTGACCCCCTCGTCGGAGGCGACCGACCACCCTGGCTTGTCCAGCCGCTCGACGACCACCTCGGCAGGCTCGAGCACGAACTCCATGACCTTGAACCGGCCGCCGTCAAGCTCGGTGAACTCCCCGGCGTCGAGCGCCTTCTTCACCAGCGGCATGCTCGCGCCGAGCCGGGGCGCCAGCACAGGGAAATTGGGCCTGACCCGCAGCCCGGATGCCTCGACCGTGCCGACCGTGACGGTCTTGACCCGCAGCTCGTCGGCGATCTCGGCCAGGTACGGCTCGATCCCGGCCGCGCCCTCGACCACGAGCGTGCGCAGCGGCTGGCGCAGCTTCAGCTTGGACAGCGCCCTGGCCCGGCGGCCAAGGTCAACCACCTGCCGGACCGCGGCCACCTCGTCGAGCACCTGGTCGTCGACGGCGCCGGCCTCCGGCCAGCCGGCCAGGAAGACCGACTCGGGCGCGCCCGGGCAGGCGGACACCACGAGCCGGCGCCACACGTGCTCGGCCAGGAACGGCGTCACCGGCGCGATGACCCTGATCGCCTGCACCAGCCCGGTCCACAGCGTGCGCAGCGCGACGGCGTCCGAGTTCCAGAACCGGCGGCGCGATCGCCTGATGTACCAATTGGACAGGTCGTCAAGGTAGGACTCGAAGGCCCGAAGCACGTTGACGGTCAGGTACCCCTCGTAGCCCCTGGTGGCATCCCGCACCAGCCGCGCCGTGCGAGCGAGCAGCCAGTGGTCAAGCGGCGTGAGGCCCGGCCAGCGCTCCTGCATCTCGCCGGCGGGCCCGGCCAGCGCGACGGCAGCGTCCAGGTCGGCGAGGTCAGGGGTGAACTGCGAGGTGTTCGCGTAGCTGGAGAAGAACGAGATGCTGTTCCACAGCGTCAGCAGCTTGCGCTGGATCTCCTTGCCGGGACCGAAGCCGAACAGCAGGTTCTGGCTGGGCGGCTGCTGGCAGTACTGCCAGCGCATCACGTCGGCGCCCATCGTGGCGAACGCCTCATCGGCGCTGATCGCGTTGCCCCACGAGCCGTGCATCTCCCTGCCCTGCTCGTCGAGCATCCGCTCGTAGCCCAGTACCCGCCGGTACGGTGCCTTCCCGGTCAGCGTCACCGACATGAACAGCTGCGAGTAGAACCAGAGCCTGATCTGCTCGCGCATCTCCGACACCCAGTCGGCCGGGTACCACTTCTCCCAGTACGCGTGGTCAGGCAGGTCCGCGGTGGTCAGCCCTTTCGCGGCGCCGGTGCCGTAGCCCTGCGGCACCCAGGTCGGGTTCTCCCAGCCAAGGGTGGAGAACGGCACGATGCCCGCGTCCAGCCACACGTCGCCGACCTCGGCGATCCTGGTGGCGTCGCGGTCGCACTTGGCGCACCTGATCGTCACCGCGTCGATCCACGGCCGGCGAAGCTCCTTGAGCCCGTCAAGCGTCGCCGGGTCGACCGCGCGCTCGGCAAGCTCGGCGCGGGAGCCGATCACGGTCAGGTGGCCGCACGAGCAGGGGTAGAACGGCAGCGGAAGGCCGTAGTACCGGCGCCGGGAGATGTTCCAGTCCGACATGTTGACGAGCCAGTCGTCCATCCGGCTGCCCATGTAGGCCGGGGTCCACTCCACCCCGCGGTTGGCCTCGCGCATCGGCTCCCTGATCGCCTCGACCGAGATGAACCAGTCGTCGGAGACGCGGAAGATCAGCGGCGTATGGCACCGCCAGCACTCCGGATAGCGGTGCTCGATCGTGCCCGCCGCGACCAGCAGGGAGCGCTGCCGCAGGTCGTCGATCACCCGGTCGGCGACCTCCGCGGTGGACAGCCCGGCCAGCCGGCCGTAGTCGGAGTAGAACCTGCCCGACTCGTCGACCGGCGCGAGCACGACAAGGCCCTGCTCCTTGCCCAGGTCGAAGTCCTCGGCGCCGCAGCCGGGCGCGATGTGCACGATCCCGGTGCCGTCCTCCATCGAGACATCTGGCCAGCCGACCACCCGGTGGTCGGCGCCGCCGCCGGGACCGACCTCGTCGAACGGCCCCAGGTACCGCCAGCCGACCAGGTCAGCGCCCGGCAGCAGCTTGGTGAACTCCTGGCCGGCGGCGAAGTCCCACGCGCTCGCCCGCGCCGTCGCGATCCAGTCGCCGCTCGGCAGGCGGCCGTACTGCGCGTCGGGCCTGACCGCCGCCGCCACGTTGGCCGGCAGCGTCCACGGCGTGGTGGTCCAGATGACCAGCGCCTCGCCGGGCCGGTCGAGCAGCGGGAAGCGCACCGACAGCGACGGGTCGGACCTGTCCACGTAGCTGCCGACCAGCTCGTGGGCGGAGATCGAGGTGCCGCAGCGCGGGCACCACTCGGTCGGCCGGTGTCCCAGGTAGAGCCAGCCGCGCTCGTGCACGACGCTCAGGAACTTCCAGATGTACTCGATGTTGGTGTCGGAGAACGTGAAGTAGTCGTTGCCCCAGTCCATCCACTGGCCGAGCCTGACCGACCCGTCGGTCAGCTCCTTGGCCGACCACTCGACGACCTCGCGGCACTTCGCCGCGAACGCCTCGAGGCCGTACTCCTCGATCTCGTGCTTGGAGTTGAGCCCGAGCTCCTTCTCGACCCCGACCTCGATCCACAGGCCCTGGCAGTCGAAGCCGTTCTGGTAGCGCTGGTCGAAGCCGCGCATCGCCTTGTAGCGCTGGAATGCGTCCTTCAGCGTGCGGCCCCAGGCGGTGTGCACGCCGAGGATCTTGTTGGCGGTGACCGGCCCGTCGATGAAGCTGAACGTCGGGCCGCCGGCGTTGCGCGCGCGTACCTTGCCGAAAATGTCCTGACGATCCCAGAATTCGAGGATCGCGTGCTCCAGCGAATCGGCGTCTGGCTTATCGGACAGGACTTCGAACATGGCCGGGAGTCTATCGTCCCGCCGCTCCTGCGCCGACCGGGTTAACGGCCGCCGGATCGCTACCGCCGCGCCACCAGCCCGCGCAGGTAGGCGGCCTGCCCGGCGTGCTGGAGGTCGTCAGCGAGCACGCTGACCAGCCGGACGCCGAGCGAGACCGGCGGACTCCAGCGCTCGTCCACGATCCGGTCCAGGTCGCCGTCGGTGATGCCCGCCACGAACGCGGCCGACGCGTCGAAGACGTCGTCGTGGTAGCCGGTCAGCAGGTCCGCCGACGGGACCCGGACCGCGGCCACCGCCTCGGCGTTCTGTCCCCAGCCGGTCTCGGCGTCGTCGAATGGCAGCCCGAACCTGGCCGACCAGCCGCGGGCGGTCCACACCTGCTCGGTGCCCGCCACGTCGGCGACGTGGTCGTCCTGGATCCTGGTCAGGTGCCACAGCAGCCACCCGATCGAGTTGGCCTGCGGCTGCGGCCGGAACGCGAGCTGCTCAGGGGTCAGGCCGGCGGCCACCTCGTGGACCACCTCCCTGATCCGGCCGAGGGCGTCGGCGAGCAGTTCGGCTGTCGTCATCGGGGTACATCCCTTCGCGTGGTTCGATGGAGCGATCCCCCGCCAGTATCCACCGGCTCGATGACTTGGGGAGGACGACTGCGATGACGCCGAGGCCGCACGCACCGCGACGGAACAGCATCGAGATCAACCCGCTTTTCGCCCGGCCCGGCGAGGCCACCGAGCGGCCAAGGTTCGCGCTCTCCGACGAGCCGATGCTGCCGGAGACTGCCTATCAGGTCGTGCACGACGAGGCCATGCTCGACGGCAACGCCAGGCTCAACCTCGCGACGTTCGTCGGCACCTGGATGGACCCGGCTGCCTCGCGCCTGTACGGCGAGTCGTTCGACAAGAACATGATCGACAAGGATGAGTACCGCGCCACCGCGGCCATCGAGGACCGGTGCTGGAAGATCCTGGCCAGGCTGTGGAACGCTCCCGAACCGCACGCTGCCATCGGCACGTCGACGATCGGGTCGTCCGAGGCGTGCATGCTGGGCGGGCTGGCGTTCAAGCGCCGCTGGCAGCAGGCACGCAAGGCGGCCGGCCGGCCGGCCGACAGGCCGAACATCGTGATGAGCTCGGCCGTGCAGGTCTGCTGGGAGAAGTTCGCGAACTACTGGGACGTCGAGGCCAGGATGGTGCCGGTCACCGAGGAGCACAAGACGCTCGACGGGCACGACCTGGAGTCCTACGTGGACGAGAACACCATCGGAGTGGTGGCCATCCTGGGCGTCACCTACACGGGGATGTACGAGCCGGTGCACAAGATCGCCGCGGCTCTGGACCGGATACAGGAGAAGACCGGGCTCGACGTCCCGATCCACGTGGACGGCGCGTCGGGCGCCTTCATCGCGCCGTTCCTGCAGCCCGAGCTCGAGTGGGACTTCAGGCTGGACCGGGTGCACTCGATCAGCACAAGCGCGCACAAGTACGGCCTGGTGTACCCGGGCCTTGGCTGGGTGATCTGGCGTAGCGCCGAGTACCTGCCCAGTGACCTGGTCTTCGACGTGAGCTACCTGGGCGGGTCGATGCCCACCTTCGCGCTGAACTTCTCCAGGCCAGGTGCGCAGGTGCTGCTCCAGTACTACAACTTCCTGCGGCTCGGCCACAGCGGCTACCGCGCGGTGCAGCGGGCCTCGCACGACGTCGCGTGGCATCTGGCCGACGAGGTCGACAAGATGGCGCCGTTCGAGCTGTGGGGCAACGAGGGCCCGCACATCCCGGTCTTCGCCTGGCGGCTGAAGGCCGGCTACACCGACAAGTGGGACCTGTACGACCTGGGCAACCAGCTGCGCCAGCAGGGCTGGCTGGTCCCCGCCTACCCGATGCCCGACAACCTGTCCGACCTGACCGTGCAGCGCGTGGTCGTGCGCAACGGGCTGTCCATGGACCTCGCCGACGAGCTTCTCGACGCGATCACCGCCGCCGTGCGCTACCTGGACGGGCTGGATGGCCCGCTACCGCACGAGCGCAGGGACACCGTGGCGTTCCACCACTAGGTCCCCGGCAGCAGCCCGTCGCTGGTCAGCGGCAGCGACCGCAGCCGCTGACCGGTCGCGTCGCAGATGGCGTTGGCGATGGCCGGGGCGATCGCGATCATCGGCGTCTCCCCGGCGCCGGCCGACGGCAGGTCGGGCCGGTTCAGCAGCAGCACCTCCACGGGCGGGACGTCGCCGATCCTCGGCACCCGGTAGGAGGAGAACGCGCCGTTGGTGATCACCCCGTCGGTGAACCTGATCTCCTCGAACATCGCGCCGCCGAGTGCCATCACGGCCGCGCCCTCGATCTGGTTGCGCACCGTCTCCGGGTTGACCACGGCGCCGCACTCGTAGCCGGTGACTAGGGCGGCCACCCGCACCCGGCGGTCCCGGCCCACGGCCACCTGCGCCACCGTGACCACCCGGCCGTCCTTCTCGAGGCCACAGGCCACGCCGACGCCCAGGCCGGGGATCGGATCCCGGTCCGCCTCCCAGCCGACGTGCTCGGCAACCGCGCGCAGCACCGCTGCCAGCCGGTCGTCACCCAGGTTGCGCAGCCTGAACTCCACCGGGTCCGCGCCGACCAGGCGGGCAAGCTCGTCGATCATCGACTCCCTGGCGAAGTTGTTCGCCGTGGCGGCCAGCGCCCGGTAGGACGCCTGGGGGAGCGGGCTGGCGGCCGGGATGTACTCGAGCCGCTGGTCGGCCACCAGGTAGGGCACCGAGATGCCCGGGGCGCCCGAGTTGACGTTGGTGAAGCTCCAGCCCGACATGGTGCCCGCAGCGGTCACCCCGGCCGCCACGTCGATCACGGCGGCCGGGCGCAGCGTGCCCGCGGTGAACTCCTCGGACCGGCTCCAGTGCACCCGGACGGGCCGGCTTACCTCCCGCGCCAGGATCGCCGCCTCGGCGGAGATGCCGCCCGCGTGCTTGCCGCCGAAACCGCCGCCGGTGGCGGGCACCACGATCCGCACGTCATGCTCGTCGATCGCCAGCGCCGCGGCCACCTGGGCACGCACCGGGAACGGCGTCTGGGTGCCGGTCCACACCGTGACCCGCCCGTCGTCATCCCAGGCGGCCACCGCGGTCCTGGTCTCCAGCGCGGCCGGCGCGATGTAGGCGGCGGTGTAGGTCGCCTCGCAGCGCACCGCCGCGCTCTCCAGCGCGGTCGCTGCCGACCCTTCCTGGTGCAGGAACGGCCCGCCCCACCGGCCGCCGGGCGAGCCCTGCGTCGGGTGCCTGCGCAGGTAGTCGGCCAGGCCAGAGTCGGACGGCGCATCGGGGATGTCCCAGGTCGCCGCCGCCCGCAACTCGTCGAGCGCGGCCGAGGCGGCCGCCTGGCCGGCTGCGACCACCCCGGCCAGTTCCGGTGTGCGCACCACCACCGCGCCGGGGACGGTGACCGCGGCCGGGTCCACCGAGCGGAGCACCGCGTCAGGGGCCGGCGGCCGCAGTACCGCACCGTGCCACAAGCCTGAATGATCAAGATCGGAAACGAACTGGCGGGCGCCGGTCACGGCGGCGACAGCGCCAGGCGGCAGGTGTGGCCGCCCGGCCTGTTGCCAGCTGGCGGGCGGCACGAGCGTGGGCTCGCCGGTCACGATCTCCAGCCGCCGCTCGCCTGGCCGCACCGGCGACGCGGTGCGCGCGTAGGAGGCCGTGGTGCGCAGCGCGGCGCCGGCGTCCGGCATGGACCGGCTGCCGAACGTACCCATGTCGTAGGGGCACACGTCGGTGTCGCCCATCGCCAGCCGCACCCGTCCCACCGGCACGCCGAGTTCCTCGGCCACGAGCAGCCGCAGCGCCGTGCGGTTGTCCTGGCCGACATCGACCTTGCCGGTGAACGCGGTCACGACGCCGTCCGCGCTCACGTGCAGCCAGGCGCCCTGGCTGGTGTTCCAATTCCCAGGCGGCGGCGGGTTCAGCACCACCACGAGGCCGTCGCCGAGCGCTCCGAAGTAGTCGCGGTCCTCGGGCTCGGTCATGTCCCACGGCCTGGTCGGCCGGTAGTGCTCGGTGCTCGGCACCGGCGGCCCCCACCGGTCGCCGTCCGGCCCGCCGTCGGGTGCCTGCGCCACGATCGTGCTGCCGGCCGACGCGGCTCCGCCGCCAGTCAGCACAGCGCCAGCGCCGTTCGACAAGCCGGCAGCCCGGTGGACCGCGCGCCTGATCCGCGGGTAGGTGCCGCAGCGGCAGATCTGGCCGGCCAGCGCCGCGTCGACCGCCGCGTCGTCGGGGTCGGGATCGGCGGCCAGCAGCGCGGTGACGGTGAGGATCATGCCCGGCGTGCAGTAGCCGCACTGCGCGGCGCCCTCCAGCGCGAACGCCTGCTGCACAGGGTGCAGCGCGGCGCCCGGGCCGGCGATGCCCTCGATGGTCGTGACCTGCTGCCCGGCCACCGAGGCGGAGGTCCGCTGGCAGGACCTGACCGGCTTGTCGTCGAGCAGCACGGTGCAGGCGCCGCAGGCTCCTTCGCCGCAGCCGAGCTTGGCCCCGGTCAGCCTCAGCCGATCGCGGAGCGCCGAGAGCAGCGTGGCGTCGCCGGGCACCGAGGCGCTGATCCCGTTCACCGTGAACGTTGCCTGGCCGGCCGGCTCGGAGGCGGTCGTCATCGCACCTTCCTCAGCCGCCGGTGATCGCACCGACGACAAGCAGCGGCTCCTACCTGGTCAGTTCAGGATAGGTGCCCTGGGCGCCCGCGCTCAGTAGCCGTTGCCGTTGCCGGAGTAGCCGTACGGGTCTATCGCGTACGGGTCGGCGGAGGCATAGTCGGCGGCCGCATAGCTGTCGGGCTCGGGATAGCCGGGCGGCTCGTAGGCCTGGTACGGGGCGGTCGGCTGGCCCGCCGGCGGCGCGGCCTGGTACTGGCCAGACGGCAGGCTGCTGCCGAACGGCGCCGACCCCTGGTATGCGGGGAACGGGCCGGACGGGTGCGCCGTCGGCTCAGGGACACCGAATCCCGGCTGGCTGTCGCCGCCGTAGCCCGTCGCCGAGTACTCGCCGCCGTATTCGCCGCTGTGGCCGTAGCTGGTCTCGGGGCGCGCGTGCTGCCCTGAGTTCCTGCCGTACGCGTGCTGGAAGTTCAGCGTCTGGTCGGCCGGGCCGAGCCCGAGCTCACCGGCGGGAACGGCGGAAGGGACCGGGTACGAAGCGGTGGCCGGGGCGCCTGGCTGGTGGTAGCGCGCGGTAGCGGAGTCCGCCGGGTAGCCGGCTGGCAGCGAGGTGCCGGGCAGCGAGTACGGGTCGCCCTGGTATCCGGCCGCGGGCTGCACCGGCGGCATCAGATAGCTGCCGGTGCCGCCCTGAGCCTGGTAGCCGGCGTCCGCCGGGTATACCGGGCTGGCCTGGTAGCTGTCCGGGCTGGTCGGGTAGCTGGCTGGCAGCGCGCTGGCCGGGACCGAGTAGCCGCTCGTGGCCGAACTGCTGCTGACGGGCACCTGGTAGCTGCCGGTCGGGGCCAACGCGCGGTAGGGGTCGGCGGGCGGCAGCGCGTGCTCGCCGCTGAGCTGCCCGGCGCTGAGCTGCCCGGCGCTCGCCGGCGGGCGCGCATAGCTGGCGGTCTGGCGTGAGTCGTCCGCTGAGCGGGCCGGCAGCCCTTGGGGTACGGCCGGGAACCGGTCGCTGTCGGCCGGAAGGCTGCGCGAGTACGGGTCGCCCGGGCGGCCCGCAGTGCCAGGGCTGGTCGGCGAGGCCGATCTGGACCGGCGGTAGGACCGGCTGTCGTCGGTCTCGATCCGCGGGAACGACGGGCTGGTCAGCGGGTCGTCGTCGTCGATCGCGACCTTCGGCAGCGGCCCGCTGATCGGGCCTGACCGCGCGGCAGGCATCGCGGGGAGCGGTTCGCTCGCCGGCGGCACGGCGCGCCGCGAACCGGTATCGAGGTAATCGGGCTGCCTGACCGGCCTGCTCGTCCCGTTCCTTGTCGCGTCCCAGTCGCTGGCCGGCCGCTCGCTCACGGGCCGGTCGCTGGCCGGCCGCTCGCTCACGGGCCGGTCGCTCACGGGCCGGTCGCTCACGGGCCGGTCGCTCACGGGCCGGTCGCTCGCAGGCCGGTCGCTGGCTGGCCGGTCGCTCGCAGGCCGGTCGCTGGCGAGGCGGTCGGCGCTGCGCCGGCCGCTGCGATGCGATCCGGTGTCGGCGTCCCTGCCGCGCGGCTCGCGCTCCGGCCGGACCTTCGACCCTGGCTGCGTGGTCGAGGTGAGCGGCTTGTCCGATGCCACCTCGGCCCAGTAGTCGACGTCGGAAAGCTCGTCCCACTCGTTGCTCGGCCAGTCGTCGCCGTCGCTGTCCCGCTTGCCGCGTGTCGGGCGCGGCCGTACCGACGGCAGTGAGTCGTCACGATCTAGCCCACGCCTGCCGTCCGGCCTCGCATTCGGCCGAGTGGAAGAGCGCCGGTCCCGGTCGTCGCGGCTCGGCGCCGCATCGCGGCCGCTCGCCGCGCGCTGGCCGTCGCCAAGCCTGCTGTCCCAGCCGCGGTCGGAGCGCTCGCGGCCATCCGAGCCGCGGGTCTCTGCGCCGCGGCCGTCCGAGCCGCGTCCGTCCGAGCCGCGTCCGTCCGAGCCGCGGTCAGAGCGGTCCCGGCCCGCGAGGTCCCGTCCGACCCGCCCGTCACGAGCGTCCCTGCTACCCCTGCCATCCCTGCTGTCACGACCGTCGCGCCGGTCACGACCGTCACGGCTGGCAAGGTCGCGCAGGCTCGCATCACTGCGGTCGTAGCCACGGTCGACCGCGGAAGCGCTCCTGTCGTGGCCGCTGCGGCCATCCCTGTCGCCCCTAGCGGCCCTCTCGTCACGGGAACCCCGGTCGCCGCGGGCGTCGCGCTCGCGCGGCACCCGGTCGTACTCGTCCATGTCGCGCCGGGTGCCCGGCCTGCCCGGCTCTCGGTGCGGCACAGGCTCACGGCTCCGGCGGTC
>Ga0335077_10002199_pt1 | contig 23256 bp, 16 predicted proteins | sample Lox_Sample_31_FD_207151 | JGI IMG/M metagenome (GOLD analysis project Ga0335077, IMG submission 207151) | Soil microbial communities from Loxahatchee National Wildlife Refuge, Florida, United States - Lox_Sample_3.1 | ecosystem: Environmental > Terrestrial > Soil > Wetlands | place: USA...
TTTGCCGCCGTGGCCTTGGCCGAGGTGCTGGTGCGCGATGCCCCGGGCACGCTTCTGGGCACCGCGATCGCCTGCGCCGGGATGGCCGGCTCCTACGTCTGTGCCGGCCTCGCGGTACGCCGGGTCGTCCGCGTACCGTGGGCGCTCGCCGGTGTGCGCGACGTGGCCAGGTTCGTCGCCGTTTCCGCGGCGGGAACGCTGGCCGCGGCTGCGCTGTATGTCGGCGGATATCTCACCGACGGCACGCTCGACTTCGCGGAAGCTCCGCGGGCGCTCGGGCACCTGTGGATCGGCGACCTGCTCGGCCTGGCAGTGCTGGCACCGTTGCTGATGCTGCTGGCGCAAGGTGCGTGGCGCAGCTGGCGCCGCCTCGATCGCACGCTGCGCCGTGTCGCCGTCCGGGACACCGTGCTGCTGGTCGCCGCGCTCGCGGCACTGCTCGTCGTCGTTTTCGGGGTCAAGCCCTTCGACGAGTTCCGCATGTCGTACCTGCTGTTCCTGCCGATGATCGCCTTCGCGCTGCGCTATGGCCTGGTCGGGGCGGCGCTCGGCCTGCCCTGCGCGCAGATCGGCTTCGTGCTCTCGCTCGTCATCACCGAGACGCTGTCGACGTCGGCGGTCGAGTTCCAGCTGCTCATGCTCACGCTGGCGATCACCACGCTCTTCTTCGGCGCGCTCGCCGACGAGCGCACGCGGTCGGGCGAGATCCTCGCCAGCCGCGAGAGGGAACTGCGGGTGCAGCAGTCAGCGCTATCGGCGGCACAGCGCTCCGCTGCTGCGGCGGAACTGGCTGCAGCGCTTGCGCATGAACTCAATCAGCCGCTTTCGGCAATCGGCACCTATGCCAGCGCCTGCCGCGTTCTTGCGCGCAACGGCAGCGATCGCGAGCAACTGTTGAACGCGCTCGAACGGGTGGCCGAAGAGAGTGCACGCGCCGGCCAGTTCGTGCGCCGCATGCGGGACTTCTTCCGCACCGGCGCCGCGCACATGGAGCGGGTCGACGTGGCGGCCCTCGTTGCATCGGCGCGCGACCAGGCGGCGGACCGGCTGGCGCGCAGCCGCATCGCCTGGCGCGAATCAATCGAAGCCGGCCTGCCGCCGGTGCCCGTCGATCGGGTCCAGATCGGCGCTGTCCTCGGCAACCTGCTCGGCAATGCCATCGACGCGCTGGCCGGCTCCGGGCCGCCGCGCGCAATCGAGGTGCGCGCGCGCCGCACCGACGGCAACGCGATTCGCATCGAGGTGCGCGATTCGGGCCCCGGCGTGCCGGTCGAGGTACGCGATCGCCTGTTCCAGCCGATGGCGACCAGCAAGCCCGAGGGCATGGGGCTCGGACTCGTGATCAGCCGCACGATCGCCGAAAGACACGGTGGTAGGCTCTGGCTCGATACGGAATCGCACCAGACGAACTTCTGCCTCGAACTGCCGATCGAACCGCCACATGAGCATTGACTCGTCCCAGGCTGCGCTGACCGGTTCCGCGGTCTACCTCGTCGAGGACGATCGCGCGGTGCGCGAGTCCCTCGAGCTGCTGCTGCGCCTGCGCGGGTTCATCCCGAAGGGGTTCGCGAGCGGCGAAGAATTCCTTGCCTACAGCGCCCTGCAGCGTCCGGCCTGCGCGTTGCTCGACGTACGGCTGCCCGGCATCGACGGTCTGGAGCTGCAGCGGCAGTTGCGGCATAAGCATCCGGGCCTGCCCACGATCGTGATCACGGCGCATGGCGACGTGAGCACCGCGCGCACTGCGCTGCGCGACGGCGCGGTCGACTTCCTCGAAAAGCCCATCGACGAGGGCGATCTTCTGGATGCCGTCACCACTGCGCTGACGAGCGACCAGCGCATCGTGCAGGAAGCGCGCGACCGCGAGGAACTGGCGGCGCGCTTGCAGCGCCTGACCGCGCGCGAGATGGAGGTCTTCGAGCGCATCACCAACGGCCAGCACAATCGCGAGATCGCGGAAGAGTTCGGTATCAGTCCGCGTACCGTCGAAGTGCATCGGGCCCGGATCATGGAAAAGCTGCGTGCGCGCCGCGTAGCCGATCTGTTCCGACTGCGGTTCGATCTCGAGCGCAACCAGCCGGGCGCGTGAGAAAAGTTCCGCGCGCGATCTCACGCGAAAGCGGCGTACCGATCGCATGAGGCGTTAGCTCCGATACGCGGTCGACGACTCTCCGCAGATTTACGTACGCTCTCCACCGAATTTCGTACCCGGCGCACGCTGGTTACGCTGCGTTCGAACCTGATGTCGAGCAGTTCCGCTTCATTGCCAGCAGTGCGGCGCGGATCAGCAAGGCATCGAGTTTCCGAGCGACGGCAGCAAGCGAGGTCGACTCTCCTCGCTTTCAAGCCCGCGGTGGCCCTCGAGGCGCGCGGGCTTTTTCTTTTTTTCAACCCACCGTCCGCGATGCGCGCGACGCCGCTCGGGCGCATATCCGACGCTCCATGGCCCACGACTTCCTTCCACCTTGGCCGTTGCAGGGAACGAGTGCGCTCACGCTCGCGCTCCTGGCGCTGATCGCGGCAATCTGCGGGGAGATCGCAGCGCGCCTGCGCGTCCCGAGGCTGATCGGCTATACGCTGGTCAGCGTGCTCTTCGCAGCCGCCGCGGCGGCTCTCGCGCGTATCCGGCTGGCGCCGATCGATGCAGAGTCGGCCGACCTGGTACTTGGTGTCTGCGCAGCGATCATCCTGTTCGAGGTGGGCCAGCGCGTCTCGTGGGGCTGGCTGAAACGCAATCCCTCGTTGACCGTCACGAGTGTCATCGAGGCGGGCCTGACCTTTCTCGTCGTCTACCTCGTCATGCGTCTGGGAACCTTCTCACCTCTCGCGGCAGCGCTGATAGCGGCGATCTCGGTCGCCACGTCCCCGGCGGTGGCCCTGGCGGTCGTACGCGAGCTGCGCGCGCAGGGCCAGATTACCGAACGCACGCTGTTGTTGACGGCGATGAACAGCATCTACGCCGTGTTGCTCGCGACGCTGATGCTCGCGTGGGTGCAGGTCGATGCCCACCTCGACGCATTCGCGTGGAGCGATATCGGCCGCTGGATCCTACCGACGTCGTACCTGGTCTTCGGTTCGCTCGTACTGTCTGCGGTGGCAGCGCGGTTGCTCCTGCGCGCGCTCGCCCTGGTGCGGGGCGAACGCGGGGCGCAGATCGTGGTCGTGCTCGCGTTCATTGCGATCGTGTTCGCGCTGGCGCAGTCGCTGCATCTGTCGCCCCTGCTCGCCCTGCTGACCTGCGGCGCATTCGCACGCACCCTGGACCATGAGCGCCGCCTGCTGGCGGCCGAACTCGGCATGCCCGCCGCGATCGCGCTCGTGCTGTTCTTTGCGCTGTCGTTTGCAACCGTCAGGCTCGACCTGAGCTTCAACATCTGGCTGGCGGCGCTGGCGCTGGTGGCCGTGCGGGCGCTATGCAAGGTCGGCGCCGCCACGCTGCTCGCCCGTCCCGCGGGACTTGCGTGGCGCAAGGGCCTACTGGTCGGCGCGGGACTGCTGCCGATGTCGGCGGTTGCACTGCTGCTGACACGCGATGTGGCCGCGCTGAATCCGGGCCTCGCCGCGCAGGTGGGCGGCGTGGTCGTGATCGGTGTCGTGCTGATGCAGGTCGTCGGCGCATTGTTGCTTGCCGCGGCACTGCGCCGCGGCGGCGAGACGCGGGACTGAAGCGCGCGGGAGATCGCGATGGACACGCCGATGAATTTTTCCACCTCCGCTCCGCTCACGATGGGAGTCGAACTCGAACTGCAGGTCATCGACCGGCGCACGGGTGACCTGACACGCGGCGCCTCGGACCTGATTCACCTGGTCGAGCGCAAACCCTTTCCCGGCGACATCAAGCCGGAGATCACGGAGAGCATGATCGAGATCAGCACCTCGGTCCACACGGAGTTCGGCGCGCTGCGCGACCAGCTTCGCAGCATGCGCGAGACGCTCGTCGTCGCGGCCGACAAGCTCGACCTGCGCCTGGCCGGGGGTGGTGCCCACCCGTTCCAGCACTGGAGCGAGCGGCAGATCTTCGATCGTCCGCGGTTCCGGCACGTCGCGGGGCTGTACGGCTATCTGGCGAAGCAGTTCACCGTGTTCGGCCAGCACGTGCACATCGGCTGCGCCGACGGGACGTCGGCGATGCGGCTCCTGCACAGTCTCGCGCGCTACGTGCCGCAGTTCATCGCGCTCGCCGCATGCAGCCCCTATTACCAGGGCGTCGACTCCTCGTTCGACTGCTCGCGCCTGAACACCGTGTTCGCGTTTCCGCTCTCGGGGCGGGCGCCGTTCGTCACCGACTGGGAAGGATTCGAGAGCTACTTCGGCAAGATGCGCGCGCTGGGTGTCGTCGAGAGCATGAAGGACTTCTACTGGGACATCCGGCCGAAGCCCGAGTACGGCACGATCGAGGTGCGCGTCTTCGATACGCCGCTGTCGGTCGATCGTGCTGCCGAACTTGCAGGGTATCTGCAGGCGATCTGCGCCTGGCTGCTCGATACGCACGCGCGTCCGGCCGGCGAAGACATCTATCTCACGTACAGCTACAACCGGTTCCAAGCATGCCGCTTCGGCCTCGAGGGGCAGGTGATCGACTCTGTCAGCGGAGCGATCGTGCCGCTGCACCAGGACGTGCTCGCCACCATCGCGAAGGTCAGGCCGTACGCCGAGAAACTGAACGGAGGGCTTGCGCTGGAGGCGATCGAATCGATCGTGCGGGTCTCGGGCAACCACGCCCGCCGCCAGCGCGAGACGTTTGAACGCTCGCGTTCGCTCGCCGAGGTGATTCTCGACTCCGCCCTGTGCTGGGCCGGCAGGGACCGCTGACTATGCCGGGCCCGGGTGGTTCAGGCAGCGCAGTACCTCGTCGTGCAATGCGCCGCCCGACGCGATCAGCGAGGGCTGTTCGAGCGGATTGCCGCCGCTCCAGCTCGTGACACGACCGCCCGCGCCCTCGATCACCGGCACGACCGCGGCAACGTCCCAATACGAAAGCGAAGGGTCGAGCATGATGTCGGCCCCGCCGGTGGCAACCGCGAAGTAGCCGAAGCAGTCGCCCCATGTGCGGTACAACTTTGCCCTCCGGATCAAGGACTCGACCGCAGGTCCGCCAGGCTGTTCGCCCGTGCTCCAATGGGTGGTCGCCAGCACGGTGGCATCGCCCAGGTTGGCGCAGGGGCGGACTTTGACGACGCGTTCGCTGCCGTCTGCGCGGTAGAGGCGGCACGCGGCCGCATGGCCGATCAGGGCATGCCCGGCGGCGGGATGAGCGATGACGCCCAGCACGGGGCGAAAGCCGGTCCCGTCATCGCGTTCGAGGGCAATCAAGGTGCCGAACAGGAAGCAGTTCGAGATGAACGCGCGCGTGCCATCGACCGGGTCGATCACCCAGCGGTAGCGCGTGCCGTCGCTTGCCGTCTCCTTGACGCCGAATTCTTCGCCGAAGATTCCGTGGCCCGGATAGCGCGCTTCGATCAGCGCACGCATGGCCTCTTCGGCGCCCCGATCGGCTTGCGTGACGGGCGTGGCATCGGCCTTCGTGAGAACGGGCGTTGCGCCGAGGAAAAATGGGCGGATCGTGGAGAAGGCCGTTGCGATGAGCTCGTGAGCGAAGGGGATGAATTCGCGCCCTTCCGCATCGCTCAAGCCGGCGCTGAATTTCGCATTGCCCCCCATAGGCGAGCGTCAGGTGAGCGCGACGCCCGCGGCGAGCGCCACGTAGTGCTCCAGCGGCGGCGTCGCACGGCCAGCCACCTTCGCGAGATCGTCCCAGCAGCGCAGACGAACCGCGTCCGTCGCGAACGGCTGCGCGATAAACACATCGGCCTGCGCCGGCGTGAAGACGCCGCCCTGCAGCCGCAGGCTGCGCAACGAATCGGCCGACAAAGCCGCCAGATAGGCGGCACCGGAACGCGATCCATCGCCCCGCGCGCAGAGATAGCGCTTGGCGTCCACGTGCAGCCGGATCGGCGCGAGGACCGCGTCGGGGAACAGGCCGCGCAGGCGCGGAATGGCCACGAATTCGTGCTTGTCGTCGATGCCGCGCAAGGTCGGCGTCTCGCCCTGGTCGTTGAGCATGTGGCCGAGGTCGTGCAGCAGCGACGCCGTGATCAACGATGCCGGCGCCCCGGCCTCTTCCGCGAGCGCGGCGCTTTGCAACGCGTGTTCGAGCTGGGTGACGGGTTCGCCGCTGTACATGCGGGTTCCGTGCGCGGCGAAGAGCGCGCCGATGGCGTCGAGGGTGAGGGGCATGCCGGTGCGTCAGGGCGCGTGTCGCCGCGCCATGCGGTTTCTTCAGTTCAGATCGTACGCGGTTGGTTGGCCCAGCTCCGGCGCCGAAGTTTCGACCACCCGAGTCTTGGACAACACGCCCGCTGACTCGAGGATCGGATACGCGACCGAACAGAAGAGCGAGTTCATGCGCTTGAAGTCGGCAAGCAGGTCGAGGTGCAATGAACTGGTCTCGATCGACTGCGGCGTGTTGCCCGACAAGCGCTGCAGGTGATTGTCCGCGTAGCGCATCTCGAGTTCGCGGAAGGCGATTTTCTGGGCGATCAGGTGCTGCGCGCTCCTGAGATCGCCATTGACGAACACCGCGACGGCGAGCTTGAGATTGACGAGCAGGTGCCGGTGCAGGTCCTCGATCTCGCTCATGCCGGCATCGGAGAACGACAGGTTATGCTGGATCTTCTTCTCCACGACATCGAGCATTACGCGCTCGACGATGTCGCCGGCATGCTCCATGTTGATGGTGAACTGGATGATGTCGGCCCAGCGCTTCGACTCCCTTGCCTCGAGTGCCTCGCGGCTGACCTGCGTCAGATAGAGCTTGATCGCCGTGTACAGACGGTCGATCTCGTCATCGCGCTTGCGCAAGGCCTCGGCCAGCTGGAAGTCATTCGTGCGCAGCACGGTGTAGAGGCCGGCCACCATCTCCTGGACCACGTCCGCCAGGCGGATCGATTCGCGCGCGGCATTCGCGATCGCCAGCGTCGGTGTGGCGAGCGCGGTCGGGTCGAGATGGCGCGGCTGGCCGGGCATCTCGGCCGCGGGTTTGGCGGGCAGCCAGCGGTCGACGGCGCGCGCAAGTGGAACGATGCAGGGCAGGAAGATCGCGGCCAGCAGCGCGTTGAAAGCAAGATGGAGGTTGAGGACGAGCCGCTGGGCGTCGCCGTCGCCGAGATGGTGGATCCACGGCAGCGCAGCCGGAAGCAGCGCAAGCGCAAGCACGCAGCCGGTCGCCTTCGCAAGCAGGTTCCCCAGCGGGACCCGGCGCGAGATCGGGTCGGCGTTCAGCGTCGTCAACACGGCGACCACCCCGCCGCCCAGGTTGGCGCCGAGAACCAGCGTCAGCGCGACCGGGATCGCGATGACGCTCGAGGCGGCAAGCGCCGCCGTCAGCAGCACGATGGCCAGGCTCGAGTAGCACAGCACCGTGAACAGAGCGCCAAGCAGGACATCTAGCAGCGCATCCCCCGAGAGCTGGCTCAGCAGCACCTTCACCCCCGCGGCTTGGGTCAGCGGCGCCGACGCCTGCACGATCAACTGCAGCGCGAGGATGATGATGCCGAGGCCGAGCGCGATGCGGCCAACCTGTCCGGCGCGCTCGTTGCGCCGCGACAGGAAGATACTCACGCCGACGACGATCAGGAGCGGGGCCAGCCACGAAAGGCGCAGGGAGAGCACCTGAGCCATCAGAGCCGTGCCGACATCGGCGCCGAGCATCACCGCCAGCGCCGCGCCCGTCGTCATGAGGCCCTGGCCGGCAAACGACGAGGCGAGAAGCGCTGTTGCGGTGGAACTTTGCAGCAGGCTGGTCACGCCGATCCCGGCCAGGAAAGCACCGGTGCGGGTACCGACGCTGCGCCGGAGGATCTGCCGCAAATTCGCACCGAATACCCGCAGGACGCCCGTGCGCACGATGTGCGTCCCCCAGACGAGCAGGGCAATCGCGGCGAACAGGTTCAGCAGCGTCTGCATGGTGCGTTGGGCGCCTGCGTCTATGCTCCGCTTCGGTGCGACGAGTGGGAAGGAGGATGAAGTCCCGCTCTGGCGAGACCGGTTGCCGCCTGGATCCCATCCCACCTCTGCCCCTCGTCCTGCAGGGGAGGGAAGATCCGCGGTGCGCGCTGCGCCCGCACTAGAACGGGATCGAATACGTCTTCACGTTGGTGAAGGACTTCATCGCCTCCGCGACGCCTTCCTTGTACCCCAATCCCGAATCCTTGATGCCGCCAAAAGGCGTCGATTCCAGGCGGTAGCCGGGGACCTCGCGCACGTTGACCGTACCGACGTTCAAATCCCGGACGAAGCGCGTGATGTAGTCGAGCCGGTTCGTGCAGACCGCCGAAGAAAGGCCGTACGCGGTGCCATTCGCGAGCGCGATCGCCGCGTCGATATCGGCGAAGCGCATGACGGGCGACACCGGGCCGAAGGTCTCCTCCATCACCAGCGGCATCTCCGGGCGCACATGATCGAGCACGGTCGGCGAGTACAGCGCTCCCTCGCGGAGGTTCCCGGCAAGCAGTCTCGCGCCACGCGACACCGCATCCTCGACCCGCGCCTGCATCGAACAAGCCGCCGCCTCGTCGATGACGGTTCCCATGTCGGTCGACGGATCGAGCGGGTCGCCGTACTTCACCGCGCGTGTCCTGGCGAGCAGCAGTTCCACGAAGCGATCAGCCACCGACTCCTGTACCAGCATGCGCTTGACCGCGGTGCAGCGCTGCCCCGAGTTCTTGTACGAGCCGCTCGCCGCCAGGGTGGCTGCTTCAACGAGGTCGGCGTCCTCCATCACGATCAACGGATCGTTTCCGCCGAGTTCGAGCACCTGCCGCTTGTAGATCGCCCTGGCAGCGATCGCCTTGCCGATGGCCACGCCGCCGGTGAACGTGATCAGGTCCACGTCCGGGCTGGTAAGCAGTTCCTCCCCGATCTCGCGCGGGTCGCCGGTCACCACCGACAGCATCTGGGGCGGGAGCCCGGCTTCGTAGAGGATGTCGGCAAGGACGAAAGCTGCCAGCGGCGTTTTCTCGCTTGGCTTCAAAACCACGCGATTGTTGGTTGCGATCGCGGGCGCGACCTTGTGCACGACCTGGTTCAGCGGGTGGTTGAACGGCGTGATGGCCGCGATCACGCCGAGAAGCGGCTCGCGCAGCGTGTAGACCTTGCGTTGCTTGCCGTGCGGCGTCAGGTCGCACGAGAAGACCTGGCCATCGTCGACCAGCGCCTGGTTGGCGGCGAACAGAAGCACGTCGCTCGCACGTCCGACCTCGTAGTGCGTGTCCTTCAGGCATAGGCCGGACTCGAGCGTGATGTCGCGTGCGATCTCATCGCGCCGCTCGGCGATCAGCGCGCCCGCGCGCATCAATATGCGATAGCGGTCATGGCGGCTCAACCGGCTCTTGAACACGCGCGCGGCGGCGAGAGCGCGCCGCACGTCGTCCGCCGTCGCCATCGACACCCTGGCGATCGGCGCACCGGTGAACGGATAACGCACCTCGAAAGTGCGCTCGCGGGGGAGCATCTCGCCGGCGATGCGCAGCGGCTCCTCGCGGACCGGGGCGATCGGCGCGTTCATTGCGCGTGGTTCAACGCCAGATCGAAGGCGTCGAAATTGCGCAGCCGGCGGTCGGTATCGACGCCGCGGAGGGGACGGTTCAACACCAGCGGCACGCGCTGTTCAGAGACCCCGCCATGCGACCGCAGCGGCAATTCGAGTTGCGAGAGGTCGTGGCGGGTAACCGAGGTCCCGAGCACGACGTCGCGCTCGCCGACGACGACGATATCGCCGATCCGGTCGGCAGGAAGCTCGAACCTCAGTGCGGCGTCGTCGCGCGGCAGCACGAGTTCGATCCCGCGTCGCTCGCGCAGGCGCAGACTCACGGCCGCGACCTCGGCCGCGTCGAGGTAGATGGTCGCAAAGGACCCGAGTGCGCCGTGGTGGACGACGTAAGGATCGGTGATCGGGAGGATCACGCGCGACCTGCCAGCGCCGATCCACGCATCCAGCAGGTCCTGCAGGTAGATGACGTTGGGACTTGCATCCAGCTTGGTCTTCGCGTTCATGCCGTGGTCCGCCGTGACGGCGACCACTGCGCCGATCTCGTCCAGGCGCGCGAGGTAGCGATCCATCGTCTCGAAGAACCGGTTCGCCTCCGGGTCACCCGGGGCATGCTTGTGCTGCACGTAGTCGGTGGTCGAAAGGTAGAGCACATCCGGACGGGCCTTCTGCAGCAGTCGCACGCCGGCGGCGAACACGAACTCTGAAAGGGCCGCCGAATAGACCGAAGGGAGCGGCATGCCGACCAGTGGCAGCACCTCGGCGATCCCGTTCTCCGCTTCGGTGACCTGGTCCGCATGCTCGGAGGAAAAGCAGATTCCACGCATCCGATGGCCGAGCAACCGGCGCAGCTTGTCCTTGGCGGTGACCACGGCGACTTTCTGCCCCGCATCGGCAAGTGCCGCCAGCAACGTCGGTGCGCGCAGCCACTTCGGGTCGTTCATCATCACTTCGGTGCGGGACTCGGCGTCGTACAGGTAGTTGCCGCAGATCCCGTGCACCGACGGCGGCGCACCGGTCACGATCGAAAGATTATTGGGATTGGTAAAGCTCGGGATGACGCAGTCGGCCACAAGAGCGGTGCCCGTGGCGAGCCAGCGCTTCATCGTCGGCATCACGCCTTGCGACACGGCCTGCGCGATGTAGTCGGGCTCGCAGCCGTCGACACAGACCACGACGGTCGGAGCTTTCGGCAGCGCATAGTCCCGGCCGTTGACCGTCACCATTGGATCATCCTTTCCGTCCGGCCCGCGCGCGCACCGGTGCGCTGCCGTTGCGCACCCGCCTGGCCTCGCTGTCGAGCACACGCTCCTTCGAGTGCATGACGTGCTCGAACATCGCTTGCCCGGCGGCCTCGGCGTCGCCCGATGCGATCGCCTTCAGGATCTGCCGGTGCTCGGCGGCCGAGTGCGGCAGCAGGGCGCGATCGACGAGGTTGCGGCGCCGGAACAGCGCCAATTCCTTGACGAGCTTGCGATAGATCGCCGCCATCTTGCGGTTGCCGACGAATTCGATCAGGGTGTCGTGGAACTGCAGATTGAGGAGGTGATAGGCGTCGGCATCGTCGGCCCGCGCGGCCTGGTCCATGCCGTCCACGATGGCACGCGCGCGCCTGAGTTGCTCGGGCGTGATCGAGCCTGCGAGGCGGCGTCCGGCGAGTTCGTCCATCACCGCGCGCAGATCGTAGATTTCCATCGCTTCTTCGACCGGGATGTCGCGCACGAACACGCCGCGGTTCTTCTCCTGCCGTACCAGGCCCGCCTCCTCGAGCATGCGAAAAGCCTCCCGGATCGGACCGCGCGAGACGCCGAGACGCTCGGACAGCCATGCTTCGGCAAGCTTGGCGCCGGGCGCCAGTTCGCCGTCAAGAATGAGGCGCTCGATCTCCTGCTGCGCCGCGCTCGAGAGCGACGCCGAGCGCAACAACGCGATGGTCGGATGCGCGATGACCGTGGAAGCTGGCATGGATGGATTGTATGTGCTCGCCAGCAGATTGTCGACAATCTGCAAAAAACAATTGACAGGCAAGGGCCGCTGCGTAGACTGCCGCGGCCGGAAAGAACGCCGGGCTCCCGGCTCCTCGGTGCCGCACGGCACCGGGAGGGGGGCGTCGATAGGCGTCACCGGTCAGTCAATCGGCATGGCTAGCCTGGGGAGCCGCCAGCCGGCAACGTTCGGGCCGCCAGCGAAGATGTGCCCGTCGAAAAGATGTCTGAGGAGGAAATTCATGGTCCACCGCATTACAGCGCCCGGCAAACTGCTCGCCGCCATCAGCCTTGCAGCGGTCGCCTTCGGCGCCGCCGCGCAGAAGACCCAGCTCACCGTCTACACCGCCCTCGAAACGGATCAATTGAAGGCCTACCAGAGCTCGTTCGAGAAGGCCAACCCGAACATCGAGATCGTTTGGGTGCGTGACTCGACGGGCGTCATCACCGCCAGGCTGCTGGCCGAGAAGGCAAATCCGAAAGCGGACGTGGTGATGGGTGTCGCCGCGACCAGTCTCGCGATCTTCGATGCGGAAGGCATGCTTCTGCCGTATGCGCCGGTCGGCTTGAACCGGATCGCACCGCAGTACCGTGACAGCAAGAATCCGCCGGCCTGGACCGGCATGGACGTCTGGGGCGCGACCATCTGCTTCAACACCGCCGAAGCGGCGAAGCGCAACATTCCGAAACCGGAGACCTGGAAGGACCTGACCAAGCCCGTCTACAAGGGGCAGATCGTGATGCCGCATCCGGCCTCGAGCGGCACCGGATTCTTCGATGTGACGGCGTGGCTGCAACTGTGGGGCGAGGCCGAGGGCTGGAAGTACATGGATGCGCTGCACGAGAACATCGCGCAGTACATGCACTCGGGTTCGCGACCGTGTGCGTCGGCTGCCAACGGCGAATACGTGGTGGGCATCTCGTTCGAATACCGCGCGAACCGCGAGAAGGCGCAGGGCAAGCCGATCGAACTGGTGTTCCCGAAGGAGGGCCTGGGCTGGGATCTCGAGGCCTCGGCGATCCACAAGGGAACGAAGAACCTCGAAGCCGCGCAGAAGCTGCTTGACTGGGCCGCCACGGACGAGGCGATGGGATTGTTCGGCAGCAACTTTGCGATCGTCGCGATCCCCGCGCTTTCCAGGCCGCTTCCCAACGTTCCCGCCGACTACGCGAGCCGCCTGGTCAAGAACGACTTTGCCTGGGCAGCGAAGAATCGCGACCGTATCCTCGCCGAGTGGAGCAGGCGCTACGAGTCCAAGGCGGCCCCGAAGTGAACGGAACCAGTCCGCGACGCTCCGTGCCGGGGTCGCTCGCTACATAGGGTGGACCGCGGCGCGGCGTGACGTCTCGGTTCACCGCCCAACAGGGTGATGCGCGTGAGCGAACGGCAAGAGGCACTTCGGCTCGAAGGCATTCACAAGGCCTTCGGCGCGTTCGTCGCGTTGCAGTCGATCGACCTCGCAATCGGCGCCGGCGAACTCGTATGTTTCGTCGGGCCTTCGGGATGCGGCAAAACGACGCTCCTGCGCATCATCGCGGGACTGGAAACGCAGAGCAGCGGGCGCGTGATCCAGGGCGGGCGCGACATCTCGGGCGCGCCGCCGGCGGCGCGCGACTACGGCATCGTGTTCCAGTCGTACGCTCTGTTCCCGAACCTGACCATCCGCGAGAACGTCGCGTACGGCCTGGTCAACCGCCGCCGGGCACGCGCGCAGATCGAGGCCCGCGTCAAGGAACTGCTCACGCTGGTGGGGCTGCCCGATTCGGGCAGCAAGTATCCCAGCCAGCTCTCCGGCGGGCAGCAGCAGCGCATCGCGCTCGCGCGCGCCCTCGCAACCGCTCCCAGCCTTCTGCTGCTTGACGAGCCGTTGTCGGCGCTCGATGCGAAGGAGCGCGAGCGCCTGCGCGGCGAGATCCGCCAGCTGCAACGGCGCGTCGGCGTGACCACGATCATGGTCACGCACGATCAGGAGGAAGCACTCTCGATGTCGGATCGCGTGGTCGTCATGAATCAGGGTCGCATCGAGCAGGTCGGCACGCCGCTCGAGGTCTACGAGCATCCGACGACCCCGTTCGTCGCCGACTTCCTGGGCAAGGTCAGCGTCCTGCGGGCGGTGTGCGTCGGGTCAGGCCGGTACAAGGTTGGCCGGGTCGAACTCACCACCAAGGCAAACGGCGTTGGACAGGGCCAGCAGGTCCGGCTCTATCTGCGCCCGGAAGACCGGGTGCTGGCGGACTCCGGGCCGGTCGAGTCGATGCCGAACGCATTGCGTGGACGGGTCGAGCACGTCGATTTTCTCGGTACCTATTGCCTGGCGGCGCTCGATGTCGACGGCTTCGATGGCCAGCGCCTGCTCGTCTACTTCTCGCTCAATCAGGCGCTCGAACTCGGCGTGCGCGAAGGCGCTTCGATTCCGTTCGCATTGCGCGGCGAACGGGTCCGGGTCTTCGCGCACACCGCGTGAGCGGCGTCCCGGTGAGCGCGTCCGCCGCGGCGCCGTTCACACCGCGCCCGACTTCGCTTTCGAGCGAACGACTGGCGGCGCTCGGCGGCCTCGCTCTGGTCGCGACGGCGCTGCTGGTCTTTCTGACGCTGCCGCTTGCGACCCTGTTCGTACGCTCGGCCGATGACCGTGCCGGCCAGTTCGTCGGTCTGGCCAATTTCAGCGCGTACTTCGCGTCGCCGGCGTTCGCCAACTCGGCGCAGAACACACTCGTGTTCGCGCTGGCGACGACCGTCATCACGGTGCCGCTCGCATTTCTGTTCGCCTATGCGGTCCAGCGCAGTCGAATTCCGCTGCCGGGTCTGTGGCGCAACATCGCGCTGCTGCCGATCCTCGCGCCGTCGCTGCTTGCGGCGCTCAGCTTCATCTACCTGTTCGGCAACCAGGGCTGGCTGAAAGGCGCCTTGTCGTGGTTCGGGCTGCAGACGATCTACGGCCTGCCCGGTATGGTCCTCGCGATGTGCTTTGCCGCGTTTCCGCACGCGTTGATGATCCTGCTGGCCGCACTCGCGCTCGCCGATGCGCGGCTGTACGAGGCGGCGGACTCGCTCGCGACGCCCGGCTGGCGCAAGTTCCTCACCATCACCCTGCCCGGCGCCCGTTACGGGCTGATCTCCGCGGCGATGGTGGTGTTCACCATGGCAGTCTCGGAGTTCGGCGTGCCGAAGGTCATCGGCGGCAACGTGAGCGTGCTCGCGATCGACATCTACAAGCAGGTGATCGGGCAGCAGAACTTCTCGATGGGGGCCGTGGTGGGGTTGATCCTGCTGGCACCGGTCCTGGTCGCATTCATCATCGACGGCATGGTGCGGCGACGCCAGAAGGCCCTGCTCAGCGCACGCTCGGTGCCATACCAGCCGCGCCCGGCGCCGATGCGAGACGCGGTGCTGCTGCTGTTCGTCGTCCTGATGTCGGCGGTCATGCTGCTCGTGATCGGCATGGCCGTCTTCGGCTCGTTCGTCAAGGTGTGGCCATACAACCTGTCGTTCACGCTCAATCACTACACGTTCGGCTTCGAGGAGGCGGGCGTCGATCACGCGTGGCGCAACAGCGTCCGCATGGCGTTGTGGTCTGGCGCCTTCGGCGCCGCGGTGACGTTCGGCGGTGCCTACTGGCTGGAAAAGACACGCGGCGCCGACCTGCTGCGGCCGCTGATCCAGTTGCAGGCGATGATGCCTATGGCCGTACCCGGCCTGGTGCTCGGGATAGGGTACATCCTCTTCTTCAACCACCCGGCCAATCCGCTTGGCTTCCTCTACGGCACGATGACGATCCTCGTGGTGTGCACGGTCGTCCACTACTACTCCTCGAGCCACCTCACGGCGGTCACGGCACTCAAGCAACTCGACGCCGAATTCGAGGCGGTGTCGGCCTCGCTGAAGGTGCCGTTCTACAAGACGTTCTGGCGCGTGACGGTGCCCGTATGCCTGCCGGCGCTGATCGACATCGCCCGCTACTACTTCGTCAACGCGATGACGACGATCTCCGCGGTCGTGTTCCTGTATTCGCCCAAGACCACGCTCGCGGCGATTTCCATCGTCCATCTCGACGAGGCCGGCAATGTCGGCAGCGCAAGCGCGATGGCCACCCTGATCGTCGCCACCTCGGCGATCGTCACGGCGTTGTTCTTCTGCCTGGAGTGGCTCCTGGTCCGACGCACACAGGCGTGGCGCTTCGCGGCCCGCAACTGAAGAGAAGAGGAAACCCCGCATGATCCTCGGCAACGACCCGGTCCTGCTCACGCCGGGACCGCTCACGACGTCGCTGGCGACGAAGCAGGCGATGCTGCGCGACTGGGGTTCGTGGGATGCGGCGTTCAACCAGATCACGGCCAGCATCTGCCGCGATGTCGTACGCGTCGTGGACCGCCTCGACTCCGGCGCGTACGCCTGCGTGCCGATGCAGGGCAGCGGCACGTTTTCGGTCGAGGCGGCGCTGGGCACGCTGGTGCCGCGGGATGCGCGCGTGCTGGTGCCGAACAACGGTGCGTATTGCGCGCGCATTCTCAAGCAGTGCAGCTATCTCGGGCGGGTCGCGGTCGACCTGCCGGTCGCCGAGGATCAACCGGTCACCGCCGCGGCGGTCGCCGCCGCGCTCGCCGCCGACGCCGCGATCACGCATGTCGCGCTGGTTCACTGCGAGACCGGAGCCGGGATCCGCAACGATCTCGAAGGCATTGCCGACGTCTGTCGGCAAACGGGCAAGTCGCTGGTCGTCGATGCGATGAGCTCGTTCGCGGCCCTGCCGATCGACGTACGCACGAGCCCCTTCGACGTGCTGGTCGCCGCCAGCGGGAAATGCCTCGAAGGTGCGCCCGGCATGGGCTTCGTCATCGCGCGCAAGGCGCTGCTCGAAGCGAGCGCGGGTCGCTCGCACTCGCTTGCGCTGGATCTGCACGACCAGTACGCGTACATGCAGAAGACGACGCAGTGGCGCTACACGCCGCCTACGCACGTCGTGGCCGCGCTGCGGGCGGCCATCGACCAGTTTCTCGCCGAGGGCGGGCAGCCCGCGCGCGGGGCGCGTTACGCCGCCAATTGCGCGACTTTGATCGAAGGCATGAAGGCGCTGGGCTTCCGCCCCTACCTTCGTCCGGAGGTGCAGGCGCCGATCATCGTGACCTTCCACGCCCCGGCCGATCCGGGGTACGACTTCAAGCGCTTCTACGACGCCGTGCGCGAGCGCGGCTACATCCTGTATCCGGGCAAGCTGACCCGGAGCGAAACCTTCCGCGTCGGCTGCATCGGCGCGATCGACAGCAACGAATTGCGCAACGTCGTGAGCGCCATCGGAGACGCGTCGCGGTCCCTTGGACTGAGCCAGCCCTAGTCACTCGCGGCTTCGTCAAGTGATAGTAAAGATTCCCGAACACCATTCAGATGGTGTGCCCGCTCTTTTTCCTAGGCGAGTTTCAAGGCAAGCGCGCCCAGCACGATCGCGCACGCACCGGCCCACCTGCGGGCGCTCAGGCGCTCGCGCAGCACGCGCGCGGCGATCAGCGCGGCGAACAGCACCGATGTCTCGCGCAGGGAAGCGACCAGCGCCACCGGCGCCTTCGTCATCGCCCACACCGAGATCGCGTACGCAGTCGCCGAAAGGCCGCCTCCGAGCAGGCCGCGCCAGCGCCGCTCGCACATCGCCGCCGCGAACGACCCCCGGCGCAAGTACGCGACCAGCAGCGTGAACGGCACCGCATCGACCACGAACAGCCAGCAGATATAGCTCCAGGCATCCTGCGCGACACGCGCGCCCTGGCCGTCGATGATGGTGTAGGTGGCGATCACCGCGGCGTTGGCGAGCGCGAACCCGACTGCCGCGCGCGAAGGCCGATGGTCGACGGTGCGCAGCGCCAGGGCAAAGACACCGAGCGAGATGAGCGCGATGCCGAGACAGGACAGCGGACCCGGCCATTCGTGCAGGGCGAGGACCCCGAGCACAGCCGTGATCATCGGGGCGGTGCCGCGCATGAGCGGGTAGACCAGCGACAGATCGCCGGCTCGATACGCGTTGACCATCAGCAGGTAATAGGCGATATGAATCAGCGCCGACCCGGCGATGTACGGCCAGCTGGCGGCGGGCGGCACCGCGACCACCAAAACCAGAGGCACCGCGACCACGCCTCCCCCGATCACGATCGCCGCGGTGTCGAGCAGCATGTCCTTGCCGCTCTTGAGCAGCGCGTTCCAGGTCGCGTGCAGCAACGCGGCGAGCAGGACCGCAAGCGCGACGCTCAGGTCCATCGCGATTTCACGGGCGCACGCGGGTGCCGGACGGGTCGTACGGAGCGGTGAGCGAGACGGCGGCCGCGAAGCATTCGCCGGCGAGATCGATCGTGTAGGTGCCGGCTTCGATCCAGGCGGCATCGGCCGGGCCGTCGGCACGCGTGACGAGACCGAGTGCTACCGGTTTCCCCACCGTGTGACCGAACGCTGCCGATGTCACGAAGCCCACGGGAACGTCGTCGCGCAGGATGAGTTCGTTGCCCCACAGGTTGGTGTGCGGCGCATCGACGACGATCGACACCACGCGGCGGCGCACACCTTGGGCCTTGATCTGCGCAAGTGCATCGCGGCCGACGAATCCGCCCGGCTTGTCGAGCTTTACCGCGAATCCCAGCCCGGCCTCGTACGGATTGATGTCCGGCGACAGTTCGCGGCCCCAGGCGCGGTACCCCTTTTCGAGGCGCAGCGAATCGATGGCGTAGTACCCGGCATGCTTCAGTCCCAGGCCGGCACCCGCTGCGACCAGCGCATCGAAGACGCCGACGGCGAACTCGACCGGCACGTACAGCTCCCATCCGAGCTCGCCGACATAAGTGATCCGCGTTGCCCGCACCGTTGCGTAGCCGACGTCGATCGGGCGCGACGCGCCGAAGGGGAAGGCGGCCTCGTCGAGCGGTGCGGTCGACACTCGCTGCAGCAACTCGCGCGCGCGCGGTCCCATCACCGCCAGCACGGCGAATGCGGCCGACAGGTCGACGATCTGGCAGTGCGGACGGTCGGGCATGGCACGCAGCGCGCGCTCGATCACCTCGCGATCGCGCTCCACCTGCGCCGATCCGGTGACGATCAGGTATTCATCCGGCGCGAGGCAGGTGAGCGTGAAGTCGGACTCGAATCCACCGCGCGCGTTGAACATCCCGGTGTAGATCGTGCGGTCCGGTTCCTCCGGTACGTCGTTGCCGACCAATGCCTGCAGTGTCGCGCGAGCATCTCTGCCCTTCGCGAGCAGCTTGCCGAACGAACTTTCGTCGAACAGCGCCACCGCCTCCCGACAGGCCCGATGCTCCTGTGCCACCCACGGATGCCAGTTCTGATGGCCCCAGCCGTACTCGATGCGCGCCTGTTGCGGCGACGGGGCAAAGAAGTTCGGCCGCTCCCACCCCATCTTCGATCCGAAGCAGGCACCCGCATCGCGCAGCAGCGCGTAGAGCGGGGAGCGGCGGAGCGGACGCGCCGATTCGAGTTCCCGATTGGGCCACGGCATCTTGTAGTGCATGCCGAGCACTTCCTTGATCCGTTCCGGCAACCAGGTTTCGTTGGTGTTGAACGGCGCGAACCGGCGCACGTCGACCGGCCACAGGTCGAGCGTCGGTTCACCCTGCACGATCCACTCTGCCAGGGCCTTGCCCGCGCCGCCGCTGGACGCGATCCCCATCGAATTGAAGCCGCATCCGACGAACACATTGGCAAGCCCGGGGGCGCGGCCAAGGATGAAGTTGTTGTCGGCCGTGAACGATTCGGGCCCGTTGTAAAACTGCTTGATGCACGCGCTCTCGAGCGCCGGTACGCGCTCGATCGCGTTCTTCATCAGGATCTCGAACGCATCCCAGTTGTCCGGCAGCAGCTGGAATTCGAAGTTCTCCGGAATGCCGCCCCGATGCCGGGCGCACTGCTGCCACGGCGTCGCATCCGGCTCGAAGCCGCCCATCAGAAGTCCGCCCACTTCCTCCTTGAAGTAGACATAGCCGTCGGGATCACGCATGACGGGCAGGTCTCGATGCACACCATCGATGCGGTCGGTCACGACGTAATAGTGTTCGCAGGAAAACAGCGGGACCGGAACGCCGAGCATTTGCCCCAACGCACGCGACCACTGGCCTGCGCACAGCACGACGATATCGGCGGCGATCGTTCCTCTTGCGCCGTGCTTGTCGCGCCAGGTGAGGGCGCGAACGGTGCGTTGGCCGTCCGCCGTCGACGCGACAACGCCGGTCACCTGCACGCCTTCGTGGATGCGTACCCCGCCGTTGCGCGCTCCCTTGGCAAGGGCCATCGTCAGATCGGCAGGATTCGCCTTGCCGTCGCCGGGAAGCCAGACGGCACCCTTCAGATCTCCGGTGCGCATGAGTGGATAGACCTCGCCCGCCTGCGCGGGCGAGATCACCTCGCACGCGACGCCCTGGGCTCGTGCCACCGCGGCGGTGCGGCGCAGTTGAACGAAGCGATCATGCGTGCGCGCCACCGCGAGCGATCCGCACTGTTTCCAGCCCGTGCCGAGCCCGGTTTCCGCCTCGAGCCTCGAATAAAGGTCGGTCGAGTAGCGGATGAGTCGCGTCATGCTCTCGTGGCTGCGCAACTGGCCGACCAGGCCTGCCGCATGCCATGTGGTGCCGCTGGTCAGCCGACCCTGTTCGAGCAGCACCACCTCCTTCTCGCCCAGGCGGGCGAGGTGGTACGCGACCGAGCATCCCATGATGCCGCCGCCGATGACGACGATGCGTGCCTGTGCCGTCGGTGTGGAGAGGAGGATCTCGGGCCGCGGATCTTCGTTCACGTTCTTGTCTCTGTGTCCGCGCTCTGAGCCGGACGGCTTCGCCGGGGCTTCTTGTCGCCCTCTGCGCCTGCCCGGCCGCCGCCTCCTGCTGCGGAGCACGACGCGCCGCGCAGGGCACGGGTTGCTAGTTTGCCCGGGAGCCGGCGCGCGGCCAAACCGCAGCGCGACCGCACGCGCGGCTCGGCGTAAAGTTGGCGACGGAAGCCAATCGACAGCATCGCCGTCAAACCAGGTCAGGAGGAGAGATGACAGACTTTTCCACGGCAAACCTTCGTACCGTAGCGCTGGTAGGCCACGGCGCGGCCGGCAAGACCTCGCTGGCCGAGCAACTGCTGGCCAAGTCGAAGATGATCGGCGCCGCGGGCAGCGTGGAGAAAGGCAACACCGTCAGTGATCACGATCCGCTCGAACGGGCTGCGCTGCATTCATTGCGCTCGAGCGTCCTGCATTGCGACTACAACGGCGTCCGCATCCATCTGATCGACACCCCGGGGTATCCCGACTTCCTGGGCCAGGCGATCGGCAGCCTCGACGCCGTCGAAACGGTCGCGATCGTCGTGAGCGCCACCAACGGGATCGAACTCGTGACGCGCCGGATGATGGACTGGGCGCAGGCGCGCAACCTCTGCCGCGTCCTGGTCGTGAACAAGATCGATCACGAGAACATCGATCTGCCTGGCCTGCTCGCGCAGTTGCAGGAGGCGTTCGGAGCGGAGGTGCTGCCGGTGAACCTACCGTCCGCGGGCGGCGCGCGCGTGATCGATTGCTTCGATCACGACGAGGGTGAAGCCGATTTTCTTTCCGTGCCGGATGTCCATCGCCGACTGATGGAGCAGGTGGTCGAAGTCGACGACGCGGCGATGGAGAAATACCTCGAGGAGGGAGCGGTCGATCCGACCGCGTTGCACGGTCCGCTCGAGAAGGCATTGCGCGAAGGTCACATCATTCCCGTCTGCTTCGTCTCGGCGCGCACCGGCGCCGGCGTGCAGGACCTGCTCGACGTCATGGCGCGCCACCTGCCGAATCCCTCCGAGGGCAACCCGCCGCTGTTCTACAAGGGCAACGGCAGCGCCGCCCTCGCGGACACGCAGTCGTTTCGCTCCGAGCCGGATCCCGACAAGCACGTGCTCGCGCACGTGTTCAAGGTGGTCAACGACCCTTACGTGGGCAAGATCGGCGTGTTTCGCGTGCACCAGGGCCGGATCGCGCGGGACACGCAGCTTTACGTCGGCGACGGCAAGAAGGCATTCAAGGTCGGCCACTTGTTCCTGATGCAGGGCAAGGACACGGTCGAGGTCCCGGAACTCCGGCCCGGCGACATCGGAGCGGTGGCCAAGGTGGACGACATCGTCTTCGACTGCGTGCTGCACGACTCGCACGACGAGGACCTGATCCGGATGAAGCCGCTCGAGTTTCCCAAGCCGATGTATGGCCTGGCGATCGAGCCGAAGCGGCGCGGCGACGAGGGTCGCATCTCCGAAGTGCTCGCGAAGATGGCTGCCGAGGATCCGACCCTGGTGATCGAACACGACACCGGGCAGAACGAGACCGTGATCCGCGGGCTGTCCGACCTGCACCTGCGCACGCTGCTGGAGCGGATGAGCACGGTCTTCAAGCTCGAGGTCACGACCCGGCCGCCGCGCGTGCCGTACCGCGAGACCATCGCCGCCGGCGCCGAGGGTCATGCGCGTCACAAGAAGCAGACCGGCGGCGCGGGCCAGTTCGGCGAGGTGTTCCTGCGCGTCGAACCACTGGCGCGCGGCACCGGATTCGAATTCGTCGACCAGGTCAAGGGCGGCGTGATCCCGTTCAACCTGATCCCGGCAGTCGAAAAGGGTGTGCGCGAAGTGCTCGCCACCGGCTACGTCGCCGGCTATCCGATCCACGATCTGCGTGTCACCGTCTACGACGGCAAGCATCATCCCGTCGATTCGAAGGAAATTGCATTCGTCGCTGCCGGTCGCAAGGCGATGCTGGATGCGCTCACCAAGGCGCGCCCGGTCGTGCTGGAACCGATCGTCACGATCGAGATCGCGGTGCCCGATTCGGCGATGGGCGACATCACCGGCGACCTGTCGTCACGCCGCGGTCAGGTGACGGGCACCGGCAATCTGGCCGGGGGAATGATGCTCGTGCAGGGCAGCGTGCCGCTTTCCGAACTCGACGGATACGCCGGGCGGCTGAAGGCGATCACGCAGGGGCAGGGCAGCTTCTCGATGGAACTGTCGCACTACGAGGCGGTGCCGCCGAATGTCCAGCAGCAACTCGCCAACGACTTCAAGTCCCGGCGCAAGGCCGAGGAGGAAGACTGACGTTCGCAGGCACGGCGAGTACGAGGAAGCGCGTCACGGCGTGCGCAGGTGCCAGGCTTTCGGGCGCGTGAACGTCTCGATGCCGTAAGTCGAGAGGGTCAGCCCGACGCCGGAGTGGCCGACGCCGCTCCACGGCAGGCGCGGACTCACGCGATCGCAGCAGTTCCAGTAGACCGTCCCGGCCCGGACTCGAGAGAGGATGCGACGGGCACGCGCCTCGTCCGGCGTGTACACGCCGGCGGTGAGGCCGTACGCGGTGTCGTTCATCAGCCGAACTGCTGCGTCGTCGTCTGCGACCTTCTGGATGCCGATGATGGGGCCGAAGCTCTCCTCGCGCATCACGTCCATGTCGTGATCGACGTCGACCAGGACGGTCGGCTCGAACCAGTTTCCCGGACGGTCGATCCGGTGGCCGCCGACGAGCACGCGCGCGCCCTTGGCCACGGCATCGGCGACCTGCATCTCGAGGACCTTCACCTGCGCCGGACGGGTCAGCGGCCCGATGTAGGTGTCCTCGCTCGCCGGATCGCCGGTCCTGAACCCACGCACCTCGGCGACGAACGCATCGACGAACGCGTCGTGAATGCGCTCCTGGACGTAGATGCGCTCCACCGAGCAGCAGCTCTGGCCCG
>Ga0335077_10002200_pt1 | contig 23253 bp, 20 predicted proteins | sample Lox_Sample_31_FD_207151 | JGI IMG/M metagenome (GOLD analysis project Ga0335077, IMG submission 207151) | Soil microbial communities from Loxahatchee National Wildlife Refuge, Florida, United States - Lox_Sample_3.1 | ecosystem: Environmental > Terrestrial > Soil > Wetlands | place: USA...
GGGGCGGCTGTCGCTACGTGTTTCAATATGCTTTCAGTCGACGCGCTTCTCGGATTACGTCTTCCAACTTTGGCAGGTAGTGATGCTCCTGCGGCGGAGCGAACGGGATCGCGGAGTCCAACCCGGCGATGCGGACGATGGGGCCATCCAAGTCGTCGAAAGCTTTTTCGTTGATGATGGCGGCGATTTCTCCGGCGAGGCCCCCGGTACGGGAGTGCTCGTGCAGGATGATGACCTTGTTTGTCTTCTTCACCGTTTGAGCGATGGCTTCGCGGTCGATGGGCACGAGCGAGCGCAGATCCAGAATTTCGAGATCGATGCCTTCCTTGCTTAGGGTTTCCGCGGCTTCGAGTGCCGTGTGCACCATTGCAGCGTAGGTGATGATGCTCAGGTCTTTGCCTTCCCTTGCTACGCGCGCTTTTCCGATTGGAACGACATAGTCATCTGCAGGAACTTCTTCTTTGATTCTGCGGTAGAGATATTTGTGTTCGAAGAAGACGCAGGGATTGTTGTCGCGGATGGCGGCTTTGATCAGGCCCTTGGCGTCATAGGGAGTGGCTGGACAAATTACCTTCAGACCAGGATTGTGGACGAACCACATCTCGGGATTCTGCGAGTGGAAAGGGCCGCCGTGAACGTATCCACCGCTGGGGCCGCGCAGGACCAAAGGAGCGGGGGCGCCCCAGAGGTAGTGCGTCTTAGCTACCATGTTGGAGATCTGGTTCATTGCGCAAGCGATGAAATCCATGAACTGGAATTCGGCGACGGGACGCATGCCGGTGAGGCTCGCTCCGAAGGCTGCGCCGACGATCGCGGATTCGGCGATGGGCGTGTCGATCACGCGCTCGGGGCCGAAGCAGTCGATGAATCCGTCGGTGACTTTGAACGCGCCGCCGTAGATGCCGATATCTTCGCCCAGGCAGAAGACAGTGGGGTCGCGTTCCATTTCTTCCCAGATTCCCTGGCGGATGGCTTCGAGGTAGGTGAGTTGCATAGGGTTCAGGGTTCAGGTTTCAGGTTCTTAAGGTTTGGCTCTCGTCCAGTCCTTCCACAACTTGTCATTAACTTTCAGTTGCACGTCGTCTGGCAGGTCGATCCCGCGAAAGTAGACCAGGTGTGCCGGACCATCGAGAGTTTCCGGTCCAAGATCCTCCCATTCATATCTCAGCGAGACGGAGAGCATGACATTCATCGCTAGGTGTTCCTTCGGAAGCTGAAACACGATACTTTGGTCTTTCGGAATCCACCACTCGGTCAGGAAATCATACCGATGCAGTTTCGGAACTGGAGGGAGTTTGGCGTTGGCGTCCGGATTACTCGTAGGGAACTCCTCCAGATAATATCGAACGGGCGCTTCCGCTCCGTCTTTGTGGGTCCTCGCTGATTTCATCACGTCGCCCGTGATCTTCTCTCCGGGAAAAGCTGTTTCAACTGGGATGCGTATATCCCACGCGGTTGAGTTGCGCAAGCGAAGCCACAATTTCCCGCTGGTCTCATCGAACCGATCCAATTCAATCACTACGCGTTGGTTCTTTGGAGGTGCGGGACACTTCTGCGCTTGCGCAACAAGCATTGTCGAGACCAATGCCAGCATTATGGGTCCACAATAGGCGTGCCTTCATTGCAGATGCACGGCCGCTTCGGTTTCCTTGTAGCTGGCGGTTCCCTTCTTCACTTTGGGCATGCCGTATTTTGGTTTGATTTCGTGGCAGCCGTTTTCGCAGAAGACTCCTCCTTCGGCTGATTGCGGCTGGGGCATCGGAGAGCTTACGGCTATTTCTCGTTCTGCTTCGATTACTTCTTCTACTTCTTTGATCAGGGTTTCGTTTTCTTTCTGGCTTAGCCACTTCTTCTCTTTCACCAGATAGTTTTCGAATCTTGTCAGTGGGTCGCGTATCTTCCAGAAGTCGAACATTTCTTTTGGGACGTAACTCGCCGCGTCGTGGATGGCGTGGCCTTTCATGCGCATCATCTTGGCTTCAATCAGCGTTGGGCCTTCGCCTTTATGGGCGCGGTCTACGGCTTCGTGGGCTGCGTCGTAGACTTGTGCGGCGTCGGTGCCGTCGACGATTACGCCGGGGATGCCGTATCCGATGGCGCGCTCGGCTAGATCCTGGCAACGGTACTGCATGTTGCTCGGCGTGGAGTAGGCCCAGAGATTGCTTTCTACGATCAGGACAAGGCCGAGATCTTGCACGGCGGCAAAGTTGATGCCTTCGTAGGTGACGCCGGTGGATTGGCCTCCGTCGCCGATCCAGGTCATTACGGCGATGTTGCGTCCCTGCAGACGTGCGCCTAGCGCTACGCCACTTAGTACCGGAATGAGATCGCCCAACATCGAGATGGGTGAAACCATGTTGCGCTTTTCAATGTCGCCGAAGTGGCTGGTACCGTCGCGCCCTTTGGTGGGCGAGTCGGCTTTGGCCATGTACTGCATCATGGTGTCGCGGGCGCCGAAGCCACGGACCAGGAGCGCGCCCTGATTGCGGATCATGGGGGCGAACCAGTCGTCCTGATCGAGAGCGTAGGCCGAGGCGCAGGAGCAGGCTTCCTGGCCTAGGCCGAAGTAGACACCGCCGACTACCTTGCCTTGCTTGTAGAGATTTTCAAGGGCGATCTCCATTTTGCGATTGAGCAGCATGTATCGATAGATCTCGATGGCTTGCTGCTTGTCTAAATACTTGGAGTCGCGGATGGGTGGAACGGGGGCGTCGAGGTCTCCGGTGACTTCGTAGCGGACGTGCTCGTGGCCTTGACGATCTTCTTCAATGCGCTGAACAACCGTGAATTGCGGGTGCTCGAGGCGGTAGTCGGGAATCTGATAAGTGCGCGTGTTGTGGTTGGGCGAGATCGTCGAGCTACGCTCGAACCGACGGTCGAGGGCGGCAGTCGCCGCATGGTTCTTGCCAGGTCGTGACGCGCCATTGCGCGGACGATTGCCGTTGGAGCTTGCTTTGGACTTCGGTTTTCTATTCCCCATGTAAGGCGGCGCGGAGGGCGCTTTTCTTGATGGTATCGCGAGTCAGGGGAAAGGGCTAGGGCAAGGCATTGCAATTGGCAGCGCAGAGTGGGACGATCTCGTATCGAGGTTGTTTCCTATCCATGAATGACTGGAGATTTCTTGGTATGGGACTGATTTGGCTCGCCGTCGGAATCGCTCTGCTCGCCTTTCCTCGCCAGAGTCAGACCGTGTCGAGGCGTTTCGAGGAGGGCAAGACCCTGATCCCGTTTCCGCCACTGGTGGGTCTGCCGTTATGGGCCGTTAGGTTTTTTGGAGTGATCTCGCTTGGTGACGCTGGCCTTTTCTTTTATCTGCTTTTCAGGTGACCTGCCACCCTGTCCGCTGCTCGTACTCTTCCTTTGGGGTTACGCCCAGGTGGTGTCGTCTGTTTTGTGAAACTGGCGAAGCCCGGTTGGTAGCTTCGTGTGGACGCCGACGGGGCGACCGAGTAGCGCAGCAAGAGTATCGACCCACAGGATTTGAGCTTGGAAGACATTGCCGAAGTTGCGGGAGATTGACTCTGCCACAGCATTGAGGTCAAGTTCGCATCCGAGTTCCTCTTGCAATGAGGTCACCGGCTTGCTTGTAATGCCGCAGGGAATGATCAGGTTGAAGTAGCTCAGGTCGGTGTTCACGTTCAGCGCGAAGCCATGAGAAGTAACGAAGCGGGAGATGTGGATGCCGATGGCAGCGAGCTTGGCTTCGGGGCCCTCAGCGGCTGAAGCCGCACATTTTTCTGTATCGCTTACGGCACGACTAAAGTCATGCCCTTCCCGGTCCCCGGCGACACAGGCATTCGTGGCGCTTTCATCTGTGGCCGTCGAGTTTTGCTCGACTGGGCGGACGAAGGCGTCCGCCCCTACACGTGCATTCCCGCTCGTTGGGTCCGTCCAGACCCCCGTTAGGCTTGGTACTCGCTTGGTGGGGATTCCGAAATCGGCGCAGGTTCGTATAAGGACGTCTTCGAGGCGGCGGACGAATTCGACTACGCCCATAGTCTTGCGAAGCGGGGAATCAGGTCGAGTCTTCGGCTCGACCGGGCGGACGGGGGCGTCCGCCCCTACACGAGCGAAGCCGCGGAGGTCGAAGATTGGGTAGCCTACGATCTGGCCGGGACCGTGGAAAGTAACGTCTCCACCGCGGTCGCATTCGAACAGTTCCACACCGCGCTGCTTCAGAAACTCCGGTGTGGCTACTACGTTGGCGGTCTTTGCATTGCGGCCCAGCGTGATCACTGGTTTGTGTTCGAGCAGGAGCAGGACATCGCCAATTTTTTCTTCTTTGCGGAGGGTGACCAGCTGCTGCTGCAGCTTTAGACCCGTCTCGTAATCGATCATGCCGAGTTGGACTATGGAGATCAAATTCTTTTCGCCACGGATTTACTCGGACTCACGCCGATCAAAATCTTTCACCACAGAAGGCAGAGGGAAACATAGAGAAATGCATAGGTCCTTCGCGCAAAGACGCGCTCAGGATAACAACGACGTTACTTTCCTTGCATTGATCCGTGTTCATCCGCGTTAATCCGTGGCAAACAAGTTCATGCGTTAATCGCCATTCCGTAGACGCTGTTGGACGCATCCAGCATGGCTTCGGCAAGCGTCGGGTGCGCGTGGATCGTCCACGTCAAATCCTCGACAGTCATCTCGGCTTCCATCGCTGCTACAGCCTCGGCGATCAGTTCGGTGGCTTGCGGGCCGATGATGTGCACGCCCAGAATCTCGCCGTAGTCCGAATCGCTCACAATTTTGATGAAGCCTTCGTGTTGGCCTACTATGCTGGCGCGACTGTTAGCCGTGAAGGGGAACTTCCCGATTTTCACGTTGTATCCGGCTTCGCGCGCCTGAGTCTCGGTGAGGCCTACGCTGGCGATCTCGGGATGGCAGTAAGTCGCACCCGGAATACGCTCGCGGTTGATCGGCTTGGCCGTCTTGCCTGCGATCTTCGCCACCGCGACGAGTCCTTCCATTGCGCCGACGTGCGCCAGTTGGGGCGTCCCTAAAACGATATCGCCTATAGCATGGACACCTGGCTCGGTGGTCTGCTGCCAGGAATCTACCTTGATAAATTCGCGCTCGGGCTTGATTTTTGTTCTTTCCAGGCCAACATTTTGCGTGCGCGGCTTGCGGCCGATCGCGATCAGAATCTTTTCGGCTTCGATCTTTTGCTGCTTGCCGTCAACGGTAATCGTGACGGCTACTCCCGTTTTCGTTTTATCGACTCTATCGACTTTTGCGCTTGTGTGGAAGCTGATGCCGCGCTTTCGGAACACGCGGGCGAGTTCCTTGCTGACTTCTTCATCCTCAACGGGGACGAGCCGGGGCAGCATTTCCACGATTGTGACTTCACAATCGAACGAACGGTAAATCGACGCGAATTCGACTCCGACTGCACCTGCACCGACGACTACCAGCGATTTCGGAATCTCCTTGAGGCTCAGGATTTCGATGTTGGTCAGGACGCGATCGCTGGCTTCAAGGCCGGGAATCATGCGGGCTTCGGAACCGGTCGCGAGGATCACGTTCCTGGTTTTGAGATTCGCGGTCTTGCCATCGCTGGTGACCTCAACCGTAAGAATCCCGTTCTGCGCCGGACCGGTCAGTTTGCCGTAGCCTTTCACCGTCTCGACTTTGTTTTTCTTCATCAGGAAGTCGAGACCCTTGGTGTGCTTGGCAACGATCTTGTTCTTGCGTTCCTGGATGGCGGCCCAGTTGAGTTTGCGAGCGTCGACGCCTTCGATGCCGAATTCTTTGGCTTCTTTGAGGTGATCCCAGAGTTCGGCATTGAACAGCAGCGCTTTTGTCGGGATGCAGCCAACGTGCAGGCAGGTGCCGCCGAGGAATCCGTCTTTCTCTATGAGTGCGGTTTTCAGGCCGTATTGACCGGCGCGGATGGCGGCGGTGTATCCGGCCGGGCCGCTGCCGATGATGGCTACGTCATAAATTGTGTCGGGCAAGGTCGTCCCCTGTAGGAAGAGATGTCGAAAGGCAAACCTTAGATTCTAGAACAGGGTTGAGGGAGCGTCCAAACTGTCGGATTACGTTATCAATTTTTGCTCTGCGGTCTCCGCGAAGAAGAACCTTAAGTGTTGAACTCGAACAGTGCGCCGGCTCCTGAAGGAACAACGAAAAGGCCGCCTTTGGGGGCGGCCGTTTCACAAACCTCGATTGATTAGTTGCCTTCGTTACTGGCGCGCTTCCAGGAGATCAGTTCGCCAATCGTCGAACTGGTGCTCGAAACCGGCTGCTTGTAAGCTTCGACTTCCGAGCGCGAGGCTTCCTCGCCCACCGCCCGGATGCTGAGGCCGACTTTCTTCTCGTCCGGATTCATCTTGATGATCTTGAAGTCGTGCTCGATGCCCGGCTCAAGGTGAATCGGGCTGCCATTCTCGTCGGTCGCTTCGGACTTGTGGCACAAGCCCTCCACGCCTTCGGCGATCTCAACAAACGCGCCGAACGCGGCAACGCGCAGAACCTTGCCGTGCACGACGTCGCCGATGTGATGGCTGGCGAAGAACGATTCCCAAACATCGGGCTGTAGTTGCTTAATGCCCAGGGACAACCGGCGCTTGTCGGGTTCGATGGCCAGAACCACCGCCTTTACGCGATCGCCCTTCTTCAACACTTCCGAAGGATGCTTCACGCGCTTGGTCCAGCTCAAGTTGCTGACGTGGACCAGGCCGTCGATGCCGTCTTCGATCTCGACAAACGCACCGAAGTCGGTCAGGTTGCGGACACGGCCTTCGACGGTCATGCCAACAGGGAACTTCTCGTGCAGAGAATCCCACGGATTGGATGCCAGTTGCCGCATACCGAGCGAAATGCGACGCTCGGTCGGGTTCACGTTGAGCACCACGCACTCGACCTGATCGCCCACGTTGACCAGTTTCGAAGGATGCTTCATGCGCTTCGACCAGGTCATTTCGCTAACGTGGACCAGGCCTTCAATACCCTGCTCGAGTTCGACGAAAGCTCCGTAGTCTGTAACGCTGATGACCCGTCCCTGGACGTGAGCACCCTGCGGATAACGGTGCTCGGCATCGAGCCACGGATCAGGCGTCAACTGCTTGAATCCGAGCGAGACGCGCTGCTTGTCCTTGTCGTACTTGAGGACTTTGACCTGGATCTGATCGCCGACGTTTACCAGATCCTTCGGATGCGTCAGGCGTCCCCAGGACATGTCGGTAATGTGCAATAAGCCATCCAGCCCGCCAAGGTCGACAAACGCACCATATTCGGTCAGGTTCTTCACGACTCCAGTCAAGACCGAACCTTCTTCCAGATGTTCCAGAGTCTTGGAGCGCTTCTCGTTTTGCTCGCCTTCGAGCAGATCCTTGCGGGAAACGACGATGTTGCCGCGCTTCTTGTTCAGCTTGATGACGGCGACTTCGAGCGTCTGACCCTTCATACCGTCGAGATTGCGAATTGGCCGCAGATCGACCTGCGATCCCGGAAGGAACGCATGCGCGCCATGGATGTCGACGGTAAGGCCGCCCTTGATGCGGTCGATGACGACCGCCTTGATCGGCTTTTTCTCGGTGTACGCCTTTTCGATCACTTCCCACGCGTGAATGCGCTGCGCCTTTTGGAAGGAAAGGTTGATGTAGCCTTCCTCGGCCTCGCCCTTGCTGCGCATGACTTCGATCTCGTCGCCGGGCTGGAACCTGGGCTTGCCCTCGTGATCGAGAACTTCCGCCAGGGGCAGCATACCTTCGGACTTTGCGCCGATGTCAACGACGACGTGAGTCGGGGTGAGCTTCAGCACCGTGCCCTTGATGACGCGGTCGTCACTGACCGCCTCTTCCGCCTCGGTAGTGAAGGTTTCCAGGGCCGAGGCGAAATCCTCAGCGGGCGCAGACTTGTCCTCTGCGATGGCAGCGGCCTGGGCGGCGGCCTCACTGGATTCGGCGACCTGATTCGGTTCTGGCTGATGTTGCTCCATCGTCGGCTCGGCTTCGGTAGCAACAGCGGAGGTGGAGTCTGTACTGTGGGCGGTGGTTTCGTCGAACAAGATTATGCCTCTCTGGTAATCGGATGCGGGACCTGCTTAGCGGACTGCTGGATGAGTCGTTTGGTTGTGGTGGGCCCACCCTGGCGAGTGAGCTTCAACAATCCCAGCTGTCGGACGTATTACAAAGAACCCGCGTCCAATGGGAACTTCTCGACTATAGCAACCGTGAGAGAAGAGTGTCAAACCCAAATCCCGCGCAGGTTACAGCAATGTTTCAATGTTACGGTTTCCGAACAAACCGCGCTTCTGCTACCCTGCCCCTGCTATGGATTATCTGTGGACGCCGTGGCGGTATGCCTATGTATCGGGCACGGAAAAGGCCACTGGATGCATCTTCTGCGAGGCTCCCAAAGAGAAAGATGACGCCAAGGCGAAGATCGTGCACCGTGGCCAGCAGTGCTTCGTCATCCTGAATACCTATCCCTACACGCCGGGGCATGTAATGATCGTGCCCTACGCCCATTTGGATGAGCTGCAGAAGCTGCCGGTCGAGGCGGCTCAGGAGATGATGGCTCTATCGCAGCGGATGGAGAGCGTACTGCGCCAACTGTACAGTCCTGATGGGATCAATTTAGGGATGAACATTGGAAAGGCTGCCGGGGCGGGCATCGCCGGGCATATTCACATGCACGTACTCCCGCGGTGGGTCGCGGACGCGAATTTTATATCGGTGGTAGGGGAGACGCGGGTGCTGCCGGAAACGCTGGAAGCGACCTGGGCGAGGATGCGGGAGGCGATCAATGGCTAACTCGCATCGGCACGGCTGTGTCCGCCTGTTCGTCGATTTCAAAGCCAACAGTAGGATATCCGGACGTGACGGTCCGGGACTCTGCCCCGAATAGAACAAAGCGTGCAATATCTCCCTTCTGAAGCCTAGCGGCTGTGGCCTCTTGACCGATCGATAGATTTTGGCCCGGCCACAACCGTCTTTCTGTCACTTTGCCTTCGATAATCCCTAGAGGATAAGGTTGGCAGAAGGACTCTTTTGACGGCTCCCATACCGTCCTCCAATCGTGGGCAGCCCGATCCCATCTCTGAAGTGCGAAGGCGATCTCAGTTCCTTGCGCCATGGCATCGGTGACGAATTCACTTGCGCGCACCTTCCTCGGAAAGACACCGAAATTCGTAAGCGTAGCGTCATATACCTTAGTAATTCCCGGAATAGCGAGATCTGCACGGCTTATCGAGTAATCAGCATGGAGGCTTGGTGCCACAAAGTGACCGAATCGATACTCGTGCTTGACTTCAATCGCGGCCACGATGCCCAAAAACAAGCATCGCTGTACCGATTCTCGCTACAAGGCTCATCATCAGCTTTGATACCGACGCGTAGTGAATGGCTCTAATCTATGAGTTCCACCATTTCCTTTTCGCCAATAACCTTGACACCCAGTTCTTTCGCCTTGTCTAGTTTCGAGCCGGCATCTGAACCGGCGACGACATAGTCGGTCTTTTTGCTGACCGAGCCAGTTACTTTCCCGCCGGCATCCTCGATCATCTTTTTGGCTTCGTCGCGACTGTACTTGGCGAGCGTGCCAGTGAGCACGAACGTTTTCCCTGCCAGTTTTGTGCCGCTCTCCTTCTTTTCGCCCTTGAAAGCAAGGCCGGCTTCCCCGAGCCGCTCGACTAGCTTGCGGTTTGCCGGGTTGCTGAAGAACTCGGCAATGCTCTCGGCGATCTTCGGGCCAACCTCGTTGACGCTCTGTAATTCTTCAACGTTGGCATTGGCAAGAGCTTCCATCGAGCGGAAATGTTCGGCGAGGAATTGGGCCGTGCGTTCACCGACCATGCGGATGCCGAGGCCGTAAATGACACGTTCCAGTGGGAGATTTTTCGAGTTCTCGATTTCATCAAGGATGTTCTGCGCGGATTTGTCAGCAAAACGTTCCAGGCTGAGCAAGTCGGTTTTTGTTAGCCTGTAAATGTCGGCAACATTCTTCACCAGCCCGCGTTCCGTAAGCTGAGTAACCAGAGCCTCACCCATGCCGTCGATGTTCATCACGCCACGCGAGGCGAAGTGCAGGATCGTGCCCAACAGCTTGGCTGGACAGTTGGCATTGACGCAGCGGTAGTCGACCTCGCCCTCGCTGCGAACCACCTTGGTTCCGCAGACGGGACACTTTTCCGGCGGCTCAATCTCCTGTGTTCCGCGCGGATGGTCCTTATCCTCGATAACCTTCGCAACTTTGGGAATGACATCGCCGCCACGCTCGACCTGCACGTAATCGCCGATCTTCACGCCAAGGCGGCCGATCTCGTCCATGTTGTGCAGCGTGGCGTTGCGGACCGTAGTGCCGCCGATCGGGACTGGAGCCAATTCCGCCACAGGTGTCAGCTTCCCTGTGCGTCCAACCTGCCAGCGCACGTTCTCCAGCTTCGTTATGCCCGCGCGGGCCGCGTATTTGTAGGCAATGGCCCAGCGCGGGGCCTTGCCGGTGAATCCGAGTTCATCCTGCAGCGCCGTGCGATCGACTTTCACCACGATACCGTCGATTTCGTAAGGCAACTCTTCGCGCTGCGGCTCCCATTGTTGGATAAAGTCCAAGACTTCGTCGATCGAATGAACCAGCTTGCGGGCTTTGTTGACCTTGAACCCAACAGCGTCGAGGGCTTCGAGCGTCTTCCAATGGCGATCGAAGTGCGTGCGACCATTTTCGAGCAACTGGTACGCGAAAAAGTCCAGCGGTCGCTGGGCCGTAACCGTGGCATCTAACTGGCGGACTGTTCCCGCGGTGAAGTTTCGCGGATTGGCAAACGTTGCCAGTCCGGCACGCTCGCGCTCCTGATTCAGTTTCTTGAAAGCGGCGGTCGGCATCAAAAGCTCGCCTCGCACTTCGAAATTTGGTGGAATACCAGCCTTCTCGAGCTTCTCCTTTGGAATGGAGAGCGGAACCGATCGGACAGTCCGAACATTCAGGGTGACGTCTTCGCCTACGGTGCCGTCGCCGCGAGTGACGCCGCGGACGAGGTGCCCGTCGTCGTAGCCGAGCGACAAAGACATCCCATCGAGCTTGAGCTCGCAAACGTAGTCGACGTCCTGGCGGCCGCTCAGTTCGTGAACCCGCCGCTCCCATGCACGCAGCTCCTCTTCGCTGTAGGTGTTGTCGAGCGATAACATCGGCGAGGAGTGGCGGACCTTGACAAATCCCTCGCGCGGCTTGCCTCCAACACGCTGCGTGGGGGAATCGGGCGTGATGAGGCCGGGATGCTCAGCCTCAAGATCCTTCAACTGCTGCATGAGCAGATCAAATTCCTGATCGCTGATCGAAGGCTGGTCTAGAACATAGTAGCGGTATTCGTGGTGGCGGATCTTTTCGCGGAGGCTTTCGATCTTCTTTTCGACGTCTTTCACGGCGGGCATCGCAGAAGATTATATGAGCAAGAGCTTCGCGGAGACAGCCGACGGACGAAGGCATCGGTCCCTACACGAGCTTGGTTACACCAGGTCGTCCAGCTTCAAAGCTTGCGACGATCCCTTCCAGGACGCGTCCAGTTGCTTTTTTACGAACCCCGCATCGTAATCGCGCTTTTGCTGCAGCAGAGATTGCTGCAGGCCGAAGAGCGAACGCGGGTTGCGGGGATTGCGATCGAGGTCCTCGCGGAAAACTTTCTCGGCACCTGCTGCGTCTCCGCTCATCAGTAACGCACCGCCCAGGTTCTCGCGCACGGGATAGAACCAATCCGGCGGCTCGCCATAATTGAGCTTGTCCTGGATCGCCACGGCATCTCGGAGCTGAGAGATGGCACCAGCTGTGTCCTTTTTTGCCAGAGCAATCTTCGCCCCGAGCACATTCTCCGCGATTTTCATAATGTCTTTCGCCTTATTGTTGATCGGCATCTGGAAGATCACATCGGGCGGGGTGGCGGCTTCGGCTTCGGAAACTACTTTGTATTCCGCTTCGGCTTCGGCGATTTTGCCGGTTCCGGCCATGGCGAGCCCCCTGCCGAAGTGCCAGAACACCGACGCGGTCTTCATGGACGAATCCGGCGCAGGCATTTTCAGAATTTCATTCCAGTGATGGAAGCGGATCTCTACCGCCATTGGAATCGTCATGAACCCTTCCAGCGGCGGCATATCCTTTACATGGGGTCCGGCGTTGGCGACCAGCAGATCTGCATTCTTGCGCGCTTCCGCGTAGCGGCCGTTCATGGCTCCGCATATCGCCACGAAGTGCAGATTGTGGCTGTAGTACATCATCGGGTAGATACCCTGGACGCTGGTTCCTTTGATATAAGCGCGATCGACCTCGGCGGCTCTCTGATTCGTCAGAACCGCCGCTTCATAATCGCCGGTGCGAATATAGATGTGGGCAGGCATGTGCACGATGTGTCCGGCGTTAGGCGCAAGCGAGGCCAGCTTGTTCGCGCCGGCTAACGCGCGTTCGGGATTATTCGACGCTTCAACGGCATGAATGTAGTAGTGAATCGCTCCCAGGTGGTTGGGATCGCGCTTGAGCACCGACTCCAGCGTGGCGACGATCTCCTCGGTTCCAACTTCAGGAGCACCATCCTGATGCCATAGACCCCAGGGATGTAAGTTCATGCCAGCTTCGGCGAAGAGAGTTGCAGCGTCGAGATCATCTGGGAATTGGCGTGCGACTTCATGCATCGCATCACGGTAATCTTCGGCGGCCTTCTTCAGGTCAGAATTCGGATCGGCGGGGAATCGCTTCGCCATCGCCTGGATGTAAGCCTGTTCACTGGGTGTCGCATCCGATGAGAGGTCGACCGCCTTCCGCACGGCATCATGCGCGCGCTTATAGCGGTCTGGGTCCGCTGGATCGTTGTAGTTCGGCCCGACGGCTTCGGCCACTCCCCAGTAGGCCATCGCCAGCTTGGGATCGAGTTCCGCCGCATGCTGGAACGAGCGAGCAGCCTCGTCGTGGTTGAAGGCATAGATGAAACGCAATCCCTGGTCAAAAAACTTCTGCGCTTCGGGATTATGTGTGGACACAGGATGATGCAGATCTCCCAGACCGGTGACCAGGGTTACTGGCTGACTCTGCACATTGTGGGTGTGCGTTTGCGCTACCCCGGGCACACAAAGCAAAAGGCCGCACAGCATTTGCGCCAGAATCTTCATCTGGACCTTCCCCCTGGTTGTTAATTGAAGAGCCCCCAAAACTGGAGAACCGGCGCGGAAAGCGCGCCCCTGCAAGCGTGCCTAAGCTTATGCCAGATCGAAGCGGCTTGCCAAGTATCCGAGGTGAAATGGGATGTCTGGAACAGCAGTCAACCCTATACGTTCCGTTGGCGTCAGGTACAATCACGCTTCGATCTCGCCATGCGGAAGGCGGCCCTGCTTTACAACCCGGAGTCTGGCGGCAGCAAGCAACGCCAGAAGGACCTGCAAGACGCTCTTGGGATCCTAAGGGCCGGGGGTGTCGAAGCGGAACTGTTTGCGGCAGGTTCCCGCGACGAGGCGCTTGAACTGACCCGGCAAGCGATAGCGGCCGGATGCGACACGGTTTTCGCGTGCGGAGGCGACGGCACGGTCCACAACCTCGCACAAGTGCTCGCGAAGACACCAGCGGCCCTAGGGATTTTGCCCACCGGGACGGCGAACGCTCTGGCCCATGATCTTGGACTTCCACTGAAGATTCCAGCTGCGGCCCGCGCCGCCCTCGATGCACAGCCGCGACGCGTTGCCCTGGGTCAGATTTCCTGTCCTGATCTTCCGGGAATCCTCCAGACGCGATATTTCGTGATCGCTGCTGGCATTGGAGTCGATGCGCATCTCTTCTACAAATTGCATACCGGCGCCAAGCAACGTCTCGGCATGGGAGCGTACTATGCCAAGGCTTGGCACATGTGGTTCACATATCCAATGACACGTTTTCGGGTCGAGTACACTGCACCGGAAGGAACACATCCTCAAAAGGCATTGGTCACCGAGTTGTTGGCCGTGAGGATCCAGGAATTCGGAGGAGTCATTCGCGAGCTCGCTCCCGGAGCGTCTCTGGATCGCGACGACATGCGCCTCATTCTCTGTCACACGGACCAGCGGCTTGCTTATCTCGCTTACGTAACGCGAGCGTTGTTTCGGCGGCGGTGGACAATTCCGGGGATCGAACTCGCACACAGTGTCAAGGCGGTGTGCGACTACGCGGAGCCAGGACCTACCGCACGCAAGATTTATGTGGAGGCCGACGGGGAATTGATCGGGAGTCTACCGGCCGAGATGAGCGTGATTCCCGATGCGCTAACGGTGCTGGCGCCGCGGAGAGCCAAATGACGTGGATCTTCAGGAATATGAAGTAACAAACAGACGCCGAGTTTCGCCGCAGCGATGAGAAGATCGCAACAGACCGGCTGCTCGAGCTCACAGTTGGATTTGGCAAAAACGGCTTCCCTAACGATAGAATTCAACACACTGCTTGGAACCACTCACTCACTTTCTGACCGGCGCTTGCATGGGCCGCGCCGGGCTTAATCGCAAAACGGCGCTTGCGACGCTAACCCTGACTCTGGGAGCGGAGGCCGGTGATCTGGATGTCCTCGGTCGTTTCGGGGGGCGTGCCTTCGGATTCGAGCATCACCGCGGATTTACACACTCCTTTCTGGGAGTTCCCATCGTTGCGGCTGTGGTGGTCGGGTTCGTGTATCTCGTGTGGCGAATGCGGGGCCGCAAAACGAAATATCCCGATCTTCCCCCCCGATGGGGCTTGCTCTTTCTGTATGCCTGCCTCGCAGGCCTGAGCCACATTCTTCTGGATTTCACGAACAACTACGGAGTTCGGCCATTCTGGCCATTCTCGGAGAAGTGGTATTCGTGGGACATCGTGTTCATCGTCGAACCGGTGATGTGGCTCCTTCTAATCCTGGGATTGGTCGTTCCATATCTATTTTCCCTGGTAGACAAAGAGGTCGGAATACGCAGCCGTGGTCCGCGGGGGCGGCTCGGCGCGACTCTCGCCCTGATCGGGGTTGTTCTGATGTGGACTGTGCGTGACTATGAACATCGCCGCGCGGTGAACGCGCTCGAGGCTAGAAACTACAACGGGGTCGATCCCTTGCGGGTATCGGCGTATCCCACGATGGTGGATCCGTTTCATTGGTATGGCGTCGTTGAGGCGCCGGCCTTCTTCGCCTTGGCTCCCGTGGATTCCCTTGCGCCGGAGGTGGATCCGGAGGACCGCATGGAGTTCCACTACAAGCCGGAGGAAACCCCGATCACTCTGGCGGCAAAGAGATCCTATGCAGGACGCGCTTTTCTGGACTGGGCACAATATCCGGTGACTGAGACGGAGGTTCTCGAGCCTCCCGAGCAGGGTTACATTGTGCATTTCCAGGATCTACGCTATGTGCAGGCGCCAAGCGCGTTCGGCAGGGATCGCGGGCGGCGGGTGCTCGGAGTGGGTGTAAAGCTGGATAAGGATCTGCGCGTGATTGGTGACGTGTACGGAACGGGGAAGGAAGAAGTGATCGAACCGGACCGGAATCAGCGCTGAGTTCGTGGGTGGCCCACTTCTGGCCGACTTTGCCAGAAGTGGGAGTTTCTGCCGACAGCCGAGGCGGCTGTCTCTACGTGGCTCTGGCTCTTGACGGTAGTAAGTTATACGCCCAGAATAGAAATTCGTCTGTGAGGTGATCATGCTGCCTTATCTGTTTGTCCTGTTCGCCATCGCCGTCCGATTTCTCCCTTTCCTCGGACTAAATCTGCCGCATGCGTGGCACTTCACGCCCTTGGCCGCTTCGCTTTTGTTTTTTGGAGCGCGTGGCTCGCGTCGCCAGTTGTGGGTACCACTCGTGATGTTGGCGGGGGCAGACGTTGTTTTGACCCGATTTATGTGGAAGTATCCTTTCACATGGGATGAATTGTTCGTCTGGGCCTGGTATGCGGCGATCCTGTGGTTGGGAACGAATCTTCGCGAACGATCCGGATTCTGGCGGGTGGTGGCGGCAGCAGCCGCGAGTTCCATCTCATTCTTCATCGTGAGCAACTTTGCCGTCTGGGCAGCCTGGCCGGGGATGTATCCAAGATCCGTTGCTGGTCTGATCGCGTGCTACACAGCGGCCATCCCATTCTTCCGCGGAACCGCGCTCAGCGATTTGTTCTTTTCTCTGGTGATGTTCGCAATCCCCGCTTTACAACAGACAATTGCCACACGGATACACAATGCCGGGGATCGGACGGCTGCAGCCTAGCCGACAGAAGGATTAGTTCACAGAGCGTTCAGCATCGACGCCGTTCTCCGAGTGGGGAGTGGCGTTCTTCTTTGACTTGAACCTTCGCGTTCGCGCCAAGAGCCAGAGGATCAGGCCTGCTTCCAGGATCGCTCCCAACAGGAGCATCCAATGCTGTTTGAAGACGCCTCCGAAGTGATTGATGATCTGCGGACCGAACCAGAGCACCAGTACCGAGAGAATCAGGAACCGCACAAAACGGCCGGCGAAGATCGCGAACAAGAAATCGCGAAACTTCATTTCAAACACTGCTGCACCCAACACGAAAACCTTGAAGGGCGTGGGCGGAGGAAGCATGGCGGGAAACATCAGGGCCCAGAATTCATTGCGTTCAAATGATTGATGAATCTTCAGGAAGCGCTCCTCCGGGATGCGCTTGCGCAGCACCTTCTCACCTCCCAGGTAGCCAATCAGATAAAGCGGAATGCTGCCCAGAGCCGACCCGAGCGACGCCATCGCGACATAGAGCAGCATGCGAGCCCGGTCCTGATATACGTAGGTTGCGACGACGAAATCGACGGGCATGCCCAGTAAAGCGCTGTCCGCGAAGGCCACCACAAACACACCCCAGATTCCCAGCACTTTCATCAGGCCCAGAATCCATGCCGTGTAGCGCGTCAGAATGTGTCCGATTTTTTTCACGCCCGATTACTCAGTGTACGTGATGCCAGAACGATGCGGCAGGGCACAAATGGCAAATTTCGTAAAACTGCTCCCAGCCTGGACACCGACTGCTACTTCGTCCCTGCTATGATCCCTAGCTTCGGAGCGCTTATGCATACGATTCGCTTGCTGTGTCTTTTGCTGATCACCACGCTCGCGGCGGCCCAGCAGTTCGACGTTGTTATCGAAGGCGGACGGGTGATGGATCCCGAGACCGGACTCGACGGCATCCGGAATGTCGGGATTCGCGACGGCAAGATCGCCCGCATTTCGCCTGAGCCCTTATCCGGCGCACGAGTGATTCACTCGGCTGGCCTGGTGGTCGCGCCCGGCTTCATCGACCTGCATCAGCACGGCCAGGAACTTGCCAGCCAGCGCGTGAAGGCCTTCGATGGAGTCACGACGGCGCTCGAGATGGAGATCGGAGTCCCTGACGTGGCCTCGTTTCTGAAAGGTAAACAGGGAAAATCTCTTATCAACTACGGCACCACCGCGAGTCACGTAGCGGCGAGAGCCCTTGTCTTTGGAACGCCCCTCAATCCGGGCGTCACAGGACCGCATGCCGGCATTCCGGAGATTTTGCCGAAGAGTGGCCCTGCGACCGATAAGCCGGCGACGCCTGAGCAGATCAGCAAGATCGAGCAGCGTTTGCAGCAAGAATTGCAGGCCGGCGCTCTCGGCGTTGGCATGGGCATTCAGTACACGCCGGGAGCGACGCGGCTGGAAGTGATCGACATTTTCCGCTTCGCCGCACAAGATAAGGTTCCGGTCTATACCCACCTGCGCAGCTTCGGACACGGCGAGCCGGGTTCGGCGATCGAGTCGGTGGAAGAAGTGATCGGGGCGACCGCGATCTCAGGCGCGCCGCTGCATATCGTTCACATCAACAGCACCTGCCTGCGTGACACGCTCGACTGTCTGTCACTCATCGACGGAGCGCGAGCTCGCGGGCTCGACGTCACCACCGAGGCGTATCCGTACATCGCAGGAATGACCCAGATCAATTCCGCGCTATTCAATCCTGGCTGGCGCGAGAAGCTGGGCATCGAATATCGCGATCTCGTTCTGCCCAACACGGGCGAGCACTTGACAAAGGAAAGATTCGAGGAGCTGCATAAATCCAGCGTGCCGCAGGATGTTCTGATCTTTGCAAATACGCAGGCGATGGTCGACGCCACCATTCCGAACCCGCTCATCATGATCGCGAGCGACGGCGCTGATGGTCATCCGCGCAATGCCGGCTGTTACTCACGGGTGCTGGCGCAGTATGTGCGCGAGAAAAAAACGCTGCCCCTGATGGAAGCTCTGCGGAAGATGACACTCATGCCGGCGCAGATGCTGGAGCGATCCACACTGGCCGCACACCAGAAGGGGCGTTTGCAGGAAGGCGCAGACGCAGACATCGTCGTCTTTGACCCGGAAACGATCACCGACCGGGCCACATTCGAGAGGCCAATGGCTCCGAGCAAAGGGGTGCGTGAGCTGCTAGTAAGTGGAACGGTCGTGATCGACGAGGGGAAGCTTGTGCCGGATGTATTTCCAGGGAAAGCCATCGTGGGGCCAGGCCGCTGATTGCAGGGATAGCCGCCTCGGCTGTCCACGACGCGCAGCGTCGTTAGGTTTGGCTGGGTTCTCGATCGACCTCAGCCGCCGCGATACAAATCGTCGCGGCCGGACGGGCGAGGCGCCAGTCTCTACATGGGCTTGTGCTCTGTCTTGCCGCCCAGCAGATCTATGGCATGGTGCAACAGACCCGCCACTGCATCGAGCGATTCCACAGCGCCTTTTGGGCTTCCGGGCAGGTTGAGAATCAGTGCCTTGCCGCGAACTCCGCATACTCCGCGGCTGAGCGCGGCAAATGGAGTTTTCTTCACTCCCTCGCTTCGCATTCTTTCAGCGACGCCATCGAGCAAACGGTCGCACACTCTCGCGGTGGCTTCTGGCGTAAAGTCGCGCGGGGCGATTCCAGTGCCACCGGTAGTCACAATCAGCCGCACCTCGCGCGCCAACCGGATCAGCAGATTCTGGATTTGGATCTCATGGTCGGGAACGACCTCCCGTGCGACTACTGCGAAGTAGAGATGTTCGAGGAATTCAGCGACTGCCGGCCCCGATGCATCCTCTCGCTCGCCGCGGGCGCAGGAATCACTGACGGTCACGACCGCCGCGGTCAGGACAGGCTTGGGGTCAGCCATCGAGAAGAACGTCTTCCTCTTCGTCTTTCTTGCCGCTCACGGGAACTGCCGTCGCGGCAGAGACTGGGGTCGCCTCCGTGGGTGCAACTTCTGGCTCTCCCCCGCCCTCGCGCGTGGACTCATCCAGCAAGCGAAGTCCCTCCATCAGAAGTCCCTGCGTATTGAGTTGCGTCGTCTGCTGGTCCGTTTTACCTTCGAAATTGAGCTGGAAGTTGCCGCCTGTCCAGCGCAGGACCTTGAAGACGGCTTCGTCGCCGACCAGCGATCCGTAGGATGCATGCTTGACCTGGCCTTCGACGAAGAACACCTCGCACTTCTCACCTTCGTTGCTGAGCGAAAGCTGGCAGCTCTTGCGGCCCATCTCGAGCGATTGCATCAGGTCGATCACATTCATCTGCGAAAGATTGCCGCGCACGACGCCGTCGGAGGGAGCGGTCTTCGACATCCTTTCCAGCGCGATACGGTCGATCATGCGCTTCACGCGGCGGGTGGCGTCTTTCAGGAAAAACGGTTTTTCCAGATAGTCGTCGGCCGCGTCCTGGGTGGATAGGCGTTCAGCAATGTCAGCCTTGCTGGCCATGAGCATCGAGGAGAAGTTGGCGGTTGCCGGACGGCTCTTGAGTTTTTCGATCAACTGGCGGCCGTCCATTCCCGGCATGCGGTAATCGCAAACGAGCAGGTCCGGGGTATCGTCCACGGCCTTGAGCAGCGCGTCGGCGGCATCGGTGGCCGTCGTGACCTGCGCCAGAGGCGACAGGGCCTGCTGCAGCATCGCCAGTACCATCGGGTTGTCATCCACCAGCAGCAGCTTGAGGTTATCGGCCATGAATCCCTGTGGTGACGCTACTTCCGTCGCCGGTAGTCTCCGAGCTTGCCTCCACTCTTGCGCTCCAGCACGATCTCACGAATCTCGATGCCTTTGTCGGCGGCCTTCAGCATGTCGTAAATGGTTAAGGCCGCAACACTCACGGCGGTCAGGGCTTCCATCTCGACGCCGGTTTCAGCAGTCGTCGCGACTTTCGAGGTGATCGCGAGGCCATTCTCGCACACGCGCACCTCGACATCAACGAGCGACAGCGGAAGGGGATGGCACATTGGGATCAGCTCCGATGTGCGCTTGGCAGCCATAATGCCCGCAACGCGCGCGACTTCTAACGGGTCACCTTTAGGATTTGACGGCAGGGCAGCCAGGACCGCTGGACTGACTGCTACGAAGCCGCTGGCTTCCGCTTCGCGTCTGGTGGCAACCTTTCCCGACACATCGACCATGCGGGCGCGTCCAGCGCGGTCGTAGTGGGAGAGTTTGTTGGGCATGAGATGGAGCGTCGTAGATATCTTACATGGAAGAGGAAAATTGAAGGTCTTGGGTCTAAGGCCTGGCTCTTCAGTTTTCGGCGGCAGTTTCTCAGCGCAGGACGATGGGGACAAACTCTCCAGCAGGAATCACCTCGCGGTCTGGAGGCACTACGATGTAGCAGTTCGCGCGCGCAGTGGCGGCTATATCTCCCGAGCCCTGCCAGGTCACCAACTCTACCTGAGAAGCTTCAAACTCGCCCGAGAGAATTGCGGGAAGGAAACGCTTCAGGCCCATTTTGGCGCGGATGTCCGATTTCAGTTTCGCGTAAACGAATCGCAGTTTCTGCGGAGACATCCCGCCGAGCGCTTCCACGATCGGGCGCGCGAAAAGCTCGAAAGTCACCATCGTCGAGACCGGGTTTCCGGGCAGGCCGAAGAAATACGTTCCCGCCATTTCCCGTCTGCTCATCCCGCGACACCGCCCGAAGGCCACCGGGCGCCCAGGCTGGATCTTCGCGCCAGTGAAAAAGAACTCCGCCTTCAACTCTTCCAGGACTTGCTCCACCAAATCATAGCGCCCCATGGAGACGCCTCCGGTCATAAGTAGCACGTCAGAGTTCAGGCCTTCTTCGACAAGATCTCGCAGCCTCCGCGGTTCGTCCGGCGCGATGGGCAACAGGATGGGTTCCCCGCCGGCATTCCGAGTCTGCGCGGCCAACGAATAGCTGTTCGAGTTGCGAATCTGCGTCGGGCCAGGGGTCTTGTCAACACTTACGATCTCGTCGCCCGTGGCCAGCACCGCCACACGTGGCCGTTTGCAGACCTCCAGTCGAAGCTTTCCCACTGATGCTGCGAGGGCAATCGCGGCATCATTCAACCGCACACCGCGCTCGACCAGGACGATGCCCTGCTTCGCTTCGGCGCCGGCAGGGACAACGTTTTCTCCGGCCGCAACGCTGCGCGTAATCTCGACTCGACCATCCTGCTGCGACGTGTACTCCACCATCACGACCGCATCCGCGCCCTTCGGAACCGGCGCGCCTGTCATAATTGAGACAGCCTGCCCATTCCCCAGATACTTAGGAATATTCTCGAGGCTTTCACCGGCTTTGATCTCCCCAACTACTTCCAGGCTGCCAGGAACCGCGGCAAGGTCCGCGGAGCGCACCGCATAGCCGTCGCGAGTGGATCTGGGAAACGGCGGGAGATCGCGGTCCGACACAATTGCTCTGGCCAGCACTCGCCGATCGGCAGCGAGCAGATCGAGAATCTCAGTCTCGGGCGGCGCCAGCATTGCCGCGTGCTCCTCGACGATGTGGCGAGCATCTTCAAAGCTCAGAACCTTGGACGCTTCCGACATGCCAACGATGATAGTGGATTTTGACGGGTCGCTGATCGGCGGAGGATACCAGGCTTTTTAAGCAACCAGATTGTGGTGAGCCGGGGACAAACAGATGGTTGTTACAGCCGTCAAGTGCGCCTCTCGGAGGTGTTTGCCTGGATTGCGCTAGCGCGCCAGCTCCTGCCCCAGAGCCGCCGGATTGCTGGCGAAAGAGAGTCCGGTCTCCAGGTCGATCACACGGTCCTGGACCAGTTGGGCGATCTCGGAATCGAAATGCTGCATACCTTCCGATTCTCCGGCCTTGATCGCATCGAGCAGCGTGCTGTTTTCGTGTTCGCCTTTTTCAATACACTCACGGGTCCGCGCGTTGGCTTTCAGGATTTCGAAGGCGGCAACACGCCCGCTGCGATCGGTTTTGGGCATAAGGCGCTGGCAAACGATATAGCGGAACGACTTGGCCAGCCGCTCGCGAATCAACTTCTGCTCTGCAGGCGAGAACGAACTCACAATCCGCTCCACAGTTTTCGATGCGTCCATTGTGTTCAGGCTGGAGAGCACCAAATGCCCTGTCTCGGCAGCCTCAAGCACGATCTCCATAGTTTCCCGGTCCCGCATTTCGCCAACCAGAATAACTTTCGGGGCTTGCCGCATGGCGGATCGAAGCGCGTGGGCAAAGCTGGGCGTATCACTGTGCAACTCGCGCTGGTGAATCGTTGAGGACTTGTGGTTGTGCAGGAACTCGATCGGATCTTCGATGGTAATGATGTGGTAAAACTTCTCGCGGTTAATGGCATCGAGCAGGACGGCCAGCGTCGAGGACTTTCCTGAGCCTGCTGCCCCGGTGACCAACACAATCCCGTCCCGTAATTTCGTGATCTCTGATAGTTGCTGGGGCAGACGAAGCGACGCGAAATCTGGGACGTTCGTCGGAATTACCCGCATTACCACCGCGCAACTGCCCCTCTGGATGAATACGTTGACGCGGAACCGTGCGAGGCCGGGCAAGCCGTAAGAGATGTCGCAAGATCCGTGTTCGCGCAGTGTACTGATCGCCTGTTTATTGTCACCAATAAGGTCGGCAGCAATGTGGCGTGTGTCGTCCGCGCTCAAAACGGTCAGACCGGGTACCTGCACGGGAATCATCTGCCCATAGACCTGCACCTGCGGCGGCCGCCCCGGCGAGAAAATCAAATCGCTGATCTTCTCAGCGGCGCGAAGCATGGCGCTCAGGAGGGTCGGAGTTGCCACCCGGCCGCTTCCGGAAGACTCATCTAAAGCAACGGAGATCGGAGCAATTGTTGGCGCTGCCATTCGTCCTCACACACGGAATCGCACGCACCACAGAATGGAAGAAAGCTGATAGTTAACTCTACCGCGAGGAACGTCGGCTGCGAAGGACAGTAAGTCCATAGCCCTTCGTAACTGAGCTACAAAACGAAAGGGACGGCTCAGCGCCGCCCCGGGTTCGCCTTCTAAGCTGTTGCTACGAAACTACTTCTTGGACGTTTTCTTCTTGCCGTAGCTGGTTTCCACGCTGGTCCCGATGCTCGCCAGCAGAT
>Ga0335077_10002201_pt1 | contig 23253 bp, 18 predicted proteins | sample Lox_Sample_31_FD_207151 | JGI IMG/M metagenome (GOLD analysis project Ga0335077, IMG submission 207151) | Soil microbial communities from Loxahatchee National Wildlife Refuge, Florida, United States - Lox_Sample_3.1 | ecosystem: Environmental > Terrestrial > Soil > Wetlands | place: USA...
TGGTTGCACTCGAGCAGGAGTTGGGCGGCGATGTAGAAGAATCGCGCCTGGCGGAAATCTACACCGTGCGCGATCTGGTTGAGGCGGTGCGGCAAAGCGCGGCCGCCGGCAAGTCTCCTTCGGCCCGGGCGCAGCTCGCGGGGTGGAAAACGTTGTTCGAAGCGGAAACGAAAGACCCCGAGGTGCTTGAGTTAGTGCGCCCGCGCCCGGTGGCTGAAATGCTCTGGTTCGGCTTCAGCCGCCTGCTGCGGATTTTCGCCGATGACCGCTTTCACTTGCAGGTCACGGGAATTGAAAACCTTCCCGCGCAGGGGCCGTACATCATCTCCTCGAACCATCAGAGCTATCTGGACCCTGCAATTCTGGGAAGTGTTCTCCCCTGGGCGGTGTTTCGCAATTCGTTTGCGGTGGGTACCAGCGAAATTTTCGGCTCGGGCTTCATGCGGCGGCTGGCGCGCTGGTTGCGCGTGGTGGTGGTGGACCCGGACGCCAATCTTGTCTCGGCCATGCGCGCCGGCGCCTTCGGCCTGCGCCATGGCCGCATTTTGATTCTCTATCCCGAGGGCGAGCGCAGCATTGACGGTACCCCGCGAATCTTTAAAAAGGGCGCTGCCATTCTCTCCATCCACCTGCAGGCGCCGGTGGTTCCGGTGGCGATTGAGGGCTTTCACGACGCCTGGCCGCGCGGCCAGGCCTTCCAGAAGTTCGTGCCGCTGAAGATCGCGTTCGGCGAAGCGATCAGCACGCCGCCAGAGTCACAGGCTTCGGAAGAGGCGTATGCAAAACTGACCGCCGAGGTGAAAGCGCGCGTGGTGAAAATGTGGGAAGAGTTGCGGCAGCAACGGTAAGCCTGCCTCAGGGGCTACGCTCCAGCGCCTTCCGTCTTCTGCCCGAAGGCCTTCACGAAGGCATCCACGATCATGGAGTCGTATTTCTTGCCCGAGCTCTTGACGATGATCTCCTGCGCCTGGGCAGGAGAAAGCTTGCGGTGCGAGTCATTCACCAGATTCTCGTAATTCTCGGCCATGGCCAGCACCTGCACTTCAATGGGCGCATCGGCATTGACGTTGCCGCCCTTCACCAGCCGTTGCTCCTCCGCCAGAATGGGGATTGCCCTTCGCAGTGTTCCTCCCATGCTGTGCGCATCCTTGGCGCTTTTTCCCTTCTGGCTGAGACCTTTTTCCAAATCTTCCTGGGAAAGATTGGCCGCCTTGTAGAGAATCTCGTTGCTGATGCCCAGCTCGTTGACGTTCCGCAGTAAGGCCGCGGTGCGGACGTCCTCGGTGCTGCCGGCATCGAGCCCGAGCGCCTCAGCGATCTGCGTGGCATACATCGCCGCGCGGTAAGAGTGGGCCTCGCTGTATTTCTGGTTGGTCAGGAATTGCTGCAGGATAACCAGCATGCCGTCGTAGCCATCGCGCAATTCGCGCAGGTTCTTTTCATTGCGCTCGTAGAGCGTGCCCATGGCGTAGCTCGCCACCACCAGAATGCCGCCCCACACCGTCAGGTCGAACCAGCGGCCGTCGAAGGGCAGGTTAGTCTGCTTGCTGAACATGGCAGGATTCAGCTTCATCAGCACCACCACCAGCACCACGCTCATGCAGGCGGTCAGAGTGGCATGGCGGCGGCCGAAGCGATAGGCGGAATAGAGCGTCGGCAGGAAGTAAAACATCAGCGCCATGGGCTGCGAGGCCACCAGAAAATTCAGCAGGGCGGCGATCACCACCAGAAACAACAGCAGCCACAACTCAGGATTGGCTTTGCGCACGTTTCCCCCATCGGAAAAACTGCCGGCTACCTTCACCTGGGGGTGCGACACTTGCGGATGGTCTATGGTGAGGCGTAAGCCGGAAAGCCTCCAAATTACCGAGGTAATTGCAACCGGAGGGTGAAACGCTCAAGCTCAGGCCAGGCGGGAGATAAAAATCCACAAACATACCAGTGCCAGAACCGGCCCGCTCCAAATGTAGAGGACCGACTGCCGCGCCAGGTCTAGCGCCACTTCGCGCTGGCTGCGGCTGGAAATGATGAAAGGATCATGCGGCCCCTTGCCCAGAACGGCAGGCGGGTGCAGATCGAAGCTGCCGGGGTCGCGCCGCGGAGGGCGGCGATTGGCCAGCTCTTCCGCCGAAAGATGCAGCGCTTCGATGGCGCCCTGCCGTTGCAGATCGGCTGCCTCTTCGCTCACGGGCGCCGGCTCGGCCTGGCGCCAGCTCGTAAGCTCTGCACCCTCTTTGGGGTTCTCCTGCAAAGTTCCCAGCACAAATAATTTATCCCCCGGGCAGATGCAGCGCTCTTCCAGCTTGACCGGAAACTCCTCCGAAACGCCGTGGCGGTTCAGAAAGTGCCGCATATACTCGAGCCCGTCGCCGGGCAATAGGTCCTCTGCGAATGCGGGCGGCACTTCCACCTGGGCGGCGCGCAGGTCCACCAGCAGCAGCCCGGTTTCGTCTTCAATAAAGAAAGGGGCGTACAGCTTTTCGTCGGCGGCTTTGCGCCAGCGCTTCTGCTCGCCCGAAGCCTGCCAGGCCAAAGCGCGGTAGTAAACGCAATCGGCCTGGGAAAGCGGCGAGATGAGCGTGTATGGCGCGGCCGCCTGGCCGCTGACCTCCACCAGGCCGATGGCCGCGCCGCGCACTGTCGAGCGCGGCGTATTGAGAATCAGCCGCTTGCGCTGCAACAAAGCGAAGCCATGAACGAACAGATAGCAACCGGCGAGCATTCCCGCCGCCAGCAGCGCCAGAATTGCGAGGCGGATGAGCAACGTGACCGGATCTATCAGGACGACGTGATTCATGGGGGTGCGGCTACGCGGCTACATTAACACGCAGAGAAAATCGCGCGGGCGGGGAAAGATACACCCTAAGAATGGCGAGCGGTCCCAGTTTACCGGTTGCGGCTACTGCTTGGCCTCGGCCGCCGGCTTCTCGAACATTTTCGGATCGAGCGTGGGGTTGATGTGAACCGCGGTGTATTGCACCGTGCCCGATTCCTCTCCGTTCTGTTTGTTCTTGTGCAGGTAAGAGAGCGTCAGGCCATCGGCGGTCTTCCAGTCGGAAAAATCAGTCTCGCTCTCAACCGGCCCGGAGCGCCCCGTCGTCTGGTAGTCTTCGCGCAGTACATGGCCGCTTTGCGGGTCAACGTAGCAGCGCATGTGAATGCCCTCGCCGCTTACGTCGAGGATCTTGGCCTGCACGTCGCCAATTTTCTCCTCGCCCGCAGCCGCGAACACGTATGCCGGGTCCTCGGCGTGCTGGCCGATATAAACCAGATCGCGCTTCACCTGTGCCAGAGTTTCTTTCGCGCGCGAGGGCGGCAGGTCCTGCACCCCCATGCCCGCAGCCGAAACAAACGCCGCCTGGGGTGAGGCCGCCATAGTGAATTCTCCCATGGGGCCTTTGGCGGCAACGTGAATGCGGTCGGGAAACACCAGCGTGGTCGTCATGCTCATGGGCAAGTCGCCCTGCGGAGTTTTTTGGGTGGAGTTGATCTCCAACTGCAACGCCTTAATAGATTGCAGCCTGGCTTCGCCACCCATGCCTTCTACGACTTTGGCGATAAGAGCCTTGCCCTCCGCATTCGAGGCGGTCGGAGCATTTGACTCTTCTTTGGCCGCTCCCGGAGGCGGAGGAATAGCGATATCTATATCCGTCACCGGCCCGAGCGAAGACAGTGGCTTGTCAAACTGGGCGCTGTTGCCCACCACCAGCACCGCCAATTGATCTTTGTGTAGATACTTGGCGGCAACGTCTTTCACATCGGCCGGAGTGACCTTCTCAATTCCCGCGCGGTATTGCTCCAGAAAGTCAGCCGGATAGCCGTAAAACTCATAGGCCATGCGCTCGCGCAGCACTTTATCGGGCGAGTCGAAGTTGAAGACAAAGGAATTCAGGATCGAGTCCTTGGCCCGCTTGATCTCGGCCTCGGTAAGCGGCTTGGTCTTAAGCTCGTCAATCTGCTGGTAGAGTGCCTGGATGGCTTCCACCGTGGTGCCGCTTTTGGTGCCCATGGCAAGCCGCAGAATTCCCGGGTGATCGAAGTCGGTCCCGATGCCGCCGCCTACGGAATACCCCAGGCCCTTCGCCGTGCGAATGTTCTCGAACAGGCGCGACGAGGAACTCCCGCCGAAAGCCTCATTGAAAACTTCAATGGGATAGTAGTCGGTGCTGTTGCGCTCCGTGCCCAACTCCACCATGCGGATGTTGCTCTGGTTCACGTCGCTCTTGTTTACCAGGTAATAGCCGTGCGGGGCTGGGGTGAACTTGATCTGCGGGGTCTTTACGTAAGGGCCCTTTTCCCAATCGCCAAACGCTGCCCGCAGTCTGGCTTCCATCTCAGTCGAATCAAAATCACCGTCCACCCCCACGATGATGTCATTGGGGTGAACGTGAGCGGCGTGCCACTCCAGCAGGTCCTGGCGCGTGACCGCGGCCACGGTGGCATACTCGGCCTGGCGCGCATAAGGATTATTCGCGCCATAGGCCAGCTTGATGGATTCGCGCACCGCAATCTGGCTGGCCTGGTCGTTACGGCGGGAGATGGCGTCATCCATCTCGCCCTTGGCCAGATCAATCTTGTCTTGGCGGAATTCAGGATTGCGCAACAGATCGGTGAAGACCTTGAACACATCCTCGAAATCGCCCTTCAGGCACGACATCGAGATGACAGTCGAGTCTTCGTTGTCATCGGTTTCCACTTTCGCGGCGCGGAGCTCCAGGTAGTCGTCCAGTTGGTCGCCGGTCTCCGTCTTGCTGCCGCCCGTGCGCCAGACCTCGCCGTAAATATCGAGAAGGCCGGCTTTTTCGGCGGGCTCGGAGCGCGAGCCGCCGCGAATGCGCGCCACGGCATCAATCAGCGGCAGCTCGTGATCTTCCTGCAAAAAGATGATCATGCCGTTGGGCAGCACAATGCGCTTCGGCTCCTGCGGGTGGAACGCCGGCAGGGGAGGAATGGGGACCTGTTTCCAGCTGGTGGCTTGCGCCACGGCAACAACCGGAGCAAGAACGCCGGCCAGCACCGCCACCAGCCCGGCACGAACCAGCGAGGGGCGCTTCATTGTTGGCCTCCCTTGTTGGCCGCTGCCGGCGCGGCCGTCTCTATGATTCCCACAATCCGGTTGGTGGGAATGAAAGTCTCCTGGGCAACCCGCCGAATGTCCGCCTTGCTCACCTTGTCTATGCGGTCCACCTGGCGGAACAGCTCGCGCCAGTCGCCATAGCGCGCTTGGTACAGGCCCAGATGAAAGGCCAGGCCCTGGTTGTCATCCAGTCCGCGGATCAGGCTGGCCTTGGCCCGGGTCTTGATCATCTTCAGCTCGTCATCACTGATGTCCTGGGACTTCAACCGCTCCAGCTCTTCGTGGATCGCCGCCTCGGCCTCCTCTGGTTTATGGCCGGGCAGCATGAAAGCGTAGAACGCGAACAGATGCGGGTACTTGGTGCCCGGAAAGCCGGTGAACCCGGCCGAGTACGAGGCGATCTTCTTGTCGCGCACCAGGGCGCGGTAAAGGCGCGAAGTCCGGCCGTCAGACATCAGATCGGCAATCGCATCGTAAACCGCATCATCGGGGCTGTGAAAACTGGGGCGGTGGTAGCCCTCCAGATACAGTGGCTGCGCGTTCTCGTAGAGCACCACGCGGCGCTCGGAGTTTTGCGCCGGCTCGGTGGTGATGCGTTCATCCGGCTTCGGCCCGGAGGGAATGCGCCCGAAGTACTTCTCAATCAGCGGCTCCGCCTGCTCCGGCTTTACGTCTCCCACCACCGCAATCACCATGTTCGACGGAATGTAATAACGATGGAAGAAGTGGATGGCGTCGGTGGCGGAAAAAGTGTTGAGGTCAGACATCCAGCCCACCGTGGGCCGGTGATACTCGCTGGCCTGAAAAGCCGCAGTGATGAATTGCTCAATCAGCCTCCCGATGGGATTGCTGTCGGTGCGCATGCGGCGCTCTTCGGTCACCACGTCGCGTTCTTTGTAGAACTCGCGCATCACCGGGTGCAGAAAACGTTCGGACTCCAGGTAGGCCCACAGTTCCAGGCGATTCGCGGGAAGCGAGTAGAAATAATTGGTCTCGTCGTCATTGGTGGAGGCGTTGATGTCCTCGCCGCCGTTGCGCTCCAGAATTTCGGTGAACTGCTCGGGGATCACGTACTTTTGCGCCGCCTTGATGTCGTCCTGCCAGGCCTGCCGCAGTGCTTCCACCCTCTTGTCATCGCGCCCGAACGGCTTATCGCGTTCGTGAATGTAGGCGGCATAAGCGGTCTCGACCTTGGCCAGGGCAACTTTCTCCGCCGGATAGTTCGTGGTTCCGATCTGATCCGTGCCCTTGAAAGCCATGTGCTCGAACATGTGCGCCAGCCCGGTCTCGCCCTGCGGGTCCTGGGCCGAGCCGGCGTCCACATTGGTGTAGAAGGAAAACACCGGCGCCTCCGGCCGCTCGCAGAGGATTACGGTCAGTCCGTTGGCCAGCTTCTTCACCGTGACCCGCTTCTCAAACGACGCCAGGTCTTGCGCCGCCGCCAGCGCGGAAAGCAGCAGGAGCAAGGCCAGCGACTTTACGGCAAAGAATTTCATTCTTGTGGCGGGGGATTTCATTCGGCCTCCGAACAGGGTTAGACGCGGGATCGGCGCAAAAGGCATGCAGGCAGGCTTTGATGTTACGTGGAGCAAAGGGAGCTTGGCAAACGGGAAAGGCCCTTCGGGACGCTCCGCGCGGCGGTTGACCGCTCCTCGCGAGCTTAGGCAATTGCATCCCTTTTCCAACGCCTCGCGTCCGAGTATGCTGGCAATCCACCAGGGGTTGAGCATGGCGAGCGAATCCACAGTGGTTGAAATACAGGGGCGGCACCTGAAGCTGTCGAATTTAGACAAGGTCCTCTATCCCGCAGCGGGCTTCACCAAGGGCCAGGTGATTGATTACTACGCCCGCATTGCGCCGGTGATGGTCCCGCACCTCGCCGGGCGCCCGCTCACCCTCAAACGCTACCCCGATGGAGTGGAGGGCCAGCCTTTCTTCGAAAAAAACGCCACCACCCACCGCCCGGATTGGGTAAAGACCGCGCCCATCTGGAGCGAGGGCAACCGCCGCAATGTGAACTACATTCTCGCCGGCGACCTGCCCACACTGGTCTGGGTGGCCAATCTGGCGGCGCTGGAGCTGCATCCTTCGCTCTCGCTGGCGAAGAACATCTCGAACCCTACCGTGCTGGCCTTCGATCTCGACCCCGGCCCTCCGGCCAACATCGTGCAGTGCTGCCAGGTCGGCCTCTGGCTGCGGGAGATTTTCGAGCACTTCGGGCTGAAAAGCTTTCCCAAAACCTCCGGCTCCAAGGGATTGCAGATTTACGTTCCCCTGAACACTGCCGTCACCTACGACAGCACCAAGCCCCTGGCCCATGCCCTGGCGCGATTGCTGGAGCAGGAGCATCCCGAACTGGTGGTCTCGGATATGAAAAAATCGCTGCGCCAGGGCAAGGTGCTGGTGGATTGGAGCCAGAACGATCAGCACAAGACCACGATTGGGGTTTATTCGCTGCGGGCGCGCGAGCGGCCCACGGTTTCGACTCCGCTCAAATGGGAAGAAGTGGAGCGCGCGCTGAGCAAGAAAGACGCCAGGCTGCTGGTCTTCGAATCGGAGCAGGTTTTGCAGCGGGTGGAGAAGATGGGCGATTTGTTCGCGCCCGTGCTCGCGCTCAAGCAGAAGCTGCCCAAGCTTGCGGCAACCGGCCACGCCGAAGAGAGAGAAGCAGGCCTGGAAATCGCGGTGCAGGCGGAAGATGGCAGGCAGCGCGGCAAGCCCAGGTCGAAAGCCTCGCCGCGTAAGGCCGCGAACGGGCGTAAACGCAAGACGATATAATTCCTCTTCCATTTTCTCGACGATCTCTGCGGCTTTCTCTCTGCGAACTCTGCGATTAAGGGCTTTGGCGCCGGCAAGATCAAGGGTTCTTAACCACTAAGAAAGCCGCGGGGCCGCCGAGTTCATGGGGTCAAAGATCCTTCTATGGCGCAACTTTATGCCGGCACATCGGGATGGGCGTATCCGAGCTGGAAGCCGGATTTCTATCCCGCCAAGCTCGCCCAGACAAAATTCCTGCAGCATTACGCCACCCGGCTCAACACCGTCGAGGTCAATTTCACCTTCCGCCAGCTGGTCAAGGAAACCACCATCCAGAAGTGGATCGCCGAAACCCCCGCCGGCTTCCGCTTCGGCGTCAAAGCCCACCAGGTGATCACGCACATCAAGCGGCTGAAAAACACGCAGGACTTCGTTCCCCGTTTTCTCTCCACCCTTGAGCCCCTGGCCGCCGCCGGCAAGCTGGGGCCGGTGCTGTTTCAGTTGCCGCCCAATCTCAAGGCCGACGCTGCCCTGCTCGAAGAATTTCTGGCCACACTTCCGCGCGCCCTGCCCGCGGCCTTTGAGTTCCGCCACGATTCCTGGTTCAGCGGCGAAATCTTCACCCTGCTGAAAAAGCACCAACGCGCCCTGTGCATCGCCGAAACCGAAGAGCGCACCACGCCCGACCAGGTCACCGCCGGTTTCTGCTATTACCGCTATCGCAAGCCGAGCTATACGCCCGAGGAGCGCCGCGCCATGGTGAAGCGGATCGGCGAGCACTTGCGCGAAGGCCGCGACGTCTTCGCTTACTTCAAACATGAAGAAACGCCGGAAGGAGCGCTCTCCGCGGTGGAGATCTTGCGCGAGGTTGCGGCGGAAAGGACTTGACCCCAGGGAGACGGAGGAATACCGACAACAAGAATCTCGGTTTCGGCTGTGTTCTCCGTGGTTCGCCATGCGGTTTTCAACTTCCTGGAATCTCCGGTCACGCGCATACTCAAGGCGTGTCCACCCAGCCCAATCCTCAGCTTCTCTCCCGCTTTCTCGACTACCTGAAAATCGAGAAGGGCCTCGCCCCGCTCACCATCGCCGCCTACACCACCGACATCGTTCAGTTCGCCGGATTTCTAGGCAAACGCCGCACCCTGGTCACCGCCCGCCGAGACGATGTGCGCGACTTCATTCAGGAGCTGTTCGCCCACTCGGTGGATGGCCGCTCGGTCGGGCGCAAGCTCTCCGCCCTGCGCCATCTTTACAAGTATTTGCTGCTCGATAAGGTCATTGCGCACGACCCTACCCTGAACATTGATTCTCCCAAGCAGTGGAAGGTCCTGCCCAAGTCGCTGGCGCGCGATGAAATTGAGGCGGTGCTGCGCGGCCCGAAGTCGGCTTCGCCGCGCAAGACCGCAGAAGCCCTCGCCCTTCGTGATCGCGCCATGCTGGAGATGTTCTACGCCGGAGCGCTGCGCGTCTCAGAAATCGTCAATGCCAAACTGGAAGACCTGAAACTCGATCTCGGCTATGTGCTGGTGCGCGGCAAGGGAGACAAGGAGCGCATCGTTCCCCTCGGCCGCTCGGCGCAAGAGGCCCTCGGCGAATATCTGAAGAATGCCCGCCCGGCGCTGACAAAAGGCAAGAGCCTTCCGCTCTTGTTCTTGGGAGTTGGCGGAAAGAAGCTCACCCGGCAACGCATCTGGCAGATGGTGGGGGCGGCTTCGGCGAATGCGGGACGCCATGCCAGTCCGCACATGCTGCGCCACAGTTGCGCCACCCACATGGTGGAAAACGGCGCCGACCTGCGCACGGTGCAGACCATTCTCGGCCACGCCGATATTTCCACCACCCAGGTGTACACCCATCTTGCCCTCGACCGGCTCAAGAGCGTGTATGAGAAGCATCATCCCAGGGCGAAGGCGAGGTAGCCATGGCCGAATCGCAAGCCGCCGGAAACACAACCAAAACGCCAAACCCCTCGCGGACCGCTGCCGCCCGGGCCATCGCCAACTTCCTCCGCTCCCTGCGCCAGCGCAACGCCTCGCTGCATACCATCAAGGCTTACCGCGGCGATCTGGCGGAGTTTTCCGCCTATGTCGGCGCGCGCGATTGGCCGGCCATTGACCATGTGACCATCCGCGGATTCCTTTCTCATCTCTACCAAAAAGGCCTGAGCAAGACTTCGGTGGCGCGCGCGCTGGCCGCGGTGCGGTCGCTCTATCGCTGGCTGGCGCAGGAAGGCGTGCTTGAGCAGAACCCGGCCGCGCTGGTCTCCACGCCCAGGTTGCCCAAGAAACTGCCCCGCGTGCCCACCATCGAAGAGATGAATAGCATCCTCGATGACCCCATGCCCCAGGTTGCCTCTTTTCCTGAACGCGACAAGCTCATGCTCGAACTGCTCTACGGCTGCGGCATCCGCAATTCGGAGCTGGTCGGCATCAATCTCGATGACATTCGCCTGAGCGCGGCCGCCATCCTGATCCGCGGCAAGGGCAAGAAAGAGCGCTACGTGCCCTTTGGCGAATCGGCCCGCGCTGCGCTGGCGGCCTACCTGCCGGCGCGCCAGCGTCTTCTGGCTGAAACTCGCAAAAGCACCCCCGCCCTGCTCATCAATCAGCGCGGCGGCCGCCTCACCACCCGCAGCGTCGGCCGCATCATCAAGAAAATCGCCGTCGCCCAGGGCTTGTCGCCCGAGCTTCATCCCCACACCTTGCGCCACGCCTTCGGCACCCACCTGCTGGAGGAAGGCGCCGACCTGCGCGCCATCCAGGAAATGCTCGGCCACGAGCGCCTCTCCACCACCCAGCGCTACACCCAGCTTTCCATGAAGCACGTCTTACAGGTGTACGACCAGACCCATCCCCGGGCGAAGTAGCAAGCATCTAACTCTTTTCATCCATGCCGGCTTCGCAGAACCAATCCCTGTCCCTTCGGCTGCTATCTCCAGGCGCGGGGCAGTGTAAAATGCCGCGTGGGGCTGGGAGGACCAATCTGGCGTTAGCATCTACCCGCTCGCGGGTCATCGAAGTGGATGTCACCCGCGTCCTGGCCACCCTGTTCATGGTGCAGGGGCACACCATTGATGTGCTGCTTGCTCCCCAGCTGCGCCAGGGCTTCTTCTACAACGGATGGCTGTTCCTGCGCGGCCTGACCGCGCCTACATTCCTTCTGCTGGCCGGCATGTCGTTCACCCTGGCTTCACTCAAGTATTGGGATTCTTACCTCACCTTTTCCCCCAAGTTTTTCAAGCGGGTGCGGCGCTTCGGAATCTTCGTGCTGCTGGGTTACGCCATGCATTTGCCGGTCAGCTCCTTCCGCAACCTGGCGGGCCTCGATTCCGCCGGCTGGCAAAGCTGGTTTCAGGTGGATGTGCTGCAGTGCATCGGCGGCACCCTGATCTTTCTGCAGCTTCTGTTACTGCTGTGCAAGACGCCGAAGCGTTTCGCCCAGGCGGCGCTCGGGCTTTGCGTCTTCGTGGTTCTGGCCTCGCCGCTCGCGGGCGTCATCGAGTGGCGCCACGTCATGCCCCTTTCTTTAGCCTCTTATCTCAACTTCCGCACCGGCTCCTTGTTCCCGCTGTTTCCCTGGTCGGCTTACATTCTGCTGGGCGCGGCCATGGGATACGGCGTGCACCTGTGGCGCTCGGGCGCAAGCAGCCTGCGCTGGCTGCTGCCCGTGGGCGCGGGGCTTCTTATTCTGGCAGGCATGGCGCGCCTGCCCGACCACCTCTACACCCAGGTGGATTTCTGGACCACCAGCCCCAGCCTGTTCTTCCTTCGCGTGGGCTGCGTTAGCCTGCTGCTGACCGCGGTCAGCCTGGTGACGCAATGGGTTCCGCTTCCCGGCGCGGCGGTATCTTCGCTGGCGCAGGAATCGCTGACCATTTACTTCATCCATGTTTCGATTCTGTACGGCTCGGTGTGGAATCTGGGCCTGCGGCAGCTGATCGGCCCCACCCTCTCCGGGCCCGCCACTTTAACCTGGATTGCAGTGATGGTCTTATCCATGGTCATGCTGGGCCTCACTTGGCACTGGCTGAAGCAATCCAAGCCGCAGACCAGCTACCTGCTTCCCTCAGCCGCAGCCCTGGCGGCCATTGCGTATTGCTGCGTCTAGGCTCCTAAGGCAGATTTCACGGCTGAGGCTTGGCAAGCGCGCGCTTTTTCCCAATTTGGGACTTCTTCCGCCGGAAAATCGGCGCCTCCGGCCACCGGCATGCCTTCCTAATCCGTTTGTGCGACTTTCGCACAGGGTCCAATTTCGAAAGAAATCGCCCGGCAGGGGTCCAGCTACCCCCCAGAGGCCGGCGGGGCGTTTTTCGGCCTGGCATCCGGCCGGAAGGTATTTTGGTCAGTTTCGTGGCCGCCTGGCAGAGCGATTGAAACCACGAAGGCTCACGAAGGCGTTTTTCTTTGTGCGCCTTCGCGCCCTTTGTGGTGATAGCTCTTCAAGCAGACCCCCGCCGAAGAAAGCGATCTTGATTTTGATTCGCTCTTGCGGTATTCTTTAGTGGCGAACAAAAGGCGAATATTTATGGCTTCCCTGCCCCTTCTTTCCGAGCCCGCGGTCCCCAGACTGATCGGCATTGCCCGCATGGCGGCGCACGGTACTTCCCTGCGCCAAGGCCATGAAGTCGAATACTTTACCCTGCCCGTGCGCTCGCTGCTCAACCGCTGCACGGTGGCCCGCATGCCCTTTGCCTGGACCATCAATCCTTACCGCGGCTGCGAATTTGCCTGCAAATACTGCTACGCACGCTATACCCATGAATTCATGGAGATGCGCAAGGGCGAAGACTTCGAGCAGAAGATTTACGTCAAGCAGCATGCCGCCGATCTGCTGCGGCAGGAGCTGCGGCAGGTAAAGCCGGGGGAAGAGATTGCTATCGGAACCGCCACCGATCCCTACCAGCCCGCCGAGCGCCGCTACCAGATCACGCGCGGAATACTGGAAGAGTTCGCGCGGCATGATGGGTTAGAACTGGGGCTGATTACCAAGTCAAATCTGGTCTTGCGCGATCTCGACCTGCTGCGGCAGGTTTCGCGCAGCAACAAGCTCTCAGTAACTTTGACGGTCACGACGGTCAACCCCGAGCTGGCTCGAGTGCTCGAACCCCGGGCGCCGCGGCCAGACTTGCGGCTGGAGGCGGTCCGCCGCCTGGCGCTGGAGGGTATTCGTACCGGGGTAAGTTGCGCGCCGGTCCTGCCGGGGATCACGGATGCGCCGCGCGATCTGGAAGCGGTGGTCCGCGCTGCCGCCGAGGCGGGCGCGGAGTACATTTTTGCCAACCCGCTGTTTCTTAAGCCGTGCTCGGCGGCCGTGTTCATGCCATTTCTGGAAGAACAGTTCCCACACCTCGCCCGCAGCTACCGCCTGCGCTACCAGAACCGCGCCTTTCTGCCCGAGGCTTATGGCAAGAGGATTTCGCAGCTCATGCGCAGCCTGCGTGAGAAGTACCGCATGGGTGAGCGGCAAGAAAAGCGCGCGGCCGCGCCCTACCCGGCCTTGGCAGCGCAAAGCCAGATGGAGTTGTTCTGATCTGCTGGCGAGCTGCGATCGGCGAGGCGGGGCGAAGCCCCGCCTCCACACACACCGGCGCGCCTGACTATAATTGGGCGCGATGGCCTCGGCACCCCAATCCGGACAGCAAGCGGCCGGCCGGCCCGGAATTTTCGTCAGCCTGGATAAGTTTTGGCTGCGGGTGACTGAGGGCCTGGAGATCAGCCAGCTCTGGAAGCAGTTCCACACCGACGCCCGCGCCAGCTACCGCCTTTACCAGCGCGACTTCGACGCCCGCGCCCCGCGCGAGGGTCGCCGCCACAATTTCTGGCACACGGTACAGGAGCTTTCCTGGGCGATCCTCGAAAAGCTCACCCCGGCGCGGCGCGTGCTGCTGCTGCTCGGCGTCCTGCTGCTGGTGCTTCCCGGCAGCGGGGTGCAGTTCGAGAAGGGCGGCCATGTGGAGGTCATCCAGTTTGATTTGCGCTTCTGGGGCGGAGTGCTGCTTTTCATTCTTTTGCTGCTCGAAGTGGCCGACCGGGTGGTGATGAAGCGCGACCTGGAGATTGCCCGCGACATCCAGAAATGGCTGCTGCCGGCCACCCCGCCGCAGGTACCGGGGTTGGCGCTGGCCTTTGCCACCCGCCCGGCCAACACCGTGGCCGGCGATTATTACGATGTATTCCCGCGGCCGGGCGACGCTTCCGCCGAGCCGCACTTCCTGCTCACCGTGGCTGACGTGGCCGGCAAGAGCATTCCGGCCGCGCTGCTCATGGCCACTCTGCAAGCCAGCTTGCGGACCCTTTCCTCAACCGGTTGCTCGCTGAGCGAATTGCTGGCGGGCATGAACCGCTACGCGTGCAGCAACAGCCAGGGAGGGCTGCGTTTTACCACCGCCTTTCTGGCCGAGTTTGACCCCGCCGCCCGCCGCCTGGCCTACATCAACGCCGGGCACAATGCCCCGGCGCTGCGGCGGGCCTCAGGAGCGGTCGAGCGCCTGACCAGCGGAGGCTTGCCGCTGGGCATTCAAGCCGAGGCGCATTATGAATCAGGAGAATTGACGCTCGCGCCCGGCGACTGGCTTTTGATTTTCACCGATGGACTGGTGGAGGCGCTGAACGACCGCGGAGAAGAGTACGGCGAGGCGCGCATGCTTGACGTGCTGCACTCGGGAGCGGCCGCCACGCCAGAGGAACTGCTGCGCCGCCTGATGATCAACGTGGATGGCTTCGTGGGCACAACCCCGCAGCATGACGACATTACGTGCATGGTGGTGCAGGTGGGGTAGGAGCGGGCGGGCGGAGATAAATCCCTGTAAGCGGGCCTACCCGTTCATCACTTCGGCATACATCCTGTGAAACGCGTGCACGCCGCGCTCCTGCTTCACGCTATAGCGGCCGCGCTGATAGCTGCGCGAGTGCAGATTCTTCTGCACGGTTTCACAGATGGCGACGTCTTCGCGCTGAATCTGGTCGCTGAACTCAACTGACGCCTTTGCCGCCGCGCTCCCAAGATCCTTCTCCGGCAGATACCACTCGAAGATCGCCTGCGAGCGCTCGGTGTCGAGCGGCAGAACGATATTCAGCGATACGTTGTCGGGATAGCAGTTCAGCATCCAGTTGGGGAAGATCCAGAAATAGTCGGTGGTCAGGTCTGCGCGCGCTTCCGGGTAGCGGCGGGAGGTTTCGTCACCGGGTTGCGCCCCGCGTATAGGGCTGAACTGGCGCACGTGGCGCGCGTAAGCTTCGACCGTGTAGGCGTTGTAATCTAACTCGCGGTTCAGCCCGGGATGCACGCTGGGCAGGTGGTAGCCCTCGAGGTAGTTATCCACGTAGGTTTTCCAGTTGCAGTTCATTTCGTAAATGCGGCGCTCGAAGAGCTTCATTTCGCGAAATGCAAACCGTTCCGCCTGCGCCGGCAGCAGGCCCAGGCTTTTCTCGAGCGGCTCGGCCTGAGCGTCGAGATTGACGAAAATCAGGTTGAACCACTCTTGCGCCCGCACGGGCGCGAGCGCGAAATGCTGGCGGTCGAATTCCTGCACATCCTCGAACTCCGGGGCGCTGATGAGCTGGCCGTCCAGACCATAGGTCCAGCCGTGATAGCCGCAGCGGAAAAGCTTGCGTGAGCCGCAACCCTCGGCAGGGGGGCCGGCACGATGGCGGCAAACGTTGTAAAAAGCGCGCAGTTCGCCCTTCGCATCGCGCACCAGCAGCAGCGGCTCGCCGGCCAGTTCGCAGGTAAAGAAATCTCCGGAATTGCCGATCTGATCGTGATGGCCGACCACCTGCCAGGTGCGGGCGAAGATCTTCGCCTTTTCCTCGGCGGCGATGTGCCGGCCGATATAAAACTCGGCGGGCAGAGACCACGCCTGCGCGATTTGCGGGTGAATCTCGATCGTTGCAGGAGAATCTGGCATGGGGGCCAGCCATTGTAAGCCAGTCAGGCCGCAGGCGGGAGGGCGAGGTCATTTGCGGGAAAACGGTCAGCACTTTTGGGCCTGGCTGGCTCGACCCCGCCCCGGCGTCTCATCGAGCTGTAACAAAGTGACACGCTTTGGCGTCGCTTTGACAAAACTTGACAAGGAAAACCCTGTAACCGCCTGCCGGAGCGGGCGAAAACCGGCTGGCCAGCAAGGCAGAGGCCGGGGCGGCATTGTAAACAGGCCAGATAGGCGAGTTTGGTCCGCGGCCGGGGCAATGGCACAACAAGTGCATAAAGTTTGCCAGACAGTCGGTCGGTAAAGGACTGCAAAAGGGGAAAACGAGGATGCGGAAACAGAAGGGTTTTTCATTGATCGAGTTGCTGATCGTGGTCGCGATCATTCTGATCATCGCGGCGATCGCAATTCCGAACTTGCTACGGGCGCGCATTGCGGCCAATGAGTCGTCTGCGGTCAGCTCCATTCGTACCATCAACACTGCCGAAGTCAGCTATCAGTCGGCTTACCCGACGGTGGGTTATGCCACCAAGTTGTCGGTCCTGGGGCCGGCGGCGGCGGGAAGCTGCAGTGCGCCGACTTCGACCAACGCTTGCCTGATTGATTATTCGGTGGCGCAGGCCACTGCTTCCAGCAGCCCCAAGAGCGGCTATTACTTCGCCATGGCCGCGGGTTCTTCGGGCGATGCCAACTCTTACGTCGTGGGCGGCGGGCCGGCGGTGTTCAACCAGACCGGCGTGCGCGACTTCTGCTCGGTTGAGGATGGCGTGATCCGCTTCCTTAGCCCCTCGAGCGCGACTCCGCCGACCAGCACCTCTTCGACCTGCACGGGCTCGACTTACAACCCGCTGCAGTAGCTGATTGTGAAGTTGGGCGAGTACCTGGGGGAGGGTACAAGCCTTCTGAGGAGCAACGGGAAACCGTTGCTCCTCATTGTTTTTTGCCCGATTTTGTCTCCTGAGCCCTGGCCGCAAATTGACATATCCTGTCATCGAAAGACAAAATCTGTCACCCTCGGCCCCACCGCCGTGTATGGAACCACCCATTCAGAGTGACTATCGAGAGCTGACGCGTTGGAAATAAACCCAAGAATGCCCACGGCCCAAGGTGCCCTTGGTAATGGCGGCGAGTGGCGCGTAAAATGCGAAATCATCAGCAATTCGGTCCAACGAGACCACAGGGAGATGAGGGTAAACGAAATGCGGAAACAGAAAGGCTTTTCACTGATTGAGTTGCTGATCGTAGTGGCTATCATTCTGATCATCGCTGCGATCGCGATTCCTAACCTGTTACGGGCGCGCATTGCGGCCAATGAGTCGTCTGCGGTCAGCTCCATTCGTACCATCAACACAGCCGAAGTCAGCTATCAGTCGGCCTATCCGACAGTGGGTTACGCCACCCAGTTGCCGGTTCTTGGGCCTTCGGCTTCGGGAAGCTGCAGTGCGCCGACTTCGACCAACGCTTGCCTGATTGACTACTCGGTGGCGCAGGCCACTGCTTCCAGCAGCCCCAAGAGCGGCTATTACTTCGCCATGGCGGCTGGTTCTTCGGGCGATGCCAACTCATACGTGGTGGGCGGCGGGCCGGCCGTATTCAACCAGACCGGCGTGCGCGACTTCTGCTCGGTTGAGGATGGCGTGATCCGCTTCCTCAGCCCCTCGAGCGCGACTCCGCCGACCAGCACCGCCTCCACTTGCACGGGTTCGACTTACAGCCCGCTGCAGTAACCGCTTGTGAAGTTGGGCGAGTACCTGGGGGAGGGTACAAGCCTTCTGAGGAGCAACGGGAAGCCGTTGCTCCTCTTGTTTTTGCCGGCTGAAATCTCAGCCCGAACCTCCTATGCCCGTTGATGAGCAAGGCCGCACCGTAGTGCCCCCGGTTGCCGGCATGGCAGCCGCGGCACGGCTTGCCCTGTGGGCGATTCTGGCGGCGGCTTATTTTCTTTACGCGCCCAGCCTGCGCTTCCCGTTTGTGTATGACGACATTTTTCAGATCGTCAACAATCCGCACCTGGACTCCTGGCGCTTTTTGCCGGTTTACTTTACGCAGCAGGTTTGGAGTCACGCGCCCGGGGTCGCGGCCAATTTTTATCGTCCGCTGTTTCTGCTGTGGCTGCGCCTGAATAACATCGCCTTCGCTCATGAGCCGGCCGGCTGGCACTTCACCACGGTGCTGCTGCACGTGCTGGCGGCCGGGCTGGTCTATGTGCTGGGCCGTGATTCGACGAAGAGCCGCGCGGCCGCATTGGCTGCAGCCCTGGTGTTTGCGGCTCATCCCGTGCATGTGGAGGCAGTGGCCTGGGTTTCTGGCGTGACCGAACCCTTGAGCGCGGCGTTTTTTCTTGGCGCGCTGGCTTGCTATCTGCGGCAGGTTCAGGCGGGCCATGGAAATGCGTGGCGCATCAGTTCGGTGGGGTTGTTCTGCGCCGGTCTGCTGGTGAAAGAGACGGTGGCGGTTCTGCCCTTCGTGTTTCTGGCCTACGAGTTCACCGTAGGGCGGGGCGCGGCCGGCGAACCCGAGCCGAAGCTGAGTTCGCTGCTGAGGAAACTGCTGCCCTACTGGGTGGTTCTCGGCGTCTATCTGGCGGCGCGCAGCCTGGTATTGCACGGAGTTGCCGCAGTCAGCCGGCCGTATCCGCTGGTGCGGTCTTTGCTGACCTGGCCCTGGCTGCTGTGCTTTTATCTGCGGGAACTGTTCTGGCCGGCTCATCTCAGTGCGCTTTATGATCCGGTGCAAGTGAGCCGGATGAGCCAGTTGCTTTTTCTCGCGCCTGCAGCGGTCCTGGCGGGAATCGGGCTCGCATCCACCTGGTTCATTCGTAGGTCCCGACTGGCGGGCTTTCTGCTGGCCTGGTTTTTGCTCACCCTGGCGCCGGCCATGCTTGTGTTCTGTCTTGCGCCGCCGGACCAGGCTTTTCATGATCGCTACCTGTATCTGCCCTCGGTAGCTTTCGCGCTCGCGGCCGGTGCTCTGTTGGCTGCCGCCTGGAAGCTGGGGCGCACGAGCAAGGCTGTGGCCACCGTGGCGGCGGCCGTTGTGGTGCTCCTCTTCGCGGCGCAAACGCACCGGCAGCAACTCTTCTGGGCAAGCAACTACGCTCTATTCCAGCGGGCGGTCAGCGTGGCCCCGAACAACGAGACGGCGGCGCTCAATTTCGCCGCTGAACTGATCAAGACGCGGGAATACGAACGAGCGCTGGGCCTTTCGCGGGAGGCGGCGGAGCGCCATCCAGGCTCGGCGCGGGCATGGGGCTCGGCCGCGGCGGCCTCGTTTGCGCTGCGAGATTATGCGACGGCTGAGAAATATTATGCGCGGGCGGCGCAGCTCGATCCCGCGCGCGGCGACGTGCTGCATTATCTTGGCATCACCCGCATGAAACTGGGCCACTATGCCGAAGCCATCGAGGCGCTGCGCCGGGCCGCGGCGGCATCTCCCGAGCTTCCAGGCGTTCACTATGCCTGGGGCATGGCGGAGGAGCAGCTTGGCGACTGGAAGGAAGCCGGGGAGCAATTTGCCGCCGAACTTCGCCTCAACCCGGCAGACTCGAATGCGCAGAAGGCGCTGGCTGAGGTCAGGGCGCATCTGTAGCAGGCGGCGCGCAAAATGAGACGGTGCGTCTCGCTGGCTGACAAAAAATGTCAACCCATAGCGGGAAAGTATCTCTAACGCAGGCACGAAGGTAAGCAGCGCCTCTTGATATGAGCCTAAGCCATTGATTCTGATGACAGCGCCCAGCCCGTTGACCAGACTGGAACCAGCCGCCGTCGTTGGCCAACAAAGTGCACCTGAATTTCGGGTCAGAAATGGGGCTGAAGGTGCGCACAACTCGAGCCAATCGGGGAAACCGCGCGAGATCGGGCTTCTCTCTGATCGAACTTCTGATCGTGGTCGCCATTATTTTGATTATCGCGGCGATCGCCATTCCGAACATGATCCGGGCAAAAATCTCGGCCAACGAGGCCTCAGCCGCTTCTTCGGTGCGGGTCATCACCCGGGCGCAGGTCAGCTACTACGCGGCTTATCCCGACGTGGGGTACGCGACCTCGTTGACGAATCTGGGTGGTCCAGCCGATAACTGCCAGCCTACTTCGACCACCGCCTGCCTGATTGACACGATGCTCGCCAGCGGCGTGAAGGCCGGCTACGACTTTCAGGTGACCGCGGTTCTGCCTTCGGGCGGAGTCAATACGGCCTTTGTGGTGGGCGCCTCGCCTGTGTCATTCAACCAGTCGGGAGTGCGCGACTTTTGCGCCACCAACGACGGCGTGCTCCGGGCACAGCAGGGAACGGGAGATCCGCCGGTGACCGATCTCACCACCTGCTCGAGTTTCACCCCCATCCAGTAAGCGGGCAATCTCAACCAAATCTGCCGGCTCTTGCGAGAGCTATGGAAGCATTCGAGGGCGGATGGCGTCTGCCGCGCATCCGGGCTCCACGAATCATTGCTCGAGTTGGCACGTCTTTTACCTTCGTAACCCCGCTGTGTCGGGCTCATCCTGCCGAGCTTAAAGCCATTTGCATATAATCGAATAACAACAAAATCAAGGAATTACCGCGATTTCCCATGGCCGCCGTAGAGATTCTCGGTTTGCAAAAGACTTATCAGGTGGGGTTTTGGCGCAAGAAATCCAAATGCGCGCTGAAGCCGCTGCACCTGCAGGTCGAAGAAGGGGAGATCTTCGGCTTTCTCGGCCCAAACGGAGCCGGCAAGACGACCACCCTCAAGCTGCTGATGGGCCTGGCATTCCCCTCGGCGGGATCGGCCCGCATCCTGGGGATGGATTTTCACGATCCCAGGGTCAAGGCCCAGATCGGTTTTCTTCCTGAGCAGCCATACTTTTACGACTACCTGACGGCGCGCGAGCTGCTGGAGTATTACGCGCGGCTCTCGGGGGTAGAGAGCAAGGGCCTTTCGGGCAAGATCAGCCAGATGCTGGATCGCGTGGGCCTGCGCGATGCTGCCGGCACGCAGCTGAGAAAGTTTTCGAAAGGCATGTTGCAGCGGGTGGGGATTGCGCAGGCCGTTTTGCACGGCCCCAAGGTGATTTTTCTGGATGAGCCGATGTCGGGCCTGGATCCCATGGGACGGCGCGAGGTGCGCGATCTGATGCAGGAACTGCAGCGCGAAGGCAAGACGGTGTTTTTCTCGACCCATATCCTGTCGGATGCGGAAGCCTTGTGCGACCGGGTGGCCATCATTCACCTCGGCCAGTTGCGTGGCGTGGGTGCGGTGGCGAACCTGACCGCCAATGTGGAAGGAAAGATCGAGCTGGTGTGGAGCGGCGCGGTGGTGCCGGCCTCGCTCAAGGCGATGGGCGCCGACTGCCACGTCACGGGTGAGACGGTGCGCGCGGTTCTGCCGGAAAGATCGCAGGATGCGGCCCTGGAGGCGCTGCGGCGCGAGCATCTGCGGCTGATTTCACTGACCCCGGTGCGGGCTTCGCTGGAGGATTATTTCGTGGCCCAGTTGCAGCCGGCCGAGGCCAGCGCGGGAGTGACAGCATGAATACCCGCATCGGGCTGATCGCCGCCAACACCTTCCGCGAGGCGGTGCGCGACCGGGTGCTCTACAACCTGATCGCATTCGCGCTGCTGATGTCGGGGGCGGCGGTCCTGGTGGGGCAGATTTCCATAGACATCGAGCGGCTGGTGGTGGTGAACCTGGGTTTGACCGCGGTCTCGCTGTTCGGCACTGTGATCGCGATTTTTATCGGCATCGGGCTGGTTTCGAAGGAAATAGACAAGCGCACGCTCTACACCGTGCTCTCGCGGCCGGTGCGGCGCTGGGAGTTCATCGTCGGCAAGTTCTTCGGCCTGGCCGGAACGCTGGCGGTCAACACGTTTTTCATGGCCGTAGGCGTCTTTGCCGCGCTGCTCTACGTGGCGCACCACTTCCAGGCCTCGGATGGCTGGGTGCTGGTGGCGCTGTATTTCATCGTTCTGGAATTTCTGATCATCACTGCGATTGCGCTTCTGTTTTCATCCTTCTCTTCCCCGCTGATGGCGGCGGTGTTCGCCTTTTCGCTGTTCGTGATCGGCAGCTTCTCCGAAGACCTGCGCGGCTTCGCGGCCATGGCGCATGGCCCCGGCCGCTGGCTGGCCCTGGCCGCGGCTTACCTGGTGCCCAATCTCTCAGCTTTGAATGTGATCAGTTCGGTGGCGCACCAGCAGGCGGTTTCCGGGCGGCTGATTCTCTACAACACGGCCTACGCTCTCACCTACTCCGCGCTGGCGCTGTGCGGGGCGGTGCTCATTTTTGAGCGGCGGAATTTGAAATGAGCGCCTCGCAGCGAGTCGCCGCCGTGGCCGGTTCCACGCTGATCGCCTGCCTGCTCGCATCAATAATTCTTCTGCGACAGATTGATGGTATGCGGTCGGCGGCGACCATCCAGGAAGTGCTTTACATCTCGTCGCCCAAACTGTTGAAGCGGCTCAGTCTGGGCTACAACGGACTGCTGGCCGATATCTACTGGACGCGCGCCGTGCAATACTTCGGCGGCAAGCATCACGAGGGAGCACGGCACTATGAACTGCTGGCGCCCCTGCTCGACATTACTACCCAGCTTGATCCGCACCTCTCGGTGGCGTACGAGTTCGGCTCGAACTTCCTGGCGCCGCCGCCTCCCAACGGCGCGGGACAGCCGGAGCGCGCCATTCAACTGGTCGAGTTCGGCATCCGGAACAACCCCAATGATTGGCGCCTGTATTACGATCTAGGCTTCATCTATTACATGAACCTTCAGGAGTATTCGAAGGCGGCAGCGGCCTTTCTACAAGGCTCGCGGGTGCCCAACGCGCATCCCTTTCTGAAGGTCCTGGCGGCACAGATGGCGGAGCACGCCGGCGAAATTCAGACCGCACGCCTGATGTGGCTTACCACCTACCAGACCGCGCGCGACCCATCCATCCGGGCCAATGCCGTTGCCCACCTGCGCGCCCTGCAAGTGGACCAGGACGTGACGGCTTTGGAAGCTCTGGTGAACTTGTATCGCGAGAAGAGCGGGCGCTTGCCGGCCAGCTTTCAGGCCATGGAGCAGGCAGGCTTTCTGCGAAGCCTTCCGGTGGATCCGCTCGGCCAGACCTATGCCTTGGAAGCGAACGGGCAAGTGGTAGTTCGCGATCCCGATGATCTGCCTTTCATTCGAAAAGGCGTGCCCCAGGGTTACGTGCCGCCGGCGCGGCCAAAGTTCCTGCCGAACGACTGATCTTCAGCTTCTCAGCCAGTTCGCGCGCGCCGGGCGCGCACAAAGAGCACGGCGGAGAGTACGGCAATTCCGGAAATCGCAGCCAGAGACGAAAGACACAGAATGCACCAGGCGTCCAGGATGAAGGCCTCGACGTAAGTGAGATAGAGAGCGAAGCCCAGGCCGCCCAACGAGGCCGCGAGCAGCAGCTTTGGTGTTTCCGGCTGGGTACGATAGATCGTGGCCAGCCCTAAGAGCGCGAGATACCCAACCAGGCCGACCAGGGCGACGGGAATTCCGGCAAT